>Ga0209262_10000033_pt1 | contig 164863 bp, 189 predicted proteins | sample Lowcelwee11metaG_FD_187171 | JGI IMG/M metagenome (GOLD analysis project Ga0209262, IMG submission 187171) | Freshwater pond sediment microbial communities from the University of Edinburgh, under environmental carbon perturbations - Low... | ecosystem: Environmental > Aquatic > Freshwater >...
GTGCTCGCCGACGCGCTGGAAAACTTCGAGGAACTGGAACGCCTGCTGCCCGCCGCGCGCGATCACCTCGCCGCGCTGCGGGACTGGACACGCGCCGAGTTCGCCCGCCGCGCGCCGGATTTCGCCCGCCGTCGGGCGCAGGGCCGCGTGCGCGAAGGCCATGGCGACCTGCATCTCGGCAATCTCGTGCTGCTGGATGGCCGCATCGTGCCCTTCGACGGCATCGAGTTCAACGCCGGTTTTCGCCACATCGATGTCGCCAGTGAAATCGCCTTCACCCTGCTCGACCTGCTCGACCACGGGCGGCCGGGGCTGGCCACCTGGCTGCTCTCGGAATGGCTGGTCTGGAGCGGCGACTTCGACGCGCTGACTGTCCTGCGCTTCTACCTCGTCTATCGCGCCCTGGTGCGCGCCAAGGTGGCGGCGCTGCAAGACCAGGATGTCGCCTGTCGCGGCTATTTGCGCTTCGCCGCGCAACTCGCCGCCCCGCCGCATCCCGGCCTGACGCTCACCTGCGGCCCCTCCGGCTGCGGCAAGACCTACGCCTCCAGCCGCCGTCTCGCCAGCGCCGGGTTTCTCGACACGGTACGCATCCGTTCCGACGTGGAAAGGAAGCGCCTCTTCGGCCTCGCGCCCGACGCCGCCAGCGGCGGCGCGATCTACACGCCGGCCGTCACGCTGCGCACCTACGCGCGCCTCGGCGAACTCGCCGAACTGGCGCTCGGCGCCGGCTGGTCGACCATCGTCGACGCGGCCTTCCTCAAGCGCGCCGAGCGCGACGCCTTCTACACGCTGGCGCGGCGGCTCGGCGTGCCCTGCACGCTGATCGCGCCGAACGCGGCGCCGGAAGAACTGGAACGCCGCGTCGCGGGGCGCAGCGGCGATACCTCCGAGGCCACCGTGGCGGTGTTGCGCCAACAATTGCAATGGTTCGAAGCCCCAGGAAAGGACGAGATCGACGATGTGCGGCATAGCGGGTGAATTGAGATTCGACGGCGCGGCGCCCGACCGGGAGGCGCTGGCGCGCATGAGCGCGCGGCTGGCGCGGCGCGGGCCGGACGCGGAGGGTTACTGGCAGGCGGGGCCTGTGGGTTTCGCCCATCGCCGCCTGGCGATCATCGACCTTTCGGAACGCTCGGCCCAGCCGATGGTCGATGCCGACAGCGGCCTCGCCCTGGTCTTCAACGGCACCATCTACAACTACCCCGAACTGCGCGCCGTGCTGCACAACCTCGGCCACAGCTTCCGCTCCGACGGCGACACCGAGGTCATCCTGCGCGCCTACGCCGAATGGGGCGAGGCCTGCGTCGAACGCCTGCACGGCATGTTTGCCTTCGCGATTTGGGATGCCCGCCGGCAAACGCTCTTCCTCGCGCGCGACCGCATGGGCATCAAGCCGCTGTATTTTTCGCGCACCGAAAAGCACTTCCGCTTCGCCTCGAACATGCAGGCGCTGTTGGCGGCGAAAACCGTCAACACCGAGATCGATCCGGTGGCGCTGCACCACCAATTCACCCTGCATGCCGTCGTGCCGCCGCCCTTCACCATCCTCAAGGGCATCCGCAAGCTGGAGCAGGGCACCACGCTGACCCTCGACGCCAGCGGCAACGAAACCCGGCGGCGCTACTGGTCGCTCAAGGCGCAGCGCCCCGCCACGCCGCTCACCGAGCACCAATGGACCGAGGCCATCCATGAATCCTTGCGCGCCGCCGTGCGCAAACGCAATCAGATCGCCGACGTGAAAGTCGGCGTGCTGCTCTCCGGCGGGCTCGATTCCTCGCTGCTCGTCGCGCTCCTGGCCGAACAGGGCGTCGGCGATTTGATGACCTTCTCCATCGGCTTCGAAGATCATCCCGAAGAGCGCGGCAACGAGTTCGAATACTCCGACGCCGTCGCCGATTGGTTCGGCACGCGTCACCACAAATACAGCATCCCCAACGCCGAAGTGCTGCGCCGTCTGCCCGAGGCCGTCGACTGCATGGCCGAGCCGATGGTGAGCCAGGATGTCGTCTCCTTCTATCTGCTCTCCGAACTGGTGAGCAAGACCGTCAAGGTGGTGCAAAGCGGCCAGGGCGCCGACGAGGTCTTCGCCGGCTATTCCTGGCACCCGAAGATGGCGGCCGAAACCGCCGGCCCCTATGTCGAGCGCATGCGCCGCCACTACTTCGACCGCGAGCACGACGAATTTGCCCGCATGGTCGAAGCCTACTACCAGGTCGGCGACGTCAGCGCCGAGCTCATCGCCACCAAGCTCGGCGAACCCGACGCCGACCAATTCATCGACCAGGTGCTGCGCGCCGAAGCCACCCTGCTCGTCACCGACGACCCGGTGAAGCGCGTCGACAACATGACCATGGCCTGGGGCCTGGAAGCCCGCGTGCCCTTCCTCGACCACCACCTCGTCGAACTCGCCGCGCAAATGCCGCCGGAATTGAAACTCGGCGCTGGCAGCACGGCGGGCAAGCACGTCCTCAAGCGCATCGCGCGCGGCCTCCTGCCCGACAGCGTCATCGACCGCCCCAAAGGCTACTTCCCCATGCCCGCCCTCAAATACGTACGCGGCGACTTCCTCGAATTCATGCGCGCCATCCTCGACTCCAACGCCTGCCGCCAACGCGGCCTCTACCAACGCACCTACGTCGACCAACTCCTCGCCGAACCCGAACAACACCTCACCCGCATCCAGGGCAGCAAACTCTGGCACCTGGCGCTACTGGAGTTCTGGTTGCAGCGGAATGTGGATGGGACGCAGTAGGCGGCGGCGCCGAGTTTCTTCCGCTGCAAAGTCAGCTATATGGCATTGCCGCTGCGATGAAAGGCAGGTAAGCTCGCGGCATCTTTATGTCCATTTTCAGCCGATGCGCCGCATGCCGAGATATGAGAATCAGCCACATGGATAGATATGGACATACACCGATTGACGGATATGGAAACAAATACCCAGATGTGGATATGCACTTCTGTGTCTGGGTATTTTCATTGATGCCTATTTCATGTTAGCCATGGCCGCTCACTGGGAAATTGATCAGGGCCGCGTAGATTCGGCCGAGTTCTTCGGCGCTCTATTCGATCTTTGCCCTGAAGCGACGACGTTTTACGCGGAGGGCTGTGCCATGACAGAAGATGTCATCGACTGCTATTTTCTTCACGCACAACCGGGTGAGTATCTGCCAGGCGCCAATACTATTTGGCCCGTCTCAAAGAAATTTCGATGCCAATTTGATTGCAAGCTTCTCGGCGACCTCGTCACGCTGTCGAATAGGCATGCTGAGCCCGAACTTCTCGACCACCTGTTCATCTATTCGGGGGCTGAACCGCTGTTGCAATGGCACGATGCATTTGGCAATGCGATGTTGCTATCCAGTTCCTTACCGGAGGCAAGAATTGCATCGTTCGCAAACCGACTAGACCTTACGTATGCGAAGGCACAGGAGCAAATCAGGGACAGGCAACGATTAATTGCAAAAACAAGGTGAAGCAATGATTTCCGCCGTCCCGCCAGCGCCGAGTTTGAATACATTGAAGCCCTGCGCGCCCACCGAAGCCCAATACACCGGCAAGCGCGCATCTACAAATAATCATTGACGCTCCAGATTAAACGCATCTACACTTAATCAATGGAAACCCGATTGATCTGGGACGAGGCCAAGCGGCGCGAGAATCTCGCCAAGCATGGTCTTGATTTCGCCGAGGCGGGCGAGGTGCTGGATTCGCGCTATCGGCTGGATGTTCCGGTGACGCGCCAGGGAGAGGCCCGGATACAGTCGATTTCCTATGCGCTGGGCTTTTTGGCTGTGCTGACGGTGGTCCACATCGAGCGCGAGGGCGCAACGCGCATCATCAGCTTCCGCCATGCAAGCAACAAGGAACGCGAGGTATACGATGTCTGGCTCGAAAACGAATGCGCTGAGTCGTAAAGAGGTTCTCGCGGCGGTACGCGCCATCCCGCCGTCGAGTAATTTTGTCTGGGACGGCAAAGACGAAGACGAGCGTCCGGCGACGGCGGAGGAACTACAGGCCGGGATCGAGGCGGCGCGTCAGGGGCGTGGCCGTCCGGCGGGCAGCGGCAGCAAGGAACAGGTGGCGATCCGCTTCGACCGCGAGGTGCTGGCCGCTTTCCGCGCCGGCGGCAAAGGCTGGCAGACGCGGATGAACGATGCCTTGAAGGACTGGCTCAAGACGCACTCCGCCGCCTGAACGCCGCCGCACAGAAAATCAGGACAGGCCGCGATCAACCGCAAGAACAAGGGTGGACAACGATTCCCGCCGTCCCGCCAGCGCCGAGTTTCCGAAAATCCATGCGCACGGGACTGCCATTCGCAGCGCAAGGCGCAAACTCCCGCAGCCTGGAATCAATCCCAATTTCCGGATTTGCTTACTTTCACTTGCAAAATCGAAACTCCTCTTAACGAGGGCGTGAAACACACTTGAGCACCCGATCCATCAAGGAGTGAGCTCATGTCTCCGCCCCGCGCAAAAAGTTTCTCCCTGCGTTTCTTCATGGCCGCCCTTGTCGTGGCTTTATTCTCCACGCAAATCCATGCGCAATTCGGCGGCGGCCCCATGGGAAGGGGCAAGATGGGCGGCCCGCCCGGCGGCGACCCGGAGCGAAAATCCACCGACCGACGATCCGCTTCCGCCAGCGACCACCCGGTGGACGACATGATGCTGAAGCTCGACAATGTCCGTTACCAGTTGCAGCTACGCCCCGCGCAGGAACCGCTCTGGTTTGCCTATCAGGGCAAAGTGGGGGCACTGCTTGGCGACCAGCAACGCCCGCGCCTCGAAACGGCGCACGGAAATGCGTTGCAGCAAATCGAACGCAAGATCGACATCGTGCGCAATCGTTTGACGGCATTCGAGGAAATCGCCGACGCCGCCCGCAACCTCTACCACGGGCTCGATACCGCACAACAGGAAAAAGCCGACCGCCTCCTTCCCGGCACCTTGCCGATCCCATTTTCAGGCCAAGGTGCGGACCTCCCCGAAAATCCCGGCCGACTGCAGGAAGACTCCGGAGGCCGGGGCCGCCCGATGCCAAGATAAGCAAGCAAATCCGGGGCAGACAACGATTTATTGCAAAAACAAGGTGAAGCAATGATTTCCACCGTCCCGCCAGCGCCGAGTTTCCACGCCGTAAATCAACTGCGGAAAATCGTGGCCTATCTCCTTTTGACGGTTTGATGTGGTGCTAATTGTGTATATACATACGTGTGCTATAAATATGTATGGATAGAATCATCGAGTGGGACGCCGCCAAGGCGGAGGCGAACTACCGCAAGCACGGCATCCGCTTTGAGGACGCCGCGCGAGTGTTCGACGATCCGTTGGCCGTTTCCGAGCAAGACCGCATCGAGAACGGCGAGCGGCGCTGGCAGACCATCGGCCAAGTCGGCGGGTGTTTGCTGCTGCTGGTGGCCCATACCGTGAAAATCGACGACGCGGAAGTCATCCGCATCATTTCCGCCCGTCGCGTCGACCGCAAGGAAAGGAAACGCCATGAACATGGTTAGAGTCAAGCAAGGCGAACTGCCGCCGCTCACCGAAGCGCGCCAGGCAGAACTCAAGGCGCTGGCCGCGCGGCCCGACAGCGAAATCGACTACAGCGACATTCCGCCGCTGGACGATCAATTCTGGTCGCGCGCCGTGCCCAATCCGTTCTACAAGCCGGTGAAACAGCACGCTTCCGTGCGCATCGATGCCGACGTGCTGGCCTGGCTCAAGTCGCAAGGCAAGGGCTACCAGACGCGGCTAAACGCCATCCTGCGCCGGGCGATGCTTGAGGATCTGCACAAGGCTTGACGGTCGCACGCCGCCGACCCGGCGGCGGTTTGTCTTCCGCCGACGCACATACAACATCAATTATCTGGTGCGCTTGCGGATGTCGGCGCGCAACGCGTCGAAATAGTCACCCCCGCGCCCCAATCAACTCGATGAAATACCCGTCCGGGTCCGCCACGAAGGCGATGATGGTTGTGCCGGCATTCATCGGGCCGGCTTCGCGCACGACCGTGCCGCCGCGCCGCTTGATTTCGGCGCAGGCGGCGTAGACGTCGTCGACTTCGATGGCGATGTGGCCGTAGCCCTTGCCAAGGTCGTAGCTGTCCACGCCCCAGTTGTAGGTGAGTTCGATGACGGTGTTGTCGCGCTCGTCGCCGTAGCCGACGAAGGCGAGGGTGAACTTGCCTTCCGGGTAGTCCTGGCGGCGGATGAGGCGCATGCCGAGGACTTCGGTGTAGATGGCGATGGCGCGGTCGAGGTCGCCGGTGCGGAGCATGGTGTGGAGCAGGCGCATGATGGATGTCCTTCGTTGGGGGATGCGCCATTGTCGCCGCCGCTGCGGGCGGCGTCCAGCGGCGCGCGCTTGGCTTAACATGGGGGGCATGACCACACTCGCCCTCTACTTCCTCGCCCTCGCCGGCGTGCATGAACCTTCCGCGATCCAGCAATTGCCGGACGGCCGTTTTCTTGTTGTCGAGGACGAGAAGGGCCATCCCTTCAGCCTCGTCGCCTTCCACCCGGACGGCACGTCTTCCAGCACCCCGCTTGCAACCATCTCCACGGCCGACGGCGATGCCATGAAGCTGGACGATCTGGAGGGCCTCGCCGTCGACGCGGCCGGCTGGGCTTACGCCATCACCTCCCACTCGCGCAACGGCGCGGGCGAAGAGAAGAAGTCGCGCGAGAAGCTGGTACGGTTCCGCGTCGAGGGCGAGCGCGTCGCGGCGCCTGTGGTGGTCAAGGGCTTGAAGGCCGCGCTGGTGGCGGCCCACCCGGCATTGGCCCGCGCCGCCGCCGTGCTCGACGTCAAGACGGCAGGAGGGCTCAACATCGAGGCGCTGGAGATGACGCCCGACGGACAGCGCCTGCTGGTCGGCTTGCGCAGCCCCTTGCTGGACGGGCGCGCCATCGTCGTCGGCATCGACAATCCCGCTGCCATATTCGAGGCCGGCGCCGCGCCGCGCATCGCGCCCCCGATCGCGCTCGATCTGGGCGGCCACGGCCTGCGCGGCATGTCGTATATCCCGGCGCTCGGCGGCTATCTGCTGATCGGCGGCCCGGTCGCCAAGGAGCAGGTTCAGTTCCAGCTCTGGTTCTGGAGCGGCCGGCCAGAGGACGCGCCACGGCGCGCCGAGCTTCCCGGCCTGCCGGGTTTCGCCCATGCCGAAGGCGTGAGTCCGGCGGTCATCGACGGACGGGAGCGCATCGTCGTCGTCAGCGACGACGGCGACCGCGCCGCCGGCCGTCCCGCCGGTTTTCTGCTGCTCGACCCCGCGCAACTGCGGATCGCGCCCGAGTAAGTGTCCGGCTAATCGCAGCCGGCGGGATCGCCGGCGTAGGCTTGCAGGCCGTCGGTCTTCAGCCGGTCGAGATAACAGGCGTATTTCCCGCCCCAGGCGTAGGCGCGTTCGTCGGCCAGCAGGCCGGGGATGTTGGTCAGGTCGATCTCGGCCACGCGCAAGCTGATGCCGCCCGTGGCGCGCAGCAGCCCTTCCAGCAGCAGCAGGTCGGAAAACAGGTAGGCGGCGTGGGGCATGGCGCTGCCGGACAGCGCCATCGTCTCGTCCAGGCCGCGCCCGGAAAGCCGCTCGATGGCCTGCGTCACGGCCGCCAGCGCGATGGTTTCGGCAGCGGCCGCCGCGAGGCCCAGTTGCGCCAGCGCCGGACGCACGCCCCGGCTGACGGGACGGCTGATGGCGGTCAGCGTCACCGGCGCGGGAAACGCCGTGCGCAGGCCGTGCAAGCGTTCGTCGGCCAGCGCGCGGGCGGCGGCCAGTTCGTTGCGCGACAGCGGCTGCGGCGTACAGGGCGCCGGGCGGCCGAGGACGCGGCACAGTTCGGCTTGCCAAAGCTTCTGGCCGAGCGCGGCGCCGAAGGCGGCATGCTCGCCGGCAACCTGCAAACTGCCGCCGCCGATGTCGAGCACATGCGTACTGCGCAACCGCGCGCCGAGCAGCAGACGCGCGCCTTGATAGCCGTAACTGCCTTCCCGCGTCTGCGGAATCACCACGATGGGCACGCCGCTGGCGGCATGGATGCGCGCGAGAATCTGCGCCAGCGCAACGGGATCGCGCGCCAGCGCCAGGCGCCAGGCGGAAAAGCCGCCGCCCAACTGCCGGCAGGCGGGATCGAGCGCGAGCTTATTCTGCAAGGCGCGGAAGGCGGCGACGGTCGCCGCGACGGCATCCTCGGCATCGCGCCGCCCTGAGAGCAGGCCCAGGGCGTCGAGTTCGGCATGGGCCACAGTGGCGCCCGCTGCCGTGCCGAGGCGAATGCCCGAGGAACCGAGATCGTAGGCGGCGCGGCACGCGCCGTCGGCCAGCGCCGACAGCGCGATGAGGCCGCACAGCAGCCCGACGAGCGCCCGGCGCAGCAGCGCGGCGGCGCGCAATGACACCGGCCTACAGGTGCAGATAGCCCAGCGCCCCGGCGATCAGGCCAAAGCCCGAAGCGCCGAAGACGCCGACAAGCAGCCAGCGCTTGCGCGTGAGCAGGGTGATGGCGGCCAGCGCGATGGCGATCTGGATCAGCGTGGTCGCGAGCGCCCAGCGTTCATGCACGTGCATCTCCTGCGTGCTGTGCTTGTCGGCCTCGGCGGCGGCGGCTTCGAGCTTTTCCGCCTCGGCCTTGATCTCTTCCTTTTCCTTCTTGTAGCGCTCCACGCTTTGGAGGAATTTTTCCTGCGTCGCGCCGCTCGTCAGCGTGACCGACAGCTCGGCAAGGTTCTGCTTGTTGCTCTTGGCCTGGTAGTAGTTCCACTGGTTCGAGGCGGAAGTCTTCTGGATGGCCGCCTCGTTCTTGTAGAGCAGGGCTGCGTTCTGCGAGTGGCCGCCCATGTAGCCGAAAATCGCGCCGACGGTGGACAGCACCGCCGTCAGCACGGCGAGGCGCGAGGTGAAATCGTCGCCGCCATGCTGGGCGACGTGTTCGACTTCGTGATCGTGGGGGCCGTGGACGTGAAAACCGTGACCGGACATGCGAAATTCTCCTTGGCTCTGTTGCGGACAAATGCGGCTGCGGATTGTAGCCGCCTCGGCGCGCTTGAAAATCGAGGGCGCGGCGGCATCTTCCCGCTGCAATATCATGCGTCCATCGAATCGACGACAAGGCCTCCCATGCGACCGACCCTCCGCAACACCGCAATCTGCCTGGCGCTCGTCGCCCTGACGGCGCCCGGCTGGGCAACCGCCGCCGCCCCAGCCGACGGCATCGACGTCGGCAAGCCCTCGATGATGCGCAATCTGGTGCCGGCCAAGCAGATCGAAGGCCAGGCGGTGCAGCAATACGGCCAACTGCTGCGCGAGGCCGCCGCCAAGCGCGCCCTGGCGCCGGACAACCACCCGCAGGTGCTGCGCCTACGCGCCATCGCGAGAAAGTTGATTCCCTACGCCGAGCGCTACAACCCGCGCGCCAAGGAATGGCGCTGGGAGGTCAACCTGATCGGCTCGAAGGCCATCAACGCCTTCTGCATGCCGGGCGGCAAGATCGCCTTCTACTCGGGCATCCTCGACCAACTCAAACTCACTGACGACGAGGCGGCGATGGTGATGGGCCACGAGATCGCCCACGCGCTGCGCGAACACGCACGCGAGCGCATGGCGAAATCGGTCGCTACCGACATCGGCGCCAATATCCTCGGCCAGCTCATCGGCGACGGCCGCTATGCCGGCGCCTTCCGCCTTGGCGGCAACCTCTTGACGCTGAAGTTCTCGCGCGGCGACGAATCGGAAGCCGACCTGGTCGGCCTCGACCTCGCCGCACGCGCCGGCTACGACCCACGCGCCGGCATCACGCTGTGGCGCAAGATGGCGGCTGCAAACGCGGGCGGGCAACTCGAATTCCTCTCCACCCACCCCTCGGGCGAGCACCGCATCCAGGACATGGAGGCGCAGATGCCCAAGGTGCTGCCGCTCTACGAGCGGGCGCAGGCGCCCTGACGCAACGGCGCCAGCAGCCCGGACGAACCGCCGGCCTAGCTATCCCGGACCATGACGGCCAGCGGAAGATTGCGGTGCGGGTCCGCGTCCGCGCTCATGCCGGCGACGACGCCCGCACGATCGGCGGCGTCCTTGTTCTGACTCAACTTCCACTTGCCGTCGATGCGGTCGATGGGAATCTCGATGCCGACGATGGCTTGCATCTGCCGCTCCAGATAAGCGGCGGGCGCCTCGGCGACAGACCAGGGCTGCGGCCGCGACTGCTCGTGCCGCCGCGTCAGGTCGTCCAACTGCCGCCGCAGCCAGGTGGCCGCCTCGGTCACGACAGCCTTGCCCCATACCTGCACCGTCGCGTAATTCCAAGTCGGCACCACCTGCCCCGTCGCGGCCTTGCTCGGATACCACGACGGCGTGACATAGCCCGCCGGCCCCTGAAACACTACCAGGCACTCGGCCCCTCCGCCCAACGCCCGCCAGTGGGGATTGGCCTTCGCCATGTGGGCGCGCAGCACGCCCTTGTCGCCTTCGTCGGCATAGAGCAGAAACGGCACCGGCGAAGCCGCAAGGCCGTCGTCGCCATGCGTAACCAGCAGACCCAGCGGGTGCCGCGCGATCAGGTCATGGAGTCTGTCGATCCGACTTTCCCTGAAACTGGCGGGGATGTACATGGCGGGCGCTCCCGATTATTGGAGGCCGAGATATAGCACATGGGCGCTTGCCAAGGGAAAACGGGAAACTCGGCGCTGGCGGGACGGCGGTTATCGACCAAAGCAGCCTTTGCTTTTTTGGAAGGTAGACTTCTGGATCGCCGAGATTAGCTGGGTACGTGCTTAGCATGTGACTACCGCTTCTCAGTCGGCAGCACGATAGCTCGAGAAATAACTGTTTTTGCTGCCCCTCCTTAAGGTATCTCCTCTCTGGGTATTGAGAAGGGGCCTATTCTTTTCTTCAAGAAGTCATACCACCTCCTTCCCAGATCGTCCACGAAGTCGACAAGGGCTTCGGGCGCAGAGTCGCTGTATGACGGCATCCAAAGCAAGCGAGGCACATCGCTGCCCACAACCTCAACGTACCGATTTACGGTGATGTACAAGAAGCAGTTGATCGACGAGTAGGAGCTGACAAGAAGATCGCAGGCCAGTGCGCGAACGAAATGCGGTTCGAGTGCAGTGAATCCGTCATTCACGAAGATGAGAATTCCTGTTGGGGCACTAATGTTGAAGTGCGCCTTCGTTTCTCGAATCTGGCGATTAGCCTTCTTCAGGACACGCGACAGAGGCGGACGAAACAGGCGAACAAACTCCCGCGAGAACCAACTCGGGTACTCACCGGACCCACCCAAGAGCGAGGGGCGCCAACTCGGATCCTCCGCAATCAACTGTTCGATTAAAGCGTTAAAGCCTTCGTAAACTGCCGGCGAACGATCAAACGCGGTCTTGATTTCCTTAAGCTCGGCAATCGAAGGGACAGCCGGGAACAATAAGTCTGCGTTTTCGAATGTCCTCGGTTCGGAAACAAGGTCTTCAATCACTTGGCCACCGACAATTCGAACAAACTCTCGCCAGGTACCCTCGACGTCAATTGGGTCGTGTGGTCCGCCCTCCCAAAATCCCAGTATGGATGGCATGCAAGCTTCCAGTTATTACACGAACACGGCCGCAACCCGCCGTCCCGCCAGCGCCGACTTTCCCTGCCTCGATCTTGGATGCCAACAATTTGTCATTCGCGGCAAACCTCGCGTCGATGGCCGATCTCCACCACCTCCACGACCACTTGCGCATCCAGGACTTCGTACAGAATCCTGTAGTTCCCTTGGCGGAGCCGATAGCGCTCTTGGGCGGACAGCTTTTCGCAGCCGGCGGGGCGCGGGTCGTCGCGCAGCGACTCGACCTGGTTCAAGATACGGCGCAAATCCGTTTTCGGGATGTCCCGCAGGTCTTATTGCGACGGCTGGCGTGAACCTCGGTTCATAGTGTGCCATCGGCCTTGAGCTGCGCCAGGAACTGTTCGTAACTCAGCGTCGTCTCTTTCGAACGCGCGGCAAATGCGGCCAGGTCTTCCTCGTCTTCCCGCAGGGCCGCGCGCACGGCGTCATTGACGATTTCCGACATCGAGCGATGCGCGGTCGCCGCCTTCAGGCGCAGCGCCCGATGCAATCCGGGTTCGAGGTATAGCGTGGAGCGGACGGCTTGCGTGGCCATGGTTGTCTCCAAGGCGTTTTGACGTCGTGACAGCTTACCTCCGGATTCGTCGGCAACCGGAGAGGCGCCGTCCCGCCGGCGCCGAGTCTCTTCAGCGATTCTTGAACACCGCCGGCCGGCGCTCCAGGAAAGCCGCCATGCCTTCGGCCTTGTCTTCGGTGGAGAAGGTGAGGCCGAAGACTTCGCTTTCGAGCGTGCAGGCGTTGTCGAGGTCGAGGTCCTGGCCGCGCTGCACGAGTTCCTTGGACAGGCGCACGGCCTGGGGCGCCTTGCCGGCGATGAGGCGGGCCATGTCCATGCCTTGAACCAGCAGTTCGGCGGCGGGATAGACGTGGTTGGCGAGGCCGATCTGCACCGCTTCGTCGGCTTTCACCTGGCGGCCGGTGCACAGCAGTTCCAGTGCCATGGCGCGGCCGACGAGGCGCGGCAGGCGTTGCGAGCCGCCGAAGCCGGGCGAGACGCCGAGATTCACTTCGGGTTGGCCGAACACGGCTTTGTCGCTGGCGAGGATGAAATCGCAGCTCATCGCCAGTTCGCAGCCGCCGCCGAGGGCGTAGCCGTTCACCAGCGCGATGACGGGCACGGAGAGCAGTTCCAGCCGGCGGAAAGTGCGCATGGTCGAGGCGGCGAAGTCCTTGCCCGCGATGGCGCTCATGTGTTGCATGGCGACGATGTCGGCGCCGGCGGCGAAGGCCTTTTCGCCCGCGCCGGTGAGGAGCAGCACGCGCGCGTCGGCGTCGTTTTCGACAACGCCGATGGCGGCATCGATGTCCTTCACCGTCGCCGGGCTCAGGGCGTTGAGCGCCTTCGGCCGGTTGAGGGTGAGCAGATAGATGCCGGCCTCGGGCTGTTCCAGCAGGATGTTCTCGTAGGTCATGGCGCGCTCCCGGCGGTTACTTGTCGTAGGTGTAGAAACCGCGCCCGCTCTTGCGGCCGAGGTAGCCGGCGTCGACCATCTGGCGCAGCAGCGGACAGGGGCGGTACTTCGAGTCGTTGAAGCCCTGGTGCAGCACGTTCATGATGTTGAGGCAGGTGTCGAGGCCGATCAGGTCGGCCAGCGCGAGCGGGCCCATCGGGTGGTTCATGCCCAGCTTCATCACGGTGTCGATGGCCTCGGCCGTCGCCAGCCCCTCGTAGCGCGCAAAGATCGCCTCGTTGATCATCGGCATCAGCACGCGATTGGAGACGAAGCCGTAGGCATCCTTCACTTCCACCGGCGTCTTGGCGATGCGGCGCGTCAGGTCTTCGATCAGCACATAGGTGGCGTCGGCGGTTTGCAGCGCGCGGATGATCTCCACCAATTCCATCAGCGGCACCGGGTTCATGAAGTGCATGCCGATGACCTTGTCCGGCCGCTGGGTCGCCGCCGCGATGCGCGTCATCGAGATCGACGAGGTGTTGCTGGCGAGCACCGTGTCCGGCCGGCAGATGCCGTCGAGCTGACGGAACAGATCGAGCTTGAGCGCCTCGTTTTCCGTCGCCGCCTCGACGACCAAATCGGCGGCGGCCAGGTCCGCCAGTTGAGTCGTGGTGCGGATGCGCGCCAGTGTCGCGGCCGGCGCGGCGGCGGGAATCTTCTCCTTGGCGGCGAGACGTTCCAGGCTCTTGGCGATGGCGGCGAGGCCGCGCTGCGTCGCCGCCTCGGCGATGTCCGCCATGATCACGTCGAAGCCGTGGAAGGCAAAGGTCTGGGCGATGCCGTTGCCCATCGTGCCGGCGCCCACCACACCAATTGTTTGAATGTCCATGACTTTGTCCTCAGGCGGTTTCGTTGAACAGTTCGCGGCCGATCAGCATGCGGCGGATCTCGGAAGTGCCGGCGCCGATTTCGTAGAGCTTGGCGTCGCGCCAGAGCCGACCGACCGAATATTCGTTGATGTAGCCGTTGCCGCCCAGGCACTGGATCGCCTCGCCGGCCATCCAGGTGGCCTTCTCGGCGGCGTAGAGGATGACGCCGGCGGCGTCCTTGCGCGTCGTCTCGCCGCGGTCGCAGGCGGCACCCACCGCGTAGGTGTAGGCCTTGCAGGCGTTCAGCGTGGTGTACATGTCGGCGAGCTTGCCCTGCATGAGTTGGAAGCTGCCAATCGGTGCGCCGAACTGGCTTCGCTCGTGCAGATAGGGCACCACCGCGTCCATGCAGGCGTCCATGATGCCGAGCGGACCGCCAGCCAGCACGGCGCGCTCGTAGTCGAGGCCGGACATCAGCACGCGCACGCCGCCGCCCACCTGGCCCAGCACGTTTTCCTCGGGAATCTCGCAGTCGTCGAAGAACAGCGGATAGGTGTTGGAACCGCGCATGCCCAGCTTGTCGAGCTTGCTGCCGCAACTGAAACCGGCGAAATCTTTCTCGACGATGAAGGCGGTGATGCCGCGCGAACCTGCAGCGATGTCGGTCTTGGCATACACCACCAGGGTGTCGGCGTCGCCGCCGTTGGTGATCCACATCTTGCCGCCGTTCAGCACATAGCGGTCGCCCTTCTTGTCTGCGCGCAGCAGCATCGAGACGACGTCGGAGCCGGCATTGGGCTCGGACATCGCCAGCGCGCCGACATGCTCGCCGGAGATCAGTTTGGGCAGGTATTTGCGCTTCTGCGCCTCACTGCCGTTGCGCTTGATCTGGTTCACGCAGAGATTGGAATGCGCGCCGTAGGACAAGCCCACCGAGGCCGAGGCGCGCGAGATTTCCTCCATGATGACGATGTGCGCGAGATAGCCCAGCGCGGCGCCGCCGTACTCCTCGTCGACAGTCACGCCGAGCAGACCGAGATCGCCAAACTTGCGCCACAGGTCGGCGGGAAACAGGTTGTCGCGGTCGATCTCGGCGGCGCGCGGCGCGATCTCGGCGGCGGCAAAGGCGCGCACGCTGTCGCGCACCATATCGATGGTTTCGCCGAGGGCGAAGTTCAGGCCGGGCAATACAATGGACATATTCATCTCCTCTTTCGGGTTCTTTTATTCGGACGCCTGATCGACCGCTTCCGCTGCGAAATCCAGCAACAGGGCGCCTTCGCCGACTTGTTCGCCGACGGCGAATCGGAAGGCGTTCAGCACGCCGTCGGCGGGGGCGGCAATCGTGTGTTCCATCTTCATGGCCTCCAGCACCAGCAGCGGTGCGCCGCGCGCGACGCGCGCGCCCGGCTCGGCCAGCAGCGCGATGACGCGGCCGGGCATGGGGGCGGTAAGCCCGCCGCCGGCCTGGCCGGCGCCGACGAGCGCCTTGACCGGGTCTTCCAGCGTCAGCACATGGCTCGTGCCGTGGAGGAAGACGTGGCGCTTGTCATCGACGGCGATGACGGTCGCCACCAAGCGGCGGTCGTCGAGTTCGACCAGCAAGGCGCCGTCGTCGCGCCGTTGCGCGCGCGCCGTGACGCGCTCCTCCGCGACCGCCAGGACATAGGCATCGCCGGCATAGGCCACGGCGACGCAGTGCGTTTCCTCGCCGCGCCGGTAACGCAGCTCGCGCCGCGCGCCGCCGTTGAGACGCCAGCCGTCGCGCGCGCTCCAGGGCGAGTGCGGATCGGCCGAATCCTGCGCGGCGGCGCGCGCGCGGTCGGCCTCGCCGAGCATTTCGGCCAGAGCGGCGACAAACAGTGCGCCACGCGGCAGCGGCTGGCTCGCGGGGAATAGGAAGGCGCGGCTGCGCTCGATCAGCCCGGTGTCGAGATCGGCCTGGGCGAAGGCCGGACAGGCGACGACGCGGCCGAGGAAATCGATATTGGTGACGACGCCGGCGACGCGGTAGTCGGCCAATGCGCGCTGCATGCGCGCCAGGGCGGCGGGGCGGCTCTCGTCCCAGACGATCAGCTTGGCGATCATCGGATCGTAGTAGGGCGAAATCGCGTCGCCTTCCTCCACGCCGGTATCGACGCGCACATGCAGCGATTCGCGCGGCGGTGCGAGGTGGGCCAGCGTGCCGGTGGCAGGCAGGAAGCCGCGCTCGGCATCCTCGGCGTAGATGCGCGCCTCGATGGCGTGGCCGCGTATCTCCAGCGCGTCCTGCGACAACGGTAGCGGCTCGCCGCAGGCCACGCGCAACTGCCATTCCACCAGATCCTGGCCGGTGATCATCTCGGTGACGGGATGTTCGACCTGGAGGCGGGTGTTCATCTCCATGAAATAGAACTCGCCGTTGTCGGCGACGATGAACTCCACCGTGCCGGCGCCGACATAGCCGACCGCGCGCGCCGCCGCCACGGCCGCCTGGCCCATGGCGGCGCGCCGGGCCGGACTCAGGCCGGGCGCGGGCGCCTCTTCCAGCACCTTCTGGTGGCGGCGCTGCACCGAGCAGTCGCGCTCGAACAGATAGACGATATTGCCGTGCGTGTCGGCGAACACCTGGATCTCGATATGGCGCGGGCGCAGCAGGTATTTTTCGATCAGCACGCGCGCGTCGCCGAAGGAAGCAAGCGACTCGCGCCGGCAGCTCGCCAGCGCGGCGGCGAAATCTTCGGCGCGCTCGACGACGCGCATGCCCTTGCCGCCGCCGCCGGCGGAGGCCTTGATGAGCACGGGATAGCCAATACGGTTGGCCTGTTCCAGCAGCAGCGCGTCGTCCTGATCCTCGCCATGGTAGCCGGGCACCAGCGGCACGCCGGCCGCTTCCATGAGCCGTTTCGCCGCGCTCTTGTCGCCCATGGCGCGCATCGCGGCGGCGGGCGGGCCGATGAAGACGAGACCGGCGGCGGCGCAGGCCTCGGCGAACTCGGCGTTCTCCGAGAGAAAACCGTAGCCCGGATGGATGGCCTGGGCGCCGCAACGCAGCGCGGCGTCGATGCTGCGCGCGGCGACGAGATAGCTTTCGCGCGCGGGCGGCGGGCCGATGGCGACGGCCTCGTCGGCGAGGCGCACATGGCGCGCGCCCGCGTCGGCCTCGGAATGGACGGCGACGCCGGCGATGCCGAGACGGCGGCAGGTCTTGAGGATGCGGCAGGCGATTTCGCCCCGGTTGGCGATGAGGATCTTGTTGAACATGGCGGGCCTACATGCGGAAAATGCCGTGGCGGGTTTCCTCGATCGGCGCATTGAGCGCGGCCGAGAGTCCCAGCCCAAGCACGCGGCGGGTGTCCGCCGGGTCGATGATGCCGTCGTCCCACAGGCGCGCGCTGGCGTAGTAGGGATGGCCCTGGGTGTCGTAGCGCGCGCGGATCGGCGCCTTGTAGGCCTCCTCCTCCGCCGCGCTCCAGGCTTGGCCCTGGCCGGCGAGCTTGTCTTTCTGCACCGTCGCCATGACGTTCGCCGCCTGCTCGCCGCCCATCACCGAGATGCGCGCGTTCGGCCACATCCAGAGGAAGCGCGGCTGGTAGCCGCGTCCGCACATGGCATAGTTGCCGGCGCCGAAGGAGCCGCCGATGACCACCGTGAGGCGCGGCACGCGCGCGGTGGCGACGGCCGTCACCATCTTCGCGCCGTCCTTGGCGATGCCGGCGTTCTCGCTCTTGCGCCCGACCATGAAGCCGGTGATGTTCTGCAGGAAGATCAGCGGAATGCCGCGCTGGGCGCACAACTCGACGAAGTGCGCGCCCTTCAGCGCCGACTCGGAGAACAGGATGCCGTTGTTGGCGACGATGCCGACCGGATAGCCGTGGAGGCGCGCGAAGCCACACACCAGCGTGGTGCCGTAGCGCGCCTTGAACTCGTCGAACACCGAGCCGTCGACGACGCGGGCGATCACTTCGCGCACGTCGTAGGGCTTGCGGTAGTCGTTCGGGATGACGCCGTACAGCTCCTCGGCCGCGTAGCGCGGCTCGACCGGCGCGGCGAGATCGAGGGCGACCTGCTTGCGGCGGTTGAGGTTGGCAACGCAGCGGCGCGCGATGGCCAGCGCGTGTTCGTCGTTCTCGGCGAAATGGTCGGCGACGCCGCTGATGCGCGTATGCACGTCGGCGCCGCCCAGATCCTCGGCGCTGACCACCTCGCCGGTGGCGGCGCGCACCAGCGGCGGGCCGCCGAGGAAGATGGTGCCCTGGTGCTTCACGATCACGGATTCGTCCGACATCGCCGGCACATAGGCGCCACCCGCCGTGCAGGAGCCCATCACCACGGCGATCTGCGGGATGCCGCGCGCCGAGAGGTTGGCCTGGTTGTAGAAGATGCGGCCGAAGTGGTCGCGGTCGGGAAACACCTCGTCCTGATAGGGCAGGGCCGCGCCGCCGGAATCGACGAGATAGACGCAGGGCAGATGGTTCTCGCCGGCGATCTCCTGCGCGCGCAGGTGCTTCTTCACCGTCATGGGATAGTAGGAACCGCCCTTCACCGTGGCGTCGTTGGCGACGATCATGCACTCGACGCCGGCGATGCGGCCGATGCCGGTGACGATGCCGGCGCCCGGCACCGCGTCGTCGTAGAGGCCGTGGGCCGCGAGTTGCGAGAGTTCGAGGAAGGCGGAGCCGGGATCGACGAGGGCGTCGATGCGCTGGCGCGGCAGCAGCTTGCCGCGCACCAGGTGTTTCTGCCGCGCCGCTTCGGGCCCACCGAGGCCGGCGCGCGCCACCTGCGCGCGCAGGTCGTCGACCTGGGCGCGCATCGCGGCGGCATTGGCGGCAAACTCTTCGCTGCGCGCATCGAGATTGGATTGGATGGCTGTCATGTCGCTCCCCGGCCGCCGGTCGCTGCGCTTGCCTGCGCCGCGTCCGCTTGTTGTGTGGGCGCACTGTAATTCATGTTAACGCTAACGTCAACGTGCTGTCGTATAGGGCATACGGCGAATACGAGCGGGCACGGACGGAAAACTCGGCGCTCGCGCCACGCCGCCGCCGCTCAGCCGACCGCCTCGGCCAGCCGCCAGGTGTTGCGCCCGGCCGCCTTGGCGGCGTACATCGCCGCGTCGGCGCTCTTTAACAGCGCCTCGCGCGTCGTGCCATGTTCGGGATGCAGGGCGACGCCGATCGAGACGCCGATGCGCGCCTCGCCCTGGTCGAGCGCGAAGGGCGCGGCCAGCCGCCCGACGATGTCGGCGGCGATTTCCGTCGGCGTCGCCGTCTCCGCGATGTCGTGCAGCAACACGACGAATTCGTCGCCGCCCAGGCGCGCCACGACATCGGTCTCGCGCACGGCGGCCTTCAGTTGCGCCGTCACGCGCAGCAGCAAGGCGTCGCCGGCATCGTGCCCCAGCGTGTCGTTGACCTTCTTGAAGCCGTCGAGATCGAGGAACAGCAAGGCGAAATGCTGGCCGCTGGCCTGGGCGCGTTCCAGCGCCTGTTCGATCTGGTCGTTGAGATTGAGCCGGTTGGGCAGGCCGGTCAGTCCGTCGTGCAGCGCCATGACGCGGATGCGCTCCTCGGCGCGCTTGCGCTCGGTGATGTCGATGTAGATGCTGACGAAACCGCCGCCGGGCAGCGGCATGCCGCGCACCTCCAGCGCCTGGCCGTTGGGCCGCACGCGCTCGATCTTGTGCGGCTGGAAATTGCGCGCGCGCGCCACGATGGCCGCCGTCAGCGTCTCCACATCGCCGGGCCCGTATTCGCCGCGCCCGGCGTTGTAGCGGATGAAATCCTCGAACCCCACCGCGTCGCGGTCGAACAAGGCGTCCGGCAACTCCAGCAATTGCTTGAACTGCTGGTTGCACGACACCATTTCGAGATCGGCGCCGAACAGCGAGATCGCGCCGGGGAAGTTGTCGATGATGGTGCGCAGGATGTCGTTTTGCCGCGTCAGTTGCCGTTCGGTTTCCTTGCGCTCGGTGATGTCGGTGTAAGTGGTGACGAAGCCGCCGATCCGGTCGCCATAGCGGATCGGAAACCCCTCGACCAGCAAGGTGCGGCCGTCGCTCCCGGTGCGTTCGAAGCGGTGCGTCTCGAAACGCCGCGCCAACGCGACGCGCTCGCGCACCAGTTGCTCGGGATCGCCCGGACCGTATTCGCCGCGCTCGGCCGGGTAGCGGATCATGTCCTCGAAACGCGCCCGCGGGTAGACCGCGTCCCTCGGCAAACCGAGGATGGCGTAGATCGGCTCGTTCCAGAAGATCAGCCGCAAGTCCTCGTCGAAGGCCGTCACGCCCAGCGGCAGGCTGCCGAGCAAGGCATGCAGTTGCGCGATGATCCGCTCGCGCTCGACTTCGACGCATCCCACACACGCCTCGGTCTGGCTTTGCTCCGCTTCCATGGCCCTCCCTCCTCGCGCACGCGCCGCCGCTGCCGCAAGCCGCCGCCCGCCGTCTCTTGTTATGTTGCCTCCGGCAAATCCGCCGGATCGCCGCCGCGCTCCTGATATAGACGCATGGTTTCCTGCCGCAGCGACTCCATGTCGGCGAGCAGCTTTTCCAAGTCGGCGCGCTGCGCCTCCAGATGTTGCAGGCGGCCGACGATCAACCCGTAGCCGCGTTTCAACTGCGCGATGCCGCGCCCATCGACGCGGTACAGGTCCAGATAGGCCTTGATCTCGTCCAGCGTGAAGCCCAGCCGCTTGACGCGCAACACCAGCGCCAACCGCCCCTTGTCGCGGTAGTCGAACACCCGGCTGCCCCCCGCCCGACGCGGCGAAATCAGCCCCTTGTCCTCGTAAAAACGGATCGCGCGCGGCGTAATGCCGAGCTCGGCGGCGAGCTCGGAAACGGTATAAAGACTGGCTTTGTCGCTCATTCCCAGGGTCCGGACGGTGGATACGGCTAGGCTAGCATATGTTCACGTTAACGTTAATCCACGCCATGCCCTTCCGCCAGCAGGGAGGCCAGTCGGCGGTGTGGAGAATTCGCATGAGGCACGACTCAGCGCAGAAAGGCTGTGGAGGCGCCGTGTTGCCAGCGCCGAGTTTGGGGAGAGCGCAAGGGCTAGAAGCTAGGACGAGGTAACGGATACCAATCGGTTTGTCGGCCAAATCAGCGATAGGACTCCGGCAAGCCGCTGGGGTGCTTCTCGCGCCAATGGGCGAGTCGCCGGTCGAGTTCGGCCGCATAGTTGAAATCGGGTTCGGGACTGTCCTTGAGCTGTTCGAGGATTTCGAACTCGAACCGTGCTTCGCCGTATTGGCGCCAGTCCTGCATCATCGCCGGATTGCGGTGCGTGCCCAGCTTGAGTTCCAGCCGATGGCGGTTCAGCGAGCCGGTGAGATTGGTGCTCTTGTCCAGATAAGTCTTGCCATTCGCCGTATTGCGAATCACATAAATCCCCATGGGCGGTCGCGCCAGCCGGTAGGCGAGCTTGAGTTCCCTTTGTCGGCTCTTATCCACCATGCCTCCTTGCCACCAGGATGAGAATCTGTTGCCGAATTTCCATCGGCCAGGAGGCGATCAGTTCCTCGAAACGGATGTCGTCGCCGGCAAACAAGGCACGGCAAGCCTCCTCGAAATGCGGCCGGTCGCCGGCCATGTCGCGCATGAACAGGTAGCACTGCTCTTTCGCCGCCTGGGCGGCAAAACGGCCGTCTGTATCCCGTCGCGCCTGCTCCACCATGAGGCGCAGCGTCGCGCTGGCGCTGCGCGGCTGCTGATCCAACCAGGACCAGTGACGAGGCAGCAGGATGATTTCCCGGCCCTGGGCGGCGGCGGTTTGGGGATTTAGCGATGGATTCATGGGAAATGCTCTTTTTGAGTAATACTGAATATTACCCGGATGAAAATAATGCGTCAATTATATCCGGGTATAATTCGCTTTTGCACCATATCGGAGAAAGCCCCCCAATGGAAACAAACGTGCCCGACTACATCGCCTTCGAGGGCGATAAACGCATCGCAGCAGGGCCGCTGTCCAAGGTCGCCGTGAAAGTGAAGCAGGTCCGCGAGGCGCGTCCCGAGACGCGCATCCTGATTTTCCATGCGGCCAGCAGCGAGCAGATCGATCTGGATTTGCGTGGCACGGAAGCGGAAATGTTGAGCCGGCTACCGGCCACCGACGCTGAAACCCCAGAGCCGACCGATTCCGCGCCGCCGGAGCCGCCCGTGGCGGCTGGGCCTGGTCGTCCCAAGCTGGGCGTGGTGGCCCGCGAGGTGACCCTGTTGCCGCGCCATTGGGATTGGCTGAAAAGCCAGCCCGGCGGCGCCTCAGTTGCCCTGCGCAAACTCGTAGAGCAGGCCCGCCGTGCCAACGCTGCGGCGGATCGTGTGCGTCTCGCCCAGAATGGGAGCTTCAAATTCATGTCGACCATGGCCGGCAACTTCGCCGACTTCGAGGAAGCCACGCGCGCATTGTTTGCGGCGGACGCCGAGCGCTTCGAAGCCTTGACAGCGATATGGCCAGTGGATATTCGCGACCACCTTCGACATCTGGCAGCGGCGGCGTTCGAAGTAATTGCGCCGGAAGGCGAACAAGCTTGAGAGACTGAGAAAAATTAGTTTTCGGACGCAAGGGCGACTTGTCGCGGCTCATCGAAGAGGCGGTGCGTGCGCGGGTCTTCGACGAAACGGCCCGTGCCATCAAGGCACAAAACGCCGTCCCGCCAGCGCCGACTTTTCCGGCAAATTCCCAACAGTTATGACAGCTACAATTTCGCTGATTTTCCGCTAACATTCCGCGCCAGCCCCAACCACGGATGCCTCGTATGCTCGCTCCCCTCGCCCGCATCAAACATCGGATTAAACGCATGCTGCATCGCGCGCCCAGAGGCGCGAGCCTCGACCGCTGCCTGGGCAACGCGTCTTGCGCCATCGTGCGCGATTGCGTCCATCGACTCATCGGGCAGGATGGCGGGTTGGGGATCTTTCGGCTCGCCCATCTGCTCGACGCGATCGATAGGCAAGACATCGCGTCGATGCGCAAGATCGTTTCGGTCGGCCATGGCCAGGGCAATCACGAGGTTCTGCTCGCAGCGCTGTTTCCGCAGATTCAAATCGTCGCCGTCGACATCACCGCGCACCCATTTCCCCACGCCTTGCCGAACCTGACGAGCATCTGCGGCGACATTACCGACCCGGCGACGCAGGCGCAGTTGGGCAAGGCCGCATGCGTCTACTCCATCGAATGCCTGGAACACATCGAACAGGACCGCCAGGCATTCGCGGCCATGGCCGCGCTGCTGGCGCCGGGGGGAACGCTCTATCTCCAGGTGCCCTTCGCCACGGCGGCCGAACAGGCCGATGTCCATCTGTGCCAGCACGAGTTCGAGAACTACGGTCACTTCCTTCCCGGCTACCGCCCCGAGCAACTCGTCGAATATGCGCGCGCGGCCGGTCTCGTTTGCGACGCCGTGGCCAACGTGTTCTGGTCGCCCTTGCAGCCCATGTTGAGTGCGACATTGGAAAAGTGTGGCGCCGAACCGTTGTTGCCGCACACGGACGCGCTGCTCGATTTGGTGAAATGGGATTTCAAGGAGCGCACGGCCGCACACAGGGGCGAAGCCGTCGGCATAAAAGTGCTGGCGCGCAAAGCCTGACACATCCCTCCGCCGCCGCGCCCAGCGGCGCTACCACAACCCCACCGACGGATCGTCCAATGAACATCGCCGCCAAAATCCTGACCGCCCTCCTCCTGCCCCTGTCCCTCCCCGCTGCCGCCGAACAGACGCGGGTCATCGGCGGCGTTCCCGCTTCTGCCGCTGCCTATCCCTATTACGTCTCGCTGCAGCAAACCAGCAGCGCGGCCGAGGGTTCAGACGGGACGATCAATCCGATTCCCGCCGACGCCGCACGCGAGCACGTTTGCGGCGGCGTGTTGATCGCGCCCGACATCGTTGCCTCGGCCGCGCATTGTCCGTTCGGCACCACCGCCGTGATTGCCGAAATCGACGGCAAGCTGTACCGCGCGACCGAAATGCGCGCGAACACCGACTACACCGGCTACGACCGCGCCGATGTCGCGATCCTCAAGCTGCATATTCCCGTTCCCGACGTCGCGCCGGTCGCCTTCGCCGCGCCCGACCCGAGCCTGCCGGCGCAGGTGATCGGGCGCGGCGCAATCAACTCGCTGTCCGCGATCATCGCCAGGTTGAGCTACGGCACCACGACAGTCACCTCGCCCGGCGCGAACTATTCGCTCGTCGGCCTCATCGACAAGCTCGGCCTGGAAGCCGTCCTGACCACGGTCATCGCTGCCGAGGCCCAGCCATCGAACGCCGACAGCGCCGTGTTTGCCGCCTTGGTCACGCTGGCCCAGGACGCGAACGCCACCATCGGCATGCATAGTTCGCTGGCCGACATCGCGCTGGCGCTGCGCAAGGTCAGCGCCGACGTGCTGACCACGGCGATGTCCACCGCCCTGGCCGACAACAGTTTCCGCAGTACCAACGTCGGCTTCGCCACCACCGCCCAATGCCTCTCCTTCGTGCCGAGCCGCAACACCGAGGACTACATCTGCGTCGGACGGCCGACCCAGACCAACCAGCCGGGGCCTTGCTACGGCGACTCCGGCGGGCCGCTGCTGCAAACCCGGAACGGCCGCACCGTCGTCGTCGGCCTGACGTCGAGCAACACCACGCGCATGTGCGGCGAGGGCCTGAGCGTCTTCACGCGCGGCGATGCCGCCGACAAGTGGATCGCCAAAAGCCTGGGCGCAAGCTGGTTTGCGCCGCGCCTGTTCGACTACGTCGCCGCGCATTACGGCCACGCGAAACAGGGCGCCTACCTGCCGAGCTTCGCCTACAAGGAACGCGACTATGCCGTGCAGTGTTATGCGGGCCTCGGCTGTCTCGGTCTCGATCTGTATGCGTCGGCCGAGTTCGGCAAGGTCGGCTTGCAGGACCCGCCGCTGCGCGCAGACGAAATCCTGCTCGTCGCGCCGGACGGCGCGGAGCAGGCGATCGCAAAAAGCCTGTACAACGCCTACGGCGAAATGGTGGGTGCCGGATACTGAAGCCCGCCAGCCGACGCCGCTGCGCAGACTCGGCGCCGACGCCAGTGACCCAGCCGATTCAGCCCTGGCTCGACCCCACCATGAACACCGCCTCGCCTTCCAGCACCGTGCGGCCGGCGACGGTGCAGACGGTGTCGGCGACGATGCGCTTCTTGGCGGCGACAACTTCCTTCACCGTGACGCGCGCGTGCACGGTGTCGCCGATGCGCACCGGGGCTTTGAACTTGAGCGTCTGGCTGATGTAGATCGCGCCGGGGCCGGGCAGGCGGGTGCCGGCGCAGGCGGAGATGATGCCGGCGGAAAGCATGCCGTGGGCGATGCGGCCCTTGAAGATTGTCGATGCAGCATATTCCTCGTTGAAGTGCACCGGCTGGGTGTCGCCGGTGGCCGCGCCGAATAGCAGCAGGTCCGCCTCGGTGACCGTTTTGGCGTATTCGGCGCTCATGCCGACCGCCAGTTCCTCGATGTAATAACCGCCTACCTCGTTCATGTCGATGTCCTTTCCGCTCAACCGACGACGCGCTCGGCGACGTCGACGCGCACCACAGGGCGATCCAGCAGAGTGGCGACGGCGTCGGCGTATTGCCGCGCCCAGTCGCCCAGTTCGGCGAAGCGCTTTTCGCCGCCGTATTTGGCGACGCAGAGGATTTTGTCGAGCACGAGCACCTTGCCCATGGGGTTGGCGGGTTCGCACTCGAGTTCGTCCCACTGCGCGTTGAGCCAGTTGTTGGCTTCTTCGCGCGTGGGCGCGGCGTGGGCGATGAGTTCGTATTCGCGGTTGCGCTCGAAGACGACGCTGACGATGCTGGACATGGCGGTCACACTCCCTGCTGGTTGTAGTCCCGCGATTGTGACGACGGCGTGCGCACAAGGCAAGCCGGCGCGAGCGGGACCGGGGTTGAGAAAAGTTTCATGCGTTTCAGGCGGCCATGGTCGGCACGAGGCGACCGTCGATCTCGGCGAGCGCGCCGGCCTGCGTCAACTCCGCCAGCAGCCAGGCGGCGAGCGCCGGAATTTCCATGCCGAGCAAGCGCACGCCGATATCGCGAAAAATTGGCACGCGGTCGAGCCAGGTTTCGAGTTCGGCGCGCGGCAGGCTTTCCAGGTCGAGCAGGTTGAAGATGAAGCAGGCCTTGACGGCGTTCCGGGCCATGCGCGCGGGGTCGGCCTCGAAGGCGGCGAGGCGCCGGTAGGCGCGCGCCAGCGCAGCGTCGACGCTGGCGAAGGGCCGGCCGTGGCCGGGGATGACGACGTCGATGGGCAGGCGCGCGATGGCGTCGAGCGTGGCGCGCGTGGCGGCGAGCGCGCCGCCGCCGCCACCATTCCCCGATTCGCCCAGCAATTCGCCGAAGACGATGCCGAAGCCGTCTTCCCACAGCGCGTCGCCCGAGATGAGCAGACGCGCGTCGGCGCTGTGGAACATCAGCGCGTCCATGTCGTGGCCGGGCGCGGCGTGGGCCTGCCACGCCAGGCCGCCCATCATCAGGGTTGCGCCCGCGCCCACGACGCCGTCATGGCGGAAGCGGTCGCCGCGTTGGGCGGCGGGCGCGAGCAGCAGCGCGTTTTCGTCCCAGTCGCGGATGTGCGCCTCGACGCCGGCGGGAATCAGGATGCGGCAGCCGAAAGCGCGTTGCAGCGCGGCGTTGCCGCCGATGTGGTCGGAGTGGGAGTGGGTGTTGATGAGCGTGGCGAGACGGCGTCCCGCCAGCGCCGAGTTCACCAGTTCGACGGTGCGCGCGGCGTGGCCGACGTAACCGCTGTCGACGAGCGTGGCCTCGGCGCCGTCGAAAAGCAGGATGTTGTTCGACGACAGCCAGCCGCGTTCGATGACGCGAAGGCTCTCAGGCAGGTGCGGCGCTGGGGTCATCTTCGGCTTCGGGCGGCATGCGCAGATCGTCCAGTTCCCGCTGGCCCCAGGGACGCCCGCAACCGATGCAGTAGGCCTCATCCGCGTCCGGCAGGCAGATGCCGATGCAGAGGTAGTCCTGCGCGTCGTCGTCCGGACTCATGGCGCGCGCCGGGCCAACCAAGCCTGCGCCACTTTCGAGCCCGGCGCACGGCCGAGTTGGGCGCAGATCCAGGCGGCCGTATCGACCAGCCGGTCGAGGTCGACGCCGCAGTCGATGCCAAGTCCGCGCAGCAGCCAGACCACATCCTCGGTGGCGACATTGCCCGAGGCGCCGCGCGCATAAGGACAGCCGCCCAGTCCGCCGACGGCGGCGTCGAACACGCTCACACCCATTTGCAGCGCGGCGTGGATGTTGGCGATGGCCATGCCGTAGGTGTCGTGGAAATGACCGGCGAGGCACTCGATGGGCACGCGCCGCGCGGCGGCCTCGATCAGCGCCTGCGTCTTGCCCGGCGTGCCGGTGCCGATGGTGTCGCCCAGCGAAACCTCGTAACAGCCCATGTCGAAGAGCGCCCCGGCAACTGCGGCGACGGCGGCGGGCGTCACCTCGCCCTGATAGGGGCAACCGAGCACGCAGGAGACATAGCCGCGCACCTTGACGCCGGCCGTCGCGGCGCGCGCCATCACCGGCTCGAAGCGCGTCAGCGACTCGGCGACGGAGCAGTTGATGTTCTTCTGCGAGAAAGCCTCGGAAGCGGCGGCAAACACTGCGATCTCGGCGGCTCGCGCCGCCAGCGCGGCTTCCAGCCCTTTTTCGTTCGGCACCAGCACCGGATAACTCACGCCGGGGCGACGTTCGATGCCGGCCATCACCTCTGCGGCGTCGGCCATCTGCGGCACCCACTTGGGCGAGACGAAGGCGGTGGCCTCGATGGCCGTCAGGCCGCAATCGGCGAGGCGGGCGACGAGCTCGATCTTCGTGGCGGCGGGAACAGGCTGCTTCTCGTTTTGCAGCCCGTCGCGCGGGCCGACTTCGACGAGGCGCACATGCGTGGGCAGACTCATGACGGCACGCCTCCGTTCCCGACCGGATCAATCCAGTCCGGCGGGCGCTTTTCCAGGAAAGCGCCCAGGCCTTCCTGGCCTTCGGGCGAGACGCGCACGCGGGCGATGGCGTCGACGGTGTGGTCGATCACCTTGGGGCCGAGCGGCCGGCCGGCGACGAGGCGGATCAGTTGCTTGCATTCGGCGAGCGCTTGCGGGCCGTTCTTCAGCAGCGCCTCGACCCATTCACCGACGACGGCGTCGAGCGCGGGCGCGTCGGCAACCATTTCGTGCACCAGGCCGATGCGATAGGCCTCGGCGGCGGAGAAGGCTTCGGCGGTGAGCATGTAGCGCCGCGCGTTGCGTTCGCCGATGGCGGCGATGACGTGCGGGCTGATGACGGCGGGAATCAGCCCGAGCTTGACCTCGGTGAGCGCGAAGCGCGTGTCGAAGGTTGCCACCGCCATATCGCAGGCGGCGACCAGGCCGACGCCGCCGCCGTAGGCCGGCCCCTGCACGCGCGCGACCACCGGCTTCGGACAGTCGGCGACGCGGCGCAGCATCTCGGCCAGCTCGCCCGCGTCGTTGCGGTTGTCCTCCAGGCTATAGCCCGCCGCGCGCCGCATCCAGTTGAGGTCGGCCCCGGCGCAGAAGCTCTTGCCGGTGCTGGAGATCACCACGACGCGCACGGCGGAGTCGAGGCTCATCGCCTCCAGCGCGTCGGCCAGTTCGGCGATCATGACATCGTCGAAAGCGTTGTGGCGCTCGGGACGGTTGAGGGTGACGATACCGACGCCGGTGTCGATTTCGGTGAGGATGTTCCGGTACATGCGTTCTCCCATGAATGTCAGAAAGCGCCGTCGGCCAGCCAGCGCTCAATCTGCGGCAGCCGGTCGGCGCCCCAAAAGGCTTCGCCATCGACGACGATCCAGGGCGCGCCGAACACGCCTTGCGCGACGGCGGCGTCGGTCTCGGCGCGCAGGCGTTCCTTGACCGCAGGCGCGCGGATACCGGCATCCAGCGCCGTGCCGTCGGCGCCGAGTTTTTGCGCGAGGTCGAGCACCACCGCCGTGGCGGCGATATCGCACCCGTCGGCGAAATAGGCGCGGAACACCGCGTGCGCGAAGCGCCGCGCCAGCGCGCAACTCGCTTCCCCTGGCTGGTCGAGCAACCAGTAGTAGGCGCGGGATGACGCCACGGTCAGGACCGGGAAACTCGCGGGATGCGCATACGGCAGGCCGAGAAAACGCGCCGAGCGGGCGAAGTCCTTCACGCTGTAGTCGGCCATGCCCGGCTGCTTGACCAGCGACACCGTGCCCAGCGCTTGGAACACGCCACCGAGCAGGATGGGCCGCCAATCGACCGTACGCCCATGGCTGGCGGCCAGCGCGTCGATCTTCTCGCTCGCCAGATAGGAATAGGGCGAGGTGAAGTCGAAGTAGAAAATGATCGGGTCCGCCACGAACGAGCCTCCTTCTGGTTGGTATTGGATGTTGGGCGCTTCAGTCAGCCACCACCGCGCGCGCGATGACTAGGCGCTGGATGTCCGACGCCCCTTCGTAGATCTGGCAGACGCGCACGTCGCGGTAGATGCGCTCGACCGAGAAATCGCTGACGTAGCCGTAGCCGCCGTGGATCTGGATCGCGTCGGAGCAGACCTGCTCGGCCATCTCCGAGGCGAACAGCTTGGCCATGCTCGCCTCCTTGAGGCAGGGTTCGCCGGCGCTGCGCAGCGCGGCGGCGTGCCAGACCATCTGGCGCGCGACTTCGATGCGCGTCGCCATATCGGCCAGCCGGAAGGCGACGGCCTGATGTTCGACGATGGGCTTGCCGAAGGTTTCGCGCTCCTTGGCGTAGGCGACGGCGGCTTCGAGCGCGCTCCGGGCCATGCCGACCGACTGTGCCGCGATGCCGATGCGGCCGGCTTCGAGGTTGGACAGGGCGATCATGTAACCCTCGCCCTCGCTGCCGAGCAGGCAGTCGGCGGGAACGCGGCAGTCCTCGAAGAGGATCTGCGCGGTATCGGAGGCCGATTGGCCGAGCTTGTCCTCGATGCGCGCGACGACATAGCCCGGCGTCCCGGTCGGCACGCAGAAGCAGGAGATGCCCTTGCGGCCGGCGGCCGGATCGGTGACGGCGAAGACGATGGCGATCTTGGCGTGCTTGCCGGAGGTGATGAACTGTTTGACGCCGTTGAGCACCCAATGATCGCCGTCGCGCGTTGCGCGGGTCTTGATCGCGGCGGCGTCGGAGCCGACATGGGGCTCGGTGAGGCAGAAGCAGCCGAGCAGTGCGCCCGTCGCCGCGCCGCGCAGCCAGCGTTCCTTCTGCGCGGCGTTGCCGTATTTGTTGAGGATGCCGCAGACCAGCGAGTTCTGCACCGACATGATCGTCGAGGTCGCGCCGTCGCCGGCGGCAATCTCTTCGATGGCGATGGCCAGCGCGAGGTAGTCGAGGCCGGGGCCGCCCCATTCCTCGGGCACCACCATGCCCCAGACGCCGAGCCCAGCGAGTTCCTGCAGCGCCTCGGCCGGGAAGCTGGCGTGTTTCGCCCATTCGGCCGCGTGGGGCGCCAGGCGTTCGCGGGAAAAGTCGCGCAGGGTGTCGCGGATCATCCGCTGGTCGTCGTTCAGGATCATGGCTTGGTCTCCAGTGAGGTCCGGGGAAGGGCTGGCAGCGCCTGGGATTGCGTCAGCGCCACGCCGGCGAGCACCAGTGCGCCGCCGACGAGGACGGAGAGGCCCAGGCGTTCGTCGAGCAGCCAGGCGCCTTGCAGCACGGCGGCGACCGGCACGAGGTTGATGAAGATCGAGGCGCGCGCCGCGCCGATGCGCGCCACCGCTTGGTTGAACCAGGTGAAGCCGAGCGTGGTGCCCAGCAGCGCGAGGAACAGGATGCAGCCCCAGACCGGCGCCGAATAGTCGGGCACGAGGGCGGCGGGACGGTCGATCAAGGCGGCGGCGAGCAGCAGCGCCCAGCCGACGAGAGTGCTGTAGGCAGTGACCACCAGCGCCGAAAGCGTCCGGGTGGCATGGCGGCCGATCAGCGTGTAGAGCGCCCAGAACAGCGCGCAGCCGACGATCAGCAGTTCGCCGAGGCCGACCGCACCGGTCAGCGGCGCGAGCGGCGAACCATGGCCGATGACGGTGAGGCAGCCGACCAGGGCGATGGCGCTGCCGGCGGCCTTGCGCGGCGTCAGCCGCTCGCCGAGCCAGACGGCGGCGGCAAGCGTGATCATCACCGGATTGAGCGCCACCACCAGCGCGGCCTGGCCGGCGGCGAGGCGTTGCAGGCCGTAGAGGAAGCAAAGGTTGTAGAGGAAGATGCCGGTCGCGCCGAGGCCGACGATCAGCCCCCACTCGCGCCGCGAGGGGCGCGGCAGGCCGCCGTGGCGCCAGGCTACCAAGGCCAGCAGCGCACCGCCGGCGATGAGGAAGCGCCAGACGGCGATGCCGAGCGGCGGCGCCGCTTGCACGGCGTAACGCCCCGCCACCCAGGTGCCGCCCCAGATCGCCATGGTCACCAGCAGCTTGAAGTAGGTGGCGAGCAAAACTGTCTCGGCGGTCTCAGACCAGCTCGACCGCCATGGCCGTCGCTTCGCCGCCGCCGATGCAGAGGCTGGCGACGCCGCGCCGCTTGCCGTATTTCTTCAGCGCACCGAGCAGGGTGACGACGATGCGCGCGCCGGAGGCGCCAATCGGATGGCCCAGCGCGCAGGCGCCGCCATGCACGTTGACCTTGTCGTGCGGCAGGCCCAACTCCTTCATCGCCGCCATGGCGACGACGGCGAAGGCTTCGTTGATCTCGTAGAGGTCGACGCTGTCGGCCGTCCAGCCGGTCTGCTCGAACAGCTTCTGCATCGCATAGACCGGCGCGGTGGTGAACCAGCCCGGCGCCTGCGCGTGGGTGGCGTAGCCGACGATGCGGGCAAGCGGGGACAGACCGCGTTTAGCCGCATCCGACTCGCGCATCAACACCAGCGCGGCGGCGCCGTCGGAGATCGAGGAGGAATTCGCCGGCGTTACCGTGCCGTCCTTCTTGAAGGCAGGCTTCAGGCTGCCGATCTTGTCGAGCTGGGCCTTGGCCGGTTGTTCGTCGGTCTTGATGAGCGTGTCGCCCTTGCGGCCGGAGACGGTGACCGGGGCAATCTCCCAATCGAAGGAACCGTCGCTGCCGGCGGCTTGTGCGCGCTGGGTCGAGGCGATGGCGAAAGCATCCTGGTCCTGGCGCGTGAAGCCGTAGTGCGCGACGCAGTCCTCGGCGAAAGTGCCCATCAGGCGCCCCTTGGTCTCGGGTTGGTAGTGGTCTTCGAGGCCGTCGAAGAACATGTGGTCGAGCATCTGGCCGTGGCCCAGACGATAGCCGCCACGCGCCTTGGGCAGGAGATAGGGCGCGTTCGTCATCGACTCCATGCCGCCGGCGACGATGACGTCCTGGCTGCCGGCCTTCAAGGCATCGCAGGCGATCATGGTCGCCTTCATCGCCGAGCCGCAGACCTTATGCACCGTGGTGCAGCCGGCCGCCAGCGGCATGCCGGCCTGCAAGGCCGCCTGGCGCGCGGGCGCCTGGCCCTGGCCGGCCTGCAGCACGCAGCCCATGAGGACTTCCTGCACCTCTGCCGCCGGCAGTCCCGAGCGTTCGACGGCGGCGCGGATGGCGACAGCGCCGAGGTTGGCGGCGGTCAGGCTGGCGAAGTCGCCTTGAAACCCGCCCATCGGCGTGCGGGCGGCACCAACGATCACGATTGCATCGGACATGATGTTTCCTTTCAGTCAGGTCAATGCGGCCAGGGCGGCCGCGTAGCTTGTATCGATATCCTCGGGCCGGCTCACGGTGAGACTCAAGTCGCGCACGATGCCGTCGCGCAGGCCGTAGACCCAACCATGCACATGGAGCGCTTGGCCGCGCCGCCAAGCATCTTGCACCACCATGGCGTTGCAGACGTTGCGCACCTGCTCGATGACGTTGAGTTCGCAGAGGCGGTCGACGCGCGCCGCCGCCGGCAGCGCCTCGATGTGCGCGCGGTGCTTGTCGTGCACGTCCTCGACGTGGCGCAGCCAAAGGTCGGCGATGCCGACACGCTGGCGCTTGAGCGCGGCCGTGACACCGCCGCAGCCGTAGTGGCCGACGACCATGATGTGCTTCACCTTGAGCACGTCGATGGCGTACTGGATCACCGAGAGACAGTTGAGGTCGGTATGCACGACGACGTTGGCGATATTGCGGTGGACGAAGACCTCGCCCGGCAGGAGGCCGACGATCTGGTTGGCCGGCACGCGCGAATCTGAGCAGCCGATCCAGAGGTATTCCGGTGCCTGAAGGCGCGAGAGCTTTTCGAAAAAGCCCGGCTCGACCGCCTCGATATGCTTGGCCCAGGCCTGGTTGAAGTCGAAGAGATGGGAAAGCTGGGTGCGCGCCGCCTCGGCCGCCGTGTCGTCAGCGCCGAGTTTGCTACTGTCGGTCGTCGCGCCGGCGTTCGCTGGATCGGTCGCGCTCATCCCGCCTCGGCCTTGCCGTGCATCGTCATCAGGGTCTGCTGCATCATCGCGCAGTGGGTGAGTTTGCCGTGCTTCACCACCCAGGCATCGCCGCGCGTGATGACGAGACTTTTGCCCGGCTTCACCACCTCGCCGGTGGCGATCAGCAGTTCGCCGTCGGCCGGCGCCAGCAGGTTGATCTTGAATTCGACCGACAGCACGGAAGTGTTGGCCGGCATCAACGTGAAACCCGCGTAGCCGGCCGCGCTATCGACCACGGTCGAAGTCACGCCGGCATGGAAGAAACCGTGCTGCTGCGAAAGATTGTCGCGATAGGGCAGATGGATTTCGCAGCCGCCGGGCCAGACATCCGCCAGCGTGGCGCCCAGGAGTCCCATCACGCCCTGGCGCGCGAAGCTGTCGCGCACCTTGTTGTCCCAGTCCGCGTCGCGCGGATCGAAACGCGCCTCGGCGCGCGGCACCCCATGACTCATGTCGGCCTCCTCGATGTTCGATGCCTCATTCTATCGTCGCGTTGACGTTAACGTCAATCAAGCGGGCTGGCGCAGCGCCTGCTTCGTGCAAGGCGACACACTGGAATATTTAAGAATTGCTGCACTGCAACAAAGGCAACGATTTAGGCTAAACTAGCAAGCTCCCAGCATGACGCAGCCAGATTTTCCGCCGACCTTCCGCGCATCGATGCAGATCAGCTATCCCTTCGACACCCTGCCCGCTCCTGGCGCCGCGCTTGCGGTGGCCGAGGGTGTGGCTTGGCTGCGCATGCCGCTGCCTTTCGCCCTCGACCACATCAACCTGTGGCTGTTGGAAGACGGCGATGGATGCGTCGCGGTCGATACCGGCATCGCGCTGGATGCAGTGAAGGAATCCTGGAAGTCGGCGCTGGCGGGACGCAAGCTGACGCGCCAGATCGTCACGCACTTCCACCCCGACCACCTCGGCCTCGCCGCCTGGCTGGAAGCCGAAACCGGCGCGCCGCTGTGGATGACTCAGGGCGAATATCTCACCGCCCACCTGATCGCGGCCGGCGTCGCGCCCTTCGGCATCCCCGCGATGCTGGATTTTTTCCGCCAGCATGGCCTCGATGCAGCCCGACTGGCCGCGCTGGAACAGCGCGGCAACGCCTACCGGCGCGGCGTGCCCGCCATCCCCGCGACCTACCGTCGCCTGTGCGACGGCGACACGCTCGCCATCGGCGGACGCGACTGGCGCGTCATCGTCGGCCATGGTCACGCGCCCGAACACGCCAGCCTGTATTGCGCTGCGCTCGGCGTACTGATTTCCGGCGACATGCTGTTGCCGCGCATTTCCACCAACATCAGCGCCTATGCCGCCGCCCCGGACGCCGATCCGCTCGGCGCCTTCCTCGCCGCCATCGAGCGCCTGACCGACCTGCCGGCGGACACGCTGGTGCTGCCTTCGCACGGCCGCCCCTTCCGTGGCCTGCATGCGCGCGTGGCCGCATTGCAGGCGCACCACGCAGAACGCTGCGATGCGCTGCTGGCCGCTTGCGCCGCAACGCCGCAGAGCGCCGCCGAGCTGCTGACCGTATTGTTCGGCCGTCCCATCGACGACCCGCACCAGACCATGTTCGCCATGGGCGAAGCCATCGCCCATCTGAATCACTTGGAGCAAAAACAAGAACAACCGCAGGATCATCGGCGCCGCCTAGAGCGCATTATCGAGAACGGCATCATCCGCCACACAATACCGCAGCACTGACAACGATTGGAGGAAGCCCCCATGTCGCAGACACCCGAAACCGAAAAGCCCGCCCTGCCCGATCCGCAGGAAATCGCCAAGACCTATGCCGAGGTCGCTCAGCGCGCCTCCAAGATTCTGCAAGGCCACATCCAGCGTCAGGTCGCGAAGGGCGTGTCCCCGCCGCAGGACGAACTGGGCCTTGCCCAGGCCTTCATGGACATGATGGCGAAGATGCTCGCCAATCCCTACCAGATGGCGCAGGCGCAGATGAATCTGGTGTGGGACTACTTCTCGCTTTGGCAGCATTCGACGCTGCGCTTCATGGGCATGCACACGCCACCGATCGCCACACCGAACAAGGGCGACAAGCGTTTCAAGGATGAACAGTGGGAAGAGCATTTCCTCTTCGACTTCATCAAGCAGTCCTACCTGATCTCCGCCCGCCACATCCATGACACGGTCAGCGGCGTCAAGGGCCTCGACGGCCACACGCAAGACAAGGTTAACTTCTTCACGCGCCAGTTCATCGATGCGATGTCGCCCTCCAACTTCGCCCACACCAATCCGGAAGTGTTCCGCGAGACGGTGAAGTCAAACGGGCAGAACCTGCTCAAGGGCTTCAACAACCTGCTGCGCGACATGGAAGACGGCGATGGTCAATTGCGCGTCAAGATGACGGATACCACCGTCTTCGAACTGGGCAAGAACGTCGCCACCACGCCGGGCAAGGTGGTGTTCCAGAACGACCTGTTCCAACTGCTGCAATTCACGCCGACCACCAAGACGCAGTTCAAGCGTCCGCTACTGATCGTGCCGCCCTGGATCAACAAGTACTACATCCTCGATCTGCGCGAGAAAAACTCCTACATCAAGTGGGCGCTCGACCAGGGTCACACCGTATTCACCATGTCATGGGTTAACCCGGACTCCAAGCTGGCGCAGAAGAGCTTCGAGGACTACGTTTTCGAAGGCACCCTCGTCGCCCTCGACAAGGTTGCCGAACAGACCGGCGAGAAGGAAATCAACGTCGCCGGCTACTGCCTCGGCGGCACGCTGCTCGCCACCACCGCCGCTTATCTGGCGGCCAAGAAGCCCAAGGCCAGCGACCCGCGCATCGCCTCTGCCACCTTCTTCACCACCATGCTCGACTTCTCCTACCCGGGCGAACTGGGCGTGTTCATCGACGAGCAGCAGATCTCCGCGCTCGAAAAGAAGATGAGCGGACGCGGCTTCCTCGAAGGCACCGAGATGGCCGGCACCTTCAACATGCTGCGCGCCAACGACCTGATCTGGTCCTTCGTGGTCAACAACTACCTGATGGGCAAGGACCCCTTCCCCTTCGACCTGCTCTACTGGAACTCCGATTCGACGCGCATGCCGGCCGCGATGCACAGCTTCTACCTGCGCAACATGTACATGCAGAACCTGCTGAAGGATCCGGGCGGCATCATGATCGGCGATGTCGAAATCGACCTGCGCAAGATCAAGACACCGGCCTATTTCATCTCGACCATCGAAGATCACATCGCTCCGTGGCAAAGCACCTATCTCGGCGCCAAACTGTTCGCCGGCCCGACCAAGTTCGTGCTCGGCGGCTCCGGCCACATCGCCGGCATCGTCAACCCGCCCGCGGCCAACAAGTATGGCTACTGGACGGCGCCTACCAAGACCCTGCCGGAAACCGCCGATGCCTTCTTCGAGGCAGCCAAGCAGAACGAAGGCTCGTGGTGGAACGACTGGCAGGCCTGGCTGATGGCGCAAAACGATGAGAGCCTCGCGGCGCGCGATCCCGTCAAGGGCAAGCTCGGCGTACTCGAAGAGGCACCCGGCAGCTTCGTCAAGTTCCGCCTCGATCAGCAGAAAAAGTCGTAATGACCAGCGGGACGTTGCGCGTCGTCTTCGACACCAACGTCCTGCTCTCCCTGTTCGTCTTCGCCGACAGCCGCTTCGCGCCGCTGCGCGGCGAGGTCGAGGCCGGTCGCTGGCTGGCATTGACCAGCCCGGCTTGCCTCGCCGAATACCAGCGCGTCCTTGGCTATCCGCTCTTCGCCCTGACGGCGGAGCGCCAGGCGGCAGCCTATGACGCCTATCTCGGCCTCGTCTGCATCGTCGCAGGCACGCCGCAAGTCGAGTTTGTCCTGCCCAAGTGCAAAGACAAGGACGACCAGAAATTCCTCGAACTCGCCCGCGATGGCCATGCCGACTGGCTCGTCAGCGCCGACAAGATGTTGCTGCGCCTGCGGCGCGGCCGGCGCCTGGAACACCTGTTCCACATCCTCACGCCAGACGAGGCGCTGGCAGAACTCTAAAACTCGGCGTGACCGAAGGGAATCCCCTTTTCGGGACTGGCGGGGCGGCGCCTGGCGTCCGCTTCCTAGCGTCATATCTGGCACATGACTTGCATTGAGCCTTGCCAGGCGCGAACGCGGCGAAATCGCCGCGCACGCACCGGGTCTTGCCGTTTCGCGGCAAGGATTACCGGCAGAGTCGGTGGCGACAAGCAAGAGCGGGAGAAAAACATGGCGATATCGGCAGCCGGCGCATATGGTTCGACGTATCAAAACGGTTTGGCGGACACCGCCACGAGTTCGACGCACGCGACTTCGACCGTCGCCTCGGCGACGGTGGCGGCGAAAAGGGGCGCGACCGGCAACAGCAGCCCGGCGGTCATCATCAGCCTGTCCAAGAGCGCGCTGGCCGCCCTGCGGGCTCAAAGCGACACGGATGCGGGCAGCTACGCGGCGTATTTCCCGGTGCGCGACGGCGCCAGCGCAGAAGCGCTGGCCGCTGCGGTGGGCAATCCAGGCGGTACCGGCAGTTCGGACGGAAAGAACTTCGCGCAAGTCGCCACGGATGCGCGTACACGCATGGACGCCAAATACGCCGCCATGACGGCGTCGGGCGCGCCCTTCGACTACGACAGCGCTGAAGGCCGAGATTGGTACACGCTGATGGGCGACCTCGACCGCCGCTCCCTCTACGCAGTGAGCAGCAACGAGGGCGGGCAATTCAGCCAGCAGGAGCAGACCATCGCCAAGACGGTCATGAACCAGCAACTCGGCCTGTCCATGGGGCTCTACACCGGCCCGACCAGTCAGGCGGACAGCTTCAACGACCCCTTTGGCAGCGACACCGGCGCGCGCTTCGCGGCCGCCAAAGCCTTTCTCGAAGACGTGAGCCAGGAGGAACGACAGTCGGACGAATGGCAACGGCAAAGCGCCCTCATCGCCACGGTCGCCACCTCCGACAACGGCACAACCGCGCCTGCGTCGATGACGCTGTTCGACTACCTTGCCGCAGCCGATCAGGCGCAGGACACCGGCACGCCCCTCTTCGGCCGTGGCGCGTCGTACGCGCAGATCGCCAAGCTTTCATATTGAGGCCGCCCCTTGCGGCACAGAAACTCGGCTATGGTGGGACGGCGGCGCCGCTATTTCTTCGCTTTCGCCGCCGGCATGTCGTAAGGCGTGATCTTCTCCACCGTCAGCCGGTAACCCGCCACGCCCCAGGTCGTTTCGCCGCGCTGCACGGCAAAAGTGCCATGCACCCAGATCGGTTCCATCATCTTCACACCGGCGAGCGGCTTGGCCGACTTGGCGTGGATGATCTGGTTGGCGGGCGGCGGCGGCGTGTGGATGCAGGCGCCGAAGTAAGGCACGAGCAGGAACTCGACGACCTTGTCGCCCTTGCGTTCGAGCGGCAGGGCGAAGCCGGCGATGCGGCCTTTCCTGCCGTTCATCGACGGCTCGGCGGGCGCGTTGTCCCAGGTCGCCTTGAGCTTGTCGAGCGCTTCCATGGCGCGCGGGTCGGCGTCCTGCATCTTCGACAGATCGAGATTCTTGAATTCGGCCGATGGGTCCCAGTCCTTGGGCACCAGGGCTTCCCACTTGATTTCGGGCACGGGGTCGGCGGCATGCGTGGGGGCGGCGAGCAGGCAGGCTGCCAGCATCAGTAGTTTCTTCATCGTCAATTCCTTGGGGTGAGGCCGTCGGCCAGGGACATGCGCCAGGCACGCCAGCCGGGCACGAGGCTGGCGGCAAGGCCGGTGGCGAGGATGGACAATAGCAGATGAATTTCGTTCGGCGCCAACATGCGCCATTGCAACAGGACACCGAATTGAGCGAGCAGCAGGGGCGCAAGAAAATGGGTGCCGGCCGCCAGCAGCAGACAGCCCAGCAACACGCCCAACGCGGTAACGAGGAGGCCTTCGAAGGTCAACATGAGGAAGATCGCGCCGGGGCCGGCGCCGAGCGCGCGCAGGATGGCGAGTTCGCGCCGACGCTCGTTGAGACCGGCGAGCAAGGTAGCCGTCAGTCCGGCCAGGCCGACCAGCACCACCAGCGCCGACATGGCGAACAGGCTGCGCTCGACCGTGGCGAGCGTGCCCCAGAGTTCGTCGAGCGCCACGCCGGGCATCACCGCCATCAGCGCCTCGCCGCGATAGCCGTTGATGTGGCGTTGCACGCGGAAAACGTCCGCGCGGTTTTTCAGGCCGAACAGCGCGGCGGTGATTTCCTTCGGCTGCAAGTCGAACTTCTTCACTTGCGCGGCGGGAATCGACAACCCCGGCAGCGGCGCGCCGCCGGCCCAGTCGAGGTGCAGGGCGGTCAGCGACTCCAGACTCACATGCACGCTGCGGTCTACCGGCGTGCCGGTGGGGGCGAGCACGCCGACAACCGCGAAGGGTTTGTCCGCGTGTTCCGGCCCTGCATCCGCCATGCCGTGCGTCAGCGTCACAGGGTCGCCGACGCGATAGCCGAGCGTCGCCGCCACTTCGCTGCCCAACACCGTCTCGAAAACAGCGGCAAAAGGCTGGCCGGCGGCGAAAGCGAGCGCCCGCCCGTCGCCGTAACGGAAGCGCTCGAAATAGGCCGCCGTCGTGCCGAGTACGGGAAAGCCGCGATGGCCGTCGCCGAGCGAGAGCGGCACGGCCCAGTCCACCGCCGGATGTGCGGCGAGATTTTCGAAACTGTCACAGCGCATGTTGTGGGTAGCGCTGCCGGCATGGAACACGGCATACAGCATGAGTTGCACGCCGCCCGTGCGCGCGCCGACCACCAGGTCGACGCCGGACACCGACTGGCCGAAGCTCTGGCGCGCGTCGTGGCGCACACGTTCGACGGCAAGCAGCAGGGCGGCGGCGATGGCGATGGCGACCAGCGCGATGCCCAGCGTGAGGCGCCGCGCCCAGGCGCTTTTCAGCGCAAGCAATAAGATCGCTTTCATGCGTCACCCTCAATCGCCCGGTTGATCTCCGTCAGCGCCACCGTGCGGTCGAAATGCGCGGCGAGGCGAGCGTCATGGCTGACGAACAACAGCGCCGCGCCCGCCGCATCCGCCTCGCCGAGCAGGAGATCGATGAAAGCCTGCTGGCGCGGCGCGTCGAGCGCCGAGGTGGGCTCGTCGGCGACGACGATCTCGGGCTTGCCGATGAGCGCGCGCGCGGCGGCGACGCGCTGCTGCTGGCCGACGGAAAGTTCGGCGGCGGGCCGTCCCCACAACGCCGGCGCGAGGTCGAGATGCGTCAGCAAGCGCGCCGCCGCCGCACGCGCATCGCCGGCGCGCGCCCGGCGCTGTGCGGAGAAGGTGCAGGGCAACAGGACATTGTCGAGCGCCGACAGCCAGGGCAGCAGGTTGAACTGTTGGAAGATAAAACCGATGTGGTCGGCGCGGAAACGATCGCGCGCCCGCGCGCCCATCGCGGTAAGCGACTGGCCGAGCAAGGCGATATCGCCGCCGCCGGGCACAGCCACGCCACCCAACAGGGCGAGCAGCGTGCTCTTACCGCCGCCGCTCGGGCCGTGCAGGAAGACACGCTCGCCAGCGCCGACGGCGAAGTGCGGAATGTCGAGACAGACGGCCGTCTGACGCGGCCAACGATAAACGAGATCGCGGATGCGGATCGCGTTGTCGCTCATGCGCGCCGGCTTACCAGCTCAACACCGGGTTCTTCGGCGTGAGGCGCGCCGCGCCTTGCCCGCCGGGCCCGGCCCGTTGGGTTTCGAGGCGATAGAGGCGTTTGAAATGCTTGAACAGCGTGGTCTCGACCGACTTCAATGCTGCCGGATTGGCGCAGCGAAAGACGTAGCTGGCATCGATATCGGCATGCTCGCCGCCATCGAACTTCGGCATCCCGACTTGCGCCGGCTGCGCCGCGCAATTGGCGGCGGCGCTCGGCTGGAACAGGGCGACGGCATCCTTGAGGGTCTGTTCCGCCGCCGCCAGCGCGGCCTTTTCCTTGTCGTTCTTCGGGGCGCGCTCGAAGCCCACGGCGACATCTAGCGGCAGTTCCAGCGCAAGCGTCAGACTGTCCTTGTCGATGGCGACGTCGAGCCGGCCTTCGCCATGCACGTGCTTGTGCTGGGCGTGAGCGGCGGGCAAGGCGAGGAACAAGAGGGTGGCGAGCATGACATGCGATTTCATCGTGAGTCTCCGGGAGTGGATCAATGGGAATGCGCGCTGCCGAGCACTACGACGGCGATGCCGGCGGCGAGCAGCAGGCCATGCCAGCCGACGGCAGTGTGTTCGCGCTTCAGGCGCGGCATCAGGTCGGCGACAGCGATGTAGAGAAAACTGGCGGCGGCGATGGTGAGGATATGCGGCACCCAGTCCAGCGCGCGCTCCAGGGCGAAGTAGCCGATCACGCCGCCGACCAGAGCGGCAAGACTGGACACGCCGTTCCAGAATAACGCCCGGCCGCGCTTCCAGCCGGCGGCGAGCAGGATGGCGAAATCGCCGGCCTCCTGCGGCACCTCGTGGGCAATGATGGCGAGCGTGGTGGCCCAGCCGATGGTCGGATCGGCGAGGAAAGCGGCGGCAATCAAGAGACCGTCGGTGAAGTTGTGGAAGCCGTCGCCGACCAGAATGGAGACGGCTTCGCCATGCTGTTCGGCATGGAGATGGTGGTGGCCGTGCGTATGGTCTTCGCAGACATGGTCGTCCGGATGGGCGTCGTGCGCGCCGTGGGCATGGCGCCAGAGGGCGAACTTTTCCAGCGCGAAAAAGCCGAGGATGCCGGCCAGCAGCAGCGGAAACACCTCGTGCGGTGTTAGGCCGGATTCCAGTGCCTCCGGCAGCAGGTGCAGCGTCGCCGTCGCCAGCAACAGGCCGGTGGAAAAACTCACGGTGAAACCCAGCCAGCGCTTGGGCAGGCCGAACATCACCAGCGCGGCGGCAGCGACGGACAGCAGGCCGCCAGCGACGCAGGCGAGAGCGATCTGCAATAGTAGAGGAGCGGTCATGGGCCGGCATTGGAACATAGCGCCGCGCCAAATGCAACCTTGTTGCATTTGCAAACCGACTATGGTTTCATGCGGCCATGGCAAGGGCAGCCCCCAACGACATCCCCGGCGCGACAGCGACCGACCTCCTGCGCAACGCCGGCGTAAAGGTCACACGTGCGCGCGTGCGCGCCCTCGACCTGCTGGCGGCGGCGCGCCAGCCCCTGTGCCACGCCGAAGTCGAGGCGCAACTCGCCGCAACAGGCGATGCGGCCATCGACCGCGTGACGCTCTACCGCGTGCTCGATTCGCTGGTGGCCTGCGGCCTGGCATTGCGGGCGACGGACACACGTGGCGTGTTCCGTTTCTCGGCTGCGGGCGCGCAGCGCCAGCATGACGGCCATGTGCATTTCCGTTGCATCGACTGCGGCGGCGTGTTCTGCCTCAAAGCCACCCCGCCGCCGCCGCCGAAACTGCCGCGCGGCTTCCGTCTCGCCGAAGTGGAATTCGATGTGCGCGGCACCTGCGCGGACTGCACGGCGAACGCTGCGACTTAGCGGGAGCGCGCCGCGCCTTCCCGCCAGTCCCAAAAAGGGGATTCCCTTCGGTCACGCCGAGTAGAATCCGCGCTCCTTTTCCGAGAAAGCGCAACATGGAGCAATATCGCGGCACCACCATTCTCTCCGTGCGACGCGGCAACAGCGTTGCGCTGGGCGGCGACGGCCAGGTCACACTGGGCAACATCATCATCAAGGCCAGCGCGCGCAAAGTGCGCCGCCTTTACGGCGAACGCATTCTCGCCGGTTTTGCCGGCGGCACCGCCGACGCCTTCACGCTCTTCGAGCGCTTCGAGGCCAAGCTGGAAAAACACCAGGGCAACCTGCTGCGTTCGGCGGTCGAACTGGCCAAGGATTGGCGTACCGACCGCATGCTGCGCCGGCTGGAGGCGATGCTCGCCGTGGCCGACCGCGAAAACTCGCTGGTCATTACCGGCAATGGCGATGTGCTGGAGCCGGAACTGGGCATCGTCGCTATCGGCAGCGGCGGCGCCTTTGCACAATCCGCTGCGCGCGCGCTGCTGGAGAACACCGAACTGACGCCGGCCGAGATCGTCAAGAAGTCGCTGGAAATCGCCGGCGACCTGTGCATCTACACCAACCAGAACCACCTCATCGAGACGCTGGACTAGGCTTCTCGGGGTCCGCACGCCGACGTTTCGGCGGCGGCCGCAGCAGATCGACGGCAACGCCTCCGCCGCCAGGCAGGGCGATCAGCAACCAGGTGCGCGCATCGGATTTCAGGTTGTACAGCGTGGCGCCGGGAACGGCGCGCGAGGCGGCGATTTCGGCCTCGGCAAGCTGGCGCGCCACTTCCACGGGCGCCAGCGCCTGACAGTCAAACGGCCCCAGAGGCTCCATCGGCATACTCCTCCAGCAGCGCAACAAATGCCTCGGCGGTCAGCGGGCGGCCCAGCAGATAGCCCTGGACCTCGTTGCAGCCCAGGCGTTCCAGTGCGGCAAGTTGTTCCTTGAGCTCGACACCCTCGGCCACCACGGACAGGCCCAGGCTGCGCGCCATGGCGACGACGGCGGCGGCGATGGCAGCATCGTCTTCGTTGTGATGCAACTCCTGGACGAAGGAGCGGTCGATCTTCACCTCGTCGATGGGGAAGCGGCGCAGGTAGGACAGGCTCGAATAGCCGGTGCCGAAATCGTCGAGCGAGAGCGTGATGCCGAGTTTTTTCAGGTCGCGCAGCGCCATCAGCGCGCTATCGACGTCGTGCATCACCATGCTCTCCGTCATCTCGAAGATGAAGGCGGTGGGGTCGGCACCGGTGGCGGCAAGACCGCGCGCCACCTGTTCCGGCAGGTCGTCCTGGCGGAACTGGCGTGCGGAGATGTTGATGGCGACCTTCAGCGGCGGCAACCCCGCCGTGCGCCACGCCGCCTGCTGGCGAAATGCCTCATGCATCACCCAGGCGCCGATGGGCAGGATCAGCCCGGTCTCCTCCGCCAGCGGAATGAATTCGCCGGGGTGGACCAGGCCGACCTGGGGTTGCTCCCAGCGCACCAAAGCCTCGGCGCCGACGATACGGCGGCTGACGACGTCGACCTTCGGCTGGTAGTACAACAAGAATTCGTTGCGTTCCAGGGCGCGCCGCAGCGCGCCTTCCAGGTCGACGCGGTCGAGCGCCATGTTGGCGAGTTCGGGCGAGTAGGCGCGCACGCTATTGCGGCCATGTTCCTTGACGCGGTACATGGCGATATCGGCGTTGCGCAGGAGAATCTCGCCATGTTCGCCGTCGCGCGGATAGAGCGCCAGGCCGATGCTGGCGCCGACATAAACCTCGCGGTTTTCGAGCAGGATCGGCACGCCCATGGCTTCGACCATCTTTTCGGCAACGCGATCAGCATCCTCGGGCTGCGCCAGGTCGGTGAGGACAACGACGAATTCGTCGCCGCCCAGGCGCGCCACGGTGTCGGTTTCGCGTACGCAGTGGCGCAGGCGGATGGAGATCTCGCGCAGCAGGGCATCGCCAGCGGTATGGCCGTAGGCATCGTTGATGTGCTTGAAGTGGTCGAGATCGAGCAGGGCGACCGCAACTTGCCGCCCGGCACGCTTGGCCAGCGCGATGGCCTGGGTGATGCGGTCGTTCAGCAGGCTGCGGTTGGCCAGGCCGGTCAGGCTGTCGTGGGTGGCCTGGTGCTCCAAGCGCTCCTGGTAATGCATACGGTCGCTAACGTCGTTGACCACGCTGACGAAATGCGTGATGTCGTCGCGGCTGGCGTCGCTGATCGGGGCGATGAACAATTCGTTCCAGAACATCGAGCCATCCTTGCGGTAATTGCGCAGGACGGCGTGACCGGGGCGCTTCTCGCGCAAAGCCGTACGGATTTCGTCAAGACCGGGTTGGGCCAGGTCGTCGCGCACCAGAAAACGGCCGATGCGGCCGACGGCTTCGGTGGCGGCATAACCGGTGATGCGCTCGAAGGCCGGATTGACGTAAAGGATCGAATGATCGTCGGCATCGGCACGGCTGATCATGACACCGTTGTTAGTCGAGGCCAACGCCTGCTCGCGCAGCAACAGCGCGGATTCGATCTCGCGCAGATGCGTGATGTCTTCCTTGATGGCGATCAGGCGCGTCACCTGACCGGCGGCATTGCGCAAGGGCGAGATGTATTGGCGCTCCCAGTAAAGCGTACCGTCCTTGCGCCGGTTGCGGATGGCACCCTGCCAGGGTTCGCCCGACTTCACGCGGGACCAGATGTCGCGATACAAGTCATCGGGCGTCTCGCCCGATTTCCAGATGGACGGCGTCAGTCCTTCGATTTCGGTCAAGCTATGGCCGGTCAGCGCGGTCAGCGCCGGATTGCAGTAAATGATGCGGCCTTCCGGATCGCTGATCACCACCGCGTGCGGATTCTGTTCGATAGCCTGCGAGAGCATGGCGTGGCGCGCAGCGAGATCGTCGTGTGCCGCCGCAGCGTTGCGCGCCTCGACGGCGATGGCGAAATCGTCCGCCAGCTTGACCAGAATGTCGAGTTGGTCATGCCGATAGGCTCCATCGACGAGCGCGACCGTCAGACAACCGAGACGATGCTCCTGATGACGGATCGGAATAACGCTGGCGCCGGGGATGAAACTCCAGGCATCGCCCTGCACTTCCTGATGGCATGGCGTCTGGCAGCCATTGGCGCAGAGCTGTATCGACACATGGGAGTAGTCGCCCATGGCGGTCAACGCCTCACCCAAGCAACGCGACAACGCATGCACATCCTCTGCCTGCTGCAAGCAGTCGCTCCAGCGCATGAACAGCGCAAGCTGACGCCGCAATCGATCGATTTCGGCGTCGGACGAAGGGATGGACGGTGGCACGGCAGACATGGGGAGCTATGACTAAGGTTGCATGATCATAGCACTTTACCCCCAGTTCCCGACTGCTGCGGTCGGTGGTACGTCGCCTAGAAATAAAACGGCCCGCCTATTGGGCGGGCCGGAAATAATGGTGGGCCGTGAAGGGGTCGAACCTTCGACAAACGGATTAAGAGTCCGCTGCTCTACCAACTGAGCTAACGGCCCAACTACTGAAACTGGTGGGTGGTACAGGATTTGAACCTGTGACCAATTGGTTAAAAGCCAACTGCTCTACCAACTGAGCTAACCACCCCTGAAAGGCCGCGAATTATATTGAGTGTCCCGGGCAGTGTCAAACCTCGAAAGCCCTTCCCGGACGATTTGCTTGCGGGCGGCTAAAAGTCGCCGTTCGCGCCTGCGCGCATGATCTTATCGATGGCCTCGCGCACCATGATGGACTTCTCGCGCAGATGGGCCGATATCTGGTTGGGATTCTTGCTGGCATCGAGCCAGCGCACATCCCAATCCAAGGTCATCAGCCAGATTTTCTTGTGGGCGTCTTCCAGTACGGCGACGCGACAGGGCAGGAAGATGGCGAACTCAAGGCTCAGGTCGAGCAGTTCGCGCGCCACCAGCGCGTCGCAGAAAGTAAAAAATTCGACGCGCGGCGTATCGGTCTTGCCGGTAATGGCAACGACGTCCTTCCACAGTGGACTGTGACCGACGAACTTGAAATTGAGTTCGTTGGCCTTGGTCTTCATGGCCGTAACCACTTCATCGTAGCTCAAGCCTTCTTTGGCCGGGTATTTGACGGCCATCATGGCGATCATCTCCTGCATCGAGAAGGGATTGATCGACATCAGGGTGGAAACGAAGTTGGCCCGCGCCTCCGGGCTGATCGACTCGCGTACCGTGTTGGGCACGGCAGTTTCTTTCGGCCGGGTGGGCGGCAACTGGATGTTGAAGGGCAAGGGCGAACCTTGCAGGTTTTGCGACGGCAACTGGCTGGGCTTATTGTCGCGCTTGATGCCTTCGTCGGCAGCCATGGCGGACTGGGCCACGAAGCTTGCGAACAACAGGGCGATAGCGCATTTTTTACCGATGTTCCTCATGGGAACGTCCTCCAAAAGGGTATTACCGGAGAGGACGACGGCGCCGCCCTCTCCTTGCACGCCTCGGTGGGGAGGCGACCTGCTTACTTCTTGACGGCGTCCGCAGTCTTGGCGGCAGTGTCGGCGCCCGCCTTGGCAGCATCCGCACCGGCCTTGGCGCCGGTCTTGGCCATGTCGCCGCCGGCCTTGACGCCCGACTTGGCAGCTTTGGCGGCGGCCTTGGTCGTCGTCGTGGCAGCACCGGTCATCGACTTGTTCATGTCATTGGCCATTTTCGGCATGGCCGTCATGGCGACGGACATGGCGTTCATCATCTGCACCATGAGCGCCGGGTTCATCATCTTCATCATGGCGTCCATCATCTGCGGATTGGTCATCATGCCCATCCACTGATTCATCATTTCCGGCGAAGCCATCTGCATCATGCTGTTCATCAGCTTCGGATCGGTCATGGCCACCATGAAGGGCGTCCACATCTTCGGGTCCATCATGCCCATCATGCTGTTCATCATCTTCGGATCGGTCATCGCCGTCATCCACGGCATCATGATGGCGGGATCCATCATCTTCATCATGCCGTCCATCATCTTCGGATCAAGCATGGCGTTCATCCAGGGCGTCATCACCTTGGGATCCATCATCGCCGTCATGCTGTTCATCAGCTTGGGATCGGTCATCGCGCTCATCCAGGGGCCGATGACTTTCGGGTCCATCATCCCCATCATGCTGTTCATCAGCTTGGGATCGGTCATCGCGGTGACGAAGGGCATCCAGACCTTCGGCTCAACCATGCCCATCATGGCATTCATGAACTTGGGATCGGTCATGCTGGTGATGAAGGGTGTCCACACCTTGGGGTCGACCACCGACATCATCGAGTTCATCATCTTCGGATCGGTCATCGCCGTGATGAAGGGCGTCCACATCTTCGGGTCGCCCATGGCGATCATCGAGTTCATGAACTTCGGATCGGTCATGGTCTTGATCCAGGGTGTCCACACCTTGGGATCGGCCATCGCCATCATGCTGTTCATCAGCTTGGGATCGGTCATGCTGGTGATCCACGGCGTGATGACCTTGGGGTCCATCATCTGCATCATGGAGGCCATCATCTTCGGATCGGTCATGGCGTTCATCCAGGGCGTCATCACCTTGGGATCCATCATGCCCATCATCGAATTCATCATCTGCGGATTGGTCATGGCGGCCATCCAGTCGCCCATGCCCTTGCTCCAGTCGCCCATGGCGGGCATCTGCATCGCGTCGGCGGCCAGACCGGAAACGGGAGCTTGCAACATCGCCACGAACACAGCGGTCATCAGGGATTTACGGAATTGCATCGTGTTTCCTCCAGGATAATCAATAAATTGAAAGTACCGAGTGGAGGCGTGAAAAGTCGGCGCTGGCGCGACGGCACCAGGACGACGGGTTCCTCCTCCCCGCAGTCGAGCGCTAATCCGATGCGTTGTCGGACCGCTTTATGTTTTATTCGGGCGCCATCATTACCGAAAACCATGGCGCCCGCTACTGGTTATTTTTTATTCGTCGATAAACCACTCAACAAGCAGGGTCAACCCTCTTCCCGCATCATGCGCCAGTACTCGTACTTCATCGTCGCGGTAGCACCGACAACGATGGAAATGAAGGTGATGATGGCGCCGACCGACAGGGTGGAAAAGCCGGTGATGCCCTGCCCGACCGTACAGCCCATCGCCGTGACGCCGCCGAAACCCATCAGCGTGCCGCCGATGATGTGGCGGAACATGTCCTGCGACGAGACGAAATGCTCCCAGCGGAAGGCCTTGGTGGCGACCGCGTAGAGGAAGGAGCCGATGCCGACGCCGAAGACGGTGGCGATGCCCCAGGTGACGACCGTGCCCTTGTCGGTCCACAGCGACCACAACTCCAGCGTATAGCCGGCGGGCGCGATGAAGGACATCGATTCGGCCAGCTTGGAGTTGGTACCGATAGCCATTTCGGTCAAGGTCTCGGGGTTTTCCGCCCAACCGAGCTTGCCGGTAACGTACCAGCCGGCAACCACCACACCACCCAGCACGAGGCCAGCGAGGAAGTTGTCCTTGTTTTCCCAGAACGACTTGCTGAACAGCACAAAGGCCATCAGGATGCCCGAGACGATCAGCGCGAGTACGAGTTCGGCAGTGGGCAGATCCATGCCGAGGCTCTGGTGCAACAAGTAGGGCAAGGTCTGATGCGTAGGCAGATTCAGCGTCACCGCCGGGGCTTGCAACCACTCGGTACGCGGCACGGCGAAGATGCCGCGCAGGGTGAGGTTGGCGGCATAGGCCATATAGATGAAGACCACCACTGCCTTGAGGTTGCCGCCGCCGACACGCACCAGCGTCTTGTTGCCGCAGCCGGAACCGAGCGTCATGCCGACGCCGAAGATCAGTCCGCCGACGATGTGGGCAAGCCAAGCCAGATTCTGGCCGGTATAGATGGTATTGGCGAGGTTGATCGTACCGTTGTAGGCGAGGATGTTGGTGCCGAGGATGGCGACGGCGATGGAAAGTATCCACGCCCGCATGCGGCCCCAGTCGCCCATATTCACGGCGTCCGAGACGGCGCCCATGGTGCAGAAATTCGTCTTGTTGGCAAAGAAGCCGAAGACGAGACCAAGACCGAAACCCCACCAGACGACGGTCCTGGCTATGGCTTGTAATTCTTCTGGCATGTCGCGCGATCCTCCGGAAAGTACTGGTTGGCGAAATCGGGCATTCTCGGTGAAAGGCCTTACCAACTCAATTCAAAGCGTCGCTTGAAAGATAACGCCGCTCTATATTAGATCGACCTGATACTGATATTGCGTCGGGTCGGCCAGGCCGGCGGCGGCAAACCCTTCGCGGCGCAAGCGGCAGGAATCGCAGCAACCACAGGCACGGCCGGCGACATCGGCCTGGTAGCACGACACCGTGAGTGCGTAATCGACGCCCAGAGCCGCGCCGCGCCGGACGATGTCGGCCTTGGTTAGATCGATCAGCGGGGCATGCAGCCGTAAGGGATGACCTTCGACGGCAGCCTTGGTGGCGAGATTGGCCAAGGCCTCGAAGGCGCGGATGAACGCCGGCCGACAATCGGGATAACCGGAGTAGTCGACGGCATTCACGCCGACAAAAATGTCCTGGGCGCCGAGAATCTCGGCCCAGCCCAGCGCCAAGGACAGCATGATGGTATTGCGCGCCGGCACATAGGTCACCGGAATTCCCGGCTTGACGCCGCCGGTCGGCACGGCGATGGACGTATCGGTCAGCGCCGAGCCGCCGAACTGGCCGATGTCCAGATGCACAACGCGGTGCTCGACGGCGCCGAGCACCTGGGCGACGCGCGCCGCCGCCGCGAGTTCGACCGCATGGCGCTGGCCGTAATCGACCGAGAGGCAATGACAGGCGAAACCCTCGCTTCTGGCGATGGCAAGGCAAGTAGCGGAATCGAGGCCGCCGGACAAGAGGACGAGCGCGGGTTGCATAAGCGAGAGTTTAGCGCCCGCGCGCCTCGCCCCAAAGCAGCTTGTGCATTTGCAACTGCATGCGTACCGGCAGGCGATCCTGCAATATCCATTCGGCCAATTGACGCGGCGGCAGGCTATCCCAGACAGGCGAGAACAACACGGGGCAGCGCGCGAAAAGTCGGCGCTCGCGGCACGCCGCCACCGCCCAATCGTAGTCGGCGCGCGCGGCCAGCACGATCTTGATCTCGTCGCCCGCGCGCAGCAGATCGAGGTTTTCCCAACGGTTCTTCGCGCTTTCGCCCGAGTCTGGCGCCTTGAGATCGACGATGCGCGCGACCCGCGCATCGACCGCGCCGATGTCGAGCGCGCCCGAAGTTTCGAGCGACACCGAGTAGCCGGCGTCGCACAGAGCCACCAGCAAATCGAGGCAAGCAGCCTGGGCCAGCGGTTCGCCGCCGGTGACACAGACTGTCGGGCAAGCATAGGCGGCGACGCGTTCGAGGACGGCAGCAATCGACATGCTCTCGCCCCCCGTGAAGGCATGGGCGCTATCGCACCAGACACAACGCAAGGGGCAGCCGGTCAGCCGCACGAACACGGTCGGCAAGCCCACGCGCGTGGACTCGCCTTGCAGGGAATGGAATATCTCGCTGACGCGTAAGGCGCGCCCCACCGCCGGACTCACCGCTTCTTCGGCGGCGCCAGGGTCTTGAGCCGTGCGCGGGCGGTGACAACGGCCGTGCTGGTCGGATACTTTTCCACCAGAACTTCCAGAACCTTGACCGCTGCCTTCGTGTCCTTGGCTTCGAGCAGCGCATTGGCCTGCGCCAGCAAGGCATCGGGCGCCTTGCCGTCGGTCGGCCAGGTGGATGCGACCAAGCCGAAGGAATCCGCCGCCTTGACGAACTGCTTCTGCTGGTAAAGGCTGGAGCCCAACCAGTAGTGCGCATTCGGCAGCAGGGAAGACTTGGCGTGCGTAGCGATGAAAGCCTCGAAGGCGGTCTGCGCTTCCTTGAACTTGCTGGCGCGAAAATGTCCCAGCGCAGCCTCGTAATCGCGCATCTCGGCCTGCGGATCGGACTTGGCCTCGACCGGCTTGACGGCGCCGCCCGCGTCGGGCGACGCACCCGTACCACCTTCCAGCTTGCGCAGGCGGTTGTCGAGATCGACGTAGAAATCCTGCTGGCGTTTGTGCGCCGCTTCAAGGCTGTTCGTCAGCACCTCGACCTGCCCGGTGAGGCGCGCCACATCGGCGCGCAACGCTTCGGCCTGATTGGCGAAATCGAGTTGGTTCTGCGTGGCAGCGTCGACGCGCTTGCCGAGCGCATCGACGGTTTGCTGCAACTCCTTGCGCAGTTCCACGACACGCTTGCGCGCCTCCTCGTCGTCGAACAAACCGGCCCAAGCGGACTGGACAGGCCAGGCAAGCGCCAGGCAGCACAGGAGGGGCGCGAGGCGACGCATCGATTAAAACTCGCCCGAGTACAGCATGTCGCCGCGACGGTTCTGCGCCCAGCAGGACTCGGCCTGCTCCATGCAGGCGGGCTTTTCCTCGCCGAGGCTGACGGATTCGAGTTGGGCTTCCTTGGCGCCCAGCAGCAGCAGCGCCTTGCGTACCGCCTCGGCGCGCTTCTGGCCGAGGGCAAGGTTGTATTCGCGGCTGCCGCGCTCGTCGGCGTTGCCCTGGATCAGCATCTTCATCTGGCCGTTCTTGACGAGGAACTTGGCGTGCTGTTCGAGCAGCGACTTGAACTCGTCCTTGACGACGAAACTGTCGTAGTCGAAATAGATGCTGCGCTTGGACAGCGGACTCTTCGGATCCTTGAGGGCGGCCAAGCCGTAGGGGTCGGCGCTCACCGGCGAAGTGGTCGTGCCGGTCACGGCATTCGGGTTGCGGCTTTCGACGCCGGCGCCATCCTGCTCGGGCGCGGCAGGCTGGCTGCTGCAACCGGCCAGGACGGCCAGGGTAATCAGGGAAAGAGAGAGGGCAAGACGAGTATTCATGGCGATTTTCCTGTACTAAATGGGGGGTTCTGGTTGCGCTTACTTGCTGAAAGGAGCCCAGGCCGGCTCGCGCACATCGGCGGCCTGTACGGAGAGACGTTGCTTGACGCGGCCATCAATCGACACGGCCGCCAGCACGCCGCGACCGCCAACTTCGGTGGCGAACAGGACCATGCGGCCGTTGGGCGCAAAACTGGGCGATTCGTCCTTGGCGGTATCGGTGAGCGTCTGCGTCTGGCGCGTGGCGAGGTCCATCACCGCGACGCGGAAGCGTCCGCTGTCGCGCGTGACAAAAGCCATGCTCTTGCCGTCGGGCGACAGACGCGGCGTGACGTTATAGCTGCCTTCGAAGGTGACGCGCTGCGCTGTGCCGCCGGCTGCCGGCAGGCGATAGATCTGCGGGCTGCCGCCGCGATCCGAAGTGAAGTAGATGAACTCGCCGTCGGGGGAGAAACGCGGTTCGGTATCGATGCCGGGCGACGTGGCGATGCGCGTGACGCCGCTGCCATCGACATTCACCAGGTAAATCTGCGAGGCGCCGTCCTTGGTCAGCACCACCGCGAGTTTTTTGCCGTCCGGCGACCAGGCCGGCGCCGAATTCGAGCCCTTGAAGTTGGCGGCGACATGGCGCCGCCCCGTGGCGAGGTCATGCACATAGACAATCGGCTTCTTCGCCTCGAAGGAGACATAGGCCAGCTTGCCGCCGTCGGGCGACCAGGCCGGCGAGATGATCGGCTCGCGCGAGGCCAGCGCCGCCTGGGCGCCGTTGCCGTCGGCGTCGGCGATCTGCAATTCGTAGCGGCCGGCGCTCTTCACCACATAAGCGATGCGCGTCGAGAAGATGCCGCGCTCGCCGGTGAGCTTTTCGTAGATCGCGTCGGCGATGCGATGCCCCGTCATGCGGATCTGGCTCGACGTATGCGCCAACGCCTGACCGGCGATGGCGGTCTGTTTCAGCGTGTCGTGCAGGCGGAAGCGGGTCTCGTAATGACCATCCGGCGTGGCGGACATGCTGCCCGCCGCCAGCGCGTCGGCGCCGCGCCCTTTCCAGTCGCCGTAGGACGGTACGCTGTTCTCGTCGAGTACCGCGCCGGCCGTGTCGATCAACTGGAACTGGCCGCTGCGTTCCAGGTCCGAGCGCACCACCGAGGTCAGCGCCTGTGCAACGATGCGCTCGCCGCCGAAATCGGCGATCGCCAGCGGCAAGCGATTGGCGCCCGAACCGGTGATTTCAATGGAGAGCTGCGCCTGGGCCAGCAGGGCAACGCATCCGAGCAGGCCGCCGGCCAGCCATTTCGTGCAATGTGTTTTCATAGGGCGGGATTATAGCGTGTCAATTTTTCAGTCATCTTGCGGGCGGAATTTGAGTTCCAGCGTACGGTTGAAGAGTTCGCTCTTGGCCGGTTTCGGCAGCGGACTCGATTTGCGGATGGCGCGCTCGGTCGCGGCATCGTAGGCCGCATGGCCGGAAGACTTCAGCAGCCTGACGCTCAGCACCTCGCCCGAAGGCAATTGCGTCACCTCGAACAGAGCCTCGGGATTGCCCTTGAGGTCGGGCGGCAAGACGATGTTGCCGCGCACCTTGCCGCGAATGGCGGCGATGTACTTGTCCATTTCGCCCGCCTGCGCGGCACTGGCCTGCGCCGCCTTGAGTCTGTTCTGCTCTTGTGCAGCGTCCGCGAGAGCCTTGCGGCGCTCGGCATCTCTCAGTTCGCGCTCCATCTCCTCCTTGAAAGGATCGTGCTTGACCGGCTCAGGTTTGGGTTTCGGCTCGGGCTTGGGCTCGGGTTTCGGCGGCGGCTTGGGCTTTTCCTTTTCCTTCTGGGCGATCTCGGGTTTGGGCGCCGGCTTGGGCGGTTCGGGCTTGGGTTCCACCTTGGGCGGCGGCGGTTCCGGCTTGGGCTCGGGCTTGGGCGGCGGTTTGACCTCGGGCTCCGGCTCAGGTGCAGAAGTCGGCGCTGGCGGCACGGCGCGCACGAGTTCCACCGCAACCGTTTCCGGCTTCTGGGTCTGCCAGCGGACGCCATAAATCAGCAACCCGGCCAGCAGCGCATGCATGAGCACGGCCAGCGCGAAGGAAGTGCGCTTGCCGGGTGCCGGACGCGGCGCTACGGGAGCTTCGTTCATGGGCGTTTCGGCTGCACCAGCAGGCCGATCTTCGCGACTTGTGCGCGCTGCAACTCGTCCATCACGTTCAACACCGCCTCGTATTTGACGTTCTTGTCGCCGGCAATCAGCACCGGCTGGTCGGGATGCTTCGCCTGCATTGCCTTGATCATCGCCGCGAGTTCCATGCGCCCGACACTGACCTCGGCGCCGCCGAGCAAGCGGTCGCGCATGCTCATCGCACCGTCGGCCTTGACGATGATTTCCAGCGGCTCGACCGGCGGCGCGGCGGCCTTGCCGACGCTGGGCAGGTCGACGCTGGCAGGCTGGATCATCGGCGCGGTGACCATGAAGATCACCAGCAGCACCAGCATCACGTCAATGTAGGGCACGACGTTGATCTCGTGCTTGAGTCTTCTCGGCCGGCGCATCCTATGAACCCCTTCCCCCCGCCCCCCTTCCAGAGGAAGGGGGTGACGGAAGTTCGCCGCTATGCGGCTCCGTGTTATTGGCTTGCGCCGCCTTGGGGCGGCCCTGCGGCGGCGCGATCATTTCATCTGGCGTTGCAAGATGTTCGAGAACTCTTCCATGAAGCTCTCAAAACGCACGGCGACGCGGTCGGTGTCGTGGGCGAAGCGGTTGTAGGCCACCACTGCCGGGATTGCCGCGAACAGGCCGATGGCCGTCGCCACCAGCGCTTCGGCGATGCCGGGCGCAACGGCGGCAAGCGTTGCCGTCGTCATGCTGGCCAAGCCACGGAAGGAATGCATGATGCCCCACACCGTACCGAACAGGCCGACATAAGGCGACACCGAGCCGACCGAGGCGAGGAAGGCCAGATGTGCCTCCAGGTCGTCGATCTCGCGCTGGTAAGTCGCTCGCATCGCCCGTCTGACGCCGTCGATGGCGGTGGCCGGATCGAGCGTCTTCTGGCCGCGCAGCTTGGTGAATTCGCGGAAACCGGCCTCGAAGATGCGCTCCAGCGCGCCACTGTGGTGGCGGTCGTTGACCGCGCTCTCGTAGAGGCGGTTGAGGTCGCCGCCGCTCCAGAACTCGCGCTCGAAACGGTCGGTCTTGATGCGGGCGTCGCGGAGCTGGAACCACTTGCGGAAGATCCAGTACCAGGACATGACGGAAACGTAAGCGAGCACGCCCATCACCAGCTTGACCACCAGGCTGGCATTGAGGATGAGTTCGACGATGGCGAGATCCTGCGAAACGTTCATATGAGGAGGGCTTTGAGTTGTGCGTGGAGGTCTTTGGGCAGCGCCGTCGGCTTGCCCTTGGCCAGATCGAGACAGGCGACGCGCACCGTGGCGGTGAGCAGCGTCGCGTTGCCGCGGCGGACCGCTTGCGCGAATGTTACCTGAGCGCGCCCGAGGTCTTCGATGCGCGTCTCGATTTCGAGCAGATCGTCGAGGCGCGCCGGCTTCAAATACTCGGCGCTGACGGCACGCACCGCGAAAGCCAAGCCGGTCTGCTCCAGCAAGGTCCGATGCTCATAGCCGAGCGTGCGCAGGTATTCGGTACGGCCGCGTTCGAGGAATTTGAGGTAGTTGGCGTAGTAGACGACACCGCCGGAATCGGTGTCTTCGTAGAAGACGCGCACTGAAATCAGGTGGCTCATTCTTGCCAGAGTTCGCGATTGACGGCGCCCGGCGCCCCCGGGTTATCGAGCCCGAAATGGCGCCAGATGCTCGCCGTCGCCACGCGCCCGCGCGGCGTGCGCTGCAGATAGCCTTGCTGGATCAGATAGGGCTCCAGCACGTCCTCGATGGTATCGCGCGCCTCGCCGATAGCCGCCGCGAGATTGTCCACACCCACCGGGCCGCCGCCGAATTTTTCCAGCATGGCGGAGAGCAGCTTCCGGTCCATCACGTCGAGACCGAGATGGTCGACATCGAGCATGATCAAGGCCGCGTCGGCGATCGTGCGCGTGATGGCACCGTCATGCTTGACCTCGGCAAAGTCGCGCACGCGCCGCAACAGGCGGTTGGCAATGCGCGGCGTGCCGCGACTGCGTTTGGCGATTTCGAAGGCGCCGTCGTCGGCGATGACGCAATTCAACAGATGCGCGGAGCGGCGCACGATCAGCCCCAACTCGTCGGGCGTGTAGAACTCCAGGCGCGCGACGATGCCGAAGCGGTCGCGCAGCGGATTGGTCAGCATGCCGGCGCGCGTCGTCGCGCCGACCAGCGTGAAAGGCGGCAGGTCGAGCTTCACCGAGCGCGCCGCCGGGCCCTCGCCGATCATGATGTCGATCTGGAAATCCTCCAGCGCCGGGTAGAGGATTTCCTCGACCACGGGCGAGAGGCGGTGGATTTCGTCGATGAACAGCACGTCGTGCGGTTCGAGATTGGTGAGGATGGCGGCGAGGTCGCCGGCGCGCTCCAGCACCGGGCCGGAGGTCTGGCGCAGGTTCACACCCAGCTCATGGGCGACGATGTGCGCGAGCGTGGTCTTGCCCAGGCCCGGCGGGCCGAACAGCAACACATGGTCGAGCGCTTCCTGGCGCCGCTTGGCGGCCTCGATGAAGATTTCAAGCTGGCCGCGAATCTTGGCCTGGCCAACATAGTCGGCGAGCTTCTTCGGCCGCAGCGCGCGTTCGAGCGCGTCCTCCTGCGGCGATTCCTTGGTCGTGGCGATGACGCGGCTGGAAAATGAGTCGGTTTCGATCATGGACAAGCGCTCAAGAGCCTCTTGTTGCAGGTCAGAACCACAATGCCGCCCACGGTCATATCGCCGTCGTTGGTAAGGAGTTTCCATCCATTCAATCGACAGTTCTCGATCAATAGTCCGTCATTGAAATCCACGGCACCGTTATTTACGGCGCCCAAAACAGCGGGCATGTCGATTTTCTCAAGCAGAGTGTCGCTCGCTGCGCTGCTCTTCAGGATTTGCCCGACTTCGGCCACTGCCGACTGAAGGACGCTGGTAGCGTCGACTGATTGCCGAAAGTCCTTGAACTTCGGATAGTAGGTCTTCCAGGCGGCATCGTATTCGAGACGCACATAGCGATTAAGGTATTCGCTCAGAATCAGTGCATCTACCACCGGCAGCGCCTTGGCCTGCAAGAGACGGGAAAACGTGCCGGAATAGGCAGCCGCCCATGAGGGAGTCGGTTGCGATGCCGGTGGCAGCAAATATAGCCAGATATTTGCGTCAATGAGGATGGGCTCACCCCTCTGGTAAGGGTAGGCCGCCGCGTCGCGCGCCTTATTCTTCGTCTTCATCGACGACCTCTTGCCAGGTTTGGTCATAGGCTGGCCGATTGGCGAAATAACGCTTGGCGTTGGCGATGGCGCGGTCGAGCATGGCGCGGTCATCGTCTGAAATGTCGACGAAAGCGAGATGCTGTTGCAGGAGGACTTCGTCGTATTGCCCGCCGTAGAGCTGCCCGATCGCGGCATTGAGAAAGGCGGTGATCAGGTTCTCCCTATGGGCGAAGGAAAGCTCGACCGCACGATTCGCCGCGAACGCGGCGACGATTTTGTCGAAGACTTTTTGGCCATCATCCGTCGATACCCAGACGGGGCCGCCGACGATGTCGAAGATGCTGAGCGTGAGGCGATCTGCCATGGGGTGTTCCTTTTCAGTCTTCCAGTTCGGAGCGCAGACGATAACTACTGGTGTCCGCAGTATTGATTTCAATGTTGATGACCGTGCCGGGAAACGCTTTGTCGATTCGGGTCAAGGTTTCACCGGCGGGGCTGAATTCCCAATAGCCGCGGTCCGACACGATCTGAATGCGGCCCCGATTCATCGCAATGAACTCCCGGATCAGCTTGAGACCGAGCCCACCGGGCACATTGCCTTTGCGGGTGGTGTTGCCTTCCTGCAAGGCCCACTCAATGGCCTTGTCAGAGTTCATCTTCAATCCGAGTTCCTGGTGAATTTTGCGGCGGATGCCGATACCGGCGTCCGCGACGCAAAAGTCGAGACGATGCTGTTTTGGGAAATACTGGCCGCAAGAAAAAATACCCAATGCGCTGTCCGCATGCATGCTTGCATTGACGAAAATTTCAAGGATGCTGTTCTTGAAACGCTGCGACAAGTCTTCCGACATGATCGGTAGATCCTTGCCGCGCAAATGTTGGTTGAGGTAGGCAGCAAAGTAGCGATCATCCGTCGCCGAAAAACGGCGATACGGGATGGTCGTCCCATGGATATCGAGTCTCTTGGGAAAACCAAACCCGGTCAGGAACTCATTTTTGGCAAAAATGGTTTCGACACCGGATCGAAGACCGCACGGCTTGAGGGTATTCAGATCATCGACAGCGTGTGCGAATACAACGCCGATAGGCGCGCTCATGTTGGCGTCAAACCAGGTGCAGGCCGAGAAATCCACGTCTATGGTATCGAGTGTATGGTTATTCAGGGTCGCGGCAAGGGACGCCAATTGGACGAAGCCCCTTTGGTTGCTATGAATTTCACCGATAGCGACTTTGGCGGGCATCTGGCGATTTCATTCCTGTAGCAAACGGGTCAACCCGGTATGAACATTGGACGCATCAGCAGCCGAGAGCCTCCCCAGTTCGCCCCGCACCAACCGATGATCGAGCGTAAATAGCTTGAAGCGCACCAGTGAGGGCGCGGGCAGCCCGGCGGTTTGCAGATCGGTGATCGGGCAGTCGAGCGGCCAAGGGGCGTTGCCCTGCGAGGTGACCATCGCCATCACCGAGTGGCCGGCGGGAGCGTTGAAACCGGCGGCATCCGAGAGCACCAGCGCCGGGCGGTTCTTGGTGGCGTAGCGGTCCGTGAAGGGAAACGGCACGCGCAGCACCGTGAAGCGCTCAAAGGCCACCGTAGGCTTCCTCGTCGGCACTGCCGGCCCATTCGGAGAGCGTGCCTTCGACGGCGCGCAGATATTCCAGGTCGAGCGGCTGTACGCGGCGCACGGTCGCCGTGCCGTCAGCGCCGACTTCCCAGGCGATAAGGTCGCCCGGCGCCACATGCAAGGCGGCGCGCACATCCTGCGGGATGGTGGTTTGGCCCTTGGCGGTAATTTTGGCGACGGCAAGCATGGCGTTCCCCGGTAAGGATGGCATTACATTCTTACTTTACAGCGACAATGCGTGCGACTCAAGTCGCACAGACGCGTCAAGATGCCCGCCCCGCCGATCATTGCTCGGCCGGCGCCGACCAGCCCGACACAAGCGTCAGCGCCAGCGCCAGGATCACCGGGCCGAGGAAGATGCCGACAAAGCCGAAGGCCAGCACGCCGCCGAAGACGCCGAGGGCGATGAGCAGGATCGGTAGGCTGGAGGTGCGGCTGATGAGAATGGGTTTGACGAAGTTATCCACGCTGCTGATGATCGCGGCGCCCCAGACCACCATGAAGATCGCCCAGCCGGTTTCGCCCTGGCTGTAGAGCCACCAGGCGGCGCCGCCCCAGATCAGCGGCGGGCCGACCGGCACCATCGAGAGGAAGAAGGTCGCGCCGGCCAGAAGCAGCGCCGCCGGCACGCCGGCGACAAGAAAGCCGACCAGGGCCACCAGCGCCTGCGCCGCCGCCGTACCGACGATGCCGATCATCACACCCATGATGGTGCTGCGCGCGAGCGTCAGCATGCGTCCGCCCAGATCGCCGCCGACCTTCTCCGCCAGGTGCGCGAGCCGCGCCGCCAGCGCGCGACCGTCGCGGTAGAAGAAGAAGGCGATGAACACCACCAGCGTCAGTTCGAGCAGGCCCTGGCCGATCAGGCCGGCGGTGGCAAGCAGGAATTTGCGCGTCGGTTCGAAAAGCTGCTGGCCGAGCTTCGCCAGTTCGGCCTGGCTGCCGGCGAGCTTCGCCCAGTAGGCCGCGAGATGTTCGCCGACCAGCGGCAGGCCGGCCAGCCAGCCGGGCGGCGACCAGTCGCCAGCGGCGAACCAGGCGCGCAGGAGCGTCAGGAGTTGCGCCACGCCGTCGGCGACAGTGGCGGCGAGATAGGACATCGGCAACAACACGCCGGTCGTCAGGATCAGGGTCATCAGTCCGGCAGCGAGCGTCGTGCGCCCTTTGAGGCGCGTTTCGATCCAGACGAACAGCGGCCAAGTGGTCAGACAGAGGATCGCGGCGAACAGGAGCGCGGCGAGGAAGGGCGCGAGCACCCAGCAGGTGCCGAGCAGGATCAGCGCGACAAGGGCGATGCGGGCATAGGTGCGGGCAGCTTCGTTCATGATGACGCTTTCAGGGTTTGGCCAGGGATTTGAGCGCTTGGCGGATGCCGTCGGACACACCGACGTCGGCCGGCAGCGCCTTCGTCGCCGCCAGCGCTTCGCGCTCGCTGTAGCCGAGCGCCAACAGGGCGTTGAGGATGTCGCTCAGGTTGTCCTGAACCTCCGGCGTCGCCGTGCCGCCAGCGCCGAGTTTCGTTGGCGTCGCGCCGACCACCGGCAGCTTGCCCTTCAATTCGAGCAGCAGCCGCTCGGCGGTCTTCTTGCCGATGCCGGGAATCTTCACCAGCCGCGCCGACTCCTGCAAGGCGACGGCGCGCGCCAGCTCGTCCACAGACAGGCCGGAGAGCACCGCCAGCGCCATGCGCGCGCCGATGCCGGAAATTTTCAGCAGTTGGCGGAACAGCGCGCGTTCCGCTTCGGTGAGAAAACCGAACAGCAGATGCGCGTCCTCGCGCACCACGAGGTGGGTGACGAGCGCCACTTTCTCACCGTTCGCCGGTAGGTTGTAGAAGGTGCTCATCGGCACGTCGATCTCGTAACCGATGCCGCCGACATCGACCAGAATCTGCGGCGGGTTCTTGGCCAGCAGGGTGCCGGCGATTCTGCCTATCATGCTATGTCGTCCTCATCCTCAAACCAGACGGCCATTTCTAACACGAAAACCCGTCGTCGCCAGCGCGCCCAGCCCTTGCCCGCCGTGGGCGTGGCAGATCGCGCAGGCCAGCGCGTCGGCGGCGTCGGCCGAGGGCGCGCCGGGCAGTTGCAAGAGCCGCGTCACCATGTGGCCGACCTGCTCCTTCGCCGCCTTGCCGTGACCGACCACGGCCTGCTTGACTTGCAAAGCGGTGTATTCGGCCACCGGCAGGCCAGCCAGCACCAGGGCGGAAATCGCCGCGCCGCGCGCCTGACCGAGGAGCAGCGTCGACTGCGGATTGACGTTGACGAAGACCTTTTCGATGGCGGCTTCGTCGGGTCTGTGCGCGGCGATCACCTCGGCGATGCCGTCGAGCAGCGTCTTCAAACGCAGCGGCAGGCTTTCCTTGTCGTTGCTTTTGATGCAGCCGCTCGTCACATAGGCGAGCTTCTGGCCGGTCTTGTCGATGACGCCGAAGCCGGTGATTCTGAGGCCGGGATCGATGCCCAGGATGCGTACGCAGCTCATCGGCGCGAAAGATACACGCCCCATACCGCGAGCGCCATGCCGGCGAGCGCCGCGCCACCCAGCGTCTCGTCGAACAACAACCAGGCCAGCAGCGCCGTGGTCGGCGGGGTGAGATAGAACAGGCTGGCGACATTCACCGCGCTGCCGTGGCGGATCAGCCAGTTCAACAGCGAGATCGCGCCGATGGACAGCACCAGCACTAGCCAGCCGAGGGCAAAGACGAATTCGCCGGTCCAGTCGACGCGAAAACCGTCGCTGAAGCCGACGATGGCGCCGGTGACGATGGCGGTCGGCAGAAATTGCGCGACCGCGCCGCTGCGCCAGTCGAAATGCGCGCTGAAGCGTTTTTGGTACAGCGTGCCGGCGGTGATGCCCAGGAGCGCCGCCAGCGCCGGCCAGAGCGCGTCGAGGGCAAAGCCCGCACCCAGCTTGTGGGAGACGACCAGCGCGACGCCGACAAAGCCGAGCACCAGGCCCAGCCACTGGCGCGGCAACACGGTCTCGCCCAGCAGACGGCCGGCGACGGTGGCGGTGAGCAGCGGTTGCACGCCGACCACCAGCGCGGTAACGCCGGCCGGCAGCCCCTTGCCGATGGCCATGAAGACGCCGCCCAGATACAGCGCATGCACCAGCAGACCGCTGACGCCGATATGGAACCACTGCCGCCCGTCGCGCGGCCAGGGCGCCCGCCAGGCCAGCGCCAGCGCCGTCATCAGCGCGATGACGACGAGGTAGCGGATGAAGAGAAATGCGAGCGGCGCGGCGTGCGGCAGGCCCAGCTTGGCGCCGAGGAAGCCGGTGCTCCAGAGGAAGACAAAGAGAAAGGGCGCCAGCCTCGCCAGCATGAAAGTCGGCGCTGGTGGGACGGCGCTTATTCTTCCATTACCGCAGTGGTGTAGACCTCTTGGACATCGTCGAGGCCATCCAACACATCGAGCAGCTTCTGCATCTTGACGGCATCCTCGCCGACGAACTCGGTCTCGCTCTGGGGCTTCATCGTCACCTCGCCGAACTCGGGCTTGAAGCCGGCGGCTTCGAGCGCTTCCTTGACGGCGAGGAAATCGCCGGGGCCGGTGACCACCTCGATGGAGCCGTCGTCGTTGCTCGCCACATCCTCGGCGCCAGCCTCAATGGCGGCGTCCATCAGCTTGGCCTCGTCGGTGCCCGGCGCGAAGATCATCTGGCCGCAATGCTTGAACATGAAGGCGACGCAACCGTCGGTGCCCATGTTGCCGCCATACTTGTTGAAGGCATGGCGGACTTCGGCGACAGTGCGCACCTTGTTGTCGGTCAGGCAATCGACCATCACGGCAGCGCCGCCGATGCCGTAGCCTTCGTAGCGAATTTCCTCGTAGCTCACGCCTTCGAGTTCGCCAGTGCCTTTCTTGATGGCGTTCTCGATCTTGTCCTTGGGCATGTTGACCGCCTTGCCCTTGTCGACCGCCATGCGCAGGCGCGGGTTGAAGCCGGGATCGCCTCCGCCCATCTTGGCGGCGACGGTGATTTCCTTGGCGATCTTGGAAAAGGCGGCGCCGCGCTTTTCGTCCTGACGGCCCTTACGATGCTGAATGTTTGCCCACTTGGAATGTCCGGCCATGGGGGGATTCCGTTTCTTGAGAATGAATGAAAAAGACGACCGGAGCGGCATGCCCCGGTCGCCCGGTATTTTACGTTATGCGGCCGCCGGCCGCCCTGCCCTTCGCTTACACGGCTTGGCGCGGCTTGATCTCGACGACTTCCGTAATCGGCAGGGTGGCGATGTCGCGCAGCTTCTCCATGCGCGCGCCCTCCTGCTCCAGCAGCGCGCCGACCTGCGAGAAACTCGACGCGACAAAGACCTCGCGGCCTTCCGGCGCGCGGCGGCGCACGCCGAAGCTGACGCGCGAACGCTCCTCGGCGGGCAGCTTGCCGATCAGGCTCTTGGTCGCCCAGATGGCGCCGTGGCGGGCGAAGTCGGAGATGCGCGCGGCCTGGTTGATGGTATCGCCCAGGACGACGAACTCGACGCCGGTATGGGTCTGGTAGGTGCCCAGCCACTCCTGGCCCTCGGTGATGCCGATGTTGAGGATCAGTTCGTTGAACCACTGCTTGCGGATCTGCCAGGCCTTGGAGAGACGCTGAATCTCCATGCGGATATCCTGGGCGCAGGCCAGGGCGTTGGTCAGGTAGTGGCTGTCGGGCTGCGGGAAGAAGTAGTAGACGAGGCCGTCGCCGACGTGTTTGCCACAGGTGCCGTGATGCTTGCGGAACACCGGCGCGAGCACCGTCCAGATCTCGTTGATGAGTTCGAAGTATTCCTCGGGCGGCAGTTCGGAGCAGATGCGCACCGAGCTTTGCAGGTCGGCGACCAGCACGGACAGGTCGGTCAGCACCGGCAGGCGCTTCTTCAACAGGCCGCGAATCACCTCGTCGCGCCGCGCCAGCAAGTGCAACATTTCGTCGTCGTGCTCCATTTCCGGAATCAGCACGACGAAGATGCCTTCGCGGAAGAAGGACGCATAGGCGCGATGGAATTGTTCCGCACCCACCTGGTTTTCGCCCGGCAGGGCGATGGTGCTTTGGACGATGGGACGCGGCGGTTCGGCAGTCGCTTCGATATAGGCCGACTGCAAGCGGGCATAGGCCACCGGGTCGAGCCCGCGGCAGACGTTGCCGAAATGATCCGGGCTCAGACGCGTCTTGGCGATGCCGACGTGGAAGTGCAGCAGACTGCCCCACTCGTTGCGCCCCACGGGCAACAGGCGGAACAGGTTGCGCGCCTCGCTGGTCTGGGGCAGTTCGATATGGCCGCCGAACAGACGCTGTTGCGCATGCTGGTTGATCCACACCAGTTCGAAGCTGTGGTTGATCATGTAGGCCGGGTGCTCGATGTTGTCGAGCGTGACCCGCACCGAGGCGGCAAACGGATCGGACATGGCCGGCGCAGCGGCGGGCGGAGCGGACGGTGCGCCCTGCGGCGCGGGGTTTTGGCCGCCAAGGCGGTCGACAATCTGGGTCATGGTCAAGCCCTCCTGCTTAAGGCGACGAATTTCTTCGATACTCGGTGAACGCGTGTGGGGTGTCGGATTCATGATCTGTTTAAAGAGTCGCGGCCGATGGGTTCCGTAATTTCAGTTCTTGCGAAAAGATGTTACGTCAATTAGACGGCTAAATTAAAGTCTTTTTAAAGGTATCAAATACAGCATGTTGTTTTAAAGCAATATTTGACATCCGCAATCCGACTGCTGTCGCGAGCATGGATGCATGGCGCGGATTTACGCGGCCCGCCCGCTCTGCGAGAATGATCGCCCCTTCACCGACCCGCCCACGCCCATGACCGCGCCCATCGTCATCGCCAAACACGGCGACACCGAACTTAGCCTGCTGCCCGCCCTCGCCAACCGCCACGGCCTCATCACTGGCGCCACCGGCACCGGCAAGACCGTCACCCTGCAACGCCTCGCCGAGCAATTCTCGGCCATCGGCGTGCCGGTGTTCATGGCCGACGTGAAGGGCGACCTGTCCGGCTTAGGCGCGGCGGGCACGCCCTCCGACAAGTTGCAAAAGCGGCTCGACAGCCTGGGCGTGGCCGACTGGGCGCCGCGCGCCAATCCGGTGGCGTTCTGGGATGTGCTCGGTGCCAACGGCCACCCGGTGCGCGCCACGGTCTCGGACATGGGACCGCTCTTGCTGGGCCAATTGCTCGGGCTCAACGAGACGCAGGAGGGCGTGTTGCAGATCGTCTTCCGCGTCGCCGACGACGCCGGTATGCTGCTCTTGGACCTCAAAGACCTGCGCGCCATGGTCCAGCATGTCGGCGAGAACGCCGGCCAATTCAAGACCGCCTACGGCAATGTCTCGGCGGCCTCGATCGGCGCCATCCAGCGCGGCCTCTTGACCCTGGAAGCGCAAGGCGGCGACAAGTTCTTCGGCGAGCCGATGCTCGACATCGCCGACCTGATGCAGGCGCAAGCCGGACAAGGCGTCATCAACATCCTCGCCGCCGAGCAGTTGATGAACTCGCCCAAGCTTTACGCCACCTTCCTGCTCTGGCTGCTGGCCGAACTCTTCGAGCAACTGCCCGAGGCCGGCGACCTCGAAAAGCCCAAGCTGGTGTTCTTCTTCGACGAGGCGCATCTGCTCTTCGACGGCGCCCCGGCGGCTCTGATCGACAAGGTCGAGCAGGTGGTGCGGCTGATCCGGTCCAAGGGCGTCGGCGTCTATTTCGTCACGCAGAACCCGCTCGACGTGCCGGATAAGGTACTTGGCCAGCTCGGCAACCGCGTGCAGCACGCCTTGCGCGCCTTCACGCCGCGCGACCAGAAGGCAGTGAAGGCGGCGGCCGAAACGATGCGCGCCAATCCGGCTTTCGACGCCGCCACCGCGATCACCGAACTCGGCGTCGGCGAGGCGCTGGTGTCCTGCCTCGACGACAAAGGCCGGCCGAATGTGGTCGAGCGCGCCTTTGTGCTGCCGCCGGCCTCGCGTCTCGGCCCGCTTCAACCCGCAGAGCGCCAGGGAGCGATCCAGTCTTCGGTGTTGTTCGGCGTTTATGAGAAGACGGTCGACCGCGAATCGGCCTATGAAAAACTCACCGCCCGCGTCGCTAGCGCAACGTCCGGAAACGCGGCGCCCGACAAACTCGGCGCCGACGACACGGCGAGCCCGAGCGGGAGGACGCTCGGACAGCAGAACGAGCAAGCCTCGGCGGGCGGCGGCTTCCTCGACGGCGCCCTCGGCGGCATCCTGTTCGGCCGCACCGGCCCGCGCGGCGGCCAGACCGACGGCCTGGTGCAAAGCGTGGCGAAATCGATGGTGCGCACCATCGGCTCGCAGGTCGGGCGCGAGATCGTGCGCGGCGTGCTGGGCTCCATCCTCGGCGGCGCCAGCCGACGCCGATGAAATTCGGCGGCGACCATGGCGCCGGCATGGCGCTGGCCATCCTCGCCGCCTTCGGCTTCTCGTTCAAGGCCATCTTCGTCAAGCTGGCCTACCCGTATGGCGTCGATGCCATCACGCTGCTCGCGTTGCGCATGGCCTTCGCCCTGCCGATCTTTCTCTGGGTCGGCTTCGCCGCCTCGCGCGGCATGTCCGCGCCGACGCGCCGCGACTGGATCGGCGTCGTCGTCATGGGCCTGGCTGGCTATTACGGCGCCAGCATCTTCGATTTTCTCGGCCTGCAATACATCTCGGCCGGCCTCGAACGCCTGATCCTGTTCACCTACCCGACGCTCACCTTGCTGTTCGGCATGGCGCTGGCGCGCCGCCTCGCCAGCCGGCGCGAAGCGGCCGCGCTGGCGTTGTGTTACGCCGGCATCGGCGCGGCCTTCTGGCACGACCTGGAATTCTCGCCGGATGCCGCGACCATCTGGCTCGGCGGCGGTCTGGTCTTCGCCTCGGCGCTGTGTTACGCCGTATACCTCACCGGCAGCGCACGCCTGATCGCCCGTCTTGGCACCCTGCGCTTCGCCGCCCTGGCGACCCTGGTGTCCACCGCCGCCGTCCTCGGCCACTTTCTGGCCGTCCAGCCCGACCCGCTGGCGGCGCTGCGCCAGCCCTGGCCGGTGTATGCCTACGCCCTGGCGATGGGCCTGTTCTCCACCGCGCTGCCGGTCTTCGCGCAGTCGGCGGCAATCCGGCGCCTGGGCAGTTCGCGCGTGGCCCTGATCAGCATGCTCGGACCGCTCGCCACCATCGGCTTTGCCGGTTGGCTGCTCGACGAAGCGCTCTCGCTGGCCCAGTTGCTCGGCGCGGCGCTGGTGATTGCCGGCGTGGCGCTCGCCAGCCGGCGTGCCTGAATTAGCCGAAAGCACCATTGGGGGACCAATGGGGGATTGCCGGCTGCACGCCAAAATGTCATTATCCGGCCTGGGAGGATGTATGACGAAAGATTGGTTAGCGATTTTTGCCTGCGGCATGCTCGGCGCAAACCTGTGCATAGGCGCAGCCCAGGCGGCCACACCGCCGTCCGAAGAGGATTTTCTCGGCGACTTGCCGGTCGTCCTGTCGGTCAGTCGGCTGGCCCAGCCGCTTGACGAAACCCCTGGAGCAGTCACAGTCATCGACCGCGAGGCGATCCGCCGCTCCGGCGCACGCGAGGTGGCGGAGTTGCTGCGTCTCGTGCCCGGCTTCATCGTCTCGCACCTGCAAAGCGGCGCCCGCCCGTTTGCCAGTTACCACGCCGACTACGACGCCATCACCCGCCACTTGCAGGTCTACATCGACGGCCGTTCGGTGTATTCGAGCCTGTTGGTCGGCACCGCGAACCACGGCCTGATGGGCGTGGTGCTCGACGACGTCGAGCGCATCGAGGTGCTGCGCGGCTCGAACTCGGCAGCCTACGGCGCCAATGCCTTTCTCGGCGTGGTCAATATCGTCACGCGCCATGCCGCCGACACGCGCGGCGGCATGATCGCAACCAACCTGGGTGCCGGCGGCGTACGCGACGCCACGGCACGTATCGGCTGGGGCGACGAACGCGCGGCTTTCCGCCTCACGGCCGCGAGCCGGCGCGACAGCGGCTTCGACAATCTTTACGACGACAAACGCGTCGACCAGGCGCATTTTCGCGGCGACCTGCGTCCGACGGCTGCGGACGAACTCATGCTGGTCGCCGGCCATACCGAGCATCGCTGGGGCCTGAGCAAGCCCGTACACGACGAAGGCTGGCGCAACAGCTATGCTGGCGCCCAATGGACGCGCCATCTGGAAGGCGCGGAACAACTGCGTTTTGGCGCCCAGTTCGACGAGGAGCGCTACGAAAACTTCTACCCGCGCTATCGCGCCGACGGCGTTGGCAGGCGCCTCGAACTGGAGGCCCAGCACACGTTTGCTGCGGGCGAGCACTGGCGTTTCGTCTGGGGCGGCCAATATCGCCACGAACAGGTCGTGTCGCGCGACCTGTTCGCCGAGCAGCCGGACCAGAATTTCCATCTCTGGCGCATCTTCGGCAACGCGGAATGGAAACCCGACGCCCAGTGGGTCATCAATGCCGGCGGTCTATGGGAAAACCACAGCATCGTCGGCGCCCGCACTGCGCCGCGACTGATGGTGAATTACCACGTCGTGCCCGGCCATACCCTGCGCGTCGGCACGACCACTGCTTACAAGCAGCCCACCCTCTTCGAACTGCGCACCAACTGGCGCGACGACAACGGCGTTCTCCAGTTCCACGCCACCGGTGGCGCCCGCGCCGAACGCATCGACGCCACCGAGATCGGCTATCTCGGCGAACTGCGCAAGCTCAACCTCGCCATCGACCTACGGGTGTTCCGCGAGCATGCGCGCGACCTGCTGAGCTACCGGGCACCCTGCGAAAACGGCAGGTGCCCGATCGACATCGTCAACAAAGACCCGAATACCCAACAAGGTTGGGAAACGCAGTTGCGCTGGCAACCGCTGGCCGACACGCAGCTTCTGCTCAATTACACACGGCTCAAACTCGCGCCGGAGGCCAGCTCGACCGCCCCCCAGGACGCCTATCGCGCACCGCGCCACAATGCCATGCTGGCACTGTTTCAACGCCTGCCCGACGGCTACGACGTTTCCGTGATCCATAACTACGTCAGCGAGTATTTCTACATCCGCAACAGCGACCGCATTCCCGCACACAGCCAAACCGACCTGCGTCTCGCGCGCCAGTTCCGTATCGGTACCACGCGCGCCGAGGCCGCGTTAACCGTGCGCGCCGCTGGCGGCGGCCATGTCGATTACGTCGAGCGCGGGCTGTCCACGGTTTATCTGGATCGTCGCGCGGTAATTTCGCTACGCCTGGAGTTCTGAACCGCACCGAATCTGGTTGCGCTTTCCGTGCGCCTATGACATTCTCACTGTCATGGAATGAGTGTCGCGCATGAATAAACTGATCGGTCCGAGGAAAGTCTACTTGAGCGGCAAGGCGCGCCGAGCGCTGCCGCGTAGCGGTATGGCGGTGCGCCATGCCGCCAGTTCCCGCATCGCGACCGCGCGCATCTCCAGCATCACCCGCAAGGCATACCCGGCTTCTTGAACATGGCGCGCCCATTGATTCGCCTCGCCCTGGCCTGCCTCCTTGTTATGACTTTGGTATTACCAGCAGGTGCCGCATCACGCGTTTGGGTCGCCTTGGCGGAAGATGGCGGCGCTTATGCCGAAGCGGCCACCGTATTGAAAACAGAACTGGACGGCGCGGAATTGACCGTCGGTACGTGGCAAGGCTTGCTGTCCGAGAAGAACACCCCCCCCGATCTGATCTTGACGGTCGGCGTTGCGGCCTTCGAGGGTATCCTCAGCGGGTCTGTCGGCAAGGGCGGGCACTGGGCCAACGTGCCGGTGTTGGCGACGCTGTTGCCGCGCGCCGCCTTCGACACGCTCGTGGCGGGGCGTCACGCCGCCGGCACGCCGGGGCGTCGCGTCTTGTCTGCGGCGGTCCTCGATCAGCCGATCGGCCGCCAGATGGCCTTGCTGAAACGCGCGCTGCCCGACCGGCGCCATGTCGGCGTACTGGCGGGCCCGCAGACGCAGACACTTCTGCCCATGCTGCAAAAGGAAGCCGGCGCACGCGGTCTGACGCTGGTCGCGGTCCCCGTCGCGAAGCCGCCGGAGGATCTCTACCCCGCACTCAAGGCCGTGCTCGAAGAGGCGGATGTCATTCTCGCCCTGCCCGAACCGACGGTCTATCATGGCGCCAGCCTGCAAAACATCCTGCTGACAACCTATCGTGCGCGCGTGCCCTTGCTGGCGTTTTCCGCCGCCTATGCCAAAGCCGGTGCCGTGCTGGCGCTGTATTCGACCCCGACCCAAGTGGCGCGGCGCGCCGCCGAGATGACGCGGACCTGGATGGCCAATCGCGGACTGCCGGCGCCGCAGGCGCCGCGCGAATTCGCCATCGCCATCAACGCCAAGGTCGCCGCGTCGCTCGGTTTACAACTCGACGATGCCGCCACGCTCGCCGAGGATTTGCGGCGCATGGAAGGCGTCCACTGACGCAGTGAGCGCGCCGTCCGGCTAGCGCTTGGCGACGTCCAAACCCAACCGCCGCACGACTTCCAACGATAGCGCCGACTGGTTGAGCGTGTAAAAGTGCAGACCGGGCGCGCCGAGTTCGATCAAGCGCTGGCATAGTTCGGTCACCACATCGAGACCGAAGGCGCGGATCGAGTCCGCGTCGTCGCCGAAGCTCTCGAACTTCTTGCGCATCCAGCGTGGGATCTCGGCGCCGCTGCTGTCGGCGAAACGCGCCAGCTTGCTGAAACTGCCGATCGGCATGATGCCCGGCACGATGGGAATGGCGATATCCAGCGCGCGCGCCTCGGCAACAAAATGAGCGTAGGCGTCGGCGTTGTAGAAGAACTGCGTAATTGCCGCGTCGGCGCCGGCGTCGACCTTGCGCTTGAAATTCGCCAAATCCTCGCGCGGATTTTTCGCTTGCGGGTGCCACTCGGGATAGGCCGCAACCTCGATACGGAAGGTATCGCCCGTCTCGGCGCGGATGAATTCGACGAGTTCGTTGGCGTAGCGGAACTCGCCCGCGTCGGCCATGCCCGAGGGCAGGTCGCCACGCAAGGCCACCAGACGGCGGATACCGTTGTCCCGGTAAGTTTCGAGGATCGCGCGGATGCCGGCGCGCGTCGAACCGATGCACGACAGGTGCGGCGCGGCGGCATGGCCCTCGGCGGCAATTTCCATGACGATGTCGAAGGTACGTTCGCGCGTCGAGCCGCCGGCGCCATAGGTGACCGAGAAGAATGTCGGTGCGACGGTCGCCAGTTTGGCGCGAACCGCGCGCAGCTTGTCGAGCCCCTCGGCAGATTGCGGCGGGAAGAATTCAAAAGAGATTTCAGGATTCATGGCGGGCATGGAGGAAGAATTCACGGTTGCCGTCGCCGCCGGTAATCGGGCTGTCGCACCAGGCGACGACGACGAGATGGTGGGCGGCACAACAGGCGGCAAGCTTGTCGCGCACGGCGGGATACAGGCTGGAGTCGGTGACAATGCCGCCCTTGCCGACGTTTTCCGGGCCGACTTCGAACTGCGGTTTGACGAGCAGCAGCAGGTCGCCCAGCGGCGTCAGCAGTTGCGGCAGTTGCGGCAGGATCAGCGTCAGCGAAATGAAGGAGACATCCGCCACGATCACATCGAACTGCCGTCCCGCCAGCGCCGACTTTTCCAGCGCGCGGGCATTGATGCCTTCATGATGCTCGACACGCGGATCGGCGGCCATGGTCGGGTGCAGTTGGTCATGACCGACATCGACGCCGACGACGCTGGCCGCACCGTGCTGCAACAGGCAATCGGTAAAACCGCCGGTCGATTGCCCGATGTCGAGACAGGCGCGCGCATGCAGCTCAAGCCCGGTGTGCTTGAGCGCACCCGCGAGCTTGAGGCCGCCGCGCGAGACGTATTCGGCACCGACCGCCGGCGCGACGACGAGTTCGGCCGTGGCGGGCAGCAACAGCGCAGGCTTGAGAATCGGCGCCGTATCGCTGGCGCCGACTTTCCAGCCGACACGGCCAGCCTCGATCAGCCGTAAGGCCACCGCGCGCGAAGGCGCCAGGCCTTGTTGCACCAACAGGGCATCCGCGCGGACGCCCTGCGGCGCGACCACGGCTTTACCTTGCGGATGCGCCTTCGGCCGGGGACGCGCCGTGCGGGCATGAAACGAGTTCATGCTCATGCGCGGGACTCAGTAGCGATAGTGCTCGGCCTTGTACGGGCCAGCCTTCGGCACGCCGATGTAGGCGGCCTGCTGGTCGGTCAGTTCCGAAAGCTGCGCGTTGAGCTTCTTCAGTTGCAGGCGCGCGACCTTCTCGTCCAGATGCTTGGGCAGCGTGTAGACGCCCACCGGGTAATCGGCATTGCGCGTGAACAGTTCGATCTGCGCGATGGTCTGGTTGGCGAAAGACGACGACATGACGTAGCTCGGGTGGCCGGTGGCGCAGCCGAGGTTTACCAGACGGCCCTTGGCCAGCAGGATGATCCTTTTCCCGTCAGGGAAGATGATGTGATCGACTTGCGGCTTGATCTCTTCCCATTCGTACTTCTCAATCGAGGCGACATCGATCTCGTTGTCGAAGTGGCCGATGTTGCAGACGATGGCCTGGTCCTTCATCTTCGCCATGTGGTCGTGGTTGATGACATGGAAGTTGCCGGTGCAGGTGACGAAGATGTCGGCCTTGTCGGCGGCGTAGTCCATGGTCACCACGCGATAGCCTTCCATCGCGGCTTGCAGGGCGCAGATCGGGTCGATCTCGGTGACCCACACTTGCGCCGACAGCGCGCGCATGGCTTGGGCGCTACCCTTGCCCACATCGCCGTAACCGGCGATCAGGGCAACCTTGCCGGCGATCATCACGTCGGTGGCGCGCTTGATGCCGTCCACCAGCGATTCGCGGCAGCCGTAGAGATTGTCGAACTTGGACTTGGTGACAGAGTCATTGACGTTGATCGCCGGAATCTTGAGGTCGCCGCGCTCGTGCATCTGGTAGAGGCGATGCACGCCGGTGGTGGTTTCCTCGGTGACGCCCTTGATCTGGGCGAGACGCGTGGAGTACCAGGTCTTGTCGGTGGCGAGCTTGGCCTTGATGGCGGCGAAGAGGATGGTCTCTTCTTCAGAACTCGGCGCTGCCAGCACGGCGATATCCTTTTCCGCCTTGCTGCCGAGGTGTAGCAGCAGGGTGGCGTCGCCGCCGTCGTCGAGGATCATGTTCGAGTATCCGCCGTCCTTCCATTCGAAGATGCGGTGGGTGTAATCCCAGTAGTCTTCCAGCGACTCGCCCTTGACGGCGAAGACGGCGATGCCATCCTGGGCGATGGCGGCGGCGGCGTGGTCCTGGGTCGAGAAGATGTTGCACGAGGCCCAACGCACTTCGGCGCCAAGCGCGGTGAGCGTCTCGATCAGCACGGCGGTCTGGATCGTCATGTGCAGCGAACCGGTGATACGCGCGCCTTTCAGCGGCTGGCTCTTGGCGTATTCCTCGCGGATCGCCATCAGGCCGGGCATTTCGGTCTCGGCGATGCGAATTTCCTTGCGGCCCCAGTCGGCCAGCGCCATGTCGGCGATAACGTAATCGGCAGAATTGGTCATGGGTTCAGGCTCCTTGAACGATGACCGGACAGGACGAGTCGCGCAGATGAACAAGCAGGCTCACCCTCCCCGGACATGGGTTAGGTGAGCGCCGTTGTAAAAACGAGCCTGGCGGTAAATCCGTTGCAGCGCTCCTCGATGGGGGCGGATTATAGTGCAGGTGCGGCCTGACGCGGGTCAAGGCGCAGCTGGCGCGGAACGCGCTATGCTGCCCGCCATTCCCGCTTTCACGGAGTACCGCAATGAAGAAAACGCTGTTCGGCTTGGGCTGCGCCCTGGCGCTGACGCTGGCGCACGGCGAAACCCACCTTCCCGGCGCGACCGAAGTGCGCGCCCTGGGCCGCCTCAACGGCGAGGCGCTCGCCTGCAAGCAGATGGCGCTGGTCGACCGCATCCGCGCTCACATCGTCGGCGCCGCGCCAAAGACGCGCGAGATCGGCGAGATTTTCGAGGCGGCCACCACCGAGACTTTCATCGCGATGGGGAGCGACGCGGCAGCGTGCCAGGACGGCCGCACGCTCGCCGAACGCATCGAGACGGCGACACAGGCCTTGCGCGCGGCATTTGCCGTCGGCGCGAAATGAACCGCAGGAAAGTCGGCGCCGGCGCGACGGCGGCCCTGCTCGCCGTCCTCTGGCTCGGTGCCTTGTCGGCGTACGCCCAGCACGATGTGGGGCTCGGCCAAACACGCGACATCGTACCGCGCTATCTGTTGCAAGACACGAACGGCCGCGCCACAACGCCCGAGGATTTTCGCGGTCGCTATCAGCTCATCGCCTTCGGTTATACCTTCTGCCCCGACATCTGCCCGACGACGCTCACCGAGATGGCGGCGACCCTCCAGGCGCTCGGGCCGCAGGCTGAGGGTGTGCAGCCGATCTTCGTCTCGCTCGACCCGGAACGCGATACGCGCACGGTATTGAAGACCTATACCGCGTTTTTCGATCCGCGCATCGTCGGCATGACCGGTTCGCCCGCACTGGTCAGCCGCACCGCCGACAATTTCAAGGTGCGTTACCAGAAGGTGCAGGAAGCGGGTGCGCCAGCCGACCGTTATGCCGTCGACCACTCGGCAGGCATGTATCTGCTCGGACCGGACGGTAGCTTTCTAAAAAAGTTCGCCTATGCCACCCCCACCGGGGAGATCGTCGCGGCGATCCGGCAATTGATGCAGGAAGTGCCGACGACCGCAACGCGCGACGGGCGGAGACGCTAAAGCAACAGCGGCAAGCCCTGGGCCTGTCGACGCAACATAGCCTCTATCTCGGCAGCCGGCACGGCACGCGAAAACAGGTAGCCCTGCATAGAATTGCAACCGTAGGCACGCAAGGCCTCCAGCTCCAGCGGCGTCTCGATCCCCTCGGCGATCACTTCGAGCCGCAGGTTGTGTCCCAGATTGATGATCGCCCGAGCGATCACCACATCGTCGGCGTCCTTGCCGATATCCCGCACAAAGGATTTATCCACCTTGAGTTTCTGGATGGGGAAGCGCTTGAGATAGGCCAACGAGGAATAGCCCGTACCGAAATCGTCCAGGGCCAGACGCACGCCCATGGCACGCAGATCGGCCAGGGTGCGCAAGGTGAACTCGGTGTGGTCCATCAGCGCACCCTCGGTCAGTTCCAGCACCAGCCGCGCCGGCTCCAGCCCGCTGGCGGCCAGCACTTGCGCGACGCGATCCTTCAGTGTCGACTGGCGAAACTGGCGCGGCGATAGATTGACGGCCACATCGATCTGCGGCAAACCCAGTATCTGCCAGGCCCGCGTCTGGCGACAGGCCGTATCCAGCACCCATTCGCCCAAGGCGACAATCAAGCCGCTTTGCTCCGCCAAGGGGATGAAGCGGTCGGGCGCCACCAAACCCAACTCAGGATGCTGCCAACGCACCAGCGCCTCGACGCCCGTGATGCATCCGCTGTCGGCAGCGACCAACGGTTGGTAGTACACCACCAGCTCGCCATGTTCGATCGCATGACGCAAGCTGCTCTCCAAAGCCAAGCGCTCCAGTGCCGCCGCATTCATGTCGCTGCTGTAGAACTGCATCGCTTCGGCGGGATCTGCCTTGGCCCGGTACATCGCCGTTTCGGCGTTTTGCATCAACTCCCAGACATCCTGTCCATCTGCATCGAACCGGCTCAGGCCGGCGGAAACGCCGACGCACACCTCCTGGCCGCCGATGTGGAACGTCGCTGTGGCGACCGCAAGCATCGCTTGCACTGCGCGCATGGCAGACTCGGCCGTACAGGCGTCGAGCAACACGCCGAAGACATTGCCGCTGACACGCGCAACGATGTCGTTTGCCTGTACCGCAGCAACCAGCCGCTCGCCGATGAGCTTCAACGCGAAATCACCGGCGTCGTGCCCCAAGGAATTGTTGATGTGGTTGATGTCGTTGATGGACAGACAGCACATGACCATCGGGCGACCTTCCGCCACGGCCCGCACCAACATGGTCTGCGCACGTTCATGAAATTGCACACGATTCGGCAGGCCGGTGACCGCGTCGAAGTTGGACAGTTGGTGCAGACTGGCCTCAATGGCATCCTTGGTGCTGCGCAGGCGCTGTTCGGCCTGCCAGCGTGTGGTGATGTCGCGCAACACCGCATGCATGGCTTGCCCTCCGCCCATTTGTAGCCGATGCAAGCGGATGTCCGCCATGAAGCGCGAGCCATCGCCACGCAGCAACTCGCATTCGAAGCGGCTTTGGCCGGAAGCCAGCGCCGCGTCGACGTGCATGGCGAGGTACGCGTCGCTGGGAACGCCATGCGGCTGCAGCGGCGGGGCGAAAGCGGCGAGCGGACGCCCCAAGAGCGCCTCCCGCTCGGCCACGCCGAACAAGCGCAAGCCAGTCTCGTTGCAATCGAGCAGCCCCTCGCGATCGATGAATACCATCGCATCGCCGGCGCATTCCCAGACGGCCTTGTACTTCTCCTCCTGCAGGGATAGCGCGGAATGGGGCATGTCGCTAGCGCACCATCCGCTCACAGGCCGGCCGCCGCCTTGAGCGCCAGGGCCTTGTCGGTAGCTTCCCAGGAGAACTCCGGCTCGTCGCGACCGAAATGGCCGTACGAAGCGGTCTTCTCGTAGATCGGGCGCAGCAGATTGAGCATGCTGACGATCCCCTTCGGCCGCAGGTCGAAATGCGCGCGCACCAGCTCGGCAATCTTCTCGTCGGAAATCTTGCCGGTGCCATAGGTGGTGACCCAGACGGAAGTGGGCAGTGCGACGCCGATGGCATAGGAAACCTGGATCAGGCACTTGCTGGCCAAGCCGGCGGCGACGATGTTCTTCGCCACATACCGGCCGGCGTAAGCGGCCGAGCGATCCACCTTCGACGGATCTTTGCCGGAGAACGCACCGCCGCCGTGGGGCGCTGCGCCGCCATAGGTGTCGACGATGATCTTGCGCCCGGTCAGGCCGCAATCGCCCTGCGGGCCGCCGACGACGAAACGGCCGGTCGGGTTCACCAGATACTTGATCTCGCCCTTGATGAGTTCCTTGGGTAATACCGGCTTGATGATCTCCTCGATCACCGCCTCGCGAATCTGCGGCAACTCGATGTCCGGCGCATGCTGGGTGGAGATGACCACGGTATCGATGGCGTCGGGCTTGCCGTCGACATAGCGCACGGTGACCTGCGACTTGGCGTCCGGACGCAGCCAGGGCAAACGCCCATCCTTGCGCAGCATGGCCTGACGCTCGACAAGGCGATGCGACAGGTGGATCGGCAGCGGCATCAGCACGTCGGTCTCGTCGCAGGCATAGCCGAACATCAGGCCCTGATCGCCGGCGCCCTGATCGAGATTGTCGTCGTAGGCCTTGTTCACGCCCTGAGCGATGTCGGGCGACTGCTTGTCGTAGGCCACCAGCACGGCGCAGCCCTTGTAGTCGATGCCGAACTCGGTGTTGTCGTAGCCGATGCGCTTGAGCGTGTTGCGCGCCACGCCGATGTAATCGACATTGGCCGTGGTCGTGATCTCGCCGGCCAGGACGACGAGGCCGGTGTTGCATAGCGTTTCGGCGGCAACGCGCGAATGCGGATCCTGCGCCAGGATGGCGTCGAGAATGGCATCCGAAATCTGGTCCGAAACCTTGTCCGGATGGCCTTCCGAAACGGATTCGGAAGTGAAGAGATATTGGTTCGACATGTCAGCTCCTTTGCGTTCCCCGCTGTTTGGTCGTCAGACCAGCTCGGGGGATCGGAGCAGGCGACGCTTTAGCAGTATTTCTCCTCGCTCGCCTCGTGCAAAAACCTTCGGCTCGGGAATCGCCCTGCAAGTTGTCCGTAATTAACTCGGCGATGGCGGCGATAATACCGCCTTTTTGCTGGCCGTCAAACCGCGCGCCCCTCATGGGATTTCTCTTCCGCCTCCTCGCCCGCCTACCGCTGCCGCTGCTGCACAATCTCGGTGCCCTGCTCGGCTGGCTGGCCTATGGATTGTCGCCGACCTATCGCCGCCGCCTGCGCGCAAACACCGCCCTGGCCGGCGTCGTCGCCGTGCGCGGCGCAGCGATAGCCGAAGCCGGCAAGACCTTGCTCGAACTGCCCCGGCTCTGGCTGCGCCCGTCCGACACGGTGGTCGAACAGGTCGTGCGGGTGAGCGGCTGGGAGCTGGTCGAAACCGCCTGGCACGCCGGGCATGGCATCCTATTCCTCACGCCGCATCTGGGCTGTTTCGAGATCACCGCGCAGTACTATGCCGCGCAGCGACCGATGACGGTGCTCTATCGCCGCCCCCGGCAGTCCTGGCTGGCCGCACTCGTCGAAACCGGCCGTGGCGCAAATCTCGAACTGGCGCCGGCCGACCTGAGCGGCGTGCGCAAGCTGATCAAGGCGCTCAAGTCCGGCGCAGCAGTAGGCATGTTGCCCGACCAGGCGCCCGGCGCCGGCGAGGGTGTCTGGGCGCCATTTTTCGGCCAACCCGCCTACACCATGACGCTCGCGGCGCGGCTGGCCCAAACCGGCGCCAGCGTGATTTTCGCCTATGCCGAACGACTGCATTACGGCGCCGGCTATCACCTGCACCTGTTCGCGCCGAGTGAGGATATCGCCACGCCCGCCGCCATCAACCGCGAAATCGAACGTTTGGTGCAACGCTGTCCCGAGCAATACCTGTGGGGCTACAACCGCTACAAGCGCCCGGCCGGCGCGCCGGAACCGCCATGACCAGGCTGGCGCTCGGTTTGATGTGGCTGCTGCACTGGTTGCCGCTCCCCGTGCTGGCGTGGCTCGGCCGCAGTTTCGGCCGCTTGCTCCACCGCTTCGGCCGCGAACGGCGGCGCGTGGCGCTGACCAATCTCGGCCTGTGCTTTCCGCAGCTTGCCGCACATGAAAAGTCGGCGCTGGCGCGACGCCATTTCGAGGCTTTCGGCCGCAGTTTTCTCGAACGCGGGCTCTTGTGGTGGGCATCGGCGGAGCGCATCCGCCGCTTGGTCAAAATCGAAGGCCTGGAACGCCTGGCAGCGCTGCGCGACCGGCCGGTAATCCTGCTCGTGCCGCACTTCGTCGGCCTCGACATGGGCTGGACGCGGCTGGCGCTGGAGTGCGGCATGGTCAGCATCTACGCCAACCAGAAGAACCTGCTGTTCAACGCCGCGCTCCATCGCGGCCGGCTGCGCTTCGGCGGCGCGGAACTGTTCTCGCGCCAGGAAGGCACGCGCAAGGCCTTGAAGGCGATGAAGGCCGGCCGGCCGTTCTACTATCTGCCGGACATGGACTACGGCGAGCGCGACACCATCTTCGTGCCCTTCTTCGGCGTCCCGGCGGCAACCATCACCGGCTTGTCGCGTCTGGCGCGCATGGCAAACGCGGTTGTGCTGCCGGTCATCACCCACATGACGCACACGGGCGATTGCGGCTACGTCGTCGAGATCGGCGCGCCCTGGGCCGACTTCCCCAGCCCGGAGGCGAATGGCATCGAAGTCGACACGCGACGCATGAACGCCTTCATCGAGACGGAAATCCTCAAGATGCCGGAGCAATATTTCTGGCTGCACAAGCGCTTCAAAACCCGTCCGCCCGGCGCACCTCGGCTGTATTGATTGCGTGCCGGCCGGGACGGGAAAAAGCTGTATTGACCGGGGATTTGCCCTTATTTGCCAAAAGTCGGCGCTGGCGCGACGGCGTAATATCGTGACTCCATGAAAATCCGCTTTACCAAAATGCACGGACTGGGCAACGACTTCGTCGTACTCGACGCCGTGCGCCAGAATTTCGTGCCCACGCCGGCCCAGGCGCGCTGGCTCGCCGACCGCCATTTCGGCATCGGCTGCGACCAGTTGCTCGTCGTCGAGCCGCCGCAACGCGCCGATGCCAACTTCCGCTACCGCATCTTCAACGCCGACGGCAGCGAGGTCGAGCAATGCGGCAACGGCGCGCGCTGCTTCGTGCGCTTCGTGCATGACCAGGGTCTTACTGACAAGCGCGAGATTCGCGTCGAGACGCAGTGCGGCCTCATCGTGCCGCGCCTCGAAGCCGACGGCCAGGTCACGGTGGACATGGGCGTGCCGCGCCTCCTGCCCGCCGCCATCCCCTTCATCGCCGAGAGCGACGCTCTCGTGCAGCCGCTCGAATTCGACGGACGCAGCGTACTGATCACCGCCGTCTCGATGGGCAATCCGCACGCGGTGCAGGTCGTCGCGCACGTCGACAGCGCGCCGGTGGCGCGCGACGGCCCGCTGATCGAATCCCACCCGCGCTTCCCCAAGCGCGTCAATGCCGGCTTCATGGAGGTCGTCGACCGCCATGCCATCCGCCTGCGCGTGTACGAGCGCGGCACGGGCGAGACGCTCGCCTGCGGCACCGGCGCCTGCGCTGCCGTCGTCGCCGGCATCCGGCGCGGCCTGCTCGACACGCCGGTGCGCGTCGCCACGCGCGGCGGCGCACTCACCATCGCCTGGGCCGGCCCGGAACAACCGGTGTCGATGACCGGCCCGGCCGTTACCGTCTTCGACGGCGCAGTCGAACTACCCGAGGAAATCACATGATGCTTGCAGCCAAGGATATCGCCCAGTACCTGAGGGATCACCCGGAATTCTTCAACCAATACGCCGAAGCGCTGGCGCAGATCGTCGTCCCCGATCCGCACGGCGGCCGCGCCATTTCGATCACCGAGCGCCAAATCGGCACCCTGCGCGACCAGGTCAAGCGGCTGGAAAACAAGCTCGCCGAACTGATCCGCTTTGGCGAGGAAAACGACGCCATTTCAGCCAAGGCCCATCGTCTCGATGTGGGGCTGGCCGGCGCCATCGACGTCAGCGCCGCGTTGCGTGTGCTGTACACCCATCTCTGCGGCGACTTCGCCGTGCCGCATGTTGCCGTACGCCTCTGGAATGTGCTCGGTGAACCCGACGCACCGGAGTTTGCGCCAATGAGCGTGGCCGCCCAAGAGTTTGCCGCGACTCTGAAACGCCCCTACTGCGGCGCCGGCAGCGGCCCCGATGTGCTCGACTGGTTCGGCGAACACGGCGGGCACATACGTTCGCTGGCGCTCGTCGCCCTGCGGCGCAGTTCAGACACCTTCGGCCTCCTGGCACTCGGCAGCGAAGACCCGCAACGCTTCTACCCCGAAATGGGCACGCTCTATCTCGAACGTATCGGCGAAGTCGCCGCAGCGGCGCTGAACCGTACCCTCGGCTGAACGCGTGACCGAGGCAGCGGTCCCGCCCGCCACGGTCGATCCCACGGTCGAACAGTTTCTCGCCGAACTGGCGCATCAGCGCCGTGCCAGCGTCCATACCCTGACCGCCTATCGGCGCGACCTCGCGCTGTTGCAAGCCGGCGCCAACGACCGCCCCTTGGGCAAGCTGCAATCGCACGAACTGCGCCGCCAGGCAATGCGGCTGCATGGCCAGGGCCTGGCGGCGCGCTCAATCGCGCGGACTTTGTCGGCCTGGCGCGCCTATTACCGCTGGCTGGCACGGCGCGGCGAACTTGCCGCCAACCCCTGCGTCGGCCTGCGCGCACCGAAACGTCCGCACGTGCTGCCCAAGGCGCTCGGCATCGACCAGACAGCGGCCCTACTGGCCATCCCTCAGGACCAGGCTGACGATGCCTTGGCGCTACGCGATCGCGCGATGTTCGAACTGTTCTACTCCTCCGGCTTGCGCCTCGGCGAACTCGCATCGCTCGACCTGATCGGCGGCCTTGACCTTGCCGGCGGCGAAGTCACGGTCACCGGCAAGCGCGCCAAGACCCGCACGGTGCCCGTCGGCGCCAAGGCAGTGGAAGCCTTATCTGCCTGGCTGACGCAACGTACGGCACTCGCCACGGCGGACGAACCTGCACTCTTCGTCGGTCGGCGCGGCGCGCGCCTGGGACCGCGCGCCATCGAACTGCGCCTGGCACTCTGGGCGAAGAAAAGCGGCCTGGGCCTGCATGTCCATCCGCATATGCTGCGTCACTCCTTCGCCAGCCATGTGTTGCAATCGTCCGGCGACCTGCGCGCCGTGCAGGAGATGCTGGGTCACGCGAGCATCTCCACCACGCAGATCTATACCCATCTCGACTTCCAGCACCTCGCCAAGATTTACGATGCGGCCCACCCACGGGCGAAGCTGAAATAGCGGCATTCGCTAGAATCGCCCCAACCCACTCACCACCCATGGAGAGCTTCAATGGAATGCACAGTACGCTGGCACGAAGGCATGAGCTTCATCGCCGAAACCGGGAGCGGCCATCTGGTCGCCATGGATGGCGCACCGACGGCCGGCGGCCGCAACCTCGCGCCGCGACCGCTGGAATTGCTGCTGGCGGGCGCCGGCGGCTGCACCGCCTTCGACGTCATTTTGATTCTCCAAAAAGGGCGTCAGGACATCGTCGACTGCGCGGTCAAGCTGACGGCAGAGCGCGCGGAGGAAGATCCGAAAGTGTTCACGCGCATCGGCATGCACTTCGTCGTCAAGGGCCGAGGGCTGAAGCCGGAAGCGGTAGAGCGTGCCATCAAGCTGTCGGCGGAGAAGTACTGCTCCGCCTCGATCATGCTCGGCAAGACCGCCGCGATGACGCACACCTGGGAAATTGTCGAGGCCTGAAACCTCAGACCCAGTAGGCCGTCCCGGTCATAAGTTTGGCGGCGACTTGCATGGCGCCCTTGGCCAATGGCGGCAGTTCGCTGGCTCCCAGGGCGATGGCGGTCTGGGCGTGCTTGACCTCGTCGGCCTTCATCTGATCGATGATCGCGCGCGAGCGGCTGTCCGTCGCCGGCAACTGCTCCAGATGGCTATCCAGATGCGCCTCGACCTGGCGCTCGGTTTCGGCGAGAAAGCCCAAACTGACCGGATCGCCGAGGCGTCCGGCGACCGCGCCGATGGTCCAGGCGCCGGCATACCACAGGGGATTGAGCAAGCTTTTGCGTCCACCGAGTTCCGCAATGCGACTTTCGGTCCAGTTCAGGTGCTCGGTCTCCTCCCACGCGGCCTGCGCCAGCGCCTGCCGCATGCCCGCGCCCTCAGCAGTAAAGGCCTGGCCGGCATATAGCGCCTGGGCACATACCTCGCCGACATGATTGATGCGCATCAACGCCGCAACATGGCGCCGCTCCGTCTCCGTCATGTCGGCTTCGGGGAACTCAACGCCGGGCAATGGCCGCGCCGTCGGCGCCTTGGCGAAAACGGTGCGTAAAGCCTGGTCGAGTTGAAGGATGAGGGGGTCAAATAGGCTCATGCGTAAGCTTCAAAGTACGGCGGGGTGTTTGCCCAGGCGCAGGGCTTCCCGCCCTTCCTCGGCAGACTGGAGCGGGGAACCATTGGGACAGAACAACTCGCGCGACAACGCGGCATGCTGCCGGTTGACGGGCTTGTTTTCGATTGGCCGCCATTCGCTCTTGCGCGCCTTGGCCCAAGTGCCGTCCTGACGCCCCGTGGCATACATCCGGATTTCGCGTGTGGCGCAACGCATGCCTTCGAAACTGATGTTGGTGGCGCCGCCGCTGGTGCGCACCACCAGCACATAGCGCACCACGCCCTGGCTCACGCTCAAGGTCGAAGCGTCAATGAAGAACTTGTGCGCGGTCAGCTCGTTCAGGTAGAACTCGCGCAAGTTCGCCGCTGTGGGGAATGCCGGAGGAGAAACTTCCTCCTCGACCCATTGGGGCGCATCGGGATCTTCATCGACCCCGCCGCGCTGTCGCGGATCGGCCAATATTTCTCCGCTCGCGAAGGCGCAGGCCATGAGCAGGACCAGCATCGAACGCGCGCTCATTCGCCCACCCGCTCGACATGTTCTACCGACGACCAGGCATAACCAGGCCATTTCGGCATCCGCTCGTGGGCATGGAAGATCAGACGCGACAATTCGGTCAACGCCTGCTCATACACCATGCGCTTGAACTCGATCACTGCGTCGAGCGGCACCCAGTAGCTGCTCCAGCGCCAAGCGTCGAACTCCGGCTTGGCGGTGGCACGCAAACTGATATCGCTGTCGCGCCCGGTCAGGCGCAACAGGAACCAGATCTGCTTCTGTCCCTTGTAGGTGCCGCGCCATTCGCGGCGCACCCATTGCTTGGGAACGTCGTATCGCAACCAATCCCGCGTCCGGCCGAGAATCCGCACATGCTCCGGCTTGAGTCCGACCTCTTCGTACAACTCGCGGAACATCGCTTCCTCCGGTGTTTCCCCTCTCTTGATCCCGCCTTGCGGGAATTGCCAAGAATGTTCGCGTATCCGTTTGCCCCAGAAGACCTCGAGACGGTGATTGGTCAAGATGATGCCGACGTTCGGGCGGTAGCCTTCACGATCCAGCATGATATAAACCTCAATGTGTTTGTCTGCCTAGGATTGTTCCACATTCATCCCAGCGAGGAAAGACAGTCAGACAGGTAAAATTCTCGCTTCATTGCCCTACAGGAAAGTCCGTCATGCGTGCCAGCCAGTTTTTCATCGCCACTCTCAAGGAAGCGCCGACCGATGCCGAGGTCGCTTCCCACAAATTGATGACCCGCGCCGGCATGATCCGCAAACTGGCCGGCGGCATCTACACCTACATGCCAATGGGCTTGCGCGTGATCCGCAAGATCGAGGCCATCGTCCGCGAGGAAATGAACCGCGCGGGCGCCATCGAACTGCTGATGCCGCTAATCCAGCCCGCCGAGTTGTGGCAAGAAACCGGCCGCTGGGACAAGATGGGGCCGGAAATGCTGCGCGTCAAGGACCGCCACGACCGCGACTTCATCATCCAACCGACGTCCGAGGAAGTCGTCACCGACATCGCGCGCGGCGAAATCCATAGCTATCGCCAGTTGCCGAAGAACTTCTACCATATCCAGACCAAGTTCCGCGACGAGCGCCGGCCGCGTTTCGGCGTGATGCGCGGCCGCGAATTCACCATGAAGGACGCCTACTCCTTCGACCGCGACGAAGCCGCCGCCGAAAAGAGCTACCAGGCGATGTACGCCGCCTATGTGAAGATCTTCGAGCGCCTCGGCCTCGCCTTCCGCGCCGTGCGCGCCGACACCGGCGCCATCGGCGGCTCGCTCTCGCACGAATTCCAGGTCATCGCCGACACCGGCGAGGATCTGCTGGTGTACTGCCCCGACTCCGACTATGCGGCGAACATCGAACTCGCGGAGGCGCTGGCGCCCGCCGGCGAACGCGCCGCACCCGGCGCGGCGATGCGCAAGGTCGCCACGCCGGACACCGTGCGCTGCGAAGACGTCGCCAAGCTGCTGGGGCTACCGCTCGAACGCACCGTCAAATCCATCGTGCTGGCCACCGACACGCCGCTCGGCGCAGAAGTCTGGCTGCTGCTGGTGCGCGGTGACCACGAACTCAACGAGGTCAAGACCGGCAAACTGCCCGGCTTCGAGAACGGCTTCCGTTTCGCCACCGAACAGGAAATCGTCGAGCACTTCGGTTGCCCCCCCGGCTATCTCGGCCCGCTCAACATGAAGAAACCGGTGAAAGTCGTCGCCGACCGGACGGTGGCGCGGATGAGCGATTTCATCAGCGGCGCCAACGAAATCGGCTTCCATATCCAGGACATCAACTGGGGGCGCGACCTGCCGGAACCCGGACTGATCGCGGACATCCGCAACGTCGTCGCCGGCGACCCCTCGCCCGACGGCAAGGGCACGCTCGCCATCCAGCGCGGCATCGAGGTCGGCCATGTCTTCTTCCTCGGCACAAAGTACTCGGAGGCGATGAACTGCACCTACCTCGACGAAACCGGCAAGCCCAAGCACATGGTCATGGGCTGTTACGGCATCGGCGTGACGCGCCTCGTCGGCGCGGCCATCGAGCAGAACCACGACGAACGCGGCATCGTCTGGCCGGACGCCATCGCGCCCTTCACGGTAACGCTCTGCCCGGTGGGCTGGGGCAAGTCCGAGGCGGTGCGCGAAGCCGCGACCAGCCTCTACGAAAAGCTCTCTGCCTCGGGCATCGACGTCATCCTCGACGACCGCGACGAACGTCCCGGCGTGATGTTCGCCGACTGGGAACTGATCGGCGTGCCCCATCGCATCACCATCGGCGAGCGCAGCCTCAAGGAAGGCATGGTCGAATACCAGCACCGCCGCGACAAGGAAGCAACCAAGGTGCCGCTCACCGAAATCGCCGCCCTGGCGCGTCAGAAAGCATGCACCTGAAAGCCTGGCCGAAGCTTTTACCCAGGCTTCTACTGAGCCTGCTGGTCTTTTGGTCCCACCAGGCCTGGGCTGGTGCGCAGCAATACGAACCGCTCGCCGCCAGTGTACAGGCCGCGCTACATGCGGCGATCTCCGACCGCGCCGCGCCGGAACCGCGCTTCGACAGCATCGAAGAGAAAATCGACTGGCTGACGGAAATGTCGCGGCGTCTGGAAAAGCGCATGCCGGACCGTGCGGCGCGTCTCGAATTTCTCAAGACCGTACGTTACGAGGCCCAACGCGCCGGACTCGACCCGCAATTGGTCTTGGGGCTGATCCAGGTGGAAAGCGGCTTCCGCAAGCACGTGGTGTCGTCGGCCGGCGCGCGCGGCTACATGCAGGTCATGCCCTTCTGGGTCAGGCTGATCGGCAGCCCGGACAGCAATCTCTTCCACCTACGCACCAACCTGCGCTTCGGCTGCACCATCCTGCGCCACTATCTCGACATCGAGAACGGCGACCTGTTCCGCGCCCTCGGCCGCTACAACGGCAGCCTCGGCCGGCCGGAATATCCGAATCTGGTGCGGGCCACCTGGGAGGGGCGTTGGTCCTGGGGGCAGCGGGTCGTTCAGGCCGCGCGCTGACCCGCCATCTCGGCACCGGCGCCGTCCCGCCAGCGCCGACTTTGCAGCCGACTCAGCGCGGCAAACCGGGCATGCCGCCCATCAGGCCCTTCATGCCGCGCATCATCTTCCCCATGCCGCCCTTGGAAAACTGCTTCATCATCTTCTGCGACTGCTCGAACTGGTTGAGCAGTCGATTCACTTCCTGCACTTGAACGCCGGCACCGGCAGCGATACGGCGTTTGCGGCTGGCCTTGATGATCTCCGGTTTGCTGCGTTCGCCCGGCGTCATTGAGTTGATGATGCCCTCGATGCGACGAGTCGCCTTGTCTTCCACCTGACCGCCGGCCTGCTGTGCCAACGCACCGAACTGCGCTGGCAGCTTGTCGAGCAAAGCGCCGATGCCGCCCATGCTGCGCATCTGGCCGATCTGATCCTTGAAGTCGTTGAGATCGAAGCCCTTGCCGGACTTCATCTTCTTGACGAGCTCCTGCGCCTTTTCCTGATCGACGCCGCGTTGCGCATCTTCGACCAGACCGAGGATGTCGCCCATGCCGAGAATGCGGCTGGCCATGCGCTCGGGGTGAAACTCTTCGATGCCGGTAAGCTTCTCGCCGACGCCAGCAAACTTGAGCGGCTTGCCGGTGACATGGCGCACCGACAGCGCCGCACCCCCGCGCGAGTCGCCGTCGAGCTTGGTGAGGATAATGCCGGTGAGCGGCAAGGCCTCGCTGAACGCCTTCGCAGTATTCACCGCATCCTGGCCGAGCATCGCATCGACGACGAACAGGGTCTCGATCGGCTTCAACTGCGCGTGCAAATCGCGGATCTCGGCCATCATCGCTTCATCGATGGCGAGACGTCCGGCGGTATCGACGAACAGTACGTCGTGGAAATGGCGCTTGGCATAATCCAACGCTGCCGCCGCAATCTCGGCCGGCTTCTGGCCGACCGCCGAGGGGAAGAAGTCGATGCCGGCCTGCGCCGCCACGGTTTTCAACTGTTCGATGGCGGCGGGGCGATAGACGTCGCAACTCACCGCCAGCACCTTTTTCTTCTGCCGCTCCTTGAGCCACTTGCCGAGCTTGGCGGTCGTCGTCGTCTTACCCGCGCCTTGCAGACCGGCCATCAGGATAATCGCGGGCGGCTGGCAGGCGAAGTTGAGTTCGGCCTTCGCGCCCCCCATCAGTTCGGTGAGTTCGCGATGCACGACGCCGACCAGCGCCTGACCGGGCGTCAGGGAACCGATCACCTCATGGCCAACGGCCTTTTCCTTCACCCGCGCAATGAAATCCTTCACCACCGGCAGCGCCACGTCGGCCTCCAACAACGCCATGCGCACCTCGCGCAGCATGTCGGCGATATTTTCCTCGGTCAGGCGCGCTTGGCCGCGTAGCGTCTTGACGACCTTGGCGAGTCGTTGGGTTAGATTGTCGAGCATGATGTGTGGGTATAAAAGCGTTTCCGCAAAGGGCCAAGCGAAGGCTTGGTGTAGACTTCAAGCATGCCATCGATTCTACTGCATTCGCCTTTGGCGCATTCTCTGGCCGCCGCCCTGTATGTCGGGCTGGCGCTCCATTTTTGGCGCACCCGCTGGCGCGGCGCATTGCTGAACCAACCCGTGCGCGGCTTGGCGCTTTGGGAGCGTCTCGCTTTAGCGCTCGCACTCGCCTTCCACGGCGCAGCGCTGGGCATGGAAATCTTCCCGCAGGGCGGCCCGGATATGCGTTTCGGCTTTGCCGCTGCGCTCTCGATGATCACCTGGCTGGCGGTTGCACTGTACTGGATCGAAAGCTTCTACGCCCGCATGGAAGGCTTGCAAATGCTGGGACTGCCGCTGGCGGCGATCTGCGCCTTGCTGCCTTGGTTGCTGCCGGGACAGCATCTCCTGGCGAACGCCGGCTCGCCGACCTTCCGCTTGCACTTCCTGATGGCCATGCTGGCCTATAGCCTCTTCACGCTTGCCGCCTTGCACGCGATCCTGATGGCGGTCGCGGAAAAACACCTGCATCGCGGCCGCCTGACGCCGCTGTTTGCCGGCCTACCGCCGCTCTTGACCATGGAAACCCTCCTGTTCCGGCTGATCCATATCGCCTTCGGCCTGCTCACCCTGACGCTGCTGTCCGGCATCCTGTTCTCCGAGCACCTCTTCGGCAAGGCCCTGGCTTTCAATCACAAGACCGTGTTCGCCGTCCTGTCCTGGCTGATCTTCGGCGCCTTGCTGGTCGGACGCCACCGGCGCGGCTGGCGCGGCCGCACCGCCTTGCGCTGGACCCTTGCCGGCTTCGCGGTCTTGCTGCTGGCCTATGTCGGCAGCCGCTTCGTGCTTGAAATCGTGCTCGGTCGCCCGGCCTGATGGATCAATACCCGCTCTCGGTACTCTCTGCAGTCCTGGTGGTGTTGCTGGTGCTTTCCGCGTTTTTCTCGATGACGGAAACCAGCATGATGGCGGCCAACCGCTATCGGCTGCGCCACCTCGCCAATCAGGGCCATCGCGGCGCCCGCCTCGCCCTCGATCTGCTCGCGCGCACCGACAAGATGCTTGGCGTGATCCTGTTGGGTAACAACCTCGTCAACGCCGCTGCGGCAACGCTGGTTTCCGTCATCGCCATCGAACTCTTCGGCGAGGAGGAATGGGCGCTTGCGGCCGGCACGCTGTTCGTCACATTCATCATCCTGGTGTTTTCCGAAATCACGCCCAAGATCGTCGGCGCCGCCAATGCCGACCGGCTGGCCGTTGTCCTGGCCTTCCTGCTGTGGCCGCTGTTGCGCGCCACCTATCCGCTGGTCTGGTTCGTCAACCTGTTTGTCGCCGCACTGCTGCGCCTGCTTCACCTCACGCCAGCAAGCCATGAGGCAGCCGGGCTGACCACGGATGAACTGCGCTCCGTGGTGCTCGAATCCAGCCACTTCGTCCCGCAGGCACACCGCGACATCCTCATCAATCTGTTCGACCTCGAACACGTCACCGTCGAGGACATCATGACGCCGCGCGGAGACATCGAGAGCGTCGATATCGCCGCGCCGATAGACGAAATCCGCGAAAAACTATCCACCAGTTTTCACACCCGCCTGCCGGTCTATGAGGGCGAGCCCAGCAATATCGTCGGTATTGCACACCTCAGGAGACTCCTGGCGGGCGCCATCGGCGGGGAAATCGGCCACGAACTGCTGCGGCAGGAACTGGCCGAACCCTATTTCATCCCGGCGGAGACTCAGGTGTATGCCCAGTTGCGTTTCTTTCGCGAAAATCGTCAGCGCCTCGGTTTAGTCGTCGACGAGTATGGCGAATTGCTCGGCTTGGTCACGATTGAGGACATCGTCGAGGAAATCGTCGGCAAATTCACCACGGGCATGCCCGGCAGCGTAGGGACATTCGACTGGGACGAGGCGGGAACGGCATTGGTGGACGGCGGCCGCAGCCTGCGCGAAATCAACCGGTTGCTCGGCATCGACCTGTCGCTCGACGGCCCACGGACATTGAATGGACTGATCATCGAACATCTGCGCGACATCCCGGAAATCGGCGTCGGACTGCGCATCGACGGGGTTGCCATGGAGATTGTGCAAACCCAGGATCGCCGCGTCAAAATCGTCAAGATTTACCGTCCGGTGCAGGAAACCCAGTAAGTTCCGAGAATTCAGAGGATCCCGCGTCTTTACAAGGCGACGGACGCAAGGCATTATCAGGTCGCATATTGGCTCAGGGAGCAGGCATGGCCACCGAAAAGAAAAACGACAAACAGGCGTTGTTCGCCTGGGAAGGCAAGGACAAGAGCGGCAAGATCCTCCGCGGCGAGATACGCGCCGCGTCGGAGACGGTTGTGCGTACCACCCTGCGACGGCAGGGGCTCATGGTCTCCAAGATCAAGAAAGTCTCCTTCAAGGGGGGCGGCAAGGTCACCGACAAGGACGTCACCCTATTCACGCGCCAGATGGCGACGATGATGAAATCGGGGGTACCGCTGCTGCAGGCCTTCGATATCGTCGCCAAGGGCGCCAGCAATCCGGCGGTCAGCAAGCTCTTGTACGACATCAAGACCGAAGTCGAGACTGGATCATCGCTGAACCAGGCTTTCCGTAAGTTTCCGCTGCAATTCGACCAGCTTTACTGCAATCTGGTCGAAGCCGGCGAGCAGGCCGGCATTCTCGACCAGTTGCTGGACCGCCTGGCCACCTACAAGGAAAAGACCCAGGCCATCATCTCGAAGATCAAAGGGGCCTTGTTCTACCCGGTTGCCGTGTTAGCCGTCGCCTTCATCGTCACGGCGGTCATCATGATTTTCGTCGTGCCCGCGTTCAAGAAGGTGTTCTCGAGTTTCGGCGCCGACCTGCCAGGGCCGACGCTCGTGGTCATGGCCATCTCCGACTACTTCGTCGCCAACTGGTACCTCATCTTCGGCATTCTCGGTGCCGGGCTATATACGTTCTTTTACACTTGGAAACGCTCGCGGCCGATGCAGATCTTCATGGACCGACTGGCCTTGCGCCTGCCGATTTTCGGCGAAGTGATCCGCAAGGCCACCATGGCCCGCTGGACGCGTACGCTGTCGACGATGTTCGCCGCCGGCGTGCCGCTGGTCGAAGCGCTCGACTCGGTGGGCGGCGCATCGGGCAACTATGTGTACCAGCAGGCCACGAAGCAGATCAAGGCCGAAGTCAGCACCGGCTCCAGCTTGACGGTCGCCATGCAAAACTCCAACGTCTTCCCGAACATGGTGTTGCAGATGATCGCCATCGGCGAAGAGTCGGGCCAACTCGACCAGATGAGCGGCAAAGTCGCCGACTTTTTCGAGGCCGAGGTCGATGACGCCGTCGACTCCCTTTCCAGCCTGATGGAGCCCATGATCATGGTCGTGTTGGGCGTACTGATCGGCGGCATCATCGTCGCCATGTACCTGCCCATCTTCAAGCTCGGCGCGGTTGTATAAGGAACCCTCATGCCCTACCTCGACACGGCGACCCTGATTGTCGCCTGCACGATTTTTGGCCTGGTTTTCGGCAGTTTTCTCAACGTCGTCATTCACCGTCTGCCGCTCATGATGGAGCGCGACTGGCAGGCGCAATGCGCAGAGTTTGCCGCCCAATCGGCGCCGAGCGTCGGCGCCGTCCCGCAAGCGCCGAGTCTTGCGCCCTTGTCCTTGCTGGCGCCGCGTTCGCGCTGTCCCCATTGCGGGCGCCAGATCCGGGCGGTGGAAAACATCCCCATCCTGAGCTACCTGCTGCTCAAAGGCCGCTGCAAGGGGTGCGGACAGTCCATCAGCCTGCGCTACCCGCTGATCGAAGCCGTGACCGCACTGTTGTTCGGCTATGCCGCCTGGCGCTACGGCACCACCTTGGCGACGCTGGGCGCGCTGACCTTCATCGCCGCGCTGATCGCTCTGACCTGCATCGATTTCGACACGCAGTTGCTGCCCGACGACATCACCCTGCCCTTGATCTGGGCTGGCCTGCTGCTCAACCTGAACGGCACATTCGCACCGCTGCCGAGCGCCGTCATCGGCGCGGCGGCCGGTTACCTGGCGCTCTGGTCGATCTATTGGCTGTTCAAGCTGGCCACCGGCAAGGAAGGCATGGGTTATGGCGATTTCAAGCTGCTCGCCGCCATTGGCGCCTGGCTGGGCTGGCAGTTGCTGCCGGTGGTGATCCTGCTGTCGTCTCTGGTCGGGGCGGTGGTCGGCATTGCCCTGATGGTGCTGACGCGCCATGGTCGCGATGTTCCGATTCCCTTTGGCCCCTACCTCGCCGCTGCGGGATTGATCGCCCTGTTCTGGGGCAAACAGATCAACCAGACCTATCTGGGCGTGATGTAAGCTTGATTTCGCCTCTTTCCGTACCCATTTGACGGACGCGAGCGTCTTTTCGCCAAGGCGCTTATATAATTTGCGAAATTTCCCGGAGAGAATCCATGCCGATCTACGCTTACCGCTGCAGCCAATGCGGTTTCGAGAAGGATGTCCTGCAAAAGATGTCCGATGCCCCGTTGACCCTGTGCCCGGAGTGCAATACCGATAACTTTGCCAAGCAACTGACCGCCGCCGGCTTCCAGTTGAAGGGAAGCGGCTGGTACCAGACCGACTTCAAGGGCGGCGCGCCATCCGCCCCGAAAGCGGACAACCCGCCCCCCTGCCAAGGCGGCACGGGTTCCTGCGCCTGCAACTGATTCTTACGCGTGACACCCCTCCGGAAGTACTTCATCACGGGACTCCTGATCTGGATCCCGCTGGTCATCACCGCTTGGGTGCTGACGACCATCGTCGGCACCATGGACCAGTCCCTGCACCTGTTGCCGCAGGCGCTCCACCCCGAAAAGCTGCTGGGATTCAATATTCCCGGCGCGGGCGCAGTCCTGACCTTGCTCGTGGTTTTCCTCACCGGCCTGGTGACGGCCAACATCATCGGCCAGAAGCTGGTGCGCTTTTGGGAAGGCATGCTGGCGCGCATCCCCGTCGTCAAGTCGATCTACTACAGCGTCAAGCAAGTCAGCGACACGCTGTTCTCCGGCAGCGGCGAGGCCTTCCGCAAGGTATTGCTGGTGCGCTATCCGCATCCGCAGGCCTGGTCGGTCGCCTTCCAGACCGGCACGCCGCCGCGCCAGATCGGCGAACTGCTGGACGACGAACACGTCAGCGTGTTCATCCCCACCGCACCCAGCCCGGTCAATGGCTTTTTCTTCTTCGTCAAAAAACGCGAGACCATCGAACTCGACATCAGCGTCGATGATGCCTTGAAGTACATCGTCTCGATGGGCGTCGTCCCGCCCCAGCAGCGCCATCCCAACCTCGTCGGACGCGCGCAGAACGAATAACCCTCCTGCGCCGCCGTCCCGCCGGCGCCGACATTTCATTATTGGAACCACCATGCGTACTCACTACTGCGGCCAACTCAACGCCGGCCACATCGACCAGATCGTCACCCTTTGCGGCTGGAACCACCGCCGGCGCGACCACGGCGGCGTGATCTTCATCGACCTGCGCGACCGCGAGGGCATCGCCCAGATCGTCTGCGATCCGGATCGTCCCGAGATGTTCAAACTCGCCGAGGCCGTGCGCAACGAATTCGTGCTCAAGATCGTCGGCAAGGTGCGCCGCCGCCCCGCCGGCACCGAGAACCCAAACATGCCCTCGGGCGAGATCGAAATCCTCTGCCACGAAGTGGAAATTCTCAACGCCGCCGTCACCCCGCCCTTCCAGCTCGACGAGGACAACCTGTCGGAGAACGTGCGTCTGGTCAATCGCGTCATCGACCTGCGCCGCCCGCAGATGCAGAAAAACATGATGCTGCGCTACAAGACCGCGCGCGCCTTCCGCCGCTTCCTCGACGACCACGGCTTCATCGACATCGAAACGCCGATGCTGACCAAGTCCACCCCCGAAGGCGCGCGCGACTATCTCGTGCCCTCGCGCGTCCATCCGGGCCAGTTCTTCGCCCTGCCGCAAAGCCCGCAACTGTTCAAGCAACTACTGATGGTGGCCGGCTACGACCGCTACTACCAGATCGTCAAGTGCTTCCGCGACGAAGACCTGCGCGCCGACCGCCAACCCGAATTCACCCAGGTCGATATCGAGACCTCGTTCATGGACGAGGCCGCGATCACCGGCATCATCGAGCAGTTGATTCGCTACGTCTTCAAGGATGCCATCGACGTCGATCTGCCCGATCCCTTCCCGCGCATGACCTATGCCGAAGCCATGCGCCGCTTCGGCTCCGACAAGCCGGACCTGCGCGTCACGCTCGAACTCACCGAAGTCACCGACGCCGTCGCCGATGTCGCCTTCAAGGTGTTCTCCGGTCCCGCCACCTCCGGCGGCCGCGTCGCCGCCCTGCGCATTCCCGGTGGCGCCAGCCTGACGCGCGGCGAAATCGACGGCTACACCGAGTTCGTGAAAATTTACGGCGCCAAGGGTTTGGCCTACATCAAGGTCAACGACGCCTCCAAGCTCAACGAGGAAGGCCTGCAATCGCCCATCGTCAAGAACCTCCACGAGACTGCACTCAAGACCATCGTCGAGCGCACCGGCGCCCAGTCGGGCGACTTGATCTTCTTCGGCGCCGACAAGACCAAGGTCGTCAATGACGCCCTTGGCGCGCTGCGCAGCAAGATCGGCCACGAGAAGGGCTACCTCAATGGCAAGACCTGGGAACCGCTCTGGGTCGTCGATTTCCCGATGTTCGAGTACAGCGAGGAAGACAAGCGCTGGACCGCCTGCCACCACCCCTTCACCGCGCCGAAGGATGGTCACGACGAACTGATGAAGACCAATCCGGGCGAGTGCCTGGCCAAGGCCTACGATCTGGCCTTGAACGGCTGGGAAATCGGCGGCGGCTCGGTGCGTATCCACAAGGCCGACGTGCAAGCGCGCGTATTCGAGGCGCTCGGCATCGGCGAGGAGGAGCAGCGCGCGAAGTTCGGCTTCCTGCTCGACGCCCTCAAGTACGGCGCGCCGCCGCATGGTGGATTGGCCTTCGGCCTCGACCGCATCGTCACCATGATGACCGGCGCAGAATCTATCCGCGACGTGATCGCCTTCCCGAAGACGCAGCGCGCCCAGTGCCTGCTCACCGACGCGCCCTCCGGCGTCGATGAGAAGCAATTGCGCGAACTGCACATCCGCCTGCGCCAGAAGGTCGAAACGCAGGTCGACGTCGGCTAGCACGCATAGGCCCGACATGATGCGCACCCTGTTGTTCCTGTGGCTCGCCGGTTTTCTGGGGCTGGCCCAGGCCCAGGACATCGCGGCGACGAATTTACCGCCCGAAGCGCGCGAGACCTTGCGTTTGATCGTCGCGGGCGGCCCCTTTCCCCATCGCCGCGACGGCATCGTGTTCAACAACTTCGAGAAACAACTGCCGCCCAGAGCGCGCGGCCACTATCGCGAATACACGGTGCCCACCCCTGGCGTGAAGCACCGGGGTGCGCGCCGTATCGTCTGCGGCGGCAAGCAGCCCAGCGCGCCCGAAGCCTGTTACTACACCGCCGACCATTACCGCAGCTTCAGGGAAATCCGCAAATGAGCGACAACCACTATGCCGCCCTGCTGGCCAAGCTGCAACACGCCAGCGTCTATCACATGCCGGCGGACGGCGAGACCGGCCTGATCGCGGCGGCCGAGCAAAACGGCTTCGCGGTGTTTCGCGTCGATCTGGCGCAGGTACAGGACAAGAGCGAACTGCTCAAGGCCATCGGCGTCGCCATGGACTTTCCGGAATGGTACGGCCACAACTGGGACGCCCTGCTCGACTGCCTCGCCGACCTCGGCTGGCAGCCTGCCGAAGGCTATGTCGTGATCCTCGAACACTGCGACGGCATCCATGGCCGCGCCGAAGCCGATTTCGTCCAGGCGCTCCAGGTCTTCGAAGCCGCCGCCAACGAATGGCGCGAACAGGGCATCCCCTTCTGGTGCTTCGCCGACATGATGGCCGACGGCATCAACTGGCTCTCTGATATCGGCTGAACCATGGCCGGCGACAAGCAACCGGTCTCCGTTCTCGTCGTCATCCACACCCCGGCGCGCGACATCCTGTTGCTCGAACGCGCCGCCCATCCCGGCTACTGGCAGTCGGTCACCGGCAGCCGGGAAGGCGACGCATCCCTCATCGCCACGGCAGTCAGGGAGCTGGCGGAAGAAACCGGCATTGTGTGTGGGCCGCAAGACCTGCGCGACTGGCACCTCTCCAACCGCTTCGAAATCTTCGCCGAGTGGCGCGACCGCTACCCGGCGGGCGTGACGCACAACACCGAACACGTCTTCAGCCTCTGCGTCCCTGCCGGCACCGCCGTCGTCCCAGCGCCGAACGAACACCGCGCCGTCCGCTGGCTGCCCTGGCGCGCGGCCGCCGCCGCCTGTTTCTCCTGGACCAACCGCGACGCCATCCTGATGCTCGGGCTGGCGGACGTGTAAGCTTGGCGCGGCGCAAGCGTCTACCGCCCGATCCCAGCAGTGAAGGAAATCCCCATGCCGTTCCCGTCAGCCCGACCACGCTCGCTGCGCGCCCAGCTTGCGCTGGCGCTCGGGCTGTTCTTCGCCCTCATCGCCGGCGCGGTCGCCTTCACCCTGCACGAGCTCGACCTGCGCCGCCACGACTACGTCATCCTCAATCTCGCCGGCCAGTTGCGCGTCATCAGCCACACCCTCGTCGACCAGTCGCGCCGCTACCTGACCGACGCGCCCGACGACTACGCCAAGTACGAACGCGACCTCAAGCTCTTCTACCAGGATCTGCTGGCGCAGCAGGATCATTTCGAGAAGATCATCAAGGGCTTCGAAGAGCGGCGACTGGATGTCGAACTCACCGGCCGCGCCGACCCGCTCACCTGTAGCTGGGACGCCCCCTCGCGCTCCCAGCTCGGCACCACGGCCGCCATCTGGCGCGGTTTTCGCGGCGGGCTCAAGCTCGCGCTCGCCGACGACCCCGACGGCCCGCGCCTGATCGCGGCAGCGGAATACATCGCACGCGACGGCGACGAACTGGTGCGCGCCACCGACGCCCTCGCCGCCGCCTTCCAGCGCATGATGGAAGACAAGCTCGACCTCATCCGCCTCACCCAGTGGAGCACCGGCGCAGCCGGCTTGGTCTTGCTGCTGCTGCTGCTCGGCGGCCTCGCGCGCCAAGTGCTGCGACCGCTCGACGCCACGCGGCAGGGCTTCGCGCGCGTCGCCCAGGGCGACTTCGCCCACCGCGTGCCCTTGCCCGCCAGCCGCGAACTCGGCGCCATGACCGCCTCCTTCAACGACCTCGCCGAGCGCATCAGCAGCCTGTTCCGCCTCAACGCGCGCATCAACCGGGGCACCACGCTCGACGCCACGCTCGGCTTCGTGCGCGAGGAATTTTCGCGCTTCCTCCCCGTCGACTGGGTCGGCGTGCTCACCCCCGGCGCCACCCCCGGCGAATGGCTGATCGAGCGCCGCGCCACGCACCTGGCGGGCGAACCGCTTGAAGGCAGTTGCCACGCGCTGGACGTACCAACCGACGCCCCCTTAGCGTTCGACCTCGCCAACACCGACAACACATTGGCCCGCCAGTTGCACGCCGCCGGCTGCCGCAGCGCCCTCGCCCTGCCGCTGGCAAAAGTCGGCATGACCGCAGGGAACGGCACGGCGCTGCTGGTCTTCGCCGCCGCCGAAGTCGCAGCCTACGACCCGGCGCGCAGCGAATTCCTCGCCAACCTCGCCGGCCAGATCAGCCCGGCACTCGACCGCACCGTCGTCGTCGAAGCGCTGGTGGTCGCCGCCGTCGGCGGCCTCGCCAAGCTCGCCGAAAGCCGCGACCCGGAAACCGGCGACCACCTGCTGCGCATGGCGCGCTACTCCGCCATCGTTGCCAAGGAACTCGGCTGCGATGCCGCCACCGTGCGCGCCATCCTGCAATTCGCCCCGATGCACGACATCGGCAAGGTCGGCATCGCCGACCACATCCTGCTCAAACCCGGCAAGCTCGACGCGGCCGAATTCGCCGAGATGCAGCGCCACCCGCAGATCGGCGCCGACGTGCTGCGCCGCTGCGAAGCGCAGGTGAATGCGCTCGGCCACAGCATCTTCGGCATCGGCGCCGACATCGCCGCCGCCCACCACGAAAAATTCGACGGCAGCGGCTACCCGCTGGGCCTCGCCGGCGCAAGCATCCCGCTCGCCGCCCGCATCATCGCCGTCGCCGACGTCTTCGACGCCCTCACCTCGAAACGCCCCTACAAGGAAGCCTGGCCGGTCGACCAAGCGCTCGAAACCCTGCGCCGCGACACCGGCAAACACTTCGACCCCGAAATCGTCGCCGCCTTCGAACGCGCGCTACCGAAAGTCATGGCGGTTTACGCGCGGCACCGCCACGTATGAAATTTCAGCGCAAAGTCGGCGCTGGCGGGACGGCGGTTGTCGGCTTGGCGCAGCGTCTTGACATCAAGCAGAGCGTCGAGATGCCCGGGAAGGTCCATGCGCTGATCGACTGAGCAAGGACAAGATCGCCTGCCGTCCCACCAGCGCCGACTTTTTTGTATCGCTGCTTACGACCTTGAGCCGCCGCCTGCCTACACCCCATAAACGTCAGGTATTGTTCGCCTTCCTGCCTTTTTTCCGAGCTTCTCGCGCCATTCTGCGCCGCTCCGCTCGGTTTATTGGGGCGCCAGACTCATACTCGTAGAACTTGGGGCCACCGAAGTTGAAAGGCATCGGAAACTCGTGGCCCCTTCTCCCGAAGTACTGTACATCCTTGGCCGGTGTCTGAAGTACATCAAGCTCCTCCATCGTGTCTTTCCAAACGACGGACTCCTCTGGACTCATCTCTTCAGTGAGGTCGACGTACAGGAAGTCTTGGGAGGCCACCTTCTCGGAAAAGGGCTCAGATGCGATGCCAATCGATTCGGTCACGTTGGGAAAACGCGCCTTGATGCAGTGGCAGTATGCGAGCAGTGCGGCCGAGCGCATCTCCCGGTAAGCTTGGTAATCAACATCCGGCGGCTTTGGAGCGGTCAGGAAAACGTACGCGCGGGACATGTTCTCGCCGCTCAGGGTCATGCGTGCGAATTTCTTGCCGGGCTCGCTCTTCGAGAGCGCTAAGCGGAAGTGGCTGGCGAGCTCGCGCCTTGCCAGTCGTGGCTCTGCTGCGAGGGCGCGCAGGATTCGCTCGTGGTCGATTGTCTCCGGTGGAGTCTCAGGGAGCCCAATCGCTGTCCCTGCGCGTACGAAGGACGCTTGGTACTCAATAAGTGCGTCCCACATGTAGCTGCTCTGGTCTGCCTCGCGTTTGGCCGTTCGTTGAGGGCTTGAGCGATAGAACTGCCAATCTCCCTCCATGAGGGTGACAGCACCAGCGCCAAGCGGCACCTTGGGCAAGGCATGCCGGCCGTTCTCCATCGTGCACATATACTGCGCCAGTAGCTCTTCTTCACCGGCAACGTGCATAAAGACGCTGTTCGCGCCGAAATAGCGCTCCTTGCAGGCCAAGTAGTCGACAAGGTCCGGAACGGTGTCCAATTCCTCCAAGAGAGCGTCGACTGTCACCTCATCGAGGACATGGACGGAGCGCCGGCCTTTCAGCGGGAAGCCGACTTCGAAAGCGTGCTCATAGTGGGCATCCCCCTCAAGCATACTGTTGAGCATCAAGCTGCCGCTGCTTCCGCCGCCGAAGTACCGAACCGCTGCCTCATGGCCTCCGCGCGTGACGGCAATCAGGAAGTAGCGGGCTAAGCTTGAGTCCGGGATTGCCACGGGCAACTTGGTCTGACAAGACTTGTCGACGAACACGCGGTCCGGGAACCGACGCAAGAAACTTTCGGCCCCTGCAAGCTGCCTTGCGGATTTCTCGATTGCCCGCTTGTACCAACGCGGCCAGGCAACCTTGATGTCCACGTCCGACTGAAACGCGCAGTGCTTATCGGAGAACAGCAGCACGTCGTTGCCAAAGACCACCAGCAGGTCGACCAATTCCTTGCCGTCCCCCTTGCCACCAGACCTTCCTTCGTCACTGTAAACGTTCGGGTAGCTCCACAGACTCAAGAAAGCCTTGCGGGCAAGTCGCGCCAGGGCACGTTCCGAATCAGTCGTACCCTGTGCCTCAGCTGCTTTCTCCCAGGCGGTCTTGTTGCTCATCTGTTCTGCGGTTCCAACAGCATATATGGGCCAGCCGCTACACGTGCATCGTATCGTGTGAGCGACCAGTGACTCTTCTTCATCACGCTGCGGTGGCTCGCGCCGTCATGGCGTACGGCAGCTCCTAGCCGCTTCCTGTCCCAAAAAAAATCGGCGCTGACGGGACGGCGTGCTGATTGGTGGCGAATCGTGGTTGAGCGAAGCTGAAAGCAACCCGCTTCAAACCAGCGAAACCTCGGTATGTACGCTGTCGTATGGGGCGCGGATGCCTTGGGCGTCGCGTTCGAGCAGGCCGGCGCGGACCAAAGCGGCGACATCCTCATGCACGCGCTTGTAGTCTCGCCCCAGGCTCTTGGCCAGCGTGGCGACGTTATCGGCCGGGTGTTGCCGGACATGGCGCAGCAGCGCCAGGCGTTTGGGCGACAGCGTCGAGACCATGGTCTCCAGATCGAGAAAGGTCAGGTGCGTTTCATCGACCGGCGCACCTTGTTCAAGCTTGTGCCATGCGCCGATGAAGCGCTTGCCCATGTCCTCGACCGAGCCGACATGAAGATTGATTGTTCCGCTCATGATTCACCTCGCGCACGTCGAACATCCGCCAAAAAATCTGCCATCAGGGTTTCCACCGCAGAAAAGCGATAAGGCTCCTCTTGATCGCCAAGATGCCGGTGATCGCCTTTCCCGCGTTCATTATCGTAGCCAACGATACGGCGGCCCGGATAACCGTAAAACAGGCTGTACTTGAATCGGTGCGCACTGCCGACGACCGGCTTGGGCACCTGCCAGATGGTCATTTCGACGATGGCGCCATCGGGAAATTCCGCTCGGTCATAGAATGCGCGCTTGGCCTGCATATGGCGCACTGTGCCACGAATTTTATATGGCGTCAAACGACATATCCCGCCCTATGGGAGTTGATCAACGATATGTTCGAGACGATGGCGACGGCGGACAACCGAGGGAGACAGAATCCAAATATCCGACTATATTGGTAGGCATCTGCAAGCTCTCTTCACGAAGGAGGTTCTAATGATCGCCACTACCACGCCCAAGGATCGGGTCGAATTCAACAGCGCAATGGCCGATATTCTCGCCGAGCATACCGCCATGCGGCATCTGGCGGATTGCGCCGTGCGCGATGCGGGTTATTCCGCCGACGACATGATGTCGCTGGCCGATGCCATGGTCGCCCACGAACGCACCGAGGCCCGGTTGTTCTCCCTGCCCTTCCTCGCCCGCTCGCCCGAGGAGGTCGGCCTGACGGCGGCCAGGGCGCGCCGCCGCTGCATCGAATACACCTCCGGAGACTACAGACCGCCGGACAGCAACGCCGCTGCGGCCCGTTTCATCGAGGCCCTGCTCACCCATCTGTCGGCCGAAGAAACTTGGCTCGCCCACGAAAAGCAACTCAAGAACGAGCGCTTGCAGACTTCGATATAGGCTCGAACCGAGGCAACACTCGCCGCCGCTGTCGAGAACACCGGATGGCGCGATTGCGGATCTGTCGGCGCTGCCGGCGATTGGGGGGCAAACCGACCAACGCGAACGACATACGGCACCTCGCTTGGGCGGGCGGCCGGCTTGATGCGAATGTCTATCCGCCTCGCGTCTCGATCAACTTGCGCAGGCAATCCGGGCAATAGCAGCCGCAGCCGGATTCCGCGCCCGGCAGAGGCATGAGCGCAGGCAGGTCGGCGCACCAGCAATTGTTCTCGCCGGCAGCCATGCCGCAGACGAAGGCGATACCGCATTGAGGACAGATGCGTTCGCCCTTGCGCCGTGTCGCCAGCGCCGAGTTTTGTTGGGTCATCGAAGCACCCGCCGCCGGATCAGCGCATCGGCCGACAGCCGTCCCGGTCCGACGAGCGCCTTGCCGATCAGTTTGCGCATGTTTGCGTGCCCAGAATGGCGCCGAGGGCGCGCAAATCTTCCAGCACGCGCGCGCCGTGGGCGACGACGGCGTCCGGCTGCGCATGGCCGAGTTCGGCCGCAATGGCGCGGCAGGCGGCGCGGCCGGTGGCGCCCGCCTGCAATAGTGCGACGAGCCGGGCGGAGACCGGATTGAGCGCGACGAACTGGACGCGCGCTTCCGCATCGCGAAAGACGAGCAGATGCGTGGCGACGGGCTTCCGCGGCCGCCAGTCCGGCCCGATGCGCTGCACCGGCCAGCCATAGGCGAGGTTCATCAGCGCCGGGGCGAGCACCGGCACGCCGTCCAGCAGGTCGCCCGCCGGGACGTGCGGCGGCGTGTCGACCGCCATCACGTCGAGCGCGAGTTCCACCCATTCGTAGTGCGCCAGTTCGCGCAGCCAGGGCGGCAGCTTCAATCCTGCGCTGGCCGTCAGCCAGTCGAGAAACTCGCGCGGAATCTCGCGGAAGTAAGGCGTGCGGCAACGCGCCTCGCGGAAGAAGGCGCGCACCAGCCGTGGCCAATGCCGCGTGCCGAGCACTTGGCGCGTGACGGGAAAACAGGCGAGCAGGAAGCCTTCGAGGTTGTTGTAGAGCAGTTCGTGATAGAGCGCCATGCGCCGCGCCGGCACGCCGAGCGGGCGCGCTGCGGCGCGCGGGTCGCGCAGATGGCGACCGAAGTCGCGCTGGAATTGCTGGAAGGCGTACATCAGGCCACCCGTTGCGTCGGCTGCGCAAACCGGGCTTGCGCGGCGGCGATCCGCCCGACTTCGCGCACCAACTCGTCCAGCGCGGGAATATTGAAATCGCGTTCGAGGCAGGTCGGCAGCGGGCCGACGCGCGCATAGGCGGCGTCGAGCAATCGCCACACCGGGTCTATCGCCGGCGCGCCGTGGGTGTCGACCAACAGGCCGTCCGGCTCGACGTAATGGCCGGCCATGTGCAGGTAGCAGGTGTGTTCCAGCGGCAGCGCGTCCATGAAGGCGACGGGATCGAAGCCGAAGTTGCGGCTGTTGACGTAGATGTTGTTCACATCGAGGTGCAGCCGGCAGTCGGCTTCCTCGATCACGGCGCGGATGAAGTCCGTCTCGCTCATTTCGGCGCCCGGCGGCGCGACGTAGTAGGAGGCGTTTTCGATGCCGATCCGCATCTCCAGAATCTCCTGCGCCCGACGAATGCGGCCGGCGACCCAGCGCACGGCGTCGCCGGTGCAGGGAATCGGCAGCAGGTCGTAGAGATGGCCGTCGTCGCCACACCACGCGAGATGCTCGGTGTAGAGCGTCATGCCGTGTTCGCGCATGAAACGCTTGATGCGGCCGAGCAGTTCGGTATCGAGCGGGCGCGGACCGCCGAGGTCGAGCGAAAGGCCGTGGCAGACGAAGGGATGGCGCTCGGTGAACTGCCGCAGATCCCGCGCCGAACGGCCGCCCATGCCGGCCCAGTTTTCCGGGGCCAGCTCGAAGAAATCGATGGCGGCGGGAACCCCGGCTTGCAGGGCGGGAATCAGCTCCCGCCTGAAGCCGAGGCCGGCGCCCGAAATCCGGGAGGATTTCATGGCCGACGATTTACCTCTTGCCGCCGCAGGCGCCGTCTTTCTTCTTGTCGCCGCCGCAACTGCCATCCTTCTTTTTGTCGTCCATCTTCTTGTCGTCGGCGGCCTTCTTGTCGGCGCCGCACTTGCCTTCGCCGCACTTGCCGTCCTTCTTCTTGTCGTCGGCCGCCTTGTCGGCCTGGGCAAGCTGGTAGCCGCCGTCGAGCTTGTCCATGCCGAAGGGATTGTCTGCGGCCTGGGCGGGCGCCATGGCGACGGTGGCGGCGAAAGCGACGCCGGTGGCGAGGGTCAGCGTGTTGGTTTTTTTCATGGTAGGTCTCCTGTTGCGGGTTGAGGGATCATGGCGTGCCGATGCGCCGGGCGGCGGTACGGAGAAAGGCAAAGTGGCGTTCGGTCGCCCGGCAGCCCTTGCAGACGATCAAATGCAGCCACAGCCCGACCCGCTCGATCCGGGACAGCGAACGGTCCAGGTCTTGCGACATCAGGTGAGTGGCTTCCTTGCAGCTCATCATCGTCGTTCCTCTCCAAACCAGCGCCGGGACAGGCATTCGCGCAGTCCCAGACGCGCCCGGTGCAGCAGCACCCAGCAATTGGACGAGGTGATGCCCAGTTCCTTACAAATTTCTTCGGTTTCCAATCCCAGTATCTCCCGCATCATGAACACCCGCCCCGGCTTTACCGGCACACCGTCGAGACAGGCCTCGAACACTGCCCAGAACTGGCTGTTTTCCAGCGCGGCCTCGGGGTCGGACCAGGCGACGGGCGGCTCGACCCAATGGTCGCGCCGGTCGAACAAGGCGTCGAAGGCATCCTCGTCCTCCGGCATGGCCGTGACGACAACACCCTCGCGCGCGCGACGGCGCAACGCGTCGACGATCTTGTTCTTCAGGATGGCGAACACCCACGTCCGCACGGCCGACGCGCCAGCGAAGCCGCCCGCCCCCGCGTGCGCCGCCAGCAATGCCTCCTGCACCGCGTCCTCCGCCTGCACGTCCGACCGCAGTTGCAGGCGCGCGAAACGCAGCAACTGGGGACGCAGGGCGGCAAGCACGGCCTGAACCTCGGTCGCCTCCATATGGCCTCCTCGCACGAGGCGCCATCATATCCGCCCTTGAAATTCCCCCGTGCGGATCCTAGTTATTTATTGAAGACGCTTAACACAACCAACCCAAGGAGGAATGCCATGAATCCGCTGACCCGCCAAGATCCCTTTGACGACCTCTTCCGTGGTTTCTTTGTCCGCCCGGTGGAATACGGTCAGACTGCCGAAGCGCCCGCGATCAAGGTCGACGTCAAGGAACAGGAAAAAGTGTTTGTCGTCCATGCCGAAATGCCCGGCATCAAGAAAGAGGACATCCACGTCAGTATCGACGGTCCCGTCGTGTCGATCAGCGCCGAGCGCAAGCAGGAAAAGGACGTGAAGGAAGGCGAACGCGTACTCCGGCTGGAGCGCTATTTCGGCAAGGTGTCGCGCAGCTTCCAACTCGGGCAGGATATCGACGACAGCGCCGCCAGCGCCAAATTCAACGACGGCGTACTGGAACTGACCCTGCCGAAAAGAGTTGCCGCGCAATCGAAGCGTTTGACAATCGAATAAACGCTGCGGCCATTTAACAACGCCCCCGCCGAAAAGCGGACCACAATTGCCTGTGGTCCGCTTCTTTTTTCTTGACAATGTGTATATATTGTTGCCGTTCAACAGCTAAGGGGGTCTATCGTGAGAAATTACTTGATATTGGGTGCCTCGCTTTCCTTACTGGCGGGCTGTGCCCCCTTTCAGCATACGGAAGCGCCGCTGGCCAGCAACTTCTACACCACCAATCAAATGAAGCTTCAAGCGGGCCACCATTGGCAGGTAATCGCCGACGACATGGCCGACTCCATCGCCGCTGCCCTCGTCAAGGGAGGCGTCTGCATCGCCCCCGCCGGTAGCTGTCCGGCGGTATTCGTTGCCCCGGCCACCCCGGCGAGTCAATTTGCCAAAGCCTTCCAGACCAGTTTCGTCACACGTCTCGTCGGCAAGGATCTGAAAATCGCGACCGCCGGCCCGAGCGACATCAATGTCGCCATCGACATCCAAGCCGTGCGCTTCAGCCCCGGTCGCAGCCAGTATCTGGGTGTCGGAAAATTCACCATGCTGAGTACCGGTCTGTGGGGCCTGCATGAAATTCATCTGCACCGGTCCGCTGGCGCTGCCGTAGTCGCCGCCACCATCGCCGCCGACGTATACGAGTGGAACATGTCCGAGTTTGCCAAGGGCCCCACGCCCCAGATGGAGGTAATCGTCACCGCCTCGGCAACCAAGGGCAAACAGTTCATCGCGCGCACCACCAATGTGTATTACATTGCCGATACCGATGCCGAGCTCTACGCGCCGCCCAGCAAGGGGCCCGTCGCCATCCGCGTCATTGGCGATGGAGGTGCCGCCAAATGAGACTGTCAGCCAATACTGCTACCGTCGCCGCGCTGGCCTGTCTGACGCTGATTGGAGCCGGTTGCGCACCGACCGCGACTAAGAAAGAGCCGACCTTCGACGCCGCTGCGCAAAATGCCTTCATTCCCGCCAACCAGCAAGCCGCCACCACGCTGTTGGCTCAGGTCAAGGCCAGCCTCATCCCGAACCAGCCGCTCATCGTCGCGACCATCGTCGACATCAACATGCTGGAAAAATCCTCCACCATGGGGCGTCTGGTTTCGGAGCAGATTTCCGGTGCGTTCTCGCGGGCCGGTTACCAGATGATCGAAATGAAGTTCCGCGAAAACGTTTATATGAAGCGGAGCGAAGGCGAATTGCTGCTGACGCGCGAAATCAACGAGGTCGCCAAGCTGCATAACGCCCAAGCCGTCATCGTCGGCACGTATGCAGTGGCTTCCGATGTCGCATTCATCAATCTCAAGGTGGTCCAGCCCAACAGCAATCTCGTGCTCGCCGCGCACGATTACGCCCTACCGCTCGACTCCAACGTCAGGGCGATGCTTGGCAGCGCCCGCTAAACGCTTGCATGCCGAACCCCCCGGCCCCGGCTGGGGGTTTCTTTTTGGTGCTACCTATACATCATGACCGACAACCTCCCCGCCGCCACCAAGGCCAAGATCCTCGGCGAAGCCCTGCCCTACATCAAGCGCTTCTTCGACAAAACCATCGTCATCAAATACGGCGGCAACGCCATGACCGAGCCGCAGCTGAAGGATTGCTTCGCACGCGATGTGGTGCTGTTGAAGCTGGTCGGCATGAACCCGGTGGTGGTGCATGGCGGCGGCCCGCAAATCGAGGATCTGTTGAAGCGCGTTGGCAAGCAAGGGCAGTTCATCCAAGGCATGCGCGTCACCGACGAGGAGACCATGGACATCGTCGAAATGGTGCTCGGCGGCCAGGTCAATAAGGAAATCGTCAATCTCATCAACCAGCACGGCGGCAAGGCCGTCGGCCTCACCGGCCAGGACGGCAACTTCATCCGCGCCAAGAAGCTGCTGCTGCCCAACAAGGACAATCCCGAGGAGCTGATCGACATCGGCTCGGTCGGCGAGATCACCTCGATCGATCCCTCGCTGATCGCCTTTCTCGACCAGGGCGATTTCATCCCGGTGATCGCCCCCATCGGCGTCGGTCCGCAGGGCGAAACCTACAATATCAATGCCGATGTCGTCGCCGGCAAGATCGCCGAAGTGCTCCACGCCGAAAAGCTCGTGTTGCTGACCAACACGCCGGGCGTATTGAACCAGGCCGGCGAATTGCTCACCGGCATCACGCCCAAGGAAATCGACGCCATGGTCGCGGACGGCACCTTATCGGGCGGCATGCTGCCGAAGATCGGCTCGGCGCTCGATGCGGCCAGGAGCGGCGTACGCAGCGTGCACATCATCGACGGTCGCGTCGAACATGCGCTGCTGCTGGAAATCCTCACCGACGAGGGTGTGGGTACGCTGATCAAGTCCAAGTGAGCGCCGCCATGACGCAACCCGGCGAAAAAAAGCTCAAAATCCTGCAAACCATCGCCACGATGCTGGAAAACCCGGCCGGCGAAAAGATCACCACCGCCGCCCTCGCGGCCCGGCTCGACGTCTCCGAAGCTGCGCTCTACCGCCATTTCCCGAGCAAGGCGCGTATGTTCGAAGGACTCATCGAGTTCATCGAAACCAGCCTGTTCTCGGTCGTCGGGCAAATCGCCGCCGAAGAGGAAAGCGGACTGCGTCAGGTGGAATTGATACTCGCCGCCACGCTACGCTTCTCCGGCAAAAATCGCGGACTGGCTCGCGTCATGATCGGCGATGCCCTCGTCCATGAAAATCCGCGCCTGCAAGCCCGCATCAACCAATTGTTCGAGCGGCTCGAATCCTCGCTGAAACAGGCCCTGAAAATCGCCCAGGCGCAAGGCGCACTGCCGACGGAACGCGACTGTGCCGCACAGGCCGACCTGCTGGTCTGCTACCTGCTCGGTCGCCTGCAACGCTACGTCAAAAGCGGGTTCAAGGAGGATCTGCTCGGTCAATGGCAGGCTCAATGGCCGCTATTGGCAGGCAACGCTTAGTCTGCGGCGCGCTACTCCGGCAAGATGGCGCGATAGCGCCCCAGTACGTCCATCGGACAAATCACCGCCATCCCGGACTGGTTTTCCCACTCGGGCAAAGACAAATACTCTTCCGGCGTTTCGGCCAACAACGCGGCCACATCGAAACGGGCCGGCTTGCACAACGGCTGCACGGTCAGCAAGTGACCATCGACACTGAGGCTCACGTCATCGCCCGCCGTCAAATGGTTTTGCTCGGCGAACGCGGGAGGAATCGCCATGATCAGGGAACCGCCGGAACGGCGCAGCGTGGCAATCGTCATCGCAATGCTCCTGGCTGATTTTGCTCACAAAGAATGTTCTACAAATGTAGCACATCAACTTATATGGGCGACAGGGCTGGCACCGTCTGCATGCGCAATTTACTTGCGCAGCGACTCCGCCGCCTCCAGCGCAAAGTAAGTCAGCACGCCATCCGCTCCGGCGCGCTTGAAGGCCAGTAGCGCCTCCATCATCACCGCGTCGTGGGCGAGCCAGCCGTTGGCGGCGGCGGCTTTCAGCATCGCGTATTCGCCGCTGACCTGGTAGGCGTAGGTCGGCACGCCGAATTCATCCTTCACGCGCCGCACGATATCGAGGTAGGGCATGCCGGGTTTGACCATCACCATGTCGGCGCCTTCCTGAAGGTCGAGCGCGACTTCGCGCAGGGCTTCGTCCGAGTTCGCCGGGTCCATCTGGTAAGTGTATTTGTTGCCCTTGCCGAGATTGCCGGCCGAGCCGACGGCGTCGCGGAAGGGGCCGTAGAAGCTCGATGCGTACTTGGCCGAATAGGCGAGGATGCGCGTATGGATGCGCTTGTCGGCATCCAGCGTGGCGCGGATCGCGCCGATGCGGCCGTCCATCATGTCGGAGGGTGCCACCACATCCGCGCCGGCTTGCGCGTGGGTGAGCGCCTGCTTCACCAGCGCCTCGATGGTTTCGTCGTTCATCACGTAGCCGGTCGGATCGGCGGGATCGATCAGTCCGTCCTGGCCGTGGCTGGTGTAGGGGTCGAGCGCGACATCGGTGATCACGCCCAGTTCGGGGAACTCGCGCTTCAGCCGCGCCACGACGGTCGGCACCAGACCATCGGGGTTCCAGGCTTCTTCGGCGCCTTCGCTTTTCTTCTCGGCACCCACCACGGGAAACAGCGCCAGAGCGGGAATCCCCAATTTCAGTGCACGCTCGGCGACCGGCAACAAGCGGTCCAGGCTGACGCGCTCGACGCCCGGCATCGAAGCCACCGCCTCGGTGCGCCCGGCGCCTTCGAGCACGAACACCGGGTAGATGAAATCGGCGGCAGTCAGTGCCGACTCGCGCATCAAGCGCCGGGAGAAATCATCACGGCGCATGCGGCGCATGCGCGAACCAGGGAATACACCTTTAATAATCATGGTCTTGTCTTTCAAAAATAATACTGGAACTTTTTTGTCGATTATCTATCATAGCAATTGGACGGTGACGAATCGTCCCCCGCTTCACCTCCCTGAGCGGGTACCTCGGTTCTCGAATCGAGGTATTAGGCGCCCGGCTTTATCCCCTTTAGCCGGGCGCCTTTTCTTTTTCGGGCGCCTCGGTTTCCGTCACATCCAGCCAAGTACCGACAACCTGCTCAACCTCCTCAATCCCAGTTTTTTTCAAGCTGGAAAATAATTGCACGCTGATCGGCACCGCAGGAAAGTCGGCGCTGGCGGTACGGCGCGTGGCGGCGAGCGTCTTCGCCTGCTCTTGGCGGGTCAGCTTGTCGGCCTTGGTAAGCAGACAATGAATCGGCCTGCCCGTGGTGGCGAACCAACCGATCATCTGGCGGTCCAGATCGGTAAATGGACGACGGGCATCCATGATCAAGACCAATCCCACCAAGGCTTTACGCCGCGTCAGATAATGCTCCAGCAGCCCTTGCCACTGTAGGCGCACAGCCACGGGCACATCAGCATAGCCGTAGCCGGGCAAATCCACCAGCGCAGCGCCGTTCTTCAGGCGGAACAGGTTGATAAGCTGGGTTCGCCCCGGTGTTTTCGAGACATACGCGAGCCGCGTATGGGCCGCCAAAGTATTGATGGCGGACGACTTCCCGGCATTCGAGCGGCCGGCAAAGGCAATTTCGGCACCTCCAGCCTGGGGCAGGGCTTCGGGCTGGGCAACAGAGATCTCAAAACAGGCGTGACGGAACAGGGAAGGCGGCATGGCGGGACAAGGCAGGTTGAGCGCAACGGTAATACAAGCTGGTATACAATACCGCGTTTATTATTCGAGCTGTTCTCCGAGGACCTTCACGATGACCCGCTTTTCGCTCATGTCGATGTTTTCCGTCGCTGCCCTCACCTTGGCTTCGTTCGCACAAGCCAACGACGCGGCCAAGTCCGTCGCCTACCGGGGCGACGCCGCCAAAGGGCAGCTCTTGGCCTCGGCAGTCTGCGGCGCCTGCCACGGACCGGACGGCAACAGCACGGTTTCCGCCAACCCCAAGCTGGCGGGTCAGCACGCTGCCTACCTCTTCAAGCAGATGAAGAACTTCAAGGCCGGCGACGACGGCAAGTCCGAGCGTAGCAATGCCATCATGAACGGCATGATTGCCCCCTACACGGAAGAGCAAATGAAGGATTTCGCCGCCTATTTCGCCGCGCAGAAGCAGAGCGGCGGCGAAGCAAAGAATCGCGAGACCATTGAACTCGGCAAGAAGATCTATCGTGCGGGCGATGCCAGCAAGGGTCTGCCGGCGTGTGCCGCCTGCCATGGCCCGACAGGCGCCGGCCTGCCCGCCCAGTATCCGCGCATTGCCGGTCAATTCACCGAATACACCGAGGCACAGTTGAAGGCCTTCCGTGTCAGCGAACGCAGCAACGATCCCAACCGGATGATGCAAATGGTCGCCATCAAGATGACCGACGCGGAAATCCGCGCAGTCGCCGACTACATCTCCGGGCTGCATTGAGCGGTATTCGCGACCCGTTGATCCTGTATGGGGGTGGCTCGAAGCCACCCTTTTTTATTGTTACGCCGGAAATGTCGCCCCCCTGCTCCCGATGAGACCGCTGGGTATCCGCAACCGCATTCTGCTTGCCGCGCTCGCCCCCGCTACGCTGGTGGCGTTGCTGATTTCGGTTGTGTTGGTGATGGAGCAGATGCGGCAGGCCCATATCGACCAGCATCGTCGCCTGGAAGCGCTCGCCCGACAACTCTCCGCCACGGCAGAGTACAACCTGTTCGTCGGTAACGCCGAAGCCCTGCACGGTCTGCTCGAAACCGCACTCGCCGAACCCGACGTGGTGGCCGCCGCCATTCTCGATCCCCAGGGCGGCGTACAGGCCAGCACCCTCCCTGCCCAACGCATTCCCCCACTCGACAGCACGATTCAAGGCTACGGCCCGCCCCAAAGCACGGAGGAAATGCATCACTGGCATAGTCTGCCCATCCGTGCCACGAATTATGGAGAAGACGACTTGTTCGTCGGGCTGAAAGGCGATGCCGCCCCACTGGTCGGACACTTGCTGATGCAGATCTCCAATCGGACGCTGAACGACGACCTGCAGCAGCGCGCCTGGATGGCTGCGCTCACGGCACTCAGTCTGCTGGTCGTCGGCGTCCTGCTGGCACTGGCGCTGTCGCGCGAACTCATTCGCATTCTGGGCGGCATCGGGGAGGTGGTCGAAGGCATCGGTCGCGGCGAAACCCATCTGCGCGTGGGCAAAATCGGCACCGACGAACTCGGCCACTTGGCCGAAGGCATCAACGAAATGGCCGCCGCCGTGGCACAAACGCAAGATGAACTGGCGAAACGCATCGACCAGGCCACCGCCAGCCTGCGCCAGGAGCGCGACAGCGCAGAAGCCGCCTCGCGCGCGCGCGGTCGCTTCTTTGCCGCCGCCAGCCACGACCTGCGCCAGCCGCTCCAAGCGCTTGGGCTGTTCGTCGCCCGCCTCGAACACGATGCCCAGGACAGCACGCTGCTCCCACGCGTACATCAACTGGCGCAAACGATCCATGGCATGCAGAGCCTGCTTGACACCCTGCTCGACTACTCGCGCCTGGATGGCCAGGTCTATCGCGTCGAACAACGTCCGATTCGCGCTGCGGACGCCCTGCGCCATCTGGTCGACGACTTCATGGCGGCGGCCGAAAACAAGGGACTGACCTTGCGCGCGCATATCGCCGCTTGTTCGTTGATGACCGACCCGGCGCTGCTGCACCGGATTCTGCTCAATCTGATCGGCAATGCCGTGCGCCATACGCAAAGCGGCGGCATTCTCGTCGCCTGTCGCCGCCGCGCCGACCATGCCCGCATCGAGATTTGGGATACCGGCCCCGGTATTCCGGCCGAATCGCACGAGGCCATCTTCGACGAAATGGTGCAGCTCGACAATCCCGAACGCGACGCCAGCAAGGGGCTAGGGTTAGGGCTCGCTATCGTGAAGCGCACGGCCAAACTGCTTGATCATCCTTTGAGTCTGCGTTCGCGCGTCGGGCGCGGCTCGTGTTTCGCCATCGACGTACCGCTTGCCATCGCGCCCGCAAGCGATGAAGAAGACGCGGCGGACGACGACGACGCAAGCCCTACGCCTGCGCACATCCTGCTGCTGGGTAAATCCACCCACGCCCGCGACGCAATGCTCGATCTGCTCGACGCCTGGGGCTATGCCGTCACAGCCATCCACGATGGCGAGGAAGCGGCAAGCTGGATCGAGCAGCACGCTGCGCCGGATGCCATCATCAGCGAAATCCCGGCCGGCGACAGCGACGCCGCGCTCGCGATCCTCATCACCACGCTCGACTGGCTGGAAGAACTCGCCGGCCAAGCCTTGCCCGCCCTGATCGTCGTTCCCGGCCCCATGCGTTCCCCCATCGAATCCAGCGGCATCGCACCGCGCCTGCTGCTGCCGCGCCCCTTCCGTCCGGCGCGCCTGCGGGCCTTGTTGACCGGAATATTGGAACCGCAAGACGAAGCCGACGCGTAGCAGCGTTGAACCGACGCGGCCAAAAATAGTCGTAAGGTATTCACCCACGCCGCGACCCACCGCCATGAACGCCAAAAACCCAACCCCCGCCGAAATCACGCCGCCAGAGATTTACGCTAGGCGCCGCGAGTTTCTCAAGTTCTCCATCGGTGTCGGCCTGGCCGGCGCCGTGCCGCTGGCGCCGAGTTTTGCGGCCCCGGCGAAGCTCGGCGACGACGCGAGGACGAGCCCGTTCTCGACGGCGGAAGCGCCCACGCCGCTGAAGCACGTCGCCGGCTACAACAACTTCTATGAATTCGGCACCGACAAGGAAGACCCGGCGCGGCTCGCCCACCGGCTCGTCACGCGCCCCTGGCAAGTCACGCTCGAAGGCCTGGTGAAGAAGCCCGTCACCCTCGGCATCGATGACATCCTCAAGCTCGCGCCGCTCGAAGAGCGCATCTACCGCCTGCGCTGCGTCGAAGGCTGGAGCATGGTGATTCCCTGGCTCGGCTTCCCGCTCGACGTCCTGCTGAAAAAAGTCGAGCCGCTTGGCGACGCCAAATACGTCGAGTTCGTTTCGGCGGTGCAGCCTGAAACCATGCCCGGCACGCGGAGCCGCGTGCTCGATTGGCCCTATGTCGAAGGCCTGCGTCTCGACGAGGCGCGCCATCCGCTGACGCTGCTCGCGCTCGGCCTCTACGGCGAGGTGCTGCCGAACCAGAACGGCGCGCCGCTGCGGCTCGCCGTGCCCTGGAAATACGGCTTCAAGAGTGCGAAATCCATCGTCGCCATCCGCTTCGTCGCCCAGGAACCGCGCAGTTCCTGGATGAAAGCCAACCCGCGCGAATACGGCTTCTACTCGAACGTGAATCCCGAAGTCGACCACCCGCGCTGGAGCCAGGCGAGCGAACGCCGCATCGGCGAATTCCAGAAGCGCAAGACGCTGATGTTCAACGGCTACGGCGACCAAGTGGCCAGCCTCTACGCCGGCATGGATTTGCGGAAACACTTCTGATGCCGCTCGCGCTGCTGAAAACCCTCGCCTTCACCCTCTGCCTGCTGCCGCTCGCCTATTACGGCTGGGGTGCCTGGCACGACAGCCTGGGCGCCAACCCGGTCGAAGCGGTGACGCGCGGCATGGGCACCTGGACGCTGAACCTCCTGCTCCTCACCCTCGCCGTCACGCCGCTGCGCAAACTGTCCGGCTGGCACGCGGCGATGCGCCTGCGGCGCATGCTCGGGCTCTTCGTCTTCTTCTACGCCGCGCTGCACCTGACGACCTACCTCTGGTTCGACCAGTTCTTCGACTGGAACGCAATCGCCAAAGACATCCTCAAGCGCCCCTTCATCAGCGTCGGCATGGCCGCCTTCGTACTGCTGCTGCCGCTCGCCGCCACCTCCAGCAATTGGGCGATGCGCCGCCTCGGCGGCCGGCGCTGGCAGGAGTTGCACCGCAGCGTGTATGTCATCGCGATCCTCGCCGTGTTGCACTACAGTTGGCTGGTCAAGGCCGACCAGGCGCAGCCGCTACTTTATGCCGGCATCCTTGGACTGCTGCTCGGCATCCGCATCTACTGGCGCGAGCAGGAACGCCGCGCGCAGCTCGCCGGCAAGTACGCGCCCAAGGCGCCGTTGCCCAAGGGCCGGATCATCCCGATCATTCCGCAGCGCTGAGCGCCTTGCGCTGCGCCGCCTTCTGGCGCGCGCGGGCGGCACGCTTGTCTTTGCGCGCGTGCGCCCCACCCTTCTTCAGCAGCGGCGCGCTTGCCAGCAGATTGCGCGGTTTGATGCGCTTCGCGCGTTTCATGTTTGATGGAAACGCACGATGGCGCGGCCGTCCGGCGCGGTCTTGGGTGCCGCCTTCCAGGCATGGCCGTAGATGATTTCGAAGCGCGCCGGAAATAGCCCGTCCTCGAGTTCCCAGGCGGCGAAGACCTGACGCCATTGCCGCCAAGTCAGATATCCCAACAACCCGTCGCGCACGCCGAGCCGGCGCTGATCGGCGAGGAAGGCGCGCGGCGTGCGGTAGGTCAGCGTCAGCATCTCCATCTCCATCACCGGGTCGGCGAAGCCGGCGGCGACGAGCATGTCGCCGATGTCGTGCATGTCCATAAAGCCGCGCACCGTCGCGCCAGTCCCGAAAAGGGGATTCCCTGCGGTCACGGCGACTTTCTGTTTTGCCGCGCGCAGGTCCTTCAGCGTATCCGGCCCGAGCATGGCGAAGTGCAGCAGCCCGCCCTCGGCCAGCACGCGCTGGAATTCGGCGAAGGCCGTGCGCAACACGGTGGGGTCGGCCAGCCAATGCAGCATCAGGTTCGACCAGACGAGGTCGAGGCTATCGGCGGCGAGTGGTAGCGCGCGCGCATCGGCATTGACGCAACGCGGCGCGCGTCCGCGCAGGCGCTCCCACCAACCGGCGCGTGCGCGCACCGCATCGAGCATCGGCCGGGCGAAATCCACTGCCAGCGGCAAGGCTTCGGGATAGCGGTGCTGCAAGGCGCGCACGCCGTCGCCGGTGGCGCAACCGATGTCGGCAAAGCGGCGCGGGGCCAGCCGCACATAGTCGAGCCGTTCGCCCATGCGCCGCCCGACTTCGCGCGCCAGCACGGCAGCCGCGTCGTAGCTGGCAGCGGCGCGGGCGAAGTCGGCGGCGAAGTCGGCACGCATCACAGCGGCACGAGGCCCAGCCGCGCGAACAAAGCCTCGTCGCGCGCGGCCTCCGGATTGTCGGAAGTGAGCAGCCGCTCGCCATAGAAGATCGAGTTGGCACCGGCGAAGAAACACAGTGCCTGCAACTCGTCGCTCATCTGTTGGCGTCCGGCCGACAAGCGCACCAGACTCGCCGGCATGGCGATGCGCGCGGCGGCGATAGTGCGGACGAACTCGAAGGGATCGAGCGGCGGCGCATTCTCCATGGGCGTGCCCGGCACGGCGACGAGGTGGTTGATCGGCACCGACTCCGGCGGCGGGTTGAGGCTGGCGAGTTGCGCGATCAAGGACGCGCGCACGCGGCGCGACTCGCCCATGCCGACAATTCCGCCGCAGCAGATCTTCATGCCCGCCGCGCGCACGCTGGTCAGCGTATCGACGCGCGCCGCCTGGCTGTGGGTGGTGATGACCTGATCGTAGAACTCGGCGCTGGTGTCCAGGTTGTGGTTGTAGTAGTCGAGGCCGGCGGCGGCGAGTTTTTCCGCCTGGCCGGGACCGAGCAGGCCCAGCGTCAGGCAACTCTCCATGCCCAGCTCCTTCACCGCGCGCACCATCTCGACGACGCGGTCGAGATCGCCTTCCTTCGGTCCACGCCAGGCGGCGCCCATGCAGAAGCGGCTCGCACCCTTCTCCTTGGCGGCGCACGCGGCGATCTTGACCTCTTCCAGCTCCAGCAACTTGCCACGCTCGACGCCGGTATCACGCCGCGCCGACTGGGAACAGTAGCCGCAATCCTCGGAACAGCCGCCGGTCTTGATCGACAACAGGGTGGAAAGCTGGATGGCATTCGGCGCGTGGTGCGCACGATGAACTTCGTGGGCACGCTGCAACAGGTCCATGAAGGGCAGGGCAAACAAGGCCTCGACCTGATCGCTGCCCCAAGCAGAAGAAAAGGCTGGGGACGGCACGGCGGCCGCTGGATGAGCTTGCATGGGATAATTTCTCGCGATAACGCCATAAAGGGCGGCCGATCTTCCGCAATGTCCCACGACTTGTCAATTTTTTCGCGTCTGCGCCAACTGGCCCAGGCCGGCCTCGACCGGCTGTTGCCGCGCGCCTGCCTGCTTTGCGGCGCAAGGGCGCAGGCAGCGCTATGCCCCGGCTGCATCGCCGACCTGCCGCAGATGGCCGGGTACGCCTGCCCCGTCTGCGCCCTGCCGCTCGCCGCCCCCGCACCGGCCTGCGGCGCCTGCCTGAAGACGCCGCCTGCCTTCGATGCGACCTATGCCGCGTTGCGTTACACCTTCCCGGTGGATCGGCTGGTGCTGATGTTGAAGTTCCAGCACCGTCTCGCCAGCGCCGACTTCTTCGCGCAACGGATGCTGGCCGGCGCACACCCCGAAGGCGCGGTCATCGTGCCGGTACCGCTCTCGCGGCAACGCCTGCGCGAGCGCGGCTTCAACCAGGCCGTCGAAATTGCCCGCCCGCTGGCGCGTGCCCTCGCCCTGCCACTGGACTTGGTCAGCCTCGCGCGTACGCGCGAAACCGTGCCGCAAAGCCGCCTGCCCTGGCGCGCACGCCGGGGCAACGTCCGCCATGCGTTCGCCTGTAGCGTCGACTTTGCGGGCCGAACGGCGATTGTCGTCGATGATGTGATGACCACCGGCGCAACCCTGCATGCCGTAGCGCGCGCCCTCAAGGATGGCGGCGCTGGGCGCGTCGTCAACTGGGTGGCGACGCGCGCGGTCAAGACCGCTATTTAAGCTTCTGCTCGATCACCGCGACCATGTCGGCCGGCAGATTGCCGACCTGCTTCGCCCGGGCATAAGCATCTTTCGCCTCGCCACTGCGCCCGGCGGATTCGAGCGAAAGTCCGAGCCCGAACCACCAGCGGCCTTCGTTGGGGCGTAGGGCCAATGCGGCCTGGAAGCGCTGCGCCGCCTCGGAGGAGCGCTGCTGTTTTTGCAGCAGATAGGCAAACAGCCCTTGATAGTCTGCATCGGTTTCGGCATAGGCGGCATGGCGCGCCATGGTTTCGATCGCGGTCGTCGCGTCGCCCTGCTCGAATTGCAGGCGGGCCAGAATCACCGCCCAGCCGACCTGTTTCGCATCGAGCGCCAGACCGGCCTGCGCCGCCAGACGCGCATCTTCCCATTGCTTGCCGCTGACCAGCACCGACAGTAGCGCCTGGCGTGCTTTCGCCAGCATGGGGTCCATATCCACCGCACGTTGCAAGGCCGTCAGGGCAGCAGCGCTATCGCCGCGCTTCACCGCCTGCATGCCCTTGCGGTATTCCGCCTCGGCCAGATCGCGTCCATGTCCTCCCTTGTTGCGCTTGTCGATCTGGGCATCGGCACCACCGGCGGATGGAGTAGTCGCAGGTGCTGCGGACGCCTGCTTGGGCGCCACTGGCGCCGCCGGGGCCGGTGGCGGAGGTGGAGGCGCTTCGCGCGGTGCCTCGGGTTTCGGTTCGGTGGGTAGCGCAGGCACAGCGACGGGGGCCGGCGCCGTCGGCGGCGTCTCGGTGCTGGGTTTAGCCGGTGCGACCGCAGGAGGCGCCTTGGGCGGCGACTGCAATCCCGAGGAAAGCTTCATCTCGGCCAATTCGGCGGGTGTGGCCGTACGGCTAGCCGGCGCGGGCGGAGCATCCGCAACAGGGGCCGGAACGACGGGGCGCGGCGCCGGAACGGCGGCGGCGGGAGGCGTGGGCGGCGCGCTGGCGGACGGTTGAGTGCGCATGTACAGAAGGACCGCCAGCCCCGCAATCAAGGCACCGAGCAGCATACCCACGGCCAGGATGCGCAAATTGTTCGTGCGGGGCACCGTGCTCGGCGGCAGGCGACGCAAATTTTTCGGCAGGCCGGCGCGCTCCTGTTCGCTGGCTTGGCGCAGGTCCAGATCGCGCAACATTTGATTGATCATGCTCATGGGCGGTCTACCACTTCCACCAACGTTTCGGCGGCTTCGCGCCTTCGGTATCCTCGGCGGCAGCCTCGATGTGGCGCGGCCCGAGCACCAGGTAACCCTCGCCGAAAGCGGCCAGGAGCGCTTTATGCGCCAGGATATTCACCAAGCGCGGCGTACCGCCGGAATGGTGATGCAGGGCCTTCAGACCCGCCGCCGAAAAGATCGGCTCGTCGCCGTGACCCGCCACCCGGAGGCGCTGCTCGACATAGCGGGTCGTCTCCTCCTCGTCCATGCGCTGCAACTGGTAATGAAAGGCAATGCGCTGCCTGAGTTGGCGCGAGGAGTGCGCCTCCAGCATCTCGTCGAGTTCGGGCTGGCCGAACAGGATGATATGCAACAGCTTGCGTTTTTCGGTTTCGAGATTCGATAGCAGGCGCAGGCCTTCGAGGGTCTGGCGCGGCATGGTTTGCGCCTCGTCGATGCACAACACGACCTTCTTGCCCTTCCGCGCCAAATCCAGCAGACGGCGGTTGAGGCGCTTGACGACGTGCGCCGCGTCCGGCTCGCCGTCCGCCGTGCCGAGATCGTCCGCCACCTCGCGCAGGAAGGCGAGCGGCTCCATCTGCGGATTGAGCAGATAGGCGGTCTTCCATTCGGGGCCGAGTTCGGCGAGAAAATTGCGGCACAGCAAGGTCTTGCCGGTACCGATTTCGCCCACCACCTTGACGAAGCCTTCGCCGCTCGCCAAGGCGAAATGCAGCAGATTCAGTCCTTCGAGATGGCTGTTGCTCGGATAGACGAACTCGGTATCCGGGGTGATGCCGAACGGGATTTTCTTCAGGCCGAAGTGGGTGAGATACACGGCGACCCGGCCTCAGCGGAAAGGCACGCTCAAGGGCGGCAGGTCGAAGGAACGCAGGCGCTCGCTGCTCTGTTCGAGATCCTTCACCCAGGAGCGGTCGTCGCGAATCACGGTGGGCTTCAACAGGATCACCAGTTCGCGCTTCGTCAGCTTGCTACCGCGCTGCCCCAAAAGCATTTCGACAGGGGAATTGGCGCTACCGGGAACGCCGCTTCTGTCGGTCGACTGCGCCTGGGTCATCAAGCCGCCGATGGCCACGATATTGCCATCCTGCGCACGCACGATGCTGTCGGTTTCATTGACGCTGGAAGAAGCGAGCGGCAGCTTGAACTGCCCCATCGATCCCAGGTCGATCAGTTTGCTTTTTTCCGCCACGTTGCTGATCGCCGGATGCACATGCAGAATGATATTACCATCCTCGTCGATCTGCGGCGTGACGTCGAGCGAGATGCCGGAGAAGTAGGATTGCAACTGCACCGAGGGTGTTGCCGTCGTCCCGCTCGCGGTACTGGTGCTGGTTGTCGTGACATTGGTGACAAAGAGTTCGTCGGTACCGACCTTCAGCACGGCCTTCTGGTTATTGATGGTGGAAATGCGCGGACTGGAGAGCACCGAGACCGATCCCTGGGTTTCGAGGAAGTTGAGCAACGCGGCGAAATTGGCGGTCTGGAAAGCCAAGCCGACGAAGCCGTTCCCCAGCGACGAAGCCGAGACCAAACCGTTGAGCCCGGCCAAAACGGTGTTGCCGCCATCGTAGAGTTCGCTATAGCTACCCGCAGCGCTTGCCATGCCGGTACCCGTACCGGCCACCGGCACATCGGGCGGGCGCAATACCGCACCGGGTTGGGCCACCCCCGTCGTCAGGCGATTGTTTTTGCCGCTAAAGCTGGCCCAGTTGATACCGGACTGGTATTGCTCGGACAGCGATACCTCGAGAATCTTGGCTTCGAGCATCACCTGGCGCTCAACCACCACCTGCGTCGCCTTGAGATATTGCTCAATGGCGCGCAGTTCGCGCGGCAAGGCGCGCACCAACACAACGCCGGAGGTTTTGTTGACCTTCACCCGACCTTCGCCGGTAATGATCGTTTTCAGCGCATCCTCAAGATCTGGCCAGAAATCGGAGTCCGAACTGGTCTGCACGCGGCTACCGGTGCTGCCGCCGCTTCCCGAGTTTTGTCCAGAACCTTGCGGCGACTGCTGGCCCGGCGCCGCGCCCGCCGCATTGTTTTGCCCAGAGTTGGAAGTCGAATTTGCACCGGAAGTCACACGCAACTCGGTCTCCCCCTTGCGCCGACTGGCCAGGTAATTCACCTGGAACACGCGCGTTTGCAGGGTGTTGGGCTGAATGGCGATGCGATTGCCTTTCACGCTGTACTCGTAACCATAGAGTTCGCGGATCGACTCCAGCGCTTCCTTGACCGTCACATCCTTCAGACTGACGGTGATCGTGCCCGTGACCTCGGGGCCGACCAGCATGTTGTAGCGCGTGCCGGTAACGATGGCCATGAATACCTGTGTTGCGGGAGCATTCACCACCGCCAGGTCGAAGCGCGGCTCCCCGTTGTCCTGCGCGGGCATCTCCACCGTCAGCGGCATCAACATGGACTTTTCGGCAGCCTCGTTGCTCTTGCGATTGCTCGCTGCCTCAACGAGTTCATCCACCATGCGCTCCCTGACCGTATCCGGGCGCGGCTGAGTTGTCGTGCAGGCGCTTGTCGCCAGCACCGCCAGGAATATCGCCAGCCGCTTCATCGAATCTCTCCCCTATTGCCATCTTTTGCTTTGGCGGCAGGCGCCGTCTTGCCAGCGCCGACTTTCACCTGCTTTTCCGCAGCCGGTATCAGCCGCAGCGTTTCCTCGCCGTCTGCTCCCTTGAGCACGACATAGTCCTCGCCAACCTTCACCAACTTGGCCTCGCCCACCATGCCGCCGAGTTCGACCATCTCGCCGTTGATCAAGGCCGCCGGCTTGCCGCCTTGCCGCTGAATAATCGATTGCAGGCCCGCAGATATCGGCGCTGGCGTGCCGGCAGACGGTCCAGCGGGCGCAGCGATGGCGGCGGGCGGCTTGGTCGGATCGGACAACTGCGCATACGCCTGACCGGCAGCGAAGCCGCCCGCACCGGCGCAGAGCGACAGGCCGAAAACCAGCGCGGACGGATTTAGACGACCAGCCATGTGACATCCAGACTCAAGGTATAGACCGTCAAGGTCAACTCGCTGACGGGGTGCTGCTTGACGTTGAACTGCATTCCGCCCCACAGCAGCTTTTGCGGCCCGGCTTCAAGTTCGGCCACATAGGCCAGCAGATCGCTGTAGTTCCCGGCCAACTTGATTTCGATACCATGTTTGTAAATGTTGCCGCCGGGGATTGGCGCGGCCTCGTTTTTTGTCGCATCGGCTTTTGCGCCGTCCTTGGCGGGCTTTTTCGCCACCCGCTCGATCAAGGGCTGCGGCGGCAAGGTGTTCAGACTCAGCAAGGACAAGCCGCGATGCCGCGCCAGCAGGGTTTGCAACAGGGCCGGCGCTTGTGCAGGGGCAACCAGAGAGCCGTCGAACATCTTGAGATCGCGTTCGGTAGCGGCCAGTTGCTCGCGCAATTGCTGGAGTTGAACCCGGTTGCCGGCATCCGGGTCGGTGTTTTGCCCCCCCAGGGCAACGATTTGCGCGGTCAGTTGGCCCAGTTCGGTCTGCTGCTGGGCGATGGCTTTCTTCAGTTGTGCCGCTTGCTTGGTGCCCGGATCGATCCACAGATTGAGGCCGCCAAACACAATCGCCACCGCCACAGCACCCGCGACCATCACTTTTTCGCGCTGCTGCAAGGCGGCAAAACGGGCTGACCATTCCTGCCAGCGCGCCTTCATTCCGGAGTTGGCGCCCGCCATCAGCCGTGCCCTCCTGCAGCGGGTGTCTGCGTCAGCAGCGCCCCGTCGCTCTTGACGGGAATCAGCATGAACTCGTGGAAAGGCGCTTTTTGCGCGACCTGAGTCGCCGGGCTCGCCGGTGCCGCCGGTGCCGCTTGTACGTTTGTAGCGGGCAGCGGATCGGGCTTGCCCTCGGTCAGTTTCAGGGCGGAAAAGGCGCGTCCCTGAAAGGCTGGTTCCTTGTTCAGCCGCTGAATGTATTCCGGAATCAGTGCAGGATCGATGGTGCGGCCGCGAATCTCCATGCCACCGCTGACGGCGTCGAAGCTGAACGCGGTCAGCCACAAACCGGATACCGACTGGCGGGCAAAGCCGCGCAGATATTCGGCGAAGGCGTCGGCGTCCGGCCCCAGGCGTTGCTTCAGCGTGGCCAGCACCTCGCCGCGCGCATCCAGCAACAGGCGGGCCACGCCCAGTTCCTGTTCGATGCGCGGGTCGGGTTTGCGCCCGGCAACCTGTTGCCCCAGCGCGGTGATCTGTTCGCGCATGCTCTTCAGTTGGCTTTCGCCCTGAGCCGACTGCGCAGTCAGCGCGGGAATCTCCATGCGCACCAGATAACCTGCCCCACCCACAACAATTGCCAGCAGCACGCCCACGGCCACCAGATTGGTCAGCGCGAACCAGTCGCGCTTGCGCTCCAATGCGGGATCGTAGAGGTTGATCTGCTGGCTCATCGTCAGACGTCCCGCAAGGCTGCGCCCAGCGCCAGCCAGGCATCGGCTTGTGCGGCTGCATCCGCCAGTTGCGGCGTCGCGGCAAAATCCAGCACATCGGCCAGATTGATGCTCACCACCGGCAAAGACAGGTTGCCGCGCAGATATTCGACAAAGACCTCGCCGCCCGGCAACGGACCGACGCGCAGGCGCGGCAAGGTGATTGCGCTGTAGTTGCGGTCGAAATTGTCGAGCGAGCGCTGGATGTCGAGCAGCACGCGCTCGTGCAAGGCCTCGGCCTTTTGACCGACGAGTTCGGGGCCACTGACGTCGATATGGCGCGTCATATAGAGCTCGCCCTGAAAGCTGACGGTCAGCCGCCCGCCCTTGTCGTCGAAGGACAACAGGGCAACGCCGCGATTCGGCTCCTCAAACAGATTCGCCAGATTGCGCTGTGCCAGATCGGGGATGTCGATCACCGCGAGCGGTACCTTGGCATCCTGAAACAACCACACGCGCGCCTGCAAAATCTCCTGGCTGGCCGCCGCCACCCACACCTGGCGGGCGCGTCCGCCCTGCGCCGGAATCTGCAGCACGTCGATACCGGCCAACTCGATCGGGAAATCGACCATTTCCTTCACGCGCCAGCGCATCGCCTCGCACCACTCCTCGCGCGGCGTGTCGCCGGTCAGGTTGTCGGGGGCATCGACCTGCAACAACTGGTATTGACCATGTCCCAATAAAGTCGTGCAGGGACCGCTGCCCAGGCGCTTGGAACCTTTCAAACGCTTCAGAACATCCAGTTCCGACCCTTCGCGGGCGAAACTCTCGCAGGCGCGCACTTGCGGCGGAGCGTCGCTCCGTCGCAGCACATCCGCAAGGGCAATGCGGTCGGCACCGAACACCGTCGCCGTCCAACCGTCGCCTTTCGTCTTTTTTTGCAGAAAACCCATATTCCGCGCCTGATTTACCGTGTGCCCGGAGTCTAGCGACCCGGTCGGAAATCGAATGCCGGAAAAGGGGTGATAAAGGCGGTTAGATACGCCGGACGCTAGGCAGCGTCCGGCGCGCACCGGCCCAAGCGGGCCGGATTAATGGCGCTCAGGCGCGCGCATCCGCGAATACAGCTCGACGCAGGAATTTGCGCCCGCCAGATCGGTCGGAATATTGATGCTGCGAATATGCAATTGCGTGGCGTCCATGCCATCCATGCGCGCAGCAGACAGGATGGGTTCGATCTTCTTGATCACCATGCTCGGGTCGCCTTTGGGCAGCAGCACCCAAAAGCTGCACACGCGGGTGCGCGAAAAAATGTCCGTAGTGCGCAATACGCTGTCGATTTCGTTGCCGATGCGCCGGATCAGGTCCATCGCATACTTGGCCCCCAGGCTGTTGCCCAGTTCCGATGGATTCTTGAACTCGATCAGCACCAAAGAGAAGGACAACTCGGGGTCGCGCTTGCGCCATTGCAACAACCAGTCGGTCATATGGGCGAAGTGGTCGGGCGGGACTTCGCGCTTGAAACCATAGTCTTTCAGATGTTCGTGCATAGCTTCCTCGGTCGATCACAACGTCATTGGCGTAAATCATACGTGGAATGAAACTGCGTGTCGATGCAGCGCCCGCCCCACATCAAAAGACTACCGCCATTCTGCGTTCGACGTAAAACGCGCCGGGGTCGGTGGTATTCGGGCAAGCTCCGCCGCTCGGTTGGCTGCACGCGGTGGAGGTCAGCGCATAGACCGTTGGCCCGTTGGAGCCATCGGCCGTGGCCACGCAGGTCACCGTGACGGTAAAGTCGAAGACGGTGAGCGTATCGTTGGCGGCAGCGCACGAGCGGAGATTCGGGTTGGCCTTGCCGACCTCCAAGGGCGCGACATTGCCATAGCCGAAATTGTAGGCTGCCGTCGCCTGCACCTGATACACCCCCCACTCGATGCCCGCCCGCGCCGCTTGATAGGCGCGCACCCCCTGCACATCCAGCGCCGAACCGATCTGCTGGCTCGACGAGATGTTCATGATGAACGCCCCCAGCATCGCCAGCACGACGAGGATGAAAATGGCGGAGAGGATGGCGAAACCGCGCAGGCGCTTCATGGCGCGTTATCGACGTGGATTTGCTGGAACAGGGTGACCGCCTCGCTGCTGGGCGTGTCGGTCAGGCGCAACTGGATGTAGAGCAGCCCGTTGCGCCCGGTGGCGGCGGAAGCATAATCGATAATGCAACTGGCCTTTGGCTCGGCAGCAGCGGAGCCCGCGAGCAGCGCGCCCGTCCCGGCAGGCGGGCAAACTTGCGCGGCATTGAAACCATACCCGGCATGGCGCCGCAACTCGCCCCCGGTACAAACATAGCTGACGGCTTGCGCGGCGGCGGGTACGACCTGGAAGCGGGCGTTGGGCGATGGTAGCGGCGGCGACTGGGCGGCAAAGGGATTGGTGTTCAGCGTAATGACGTTACCGGCAATTGCGGAGACCTGAGCGCGGTTGTTGCCGACATAGGCATTGGAGCCCGCGACGCCCAGGTTGTAGACCACGATGGAATCGCCGGCAGCCACCGTCGGCATCGGTCCCAGGACATCGAAACTCAAGTCCGCCGTGTCGGTAAAGCTGAGAAAATCGCCCGCCGTGGAACCGTCGGCGGGATCGCGATAGCGCCCCCCGTCATTGGTCATGATGAACTCGATACAGCCGCCGCTCACCCGCAGGCTGTTCGGCAAAGCCAGGCGCACGTCGCGCGTAATGCGGCGCAAGGCGACATCGGCAGCGTCGGTCAGTTCGGCGCGGCGCACCGAGTCGACATAGCCTTCCACCGGTGCGCGGATAAAAATGGCCACCATCCCCCCGATGATGCCGGTGATGGTGATCACCATGATCATTTCGATCAGGCTGAAGCCGGCAGATAGGTGGCGGCGCATCATGGCAGCATGTTCGGCGAGTGGCGGGTGCGATAGCCTTGCACCCGAATACTTTCTCCGGCGATGCCGGCCACCGTTACGGTGATCAACAGCGCCTCGGTGGCTGCAATGCCGTTCAATGCGCTCTCTGCAACCGTCACGGTCGCGTTATAGGCTGCCGCACCGCCGCCAGCAATGTTAGCGGTGGTTGCCAGTCCATCGTAGTCGCTGACGTTATCCCAGGGTGTCACAGCCGAGCCCCGCGTTTCGCCGCCCTCAGTGCCAATGACCTCCACCGTCGCCGCGTTCGTACATCCGGTGGGGCCGACCGCGTTGCTGATCGCGGTCGCGGCCTGCGGATCGTCGGGATCGCACCAGGTGAAGGGCTGCAACATCACCTCTTCGAGAATCGCCTCGGCAATTGCGAGCGCCTGTTTTCTCACCATCGGGTTGGCGCTATTGCGGCTCGTGTGGTCGAGCACCGTCAGCACGCCGGCCAGCGCCACGCCAACGATGACGATGAAGACGATCAACTCGATCAGCGTCATCCCGCGCTGCGCACGCTCAATGGACATAGCCGGTTTCCGCCTCCACGGTAATCGCCTGGGCCACCCCGGTAATCGCGTAACTGCCCGCCGCCGACGGCCGGCCCAAAGGATCGAAAGTCAGCGTCGTTGCCGGACCAAGCGTCACCCCGGCAGGCGCGACGATCTGGTTGCTGCTCGTGCCGGGCAGATTCAAGTTGCGGCCGAAGGTATTGGCGGCAGCGCCCTCGGGAATGTCGTTGTCGATATTGACCGTCACCGTACCGGCGGCCAGCGTCACCTGCACATTGCGCCGTTGCGCCACCGCCGACTTTCGCGCGTATTCCAGCGTCGCCTTCACCTGGTCGCGATAGCCGACTTGGTCGAAGCCCCTGAGCGTATCGAAGCGCGGCACCACAGCGACGGCGAGGATGCCGACGAGGACCATCGTCACGATCAGTTCGACCATGGTGAAGCCGCGTTGTTTCATGGCGTCAATAGCGTTCGCGCAGATAGATGTAAGGCGCCTTCGGCGAACCGAGCTTGACGCGGGCATTCGGGTCTTGCGCCCAGGCGGCGACGCTGCCGCAACTTGTCGGCGCGCCCCAGTAGGCTTGCAGCCAGGGCATGTTGGCCGCCGTGCCGCCGTGCGAGGCGTTGCACGAGGTGTCGTTGCCGCTGGCGTTGAGATTGAAGGCGATATCGAAAAAGCCCGCGCCCGTCGGAATGTTGTAGGTGAGAAAGCCCACCCCGTTCGTCAGCCCGGTGATGGACTTCAGCGTCGGCGTGGCGGCGGTGGAAAACACGTTGGCGGCCACAAGCGTCGTGGTCGAATCGGCCGCGTTGGTCGTCCAGCGCGAGCCGTTCCAGTACTCCGCGCGGTATTCGACACGCGGCTCCAACAGCTCGGAGCCGTAAGTATTCAACAAACGGAGACGACCGAGGCGCTGCATGGTTGTGCTGGCACTCAATTTCTGCCGCTCCGCGCCCAACGGGCTGGTGGCGTCAAGGTCCAACATTGCTGGCGCCAACTTGGCGCCGTCGCTGTCTTGCGGGGCAATGCCGATTTCGAGTGCTTCGTAAGGCCCCCAAGTCGCGTCACCGGAGATGGTGGACGGACGGGAGAGCTTCAGGCTGGTGGCAATCGATGTCGTGCCACTGATCCACGTTTCCGTCGGCACCCCGCTCAGGCTCAGGCGGTCGGAAAGATCAAGCACACCATTCTTGGCACCGATGCCGAATCCAGTCGCCCCCAGTGTAGACGCAGGCCACAGGGCGGTATTCGTCGGGGCCAACTTGGCGAAATTTTTGGCTGAATCGCTGTTTGTAACGTAGTTGGTCGTCGTATCGCCGCCGGACGCCACCGCAGTTAGCATGAATGCCACGTTGAAGGGTTGGTTCATGTAACTGAAGGTAGCGTTCGCCGGTGTGACGCTGGACGTCGACAGAACGAAATGGTCTGGATAAAAACGGCCGACACTGCCGCTCGTCGTGCCGGTGACATCGCCTGCGGCCAGATAGTTGCCATCGTCCACGCTTGGCGTAAGCGTGATGATGCCCACCTCATTCCAGGCGAAGGTCGTGCCGGTCGCCACGCCGTTGGTGAATGCGCCGAACGCCGTATTGTTGGACAGGTTCGGGTTGTTGGCTAGCCCAAGACCCGTAACCAATGCACTAGTCAGTTTCACGCCTTCTGGGCTAGTCTCCCGGCCATAGCTGAAAGCGGTACTGCCGGTCGAGGTCACGGCGGTAACGGTGGCGGAAAAATTTTCGCCTGCCTTGACGAATTTCGCGCCACTTGCGTTGGCCGCCCCCGGATTCGCCAGGTTGGGAGAGGCTGTCTGCTTGATATCGGACAGTACGAAACCCGCCGGCTTCACCACGAAGGCATTCGACGTGCCGGTCAGCGTAGCGGCTGCAACGGCGCCTGCGGCCGTGAGCGTCTTCTTCGCCTTCAGCGTGACTTGCCCAACATCGCTATAAGCAAAGGTGAATGGCGCGTTGCCGTTCGCGTCGAAGGTGAAATTCACCGCCGTGTAGCCGTAGGGCGTAGCGCCATTATCGTTGCGCGTGATGGTCGTGGCACTGCCGCCATTCACGCTAATGAGATTGCTGGCGTAGCAGGCGGCCGGGTTGTTGCACTCGTAGGCCATGTCGACCGTTTGGGCATCCTTCAAGGCGCCGCCGCAGGTATGGGCGCTGTTGTCGTTGGTCTTCACCGCACGCAGGTAATAAGTACCGGAAGACGTGCCCGCCACTTGCGCCGGAATGGTCGCCGCACCACCGTTCGCGGTGGTGGAAAAGATGAACCCGGCGGTATTGAAAGTGGTGGAGCAGCTATTGGCGACCACGCAACTGGTGCCGTTCGGACAGCACTTGCGCGGATTCTGTCCGGCGAGTTGCTCATCGGACAAGGTGACCGTTACCGCCGTGCCGTCGGCCGCCGTCGGATAGGACAGGGCCGTGCTAGCCACACCGAGGGCGTCGAATATCACGGTTGTGCTGCCGAGCGTACCGCCGGTGGCTGTCAGCTTGGCGGTCTGTCCGCTTACGACAAGGGACGGGCTGGCACAGGGACTGCTGCTGTCGGAGCAAGCAGTCACCGTCGCCGTGGTCGTGAGGCAGTTGATGCTGTTTGTGGGCAAAGACAATTCGTAATGATCCACCGCCGCCGCGCAGGTGTGGGTCGCGGCATAGATATCCGCCACATCCGCCGCCACCAGCGCATCCTTGTATACCAACACTTCGTCGAGGCGGCCCGAGAATCGATAGCTGGTATCGTTCGTCCATCCCCCCAAACGCAGGCTCGAACCGACCACTGCGTTGGTCAGATTGGGCGTGCCCTGGCGCTGGGTCAGGGTCTGGGCGACGCCGTCGATGAAGAGCTGATTGGCGCTGACGCTGCCGTTGGTGAACACGGCCACGACATGATGCCAACCATTGGCGAGGCCGGTCGAGGCAATGCCGTAGATATCGCTGTTGGCGGTATTGAAACCGAAGAAGTTGTTCCGGAACCAAAGATCGTGCTTGCCCCAGCCGAGAGGCATCACGTTGTCGGTGCCGTCCCAATACATCCAAAAAGCAACGCTGGTTTTCGCGCCGTTGGTGGTGGACACAGGCAAACCGGAGATGGAGACAGTACCCCCGTTAGCGGCGGGGCCGGGCAACGCGGCATAGCCGCAGGTGCCGGGGCTGCCCGTCAACGCGGGACTGCCCATGCCAAGCGCGGGTAGCGGGCTGCTGCTCGCCAGCGCTGCGCCGTTGTAGGGGCCACCCACATAACCGGCATCGTCCTTCACCTCGCCCGCCGTACCGTTCCAGCCCGCCTCCTCCAGATGGTAGCGGGCGATCAGCGTCGCGGTGACGATATTGCCGGTGTTGGTCGCGCTGTTGTTCGCGGCCGTGTTGTCGATCACCGTGCCGCTCAGCGTCGCGGTATTGGTCAGGCTGCCGGTCGCACTGACCGACAGCGATGCGGTAAGTGTCACGCTGGGTGCGCTGGCGCCGACAGCCAACGAGCCCACCCGGCTGCACGTCACCGTCTGGCCGTTCGCGCTGCAATTCCAGCCAGTGCCGGTGGCGGAAACCAGGGTCAGGGTCGCCGGCAGCGTATCGGCGATCTCCAGCGTCCCCCCGGAGATTGCATCCGGCCCGTTGTTGGTGGCGGTGAGCGTATAGGTGACCGTAGAGCCCGGCACCAGTGCCGCGCTACCGCGCGTCTTGGTCAAGGCCAGGTCGGCGGTCGGGATGGCTGTGCCGACGCAGACATCGTCGATATGCCAGTAGTCCATGTCGTAGCCGCTGCCGGCCATCTGGCGGAAACGCAGACGGAAACCCGGATGCTTGGCGTCGCTAGGTAGAGGGAAGCTCGCGTTGTAGGACGTACTGGTCGTGCTGCCGTTGGCGTAATAGCGGGCGAGCTGGGTCCAGGTGCCTGAGCTGTTGTAATACTCGGCAACCAGATCCTCGCCGGAATCGGGTGCGCGATTCGAACTGCCGCCGCCGCTTTTCACCCAGTAGGCGATGTCGCCGCTCACGCCGCTCATGTCGGTGCGCAGGGTCGAGGCCACGACATAGCCCCAGCGAAAGTCGAGTTCGTGTCCCGCCGACAGGTAGTCGGTGGAGCCGAGGCGGGCATCGCCGATGCTGGAACCGGAGGGCGCGTCCTCGGCGGTCAGGCTCCAACGGCCCAGTCCACCCTCGAAGTTGTCGCAGAACGCGCCGGTATAGCTGCTGGCGGGAGCCTCGACGATGACGACGTTGTCCATGTGCCAGTAATCGTAGCCGACCACGCCGGAGGCGCCGCCCGATCCGCTGTCGCCGCTGCCGCTTGGCTGCGAAAAGCGCAACTTGAAGTTGGCATGCAGCGCGTCGGGGGGCAACTGGATCGTCGGAGTGAACACCTCACCGTCGCCGCACAGAGCGGCCGAAGGGCTGGAGCGGTATTGCGCCAGGGTTTTCCAACCCGAACCGTCCCAGTATTGGACCAGGTAGTTTTCTGTCGCGGCCTCGGGACATTCGCTAAAGGTGTCGCTACCGCGTCGCATCCAGAAGCTCACCAAGGCGGCCGGACGGCCAGCCAGATTGACGGTCGGGCTGTCTGCCGTCATGGTGGCCCAGCGCGTGAACATCGAGCGCGTCGTGGTGGCGTGTGGTTTGCTGTAATCGTTGAAAGGCGGCACGTCGCGGTCGATGCCGGCGCAGCCGATGTTGCCCGTGGCACCGTTGCAGGAGCTGTTGGTATTGGCCGGCGACACCGTCCAGCCATTGCCGATGGAACCGGCGTTGGAGCGTTCAAAGTCGTCGCAGAAGATTGCGGAGGGAACGGTCGAGCAGTAATTCGGCTCTATCGTATAGGCCTGCCCGCTGAAATTGCCGTTGCCCGCCCCAGCGCCGCCCAGCGCAACGCCCGCAGCGAGAATCGTGTCGTTATCGATCAGATTGAGTTGCAGGCTACCCGAGGCTCCCGTGCCGGTATTGGCCGTGACGGTCCAGGTCGAGCCACTGCCCGTGACCGACGTGATGCTGGCGCCGGTAACGCTTCCGCTTTGCGCCAGCGCGAAATCCGCCGCATCGACCCCCGTCATGCTGGCATTGAAGACGACGGACCATGTCACCGTCGAATTCGCAGTGGCGGGATTGAAGCCGGCGCGATTGATGGACAGGACGCCCGGCGGCGCTTCCGTGTAATAGACCGTGATCTCGACATGATCGACGGAGGCGGTGCGATTTCCACCGGAATCCGTGTCCTTGACAACGCTCAGGCCGGCACCGAACCCAGACCCGTTGATATCGTCGGTGGTCCAGACCGCGCCCCATGTGTCGCTCGCGCCGCCATAAGTGGCGATGGTGTCGGACGTCGGGTAAAAAGTGGATGTATCGGCCTTGTCGTTGCCGGTTCTTGATCCACCCTTGACGATCATGGTCGAGTTGTCGCGCAGGCTGCTGGCGTTGCTAGCCTTCCGCTCGATGCTGACGACAATACCGTTGATGACGGCAGGCGAGGGTATGGAAAAACCGAAGCTTGTGCATTGCAGGTATTCCGAATCGTCCCAATCGTCAAGCTCGACGGTCGCATAGCTGTTGTTGCTCGAATTGGCGTTGCCGGTATTGGTCCAGTCCGTACCGCTGCCACTGTTCGTACAGGAAGAGGTGCTGCGCGTTTGGGAGGCCGCATGCGCGACCGATATGAACAGCATGATCGTCCACGTCAAAACGAAGATGGACAGAGACCTTCTGCTCGACACTCCGCTGAAACTCATGGCGCTTCCTTCGTTCGGTGTGAATTACATGCCAAACTCGGCGTGACCGCAGAGAATCCTTTTTTCGGGACTGGCGGGATGAAATGCCCCGCATGAGGCACGACATCCAGCGGCAGCAGGATTCCCCGCAATTGCTCGGGCTGAGCCAAGCGTGCCTGCATGAGCGCTTCCGGGATCGCGGCGGGCGCGCTCGGAACCTGTATATCGGCAAGAGATTGAAGCAGTTCGACAACTTTCATGGTGGCGATAATCGCACAAATCCGCCGTCAGGCTGCGATGCGTCAAACTCGGCGCTGGTGGGACGGTGCCAAACTGACGCGCACGCCTCTACGCCGACGCAATGGCGACTCACTGGCCGAACAGCACATCCCCCACACGCCCGGCAGGCGGCTTTTTCTTCGCCGTGATCTCGGCAACGCTGTGGCGCGGATGCACACTTTTGACGACGGCCCCGGCCAGAGGCTTGCGGTCGGTGCCGAGCAATTCGCCCTCGGGCGTGCGCGCTTCCTCGCCCGCGCGCGTCAGCAGCAATTCCATGCCGGGCTCCAGCCCGCTGTCGCTGCCGACGTCGAGTTGCAGGCGCGCGCCGCTGGCCTGGATCACGCGTGCGGAAAACGGCAGGCAGGCAACACTTTGCTCGGCCCAGCGGGCAACTTCCCGCATCAGATCGAGATAGGCGGCGCCCAGAGTGGTTTCGGTGAAGGCCTTGCTGCCGAACACCATGGTCTGCGGCAGGCGCACATTGCCCCACAGTTCGCGCGTGAAGTCGCGGCGCACCAGCAACTCGCCGCTGGTGCCGTCGTAGATGAAGGCCTCGACGACCAACTGGCGCTCGGGCACGATCCACAGTTTGCGCGTGGTGCCGAAATCGCGGAACACGCCGGCGAGCACGTATTGCGCACGCGCGGCGCGCGCCCAGTCGAGCAGGACCGGTACGCCGTCCTTGCGCCAGGGTTCGGGCGCCGCTTCGGGCGAAACAAAGGGGTGTTGCGCGGCGGCGGGCGCGGCCAGTAGGCGCCGGCCGCGATTGAGGACGCGCGTTAGATGGTCGGCGGTGGCCTCGGGCCAAACGGTGTATTCGCCGGAGGCGAGCTGCTCGGGCAGATGCAGTGGGAAGGGCGCGACCAACAACTTACGCAGCGGACGCTCGTCGCATGACGCGACCTCGCCGGGCCCGGCGAGGCGCACGGCTGCGGTGAGCTTCAGCTTGTCATTTTCAACCTGTTCGTCGAGGATGCGCGCGCCAAGCACGCGATTGCGTGCGGACAGGGAACTGCGCTCCTGTATCCCGGCCGGCGTCGCCACGCTCTTGGCCTGCAACCAGCCACCGGACTGCTCCACCGCCGCGACCATCGCGCGGCGCAGGGCGATCTGGCGCGCCAGAGTAATGTCTTCGTTCTCGACCGCTGCCTCGCCCTGGACTTCGACCTCCATGGCGCAAACGGCGGCGCAGGGCGCCGCCATCAGCCAGCATGCCACGAGAAAGTGCCGGATCAGTTGCCGCCCTGCCAAAGGTTGTCCCACCAACTGCGGCCGCCGGACTGGGAGCAGCCCGAACCCGTGCAGACGAGCGACATCGGTGCGCAACCGGCACCGGCGCAGCCGGTGGCGACGCTGTCGTTCTGCGGGAAGCAGGTGCCGCGCACAATGCAGTCGCGGAAATCGGGCGGCAGGTCGAGTTCGACCGTCGCCTCGTAGATGCCGTCCTGCGTCAGCGTCATGTCGACGATCTTGGCGCCGCGCATGAAGGCATCGACATGGGAGCGGATCGTGTCGTTCTGCGTGGCGAAGGCGTTGAGCGTGGTGGAGCCGGAAATCTTGAAGCCGTACACCTGCTCGGCAAGGTTGCGGAAGGCGTCGAGCTTGGCCGCGCGCATTGCCATCAACCTTTGCTGGCCGGCGTTGTGCTGGCCATAACTGCCCAGGCTGCCGTGGCCGGTGGCCGTCATCTTGATCGGCGAGGGCCGGATCACGACGGGCGGCGGCGGCGAGGGTTGATGCACCACCACGGTCTGCTGGGGCGGCGCGGAGGCGAATTGCTGGCCGCCGGACGACGGCTGAGTTGGCGCTTGCGCTACGGCAGCGGCAGGCGGCGGCGTTTGCGGCTGGGCCTGCTGCGTAACCGTCGTACAGGCGCCGAGAGCCAGCGCAAGCACGGCAAGCAAGGGGAGGGTGCGGCTGATGATCATGGCGTTTCCTTTCTGAGAGACGGTATTCGCATTCGACACTACCGCGCGGATGCAAGGCTAACGCCAGGATCAGTCCAGGCGACCCGCGAACAGGGGTCGAAATCGCCACTAAATCGTTACGGCAAGTATCTTGATCGACGATTCACGTCACTCGTCGCTTAAACCAAGACCTCCAAGCCCTTACGTTCGATCACGGACAGCAAGCGTAATGCCGCACCACTGGGCTTTTTTTCGCCGTTCTCCCACTTCTGCACGGTGGAAAGGCTGGCATTTAGATAAGCGGCAAACACCGCTTGGCTAAGGTGCAAGTGCTCGCGCAGGCGACGAATTGTCTCGGCCGTATATGCAGGCGGCGGCATGGCGCGAGCCTCGAAGTCGCGCATGGTCTGTTTGTCGACGACGCCGATCTCGTGCAGATCGCGCATTGTTTCCAAAGCTTCTTCAATCAATCGGCTCATGTTTAACCTCCGTCAGCTTGCGCAACGCAATCGCTATAGCGACCTCATCCTCGGTCATGGCCAGCAGTACGCGTGCAATTTCTTGGTATAGCTGTAATTCTCGCTTCGCAATGTTGTCGCGTTCGCTCTTCTCATAGCCATAGAGAAAAACGAGCATCCCGGCAAATCGCGTCGCGACGATGGTGCGTGCGCCGCCACTTTTGCCGCGCCCCGGCAAAGCCAACCGTTGCTTGAACAGGTTACCGCCCAAGTCGGCATCAATCAGTCCCCGCTCCATCTGCTCCACCGTATTTGAGAGCATGACATCGGTCACACTAGCCTTGCTCGCCCAGCGCTCAAATGATCGAGTTTTGAATACTCTCATTTCATTGTAGCACTTAGTGCAATATTTATTGATTAACCATCAGGCTTCCCGCTCAAGAAAACGATAGATGGCATCGAGCCGCGCCACGCCATCGTCGAGTTCGAGAAGATGCTGGCGCGTCTCCATGGGCAGCGGCAGGATCTCCGCCCAGCGATCCGCCACCCAGGAGGCATCGTAGAAACGGTGGGGCTTGGGCGGCATAGCGTCGTCCAGCGCTTCGAGCATTGCGCGCAGCATGGGCACCAGGCGCGCGTAGTCGCTAGGGATCGGCGTGACCGGCGGTGCGGTCAGCGGCATTACCTCAGCCCAGGTCAGGCCGTCGGCCGCGACACGCCGGTTTTGGATGTGAAAGCGTTCGCCGCCATGGACGACGAGATCGAGAATGCCGAGCTGCGGCATCTCCCAATCGACGATCTGCGCCAGCGTTCCAACCGCATGGGGCTCCGCCGCATCCTGGCCTGGCAGGGCGACTTCTTCGCCGCGCGCGATCAGGCAGACGCCGAACGGTGCAGCGCGCCGCAGGCAATTCTTCACCATATCCATGTAGCGCGTCTCGAACACGCGCAGCGGCAAGCGCCCGCCGCTATACAACACGGTATTCAGCAGGAACAGGGGGATTTCGGCAGGCAGGCTCATGCGTCGCCGCCCTCGCCCAGCGCGTCCGGCCGGCTGTTGCCTGCGGCGCCCCAACGCGGCATCAGATCGTGCGGCACGCCCAGGCGGTCGAGGATACGCGCCACGACGAAATCGACTAGGTCGCCGACATCGCGCGGCCGGTGGTAGAAGCCCGGACTGGGTGGCAGGATGACCGCCCCGGCACGCGCCAGCTTGAGCATGTTTTCGAGATGGATGACCGACAACGGCGTTTCGCGCGGCACGAGGATGAGCGGACGCCCCTCCTTGAGCACGACATCGGCGGCGCGCACGACGAGATCCTTGGCAATGCCGGCCGCGATCTCGGCCAGCGTGCCCATGGTGCAGGGGCAGACGACATAGGCGTCGGGCGGGTTCGAGCCCGAGGCCAGCGGCGCGTTCCAGTCGTCGCGGCCGAACACGCTCAAGCGCCCCGCCGTGTCGCCGAAACGTTCGGCCAGGAGGCGTTGCGCGGCACGCGGCTGGGCCGGCAGCACGAGGTCGGTTTCCTGTTTGGCGACAATCTGCGCGGCCTGCGTATACATCAGCCAGACGCGGCAATCGGCTGCCAGCAGGCGGTCGACCAGGCGCAAGCCGTAGGGCAATCCGGAGGCGCCGGTCCAGGCGACGGCAATGGTTTTGCTCATGGGTTCTCCCGCAACAGGCGCGCGGCGATCAGGCCGTTCGCGACGCCAAAAATCAATGCGCTGGCGGCGAACAGTGGCGCCAGGTAAAACACCCCGTCGTGCGGCACCAGCCACAGGCGGGCGAGCAGCAACTGGCCGCCGATGTGGGCGAAAGCGCCCAGCACGCTCGCCGTCACCGGCCCGAACCAGCGCGCCGGCAGGCACGCCGCCCCGGCGAGCGCGGCCAGACTGGTCAGCGCGCCGACGAGCGAAAGAAAGAATCCCGGCGCCAGGAACTGGCCGACCAACAGGCTACCGGCCACCACGCGCAGCAGTGATACCCAGGCGGCATCGCGCCAGCCGTGGCGCATCAGCACCACCAACACGACGATGTTCGCCAGGCCCGGTTTGACGCCGGGCAGCGGCGAGGGCAAAGCCGCTTCGGCAACCGTCAGCGCAATCGCCGCCGCCGCATAACGTGCCACGCGGCGGTCGCTGGGCCTGACCGCCAACTCAATAACTGATGCTGTCATGGCTCGGGTCGCGCCCTGTCAGGGACAAGCTCACATGGTTGGGCGCGCAGATGGCGATGGCATTGGGGCGCGCGAGCCAGCCCTGCTTCACACAATACTGGCGCGGCCCGGGATCGGACAGCACACGTGCCCGGCCGGGCGCGATCTCGATGACGGTGGCGCCGAGCGGCCCGGCGACCGTATGGCGGCGCGGCGCGGTGAGCGGGAACTCGGCGACGACGCGCCCGTCGAGCCGAATCACCGCCAGGTCGGCGCGACCGCCCGTCCACAGCAGCGGGAACGCGACCGCCACCAGGACGGCAGCTCCCAGGACGACCAGCCAGTCGCCGGGACGCAGCAGTGCGAGCCAGGCACTCACGGCGGCGCCAAGGCGCGGTGGCGCACCAGCACGCGCGCACTGTCGGCGAAATGCGCGGCGAGCCGTTCGGCAAACCACACCGAACGATGCTGGCCGCCGGTGCAGCCGATAGCGACAGTAAGGTAGGAACGGTTGTCGCGGATATACGCGGGCAGCCAGTCGGCGAGAAAGCGGCTGATATCCGCGAACATCTTGCCCACCTCGGGTTGCGCTTCGAGAAATTCCACGACGGCCGCATCGCGCCCGGTGAGCGGCCGCAAGGCCGGGTCGTAGTGCGGGTTCGGCAAGCAGCGCACGTCGAACACCAGGTCGGCGTCGAGCGGCAGGCCGTGCTTGAAACCGAAGGACTCGAACAGCAGCGTCAGCCCGGTGGCGCCGTCCTGCAGGGCGAAGTCCTTGACCATCGCCCGCAGGGCGTTCGGCCGGATATTGCTGGTGTCGATACGGTGGCCGAGGTTGCACAGGGTTTCGAGCGCCTCGCGTTCGCGGTGGATCGCCTCGGCCAGAGTGTTCTCGCCGTCGGCCAGCGGATGGCGGCGGCGCGTTTCGGAAAAGCGCTGGATCAGCACCGCGTCGCGCGCATCGAGGAAGAGGAAGCGCATCGCCACGCCCTCGGCTTCGAGGCGGCGCAACTGCGCCGGCAGTGCCGCGATGGACGCGCCGCCGCGCATGTCGGCGGCGACCGCCACGCGCGTATGCCCTTCGTTGCGCAGATGGACGAGCAGATCGCCGAGCAGCGGTGCGGGCAGATTGTCGACGCAGTAGCAACCCGCGTCTTCCAACACGTTCAGGGCGATGGACTTGCCGGAACCGGAGAGGCCGCTGATGAGGATGAGTTGCATGGCGGAATGGACGAACGCGCGAGGCACAGAGCGATAGTGACGACGAGCCCTATGGTAGCATCGGCGCCCTTCCCTTATGCCTCGCCACACGCCCCGCGACAGTCGATGTCACGCCAGTTCGCCCACTGGAAAGCGCACCCCGCCCTGCTTCGCGCTCCCGCATTTCTGCACCCTTGGCTCGTCGATGTCGGCTCGCTCACCGCGCGCATCGTCGCCCGTTGCGACCGCTTCCGGGTACAGGTGTTGGGAGAAATTCGCGCCCGCCCCTTCGCCGACGAACGCCGTTTGATCGACCTGCCGCCGGGCCAGCGCGCCTGGGTGCGCGAGGTGCTGTTGATCGCCGACGACGTGCCCGTCGTTTTCGCCCACAGCGTACTCGCGCCACGCGATCTGACCGGCGCCTGGCACATGGCGCGCGCCATCGGCAGCCGACCGCTCGGCGCTGCGCTGTTCGCCGATCCGAGTATCCGGCGCGGACCGCTCGCCGCAACACACCTCGACACCGCGCACCCGCTCTATCGCCGCGCCGCCGTCCACCTGGCGGGCGACTTTCCGCCGGCATTGTGGGCGCGGCGTTCGCGCTTTTGTCGGTTGGGCCGACCGCTGCTGGTCACCGAAGTCTTCCTGCCGGGCATCGCGCAACTCTGACGCTAAGCGTCGCTGCGCCGAAATCGCTTTGGCGCTGCTGCGCTTTACTTTGCCGGCACCACATAGACCGGGGCGTATTTACCATTGACGACCATATCCTCCTGATTGGCGCCGTACCCGGCATAGAAGGCCGTACCGGAGGGGAGAAAACTGTCGATCTGCTGGAGGTTGCTCAAGCTGGGAAAGCTGATGCTGAAACTGAAGCTATTGCCGCTGCGGCACTCGGACTGCGCCTGTTCGTACATCGGCAGCATCTCTCCGCCGGTCCATTCGTGGTAGTTCCCGTCGAGCGTCTGGAAATAATAATGACCGTTGAGCAGGAGGGCGAAATAGACCTTCTCCACGGCATCGGCCTCCTGTGCGGGAGGCACGAAGCTCACCCGGTAGGCATTCGAGGCCGTTTGTGTCGCCTGGATCACCCCCCCATTCATGGTCGTAGCGGGAGCGGTAATCAGCCCAGCCTGTGTCAGTGAAGCGGCCGACACCAGCAATAAAGCAATGAGGCAACGGTTCAGGTTCATGATGCGGTCCTCGATCGGTTATTCAATGACAATTGCTTGCCCTGGCTTGCGCTAGATAGCTCGCCATCGTTCCGGCGGCAACCGGCGCTGCGCCAAAACTGGCTCCCATCACATAAATATTGCCGCTGCTGAAAGCAAGGTAGTTGCCCGTGGCGGCATAAAAACGATAGGTATACATTTGATAACTCTGGCTCTGCTGGCCCGCCGGGGAGAAGAACTGGGGCAACTGGCTTTCGGCCCAGGCGAACAGGCACTCCTCGTCGCCCAGCGTTGTTGTCGGCGTTCCGCCGCAGCCGCTGTTCGGTGCGGCAAACGTCCCGCACTGAGTACCCGCACTCGGCAGGCTATCGAACCACTGGTCGCCCAGATTGCACGCGCTGCCGCAGGTCGAGAGCGCGGCCGCATCGGCGGCGGCCTGAGTGGAAAAGCCGCAGGCGCCGGCGATGGTCACGGGGGAAAACTTGAAGGCCACCGTCGCATAACCGCCCCCGTTGCAGACTGCCATCTCGGCGCATTGGTTACCCGTCGCGCATTGATAGGCTGCACGAACCGCGCTTAGGCTATCCTTCGACTCGATATAGGCGCCAAACCCCTGGGCCGAGGTCGAGCCGAAAACGATGGTCGCCGCACCGACAGAATGAGAAAACCCTGCCATCCCCAACGCCATCGCCGTCAATTGCAGAACCAACCAAAACCTGATGCGGATTGTCATTGTGTTCTCCTTGGGATATCAAACGCACTTTTTATCGGGACGAGGAATGGCTCTCACCGAGCAGCCGAATGGAGCATCCACGTAGCTCATGGTAGATGAGAAGAGACAAATAACCAAGCCTATTAGTCGGAGATTAATTTCCGCGCGTGAGCCGTCATGTTGACCGTCGCCACCTGGAACATCCACAAAGGCTTTTCCCAGTTCAACCGCCGTCTGACGGTGCATGAGCTGCGCGAACGCCTGCGCGCGCTCGACGCCGACATCGTCTTCTTGCAGGAAGTTCAGGGCCAGCATCTGCACCATGCCGCGCGGCACGCCGACTGGCCGACCGTACCGCAACACGAGTTTCTCGCCGACGGCGTCTGGGCCAGCCACGCCTACGGTCGCAACATGGTCTATGACCACGGCCACCACGGCAACGCCATCCTCGCGCGCTTTCCCATCCTGTCGACGCACAATCAGGATGTCACACGCTTGCGCTTCGAGAAGCGCGGCCTGCTGCATTGCGCGCTCGCCGTGCCGGGTTTGCCGACGGCGTTGCATTGCGTCTGCGCCCACCTCTCGCTGTTCGGCCGCTCGCGCCGCCACCAGCTCGATGCGCTGGCGGCCCATATCGAAACCGAGGTACCGGCCGCTGCCCCACTGCTGATCGCCGGCGATTTCAACGACTGGCGCAACCGCGCTCACGACCTGCTGGCGGCGCGGCTCGGCCTCGTCGAAGTCTTCGCCGGCGCCGACGCCCGCCCCTCGCGCAGCTTTCCTGCCGCGCTGCCCTTGTTCCGTCTCGACCGCATCTACGTGCGCGGCCTGACCATCGAGGCGTGCACCACTCATCACGGCGCCCCCTGGTCGGCGATTTCCGACCACGCGGCGCTTTCGGCGCGCTTCTCCTTCACCGGCGCCGTACCGTGAGCGCCGAGTTTGACTTGCTACCCGGCTTCGTGCCGGGCAACGCCATCGAGTTGCTGGAAAGCGGCGGCGCCTACTTCCCCGCGCTGCTCGCGGCCATCGAGGCCGCCGTCTGCGAAATCCACCTCGAAACCTATATCTTCGCCGCCGACGCCACCGGCATGGCCGTCGCCACCGCCCTCGCCGCCGCCGCGCGACGCGGCGTCGCCGTGCGCGTGCTGGTCGATGGCTTCGGCGCGCGCGACTTCGCGGCCGGTCTGGGGCAGACCCTCGTCGCGGCGGGCGCCCAGGTCGAGGTCTACCGGCCCGAGGCGGCGCGCCTGCGGCTGCGCCGCCACCGTCTGCGGCGCCTGCACCGCAAGCTCGCCGCCATCGACGGCCGCGTCGCCTTCGTCGGCGGCATCAACATCATCGACGACCTGAACAACGGCGACGCGCCTGCGCTCGGTCCGCGCTTCGATTACGCCGTGCGCATCGTCGGGCCGCTGGTGATGGAGGTGCGCACCGGCATGGCGCATCTGTGGCGGCTGGTCGGCTGGGCCCGCTTGCGGCGCCGGCCGCCCGGCCAGCCGCCCAGCCCCTGCGCGGAGGACAAACACGCCGGCGCGATGGCCGCCGCCTTCGTCATCCGCGACAACCTGCGCCATCGCCGCGACATCGAGAAAACCTATCTCGCCGCCATCGCCGTCGCACGCACGGAGGTGCTGATCGCCAGCGCCTATTTCCTGCCGGGCCGGCGCTTCCGCCGCGCCCTGCTCGACGCGGCGGCGCGCGGTTGCCGCGTCACCGTGCTCTTGCAGGGACAGGTCGAATACGCACTGCTGCATTACGCGACGCAAGCGCTCTACGGCCGGCTGTTGCAGGATGGCATCCGCATTTTTGAATACCGCGCCGGCTTCCTGCATGCCAAGGTGGCGGTGGTGGACGCGGACTGGGCGACGATCGGCTCGTCGAACATCGATCCCTTCAGCCTGCTCCTCGCCCGCGAGGCGAACGTGGTGGTGCGCGACACCGGCTTCGCCGCACGGCTGCGGGCCAGCCTGGCGCGCGCCTGCGCGCAGGATGCCGTCGAGATCACCCATGCGGCGCACTATGCCCACAGTACGCCGCTGGCGCGCGCCGCGCGCTGGATCGCCTACGGCCTGGTGCGCGTGATGTTGGGCATCACGCGCTACGGCGGCGACGACTATCGCGAGTAGCCGTCGCCGCGCGGCTCAAGGCGTGGCGTCGATGAAGGCCTGGACGCCGGCGGTGTGGTACTCGGCGTTCGTCCGGTAGCCAGCGTGCTTGCCGTTTGGATCGTCGATCAGACGCACCACCGTGCCGCCGTACTTCAGAATCTGGGTGTTCGCGTAGTTGATCTGCTGGCACATTTCCGCGCCCCACTGCTCGTCCTTCTCGCCGCAGTAGAAGAAGAATTTGCTGCCGCTCATGGCCGTCGTGCCGAGCCGGCCATTCACCAGATCGCCGAAGAACACGTCCGGCGACTCGCCTTGCGCCACCTGCAATGTCAGTGGAATGCCGCCGGAATGGGAGATCGTCAGATCGAAGAGCTTGCGGTCCTGCAGGTCGCGCCAGGTCGTCTCGTAGCTGACGGCCGAGCCGCGACTGAAACCGACATAGGCGACGCGTGCCAGATCGTTGCCGTACTGGCGTTTCAAGTGGTCGAGCGCTTTGCCGATGATGCGATACACACTCGTACCGCTGGCATAGGTGCCGGTGGTCTTGTTGAGCCACTGGATGCCCAGTACGATGTAGCCGTACTGGTCGGCGTATTCGCGCTCGTCCTTGATCTCCTCGTAGGGCGTGCCGTCCGTGCCATGCACCACGACCATGATGCGGTTCTTCTGCACCGTCGCGGGGGTGTAGAAGGCGAAGAAGCTTTCCTCCTCGGGCAGATTGACCACCTTGACGTTCTTGCCGGCGAGCAGGGCGTAACCGGGGCTGGCGGCGGAGTAGCTGAGGTAGTCCTTATCCGTCTCGGGCAAGGCCTGGTACAGCAGAGGCGTCGCAGCGATACTGACGCCACGCAGTTTGCCGCTGGGGCTGCCGGCATCGTCGAAACTCAGCTCGGCGGTGGCGCCCGCGCTGCTCAGGCTGGCGGCGGCGAGTTTGCGCGTGCCGGGGTTGTAGTGTCCCCAATACACCTGATGCGTCAAACCGCTCGTGCCTACCGTCAGGTCGAGCAACAGCACCGCCGTACCGCTGCCTTCGACCACGGTCAGATAGATGAGATAGCGCCCGCTGCCGGCGGCATAGACGCCGTCATAGCCGCCGCCGAAATGCGCGGCCACGGAACTCGCCGAAAATGTTTGGCCGGATACCGTGCCGGCGAGGCTGGTGCCGGCGCTGTTGGCCGTCAAGCTCGCCGTGGCGCCCGTCGTGCTGACCAATTGCGCGCTGCTGCCGGACAGACTGCCGCTCCACAGCGTGCTCCGCGCCAGCGTGGCATCGAATTGCAGCGCATAGGCCGTACCGCCGCCTTCGTGCAACAACACCCAGTATTCGCCGGCCGTGCTTTTCCACACGCCGTCGATACCGGCCCAGGCCAGCAGGGGCAAACACAACAACAGCGACAACAGCTTTCTCATGGCACTCCCTCCACGCTTCGTTGAACACAAAACGCTCGCCGCGATGCTAAGCGAACAAGCGGGCATATTCGATCTTCGGACAGCGGTCCATCACCACATCGAGACCAGCGGCGGCGGCCTGCGCAGCGGCCTCCGGGTGGACGACGCCGAGTTGCAGCCAAAGCGATTTCGCGCCGATGGCGATGGCATCGGCGGCAATGGGCGGCACATCGGCCGGATTGCGGAAGACGTCGACCATATCCACCTGGACCGGAATGTCGCGCAGGCTGGCATAGCAGCGCTGGCCGAGAATTTCGCTCTGGCCGGGATTCACCGGGATCACCGTATAGCCATGCGCCATCAGGTAGCGTGCGACGACATTGCTCGGTCGATCCTCCTTCGGCGAGATGCCGACCATGGCGACGACTTTGTGGGCTTCGAGTATCCGGCGCAGGCCGGCGTCATCGGTAACGATCATGTAGCGTTCTCCTCCAGGGGCAAGGCCGCAACACGCGGCACGTGGTCCAGGCGCCAGGATGCAGAGGCCCAAAGCCAAAACTCGGCGCTGGTGGCACGGCGCAACTCTCCCGGCGGATTCTGGCCGAGAAAGCGCGCCGCCGCAAACAGTGCGTGACCGGGGTTGCTTGCATCGACCGGCGCGGCACGCGTCTGTTTCGACAATTTCGCGCCTGTTGCATCGACGACGACGGGCAGATGGGCATAGGCCGGGGTCGGCAAGCCCAGCAGGCCTTGCAGGAAGATTTGCCGCGCGGTGGAGTGGATCAGGTCGGCGCCGCGCACGACATGATCGACGCCCTGGTCGGCGTCGTCGACCACCACGGCGAGCTGGTAGGCGAACAGACCGTCGGCACGCAAGAGCACGCAGTCGCCGACGGCGCGCGGCAAATCCTGAACCTGCCGGCCCTGCACGGCGTCCGCGAATTCGATGGCACCCGCCACCCGCAGACGCCAGGCGCGCGCCGCGCGCCCCGGCGGCAGGCCGGCGCGGCAGGTGCCCGGATAGACCGGCGCGCCATCGATGCCAGGCGGCGCGTCCGCGAGTTCGGCGCGCGTACAGCCGCAGGGATAGACCGCGCCACGCGCCTTCAGGCGTTCGAGCATTTCCGCGTAACGCGCCGTGCGCGTGCTTTGCGCCAGCACCGCGCCGTCCCATTCGAAGCCAAAGGCCGCGAGCGTGCGCAGGATGTCCGCCGCATGCGCCGGTTTGCAGCGCGGCGCATCCACGTCCTCCATGCGCACCAGCCAGCGCCCGCCGCGCGCCCGCGCTTCGAGGCAACTGCCTAGCGCGGCCACCAGCGAACCGAAGTGCAGCGGCCCGGTCGGCGAGGGCGCGAAACGTCCGCAAGGCAGGGGCGAAGAGCGTGTCATCGGCCTATTGATACCATGAATACCGCGCCCCGCGCCAAGCGGGTAGGATGCGGCCGTTCATCAAAATACGGAGCCCTGCATGGCCACCATCGCGCTGACCGCCGACAACTTCAAGGAAACCATCGCCAACCACCCCATCGTCGTCGTCGACTTCTGGGCGGAGTGGTGCGGCCCCTGCCGTTCTTTCGCGCCGACTTTCGAGGCGGCGTCCGAGAAGCACCCGGACATTGCCTTCGCCAAAGTGAATACCGAGGTGGAACGCGAAATGTCCGCCGGCTTCAACATCCGCTCGATCCCGACGCTGATGGTGTTCCGCGAACAGGTGATTCTCTACGCCGAAGCCGGCGCCCTGCCGGCTGCCGCGCTTGACCAGTTGATCGAGCAGGTGCGTGCGCTCGACATGGACAAAGTGCGCGCCGACATAGCCGCCGAAGCGGAGTAGGCGCCTTACAATCCCACCACTGCATCGTGGAGGGTAAGGACATGGCACTCGCTGGATTAATGCGTCGCACTGGCGTGCGCGGTTTCACCATGGTGGAGATGATGGCCGTCGTCGCGGTCATCACCATCCTCGCCTTGATGGCGGTCCCCACGTATCTCGACCGCATCATACGGGCACAGATCGAGACCGCGTTGCCGCTGGCCGACGTCGCCAAGAAGCCGATCGCTGAAGCCTGGAAAACCTTGCTGGCTTTTCCCGACGACAACGCGGCGGCCCTGTTGCCCGCGCCCGACAAGATCGTGAATAACCATGTCAGCAGCCTGACGGTGGAAAACGGGGCGATCCACCTGACGTTCGGCAATCGCGCCAACCAAAACATCCAGGGCAAACTCCTGAGCTTGCGGCCGGCCATCGTCGAAGATGCGCCCGTGGTACCGGTCAACTGGGTCTGCGGCTACGCCGAAACGCCGGACAAGATGACGACCAAGGGCACCGACCGCACCAACATCCCGCCGGAATACCTGCCGCCCGAGTGCCGGCGCCTGAACCTGAAGAAGTAGACCTCAGCCGTCCCGGCCGATGCGATAGACGGCCAGGCTGCCGAGGAAGTTGTGTTCATCGACGATGCGCGCACCGCGCTCGTCCAGCACCTGGCGGTCGCGGATGGCGATGCCCATGCCCGCGCAGAGGCTCTCGAAATCGAGCATGGTGAAGAAACGCACGTTGGGCGTGTCGTACCACTGGTAGGGCAGGTCTTCGGACACCGGCATACGGCCATTCAGCACCGCCATGCGATTTTTCCAGTAGGCGAAGTTGGGAAAAGACACCACCGCCTCGTGGCCGACGCGCAGCATTTCGGCGAGGATCTGCTGGGTGTGGCGCACGGTTTGCAACGTGCGCGACAGTACGACATGGTCGAAGGCATTGTCCTCGAAGCCGGCCAGGCCGGCGTCGAGGTCGCTCTGCATGACATTCACGCCGTTCTCGACGGCGGCCAGCACCAGACCGGGATCGAGTTCGATACCCCAGCCGCGCGCGCCGCGCGCAACCAGCAGTTGCAGCAGTTCGCCCTCGCCGCAGCCGAGATCGAGCACTGTCTCGCCCGGCTTGACCCAACTGGCGATGACGTCGTAATCGGGGCGCTTCAGGGCGTGGGTCATGCAGGAAACTCGCTGGGCCGCCCCAAGAGTTTCCCGCCCCTTGAGGGGAGAACCGAGCGAAGCGAAGGTTTACGGGGTGGGCTCATACTTTCACGTTCCGCAGGTAGCCGGCCAACACCGCGTGGTAGTGGCTGTCGTCCATCAGGAAGGCGTCGTGGCCGTGCGGGCTGACGATTTCGGCATAGCTGACATCGTGCTTGCGCTTCATCAGCGCGCTGACGATCTCGCGGCTGCGCGCGGGCGAGAAGCGCCAGTCGGTGGAAAAGGCAACAACGAGGAACTTGGCGCGCGCCTGCGCCAGGGCCGCAGCGAGATCGCCGTCGTAGGCTTCGGCGGGATCGAAGTAATCGAGCGCCTTGGTCATCAACAGATAAGTGTTGGCATCGAAATAGGCGGCGAACTTGTCGCCCTGATAGCGCAGGTAGGACTCGATCTCGAATTCGACGCCGTAACCGAAGCGGCCGGCATCCGGGCGCCGCCGCCGGCCGAACTTCTCGGCCATCTGGTCGTCCGACAGATAGGTGATGTGGCCCAACATGCGCGCAAGCCGCAAACCGCGCGTCGGCCGCGTGCCGTGGCGGTAGAAATGTCCGCCGTGGAAATCCGGATCGGTCAGGATCGCCTGCCGGGCGACATCGTTGAAGGCGATGTTCTCTGCCGTAAGCCGGGGTGCGGCAGCGATCACCAGAGCGTGGCGCACACGCTCGGGCCGGTCGATGGTCCATTGCAGGGCCTGCATGCCGCCCAGGCTGCCGCCGATCACCGCCGCCCATTGTTCGATGCCCAGCGCGTCGGCAAGACGCGCCTGCGCGCGCACCCAGTCATTCACCGTCACCACGGGGAAATCTGCGCCCCAAGGCTGGCCGGTGGCGGGATTGAGCGTAGCCGGCCCGGTCGAACCGTGACAGCCGCCGAGATTATTGACGCCGACGACGAAAAAGCGGTTGGTATCGAGCGGCTTGCCGGGACCGATCAGGTTGTCCCACCAGCCGACGTTCTTGGGTTCGTCGGCATAGTATCCGGCGACATGGTGATGGCCGGAGAGCGCGTGGCAGATCAGGACAGCGTTGGTGCGCGCGGCGTTAAGGGTGCCATAGGTCTCGTAGGCCAGTTCCCAGCGCGGCAGGCACACGCCCGCCGCGAGTTCGAGCGGTGCGTCGAAGGCAAGGCGCGATGCCTCGACGAGGCCGATGCTGGCGTGCTCGGACATCTTGTGCGGCGAACGACTAGGGCTGGACGCGGCGCGCGCCGTCGTAGCGACGGCTCCAGTAGCGGTCGCTCATGTCCTCGATGCGCACGCGGCTGCCGGAACGCGGCGCATGGACGAACTGGCCGTTGCCCAGATAGATGCCGACATGCGAAAAGGCGCGGCGCATGGTATTGAAGAACACCAGATCGCCCGGCAACAGTTCCGTTTTCTCGATGCGCTCGCCGGCCTGACTGATCGCCTTCGCGTTGTGCGGCAGCAGCAAGCCAAGACTGTTGGCGTAGACGTAGCGCACGAAACCGGAACAATCGAACCCGGTCTGGGGCGTAGTGCCGCCACGCTTGTAGCGGATACCCAGCAAGTCGAGCGCCTCGTCGAGCGCGGACTGCATGCCGCCGACGGCGCGATCCACCAGAGAGGGCGGCGCGTCGCTGAGTTGCGGGGAGGATTGGAGGGACGGCGTTTCGTCGGCGTGCGCAGAAGCAACAAAAGTGCTGAGCGCGATGAGCAAAATTGAAAGGATTTTCCGCATGGGGTCGAACTTTAGTGTTAAAGGCGCCGCAGGTAAACCCCCACAGCCGTTTTTTCGATGCCGCACCGCAACAAACTCGGCTGCGGCGGGACGGCGGGAACGGCGCGCGGCGGGCGTCAGAGCCGATCCACCTGCTCGCGGATACGCTCCGGCTCGTCGCAACGCAAGATGCGTCCAACTTTCGTCGCGAGTTGCTCGGCATCGGCCATCACCACCTGCTGCTTCACTTCGAGCAGTTGCGACGGGTGCATGGAGAAATGCCGCAGTCCCATGCCGAGCAACAGCCGCGTCATCTTGGGATCGCCCGCTAGTTCGCCGCATACGGCCACCGGCATCTCGGCCTTCTGTGCGGACAGGATGACCTGAGACAACAGACGCAGCACGGCCGGGTGCAAGGGATCGTAGAGATGCGAAACCGCCTCGTCGGTACGGTCGATCGCCAGCGTGTATTGGATCAGGTCGTTGGTGCCGATGGAGAGGAATTGCAGACGCTTGACGAAGGCGCCGAGCGAGAGCGCGGCGGCGGGAATCTCGATCATGCCGCCGACGGCAACATGCTCGTTGAACTTGCAGCGCCTTTCGCGCAACTGCTGCTTGGCCTGTTCGATCATCGCCAGCGTCTGCTCGATTTCGGTGACGTGCGCCAGCATCGGGATGAGGATCTGCACCTGGCCGAAATGCGAGGCGCGCAGGATGGCGCGCAACTGGGCGAGGAAGATCTGCGGCTCGGCCAGGCAATAACGGATTGCGCGCAGGCCGAGCGCCGGATTGGGCGCCTGGCGCTCGGTGCCGACAAGCGCCCGCGCCGTCTTGTCGGCGCCGATGTCCAGCGTACGGATCGTCACCGGCTTGCCGGCGAGGGCTTTCGCCACCTGGCGATAGGCCTCGAACTGCTCGTCTTCGCTGGGCAGGGTATCCCGGTTCATGAAGAGGAACTCGGTGCGGAACAGGCCGACGCCGTCCGCGCCCGCTTCCTTCACCTGCTCGATGTCCTGCGGCAACTCGATGTTGGCTTGCAGGCTGACCTCAACCTCGTCGAGCGTCGCGGCGCGCGCGGTCTTCAGGCGCTTGAGCTTGGAGCGTTCGAGTTCCAGTTCGCTCTTGCGCAGACGGTACTCTTCCAGCACGCGCGCATCCGGATCGACGATCAATACGCCGCGCGTGCCGTCGACGATGACCAGGTCGTCCTCGCGCACCAATGGGCGGGCGTGGTGCAGGCCGACCACGGCGGGAATCGCCAGGCTGCGGGCGACGATGGCGGTATGCGAGGTCGCGCCGCCGAGGTCGGTGACAAAACCCGCAATCTTCAGTTTCTTGAACTGGATGGTATCGGCCGGCGACAGGTCGTGGGCGACGATCACCAGTTCGCCCTCATCGCCCTTCTCGCCTTTGCCGCCCTTCTTGCCGAACTTGCGCGGTTTGCCGAGCAGGGCGCGCAACACCCGCTCGACCACCTGCACGATATCGTGCTTGCGTTCGCGTAGGTAGCTGTCGTCGATCTCGTTGAACTGGGCAACCAATTGCTCCATCTGCTGCACCAGCGCCCATTCGGCGTTGCAGCGGCGTTCGTAGATCAAGGCCTTGGGCAATTCGGCCAGCATGGGATCGTCGAGGAACATCGCATGCACATTCACCAGCGCCGCGAGTTCGCTGGGCGAACCGGGCGACATAGCCTCCGCGCTCAGCGCATTGAGTTCGCCTCGCACCGTCGCCAGCGCTGCTTCAAAACGGTCGACCTCGCGCTGGACGTCGCGCTCGCGCACCGTATAGTGGGCCACCTCCAGCGTGGCGTGCGACACCAGATGGGCATGACCGATGGCGATGCCTTGCGAGACGGCCAGGCCATGCAGGGAGAAAGACATCTTATTCGTCCTCGCCGAAGCGATCGGCAATCAGGGCCAACAATGCCGCCAGCGCCGTATCGGCCTGCTCGCCATCGGTATCCACGGTCACCGTACAGCCCTTGCCGGCCGCGAGCATCATTACGCCCATGATGCTCTTGGCGTTGATGCGGCGGCCATTCCTTTCCATCCAGACCTCGCAGGGAAAACTGCCGGCCAGTTGGGTCAGCTTGGCGGAAGCACGGGCATGCAGGCCCAGTTTGTTGATGATTTCGGCGTCGGCGCGTGGCATGGGGAGGCGTGGATAGACGTGAATAGACGTGGATGGGCGTTCAGTGTTTGAGCATATTGAGCACGCCGTCGCGCCCACCGCCGGTGGCACGCATCAGCAAGGTTTCCATGCCCTTGTCGCGGTAATTGATGGCCCGCAGCAGCATCGGTAGATTGACGCCCGACAAGCCCTCGACCTTGCCGGCGTCAAGCAGCTTGGCAGCAAGATTGGAGGGCGAAGCGCCATAGATGTCGGTAATGATCAGCACGCCTTCGCCGCTATCGACCAACTGCAACATCTGGCGCGCCAGCGGCAGCAGGTCGTTCGGGTCGTCGCCCGCCGCCACGCCCAGTTGCAGCAACTGTGCGGGACGTTTGTTCAGTACATGGCAAGCGCATTGAATCAAGGCTTCGCCGAGGGTGTCGTGGGTGATGAGGAGCAGACCGATCATGGTGGCGCAATTATTGCACGATGCTTACCGGCAGGTCGGCGGGTTCGAAAGTCAGCCGCGACCGCAAGGCGGCGGTCGCCACGATTCCGCCCGCCGCGTCGATGCGCAACACTTGCGCGGCGCCGATCTTGTGCGCCAGCGCCCGCCAGTCGTCCCCGGCGACGAACAGGGGTTTCGACAGCACGTCGGACAGCATGCCGGCATCAGCCCCCGGCGGCACCAGCACGGTCACTGCCCGCGTTCCCTCGACCGGCACACCGCTACGCGGATCGATCAGGTGACTGTAGCGCCGGCCATCCAGTTCGAAAAAGCGCTGGTAGTCGCCCGAAGTGCCGATAGCCTCGCCGTCGCGCAACTCCAGCGTCGCCAGCGGCGCACCGCCGGCCTCCTCGGCACGCGGATGGCGGATGCCGACGCGCCAGGGCATGTCGCCCTTGCTGCCCAGCGCCAGCACATTGCCGCCGATGTTGATGAGGGCATTGCCGAGGCCGCGCGCCTTGAGGATCGCCGCCGCGCGGTCGAGCGCGACGCCCTTGAGATAGCCGCCGAAGTCGAGCGCAACATGAGAGTCGGCGCTGGCGACACGGCGGCCATCGAGGCGCAGCTTGGCGATGGAGGGCCGCGCCGCGACCAGCGCGGCCAAGGCGGCGGCGTCCGGCAGCGCGGGTTTGAATTCGTCGTCGTGAAAGCCCCAGAGCGCGACGAGACGGCCGATGCCCGGATCGAAGAGGTGGTCGCCTTGTGCCGATAAGGCTTGCGCGGTACGGATCAGCGCGGCGAGTTCTTCCGCTACCTCGTGTGGCCGGCCGGCGGCGATGGCGTCGTTCAGCGCGGTGAGTTCGGAAGGCTGCCAGGCATGGTAGGTGCGGTGCAGGCGGTCGAACTCGCGCAGCACCTCGCCCAGCGCCGCATGCGCCGCCGCCTCCGGCGCGCCCCACACCAGCACTTCGACGCGCGTACCGAAGACATAGGCCTCCTGTGCCACCGGCGCCGGCTTGCCGCAGGCCGCGAGCAACAGCGCCAATAGCGCGGCAAGCAGGAATTTCATACCGGTGCGCTCTGCTCCAGTTCGCGCGCTGCCGCCAACAGGGCGAGGCGCGCCACCACGCCGTAGGCGTAGAAGCGATTCGGCGGCGCGTCGGGCGTCAGGCCGCAATCGGGCAGGGAGCAGCCGGTCTCGAAGGCGAGCGGCTTGAAGTGCATACCGGGCGCGTTGAGGTTTTCGTCGATGCCGCGCTCGCCATGCACGCGGTAGAAACCGCCGACGACGTAGCGGTCGATCATGTACACCACTGGCTCCGCCGCGCCCTCATCGACACGCTCGCAGGTCGGCACGCCTTCCTGGATGATGACTTCGCTGACCTGCAAACCCTCCTTCACCACCGCCATCTTGTTGCGCTGACGCCGGTTGAGATCTTTCACCTCGCTGGCGTCCTTCACCGTCATGATGCCCATGCCGTAGGTGCCGGCATCGGCCTTGACGATGACGAAGGGCTGGGCATCGATGGCGTATTCCTTGTATTTGGCGCGGATGCGGTAGAGCAGGGTGTCGACGTTTGCGGCGAGGCATTCCATGCCGCTCTTTTCCTGGAAGTTCACCGCGCCACAAACCTCGAACTCCGGATCGAGCAGCCAGGGATCGAGATCGAGCAGCGCGGCGAATTCGCGCGCCACCTGGCGATAGGCGGCGAAATGGCGCGACTTGCGGCGCACATGCCAGCCGGCGTGCGGGGGCGGAAGAAGGAACTGCTCATGCAGGTTTTCCAGGAGCACGGGCACGCCGGCCGACAAGTCGTTGTTGAGCAGGATGGCGCAAGGATCGAAATCCGCCACGCCCAGTCGGCGTCCCTGGCCGTCCGGACCCGGCGCGCCGAAGCGCAAGAGCGGCTCCAGCGTCAGACTCTGGCCGTCCGGCAGATCGAGTACGGTGGGCGCGACGATCTCGGGCAACAGACTGCCGATGCGCACGTCGAGGCCGGTATGGCGCAGGATCGCCGCCAGCCGCGCCACGTTCGTCAGATAAAACTGGTTGCGCGTGTGGTTTTCGGGAACGATCAGCAGATTGCGCGCCTCGGGGCAGATCTTCTCCACCGCCGCCATCGCCGCCTGCACGCACAGCGGCAGGAAGGCCGGATTGAGATTGTTGAAACCGCCGGGGAACAGGTTGGTATCCACCGGCGCCAGCTTGAAGCAGCTATTGCGCAGATCGACCGAGGCATAGAAGGGCGGCGTGTGCTCCAGCCACTGGCCGCGCAACCAGCGCTCGATGGTGGTCTCGGCGTCGAGAAAGCGCTTTTCCAGCGCCAGCAATGGCCCGGTCAGGGCGGTGGTAAGGTGGGGAACCATGGTCGAATAACCGTAATTTATCCGCAGTCGATGTTACATCATGTCCAAAGGCGCCCGCCCCTGCAACCGAAGACATCGCAGTCGCGTAGAATCGCCGACCTCGCGCAGTTATGACAGTCGAAATGGAACCCCGTACCTTTGAAATCGCAGTCCACCCCGACGGCACCGCCGCGCCGGGTCAGGGTGTCCTCGCCGCCTTCGTGCCGCCTGCCGACAACTGGCCGCCGGTCATCATCATGGCCTGCGACCCGCGCCACGACCCCGGTCGCACGATCCAGGAGCTTGCGCCCGGCGCGATCGGCTGGCTCAGCCTGGAATTGCGCGCGGCGGCGATGGGCGCGTGCTGGACGGTGATCGACAACTTCGGCCGCTTTACTGAAGCGATACCCGACTTCATGACCATCGGCTTGGTGCCGCCGGTCGCTTTCCAGCGCTTCGAGGGCGGCAGCAGCATCGACGCCTTCTACGGCGACGTCGGCGCGGCGGGAGAGGCGGCCATCGAACTGCTCTCTTCGCTGATCGAACAACCCAGCCAAGATGCGACAACACCTTCGATGCGCGAATTTCTCGATACGGTCGAGGCGCACGGCAGCCTGCCGGCACCCGGCGTGATCTTCCGCAAGGTCGAGGCTGCTGCCGAGGATGGCGACGCACGCATGGTGGCCAACGCCATCCAGCCCGACCCGGTGATTTCGGCCTCGCTGATCAACTCGGCCAACGCCGCGCGCTTCATCCAGGCCGGCAAGACCGCCTCGGTGCCCCAGGCGGTAACGCGGCTGGGCACCAGCTTCGTGCGCCGCGTGGTCTTCGTCGCCGAAATGATGGCGCGCTACCAGAAGGGCGTCTGTCCCGGTTTCGACTATCGCGGCTACTGGCTCAATGCCATTGCCACCGGCGCGGCGATGCGCGCCTTGATCGCGGAATACGAGATTCCCGCGCGCATGGCCGACGACGCCTTCACCACCGGACTCGTCTCCGGCATCGGTTGGCTGGCGGTCGCCGAAACTTTTCCCGCACTGATGGTGCGCTATCTCGAACGCTGCAAGAACGCCGACCCGGTGACCAAGGCGCGCGCCCAGCGCGAGATTTTCCCCTGCGAAATCACCAAGGTATCCGAACGCTACCTGCAACGCTTCGAATTTCCCGAGATCATCCAGGCCGCCGTGGCCGGCCGCACCGACGTCGACCGCAAGTGGTACGACGTACTGGCGCGCGCCAGCCGCGTGGCGCAGGGCATGTCGGCCTTCAACTGTCTGGCGATCCCCTCCACCATCCCCGTGCCGGACTCCTGCCGCGAAGAATGGGAACGCTGGCGCGGCTTTCTCTCCGCGCTCAATTGATCCTCCTCAGAAAACTCGGCTTCGCCCGCGCCGCCAAGCCGTTGGTGACGGATGCCTCACTGCAACTGCACCCCGGCTGGAAGATCGGCCTGACGGGCGCCAACGGCTGCGGCAAGTCCTCCTTCTTCGCCCTCTTGCGCGGCGAATTGCACCCGGAGACCGGCGACCTCGAAATCCCCGCCGTCTGGCGCCTCGGCCATGTCGCGCAGGACACGCCCGCCCTGCCGACCCCGGCGCTGGAATTCGTGCTGGACGGCGACACCGAACTGCGCGCCGTGGAAAGCGCGCTCGCGGCGGCTGAAACGGCACACGACGGCCATCGCATCGCCGAGCTGCACACCCGCTTGCAAGATATCGAAGGCTATGCAGCCAAGGCGCGCGCCGCCGAAATCCTCGCCGGCCTGGGGTTCGCCGAGGCCGACCATGGACGCGCCGTCGCCGACTTCTCCGGCGGCTGGCGCGTACGCCTCAACCTCGCCCGCGCCCTGGTCGCGCGGGCCGACCTGTTGCTGCTCGACGAGCCGACCAACCACCTCGACCTCGACGCCGTACTGTGGCTCGAAAGCTGGCTCAAGAGTTTCCCCGGCACGCTGGTGATGATCTCGCACGACCGCGACTTCCTCGACGCCGTGGTCGGCCAGATCCTGCACATCGACGCCGGCCAGATGAAGTTGTACAGCGGCAACTACTCGACCTTCGAACGCACGCGTGCCGAACGGCTGGCCTTGCAGCAGTCCATGCACGACAAGCAACAGCGCGAAATCGCCCACCTGCACACCTACGTCGAACGCTTCCGCGCCAAGGCGAGCAAGGCGCGCCAGGCGCAAAGCCGGCTCAAAGCGCTGGCACGCATGGAACTCATCAGCGCCGCCCACGCCGACACGCCCTTCGAATTCCGCTTCCGCGAACCCGAGGGCGTCTCCGATCCGCTGCTGACGCTCGACGACGCGAAAGTCGGCTATGGCGACACGGCGATCCTGCAAGGCGTCAAGCTCACGCTGCGGCCGGGCAGCCGCATCGGCCTCCTGGGCCGCAACGGCGCCGGCAAGTCGACGCTGGTCAAGCTGCTCGCGGGCCAAAACTCGGCGCTGTCAGGACGGCGGCTCGAAGGCCGGCACCTCAAGATCGGCTACTTCGCCCAGCACCAGATGGAGCTGCTACGCCCCGACGAATCGCCGTTACGGCATCTCTCACGCCAGGAGCCGCAGACCCGCGAACAAGAACTGCGCGACTACCTCGGTGGCTTCGACTTTCGCGGCCAGATGGCCGACGCGCCCTGCGGCCGCTTTTCCGGCGGCGAAAAGGCGCGGCTGGCGCTGGCGCTGATGATCCGCACGCGCCCCAATCTGCTGCTGCTCGACGAACCGACCAACCACCTCGACCTCGAAATGCGCGAGGCGCTGACCCTCGCCTTGCAGGAAACCGAAGCGGCGATGGTGCTGGTCTCGCACGACCGCCACCTCTTGCGCACCACGGCCGACGAACTCTGGCTGGTGGCCGACGGCCGCGCGCAGGTTTTCGACGGCGACCTCGACGACTATGCCGCCTGGCTCGCCGCACGCCGTGGCACAGCGAAGTCCAGCGGCGACGCCGACCCCGACAAGCAGGCCCGCCAGCAAGCGCGCGCCGACGACGAGGCGCGCAGAAAGTCGGCGCTGGCGGCACGGCGCCCCTTGCAAAAAGAAGCCGAGAAGCTCGACAAGCAACTGGCCGGCTGGCACGCCGAACAAGCCGAGCTGCAAGGCCAGTTGGCCGACCCCGCGCTCTACGCCGCGCCCGACCGCGACCGCATCGAAACGCTCAACAAACGCCAAGCCGAACTGGCGGCCCTGATCGAAGGCGCCGAAACGCGCTGGCTGGAAATCCACGAAGCGCTCGAAGCCGGTTTGTAGGTAATCCGACATAGGCTCCGCCAATCCTGGCATTGGATTATTTTGCCCGGAGTCATACCGGGGCCTATTGCATAATCACCCGCTAATTTCAGCGATGCTCGGGGGGATTGCATGTTTGGCAAGTCACGCAGGGAAATCGAGGGGCTACGGCGCGATCTAGCCGAAGCCAGGAGCAGCGAGCAGGCCGCCAACGAACGCATCGCCACGCTGGAGGCCACCCTCGCCGAAACCCAGTCCTATGGCAAGGAAGACCGCGAACGCATCCGTTTCTTCGAGGAACTGGTCAAGCACCTCCACGAATTCGGCGAATCCACCAAGTCGGTGCAGACCAGCATGGCCGCCATGGCCCAGGTGCTGCGCAACGAGACCCACCAGGCGGCGAAGGCCGCCGGCGAAACCGCCCACAGCCAGCAGACCGTGCGCCGTCTTACCGAACACATCGGCCACCTGACCGAACGCGCGCAGTCCAGCGCCAACGCCATCGACCAGTTGCACGAACGCACCGGCCGCATCAACGGCATCGTCCAGCTCATCAAGGAAATCGCCGACCAGACCAACCTGCTCGCCCTCAACGCCGCCATCGAAGCGGCGCGCGCCGGCGAACAGGGTCGGGGTTTCGCGGTGGTGGCCGATGAGGTGCGCAAGCTCGCCGAACGCACCACCGCCTCCACCGCAGAAATCTCCCAACTGGTAGCGCGCGTGCAAGAACAAGCCGCGCAGCTCAAATCGCAATCCGAGATCAACCCCGAGGATATGGCGGCCATCCGCGCCAACGGCGACGAGGCCTTCGCCAGCATCGACGGCCTGCTCGGCATTTCGCAGCACCTGACGAAAACCATCGCCGCCACCGCCCTGCGCAGCTTCGTCGAAACGGCGAAGGAGGACCACCTGGTCTTCAAGATGGAAATCTACCGCGTCTTCCTCGGCGTGTCGGACAAGGGCCCTGAGGACTTCGCCAGCCACACCGCCTGCCGGCTCGGCAAGTGGTACTACGAAGGCGACGGCAAGGCCTGCTTCTCGCAACTGCCCGGCTATACGGCCGTCGAGCCGCCGCACATGCGCGTGCACAGCAACGGCCAGGCCGCCGTGCGCGCCTATCGCACCGGGGACTATGCCAAGGGTCTGACCGCCCTGGGCGAGATGGAAAGCGCCAGCATGGAGGTGCTGCGTCACCTCGAAGCCATGGCCAGCGCGGGCGAACGCGACCCCGGCATCCTCTGCACGCCGGGAAGCTGAAACTGCACACGAAATAATCGACATTCCGGCGCGCTGCCGGGATGGGGCCATGGCTAGAATGCGCGCCTTTCGCGGGCGCCCCGCATTCACGCAACGCATCCTTCCATGTCCCACACACCACGCGCATTGTTCCTCGCGGCGAGCCTCCTGCTCGCCGCTCCCGCCTGGGCGCTGCCCGACGCTGCCGGCATCGCCGGCATCCAGAGCGGCTACGCCGACAACACCGAGATCAAATTCAGCCTCGACTTCCAGACCGCCGATTACGGGCGCGCAGTCGATGTCTTCGTCCTGCTGCAAATGGGCAACACCTATCTGGCGCGCGACGGCGACGGGAAATACCAAACCTGGACCGGCGGCGTGCCGCCCAGCAAGAAAATCACGCCCAACAGCGCGCGCGTCACCGAATCGCTCGGCGGCGGACTGAACCTCTTCGACTTCCCCGCCGTCTCGATCCACGTCGGCTATGGCTACGGCATGGACGAAATGCTCGCCAGCCAACGCTACAAGACCATCTACCCGCAGGACACGGGCGACGCCTTGCTGCCCGCGCTGCCGCGCCCCGCCACCCCCGCCGCGCGCCGCGACGCCGAAGCCCTGCTCGCCGCCCTCGGCGCACGCCTCGCCCAGTACAACCCCGCCGACCCGGCCATCCAGGACAACAGCGACTTCCTGCGCACCGCCGCGCTGTTCGACCAGGTGGCGCTAGCCATCGGCCAACAACACCAGCAGGAAGACCGCATCCTCCAGCGCGCCGCCGAGACCGGCAACTTCGACCTCGCCAGCGGCGAAGCCATCACCATTCCGGTCGACCCCGCCGGCGCCACACCGGATTTCTGCAGCGGCAGCGTCGTCTGTCGGCGCAGCTACGACAGCGCCAGCGGCGAAACCCTGCTCACGCTGATGCACAACGCCAATGGGACCGACACAGCGGGCACCGCCGCCGCGCCCGTCTCGCTGCCGGTCAGCGGCGTCGACCTGCCCGGCCAGGCGCTCTCCCTCTACCCCGCCAGCATCCGCGCCACTCAATGCATGCCCTGGTCGACGAGTTGCACCAGCGTCAACGCCCTGAGCAGCACCAGCCTCGGCGCCGGCTACGAATCCCTCGCCGCCGCCGTGACCAGCCAAGCCAGCGCCATGCTTGCCACCTGCGCCAGCTACATCGAAGGCGTATATCGCGCGCAAGCCACCCCGACCTACGGCAGCGCCGACCGCGCCGCCGTCTATGGCAGCTACCTGCCGGCCGCGAAAAAGTACTACCTCTACTGCCACGAAGAGGCCATGTTCTGGACCTACACCCACGGCACCCTCTACGAGGCCACGGTCGACTCCACCGGCCACATCGCCACGCAAAGCCCGAACTGGGTCGCCAATAAAATCCAGACCTTCCGCGACACCAAAGACCAGGGCATTGCCAAGCTGGTCGCCAACGTCGTCGTCGGGCAGATTCCCTACGTCAATGTCGTCAACTCCGGCGTGAAATGCCTGTTCGGCACCTCGCTGGTAGACATGGTCATGAACCGCAGCCGCACCATCAACGGCCTCGCCTGCCGCCAGGCCGCGCTCAACCTCGCCACCTCGGTGCTGCCCATCCTCAAGACCATTCCCATCCCTATCGCCAACAGCGGCAGCCTCACCAGCGCTGCCGGCATCACCCTCGCCGCGCTCGACGGCATCGACGACTTCTGGAGCCGCCTGAGCTACGCCATGACCACGTCGAACAGCCGCTACGGACTCCCCCACTGACAACAGGGACGACTCAAGTAGAATCCGCCCTTTTTTCCAAGGGAGTCCGCCGTGCAGTTGGTATGTCTCGACCTCGAAGGGGTGCTCGTCCCCGAAATCTGGATCGAATTCGCGGAGCGCACCGGCATTCCCGAACTGCGCCGGACCACGCGCGACGAGCCGAATTACGACACGCTGATGAAGTTCCGCCTCGACCTGCTGAAGCAGCACAAGCTGGGCCTGCCGGACATCCAGAAAGTGATCGGTGAAATGGGCCCGATGGCCGGCGCCAAGGACTTTCTCGACGCCCTGCGGCGCGACTTTCAGGTCATCATCCTGTCCGACACCTTCTACGAATTTGCCATGCCGCTGATGGCACAACTGGGCATGCCGACGCTGTTCTGCCACAAGCTGGAGGCGGACGCGGCGGGCTTTCTGGTGAACTATCACCTGCGCATGCCGAACCAGAAGATGGAGGCGGTGCGTCGCTTCAAGGAAATCAACTTCAAGGTCATCGCCGCCGGCGATTCCTACAACGACACCGCCATGCTCGGCGAGGCCCACGCCGGCATCCTGTTCCACCCGCCGCAAAACGTCATCGACGAGTTCCCGCAGTTCCCGGTGACGATGAACTACGCCGAGCTGCGTGCAGAGATCGACCAGGCCGCAGCCAGAATCTAATGCATCGCGAACGTTTCTACACCCTCGCCGCCTCCTGCCCCGACCGCAGCGGCATCATCGCGCGCATCACCGGCTTCATCGCCGAGCATCGGGGCTGGATTCTCGAATCGAGCTTTCATGCCGACGAGGGCTCGGAGACGCTGGCGAGCCGTTACTTCATGCGCATCGAAGTCAAGGCCAATTCGCTGCCCTTCATGCTCACCGAGTTTCGCGCGCGCTTTGCGCCGATTGCGGCGGAACTGGAGATGGACTGGAAGATCACCGACAGCGCGGTGAAGAAACGCGTAGTCGTGCTGGTGTCGAAGCAGGAGCATTGCCTGTACGACCTGCTGGCACGCTGGCAGTCGAAAGAACTCGATATCGAGATCCCCTGCATCATCTCGAACCACGATACCTTCAGGGGCTTCGTCGAGTGGCACGGCATACCCTTCCATCATGTGCCGGTGACCGCCGACAACAAGCCGCAGGCCTATGCCGAGGTGCAGCGCCTGTTCGAGGAGTCGCACGGCGACACCATGGTGCTGGCGCGCTACATGCAGATTCTGTCGCCGGAACTCTGCGCCGCCCATCCCGGCAAGATCCTCAACATCCACCATAGCTTCCTGCCCAGCTTCGTCGGTGCCAAGCCTTACCACCAGGCCTACCAGCGCGGCGTCAAGCTGATCGGCGCGACCTGCCATTACGTCACCGCCGAACTCGACCAGGGCCCCATCGTCGAACAGGATGTGATCCGCATCGACCACTCCGATTCGCCCGAGGATATGGTGCGCTACGGCAAGGACATCGAAAAAACCGTGCTGGCGCGCGGCTTGCGCTACCATCTGGAAGACCGCGTACTCGTGCATGGCAACAAGACCATCGTGTTTCGCTGACCAACGAGGAGTATCACGATGAACTGGGACAAACTTCAGGAACAACTGGCGCGCGAAGCGCGCGAATACCTCGCCGATCTGCGCGAACTGCGCGACGACCTGAAGAGCGCCGAAGGCTGGATGGCCTTGGGGTTGGTGGTCGCCGCCGTCCTGATGACCGCCGCTTGGTTCGTCGTCAGCCTGGGTTTCAATCCGGCCAACGACCACGTCACTTCCTTCATGCTGAATTTCGGCCTGCGCAGTTGCCGGCCGGTCGACAATTTCAGCGGCGTCGTGATGTTTGTCGACTTCATCATGCTGCTCTTCCTCACGGTGGTTTCGCTCGGCAACGTGCTCAATATGATGCGTCGGGTACGCCAGGGCGAAGCGCGCGAGCCGCGCGATCTGATCATCTCCACCAGCCTGATGCTGGCGGTCGGCATCGGCGGCATCATCTTCATGCTCTGGGTGTGCTGAGCCTCAGGCCGCGCTCTCCGTCGCAGCGCGCACGATCCTGACCGACTCATCGCCGAGCCGCACTTCCTCGCCGCCGCGCAGCTTGCGCCGCACGCGGGTTTCGACCTGACCATCGACGCGCACCCGGCCATCGCCGATCAATATTTTCGCGCTGCCGCCGGAACTCGCCAGACCCAGCACCTTGAGCAGGGCATTCAACTCGATGAACTCGCGGGTCAGCATGAAGCTTGTTTCGGTCATGGCGGGCAATCCGGGGAAATAGAGCCGGCATGGTACGCGACTTGGCGCACGGCAGCGCGACGCTGCGCCCGACTACGCCGCCAGGTTCATTCTGGGCAGGCTGTGTTCCTGTTTGCTGCGTGCCCTGACGATGCCGGTACGTACCGCGAACGAAAAGTGCAGCAGATCGAAGCCAATCGTCTGCGATACGCGGAATAAATCCAGATTGCGCTCGGTTAAAGTATGGGTCGCTGCGGCGATCCGCTCGAGTTCCTCTGCGTAGCCATACCAGCTTGTCATCGACAGATAGTAGGCAGCGAGGGCAAGGGCTACCCGGTCGTTGGCGCCCCCGACGCACCACGCGTCGGGGTCAAAGGCGTTACGTTGAGCAATGCAGAACTGCGCAAGCGACTCGGTGACGGATTTGTCCATGGCGCCCCCCATTGCCCGACGCACGGGCATTGACTAAAACGGCTCAAGCCGCTGCACGTTTTGCCTTGCCATTACCCTGATGCACCGCCGGCGCACTGACTGCATTGATCTGGGCGGCGCTCAGGCGGGCGAACTCCTCGGTGGCGCGCGCCGTGGCGGCATAGGTCGATTGAGCGGCGCCCACCACCATCTTCATGGCCGACAGCACCGGCACTGCGGCTGCGGGCGCGGCGTCGAGCTTCTGGCCGATCTCGTCCGTGACTTCAAGGGCTTTGGCCTGCGCGTCGTTGAGCAACTCGACCTGATACTGGCAACTGGCGGCGCAGATGCCACTCCAATACGACATCATTCTCACCATCTGGCTCCGCACCAGTTCGGCATGGGCCGCTTGCAGTTCCGGCAAGCTGCGGAGCGTACCGATCCGTTGCGCCATCTCGCCCTGGCCAGTGCGCGCGATGGCCGCCGCCCCGGCGTGGTAATCCTGCAGGCGCTCGACGCCGTCCAGGCAGAGGTTCATCATATCCAGCGTCGACTTGAGCGCAGAACGGTATAGATCGGGAATCGGGTCATTGGCTTGCCACATCGTTATCTCCTTAGGTGTTGAATCGCGGGGTTCCCTTGCTGCTTGCACAAGGGTCGATGCATCCTATGCGGCACAGCATGCAAACATAATTCCTGGCGCGCGGTATTTCGCCTACTGGTTTACCCGTAGCAGCGCTGGCGGGGCGCGATTGAAGCGGTCAGGCCCAATGCCGAGCCCTCCCTGATCCGGCGGGAGCATGTGCACAGCAAAATAGCGATAGGTCGCGCGACCGCCGGCCTTGGCATGGTACAAGGCAGCGTCGGCCCGCTTCAGCAGGGTATCGAAATCCTCCCCGTCATCCGGAAAGACGCTGATGCCGATGCTCGAAGAGACGCTCAGGAGATGGCCGTCGATCTCGAAGGGCTCGTCGAGCCGCTCCAGCAGCTTGCCCGCAATCGGCGCGATATTGTCGTCGGCCCCCCGGCCCGACAGAACGATGACGAATTCGTCGCCCCCCAGCCGGCTGATGGTGTCGGATTCCCGCAGGCAATTTTTCAAGCGCGCGCTGGCGGCACGCAACAGGCTGTCGCCGACGGGATGCCCCAGCGCATCGTTGATGCCCTTGAAATGATCGAGATCGAGAAATAGCAGTGCAAGCCTGAAATCGATGCGCCGGGCGAGGGCAAGCTCCTGCTCGAAGCGTTCGCGCAGGAGCAGGCGGTTCGGCAACCCCGTCAGCGGATCGTGATAGGCCAGGTGACGGATGCGCTCTTCGTGGGCCTTGCGCTGGGAAATATCGGCAAACGTGGCGATGTAATGCGTCACCGCGTTCTCCCGATTGTGCACGGCACTGATCGCCAGCCATTCCGGGTAAACCTCCCCGTTCTTGCGCCGATCCCAGATCTCGCCCTCCCAATAGCCCTCCGCTGCAATGGCAGCCCACATGGCGCGAAAAAAGTCAGCGTCATGTCGGCCGGAGGAAAACAGGCGCGGCGTCCGGTCAATCAGATCTTCCGCCGCATAGCCGGTAATCTTGGTCACCGCCGCATTGACGCACAGAATGCGCTCGCGCGCGTCGGTGATCACGATCCCCTCGCGGCTGGTCTCGAATACCTTCGACCACAGACGCTCCTGCTCGGCGGCGCGCGCTCGGGCGGCGAGTTCCTGTCGCAACTGTGCGTCGTTGGCGCACGGTGCGGCCAACGTAAGGTCAAGCTGGGGGCGCAGTTGCGCCATCGGGAGAGGGGCAATAACCATATTTCCGTATGCTGATTTACGCCAGTCGGGGTTGGGGGTGCGCAGGGTCTGACTGCCCTGCTGCGATGCAAATGCTAAGGCAATCCATATGCACCTGAAATACCGGTATCCCCGTATTCTGACTAGGCAAATGCCGGTAGCAGAGTGTTCGTGCCGCCACCGGCGGGGCGCCGGATAATTACTTGTATACCGGTATTCCTCGGGCATTGCGCCAGGGTGTTAAATGGCCGACTCAATATAGTGGTTACTGGAGGGGGC
>Ga0209262_10000034_pt1 | contig 159516 bp, 101 predicted proteins | sample Lowcelwee11metaG_FD_187171 | JGI IMG/M metagenome (GOLD analysis project Ga0209262, IMG submission 187171) | Freshwater pond sediment microbial communities from the University of Edinburgh, under environmental carbon perturbations - Low... | ecosystem: Environmental > Aquatic > Freshwater >...
GGGAATTAATAGAAGGAGCAGGTTGTGAGCTAAAATATTTACCATCTTATTCGCCGGACCTAAACAAGATTGAAAACTGCTGGTCATGGATAAAAAGTAGGATTCGCAAACAAATAAGTCAGTTTAACTGCCTTCGGGATGCGATGGAGTATGTACTAGAACAAGCGTCCTAACCACCTTGGCGACTGCTATATCAGGATCAAGTCGTAGTTTAAATCCGCAATTGTAGGGTGTGTTAGCGACAGCGTAACACACACACCCTAAATTAACGGTGAGTTCATTATAATAGGTGCTATGTATATTTGATGGTGCGTTACACTCCGTTAACGCACCCTACTATTAATTAGTAACTAGCCCGGCTTAACATTTGTTGAATATTTTGTTCATAGGCCACATTATCCAAGCCATTACCTTGATTCACCTGATTGACATAAACAATTTTCTGCATTTCCTCAATCCGTTTGGATGTAGCGGGATGGGTACTCATAATACTGGGAACAGAAGCACCTTTCTTTAATAATTTTTCCATAAAGGTAATGGCCCCTTGCGGATCATAACCCGCCTCCGTTAACATTTTCAGGCCCCGTTTATCCGCATCTAATTCCGCTCCCCGACTACGAGGGCGACGCATGGCCATTTCTACGCCGATTTGTACGGCCTTATTCTTATTAAGTCCGGCTGCCGTTGCCACTCCCTGGGTGATCGACATTTCCCGTAATTGTTTCACCGCATGACGACCCGTAATATGACCGATTTCATGGGCGATAACGCTGGCCAATTCTGCCTCATTATCAGCCTCTTTAATCAGACCTACATTCACATAGACAAAACCGCCCATCGTCGCAAAAGCGTTAATATCATTACTATCTACCACTTGAAAAGTATAGGGAATATTCGGGCGATCGCCCGTGGCAGCCAGTTTTTGTCCAATATTATTAATATAAGAATTCAAAACCTCATTACGATAAACTTTCACCTCCGTAGAAATTAACTGTTCGTTAATTTCCTTACCTAAATTCACCTCTTGTTTATCAGATAAAGTGCTTAATTGAATAACTTGAATACCCCGAAAAATCAACTCTCCCCAAGGCAAAGCCAGACTAGGTTGGGCAGCCAAGGAGATAGTGCTGGCTACTAATACAGAGAGGGCTGGATAAAACCAACTGTGACGCTTATTGATTAATTGATGAGATGAATGTTTTAACATGATTGCTGAGTTATTTGTGGAATTACTTGCTGATTTAATTGCTGACATGATTAGTTATCCTAACTATTATAGTGAATCTAAAATCTAATAAAGTAAATTTGCTCTGGTGGTAACAGACACTTTGATGGGAATATTCGGCTCGATCAATAAATCAATTACCTAAATTGAATATTTAATTGATATTATGGATTTGCTTATTTGGAAAAAATAGTGAGATTAATTATTTAATCTAGTTGGACTCCCATACAACTATCTAAAACTGTTTTCCTGGAAATTTCTAGGTGTATTGATCCAGTTGTCAAATTGACCTGGTAGATTAATATTCTGTATCGTCCCCTAATTATTACTATTCTTAACTATTGATGTACAAAAATCAGTTAATAAACTTACCGTAGGGGCAATTCATGAATTGCCCCTACTAGCCTAGGGTAAAAACCGCTATATTAAAAAGAGTTATCAAGTAACTGTAAATTAACTATCCATAAACTAAATTATACAACTATGAAAATATTAGATAATCAAGGTCGTTTATTTGGCAAAATTAGTCTGCTGGATTTTGGGGCATTATTTGTAATTCTCATGGTATTAGTGGGAATATTCGTGTTTCCTGGTACGAGTATTGGTTCTGATACGGCTACCCCTGGTGTGAATACAGCTAATATTAAAATGATTGAAGTGGATGCGATCGCCCTAGGGGTAAAAGGTCGTAAGCCAGAGGATCTATTAAAAGTGGGGGAAAAAACTAACGTGATTGTGAGAAATCAGCCCTACGGTCAATTAGATATTAAATCAGTAGAAGTTTTAACTAGAATGTTGGCTGTACCTCAACCGGACGGTTCCGTGAAAGCTGTACCTGATCCGAGAGAAGAAGAAGCCTTTAGTCGTAACCTGATGTTAACTTTAGCTGGTCCTGGTCAAGTAACCCCTGATGGTATAGTGATCGGTAATTTAAAAGTGAAAGTCGGTAGCACCATTGAATTAGACGGCAAAAACTATAATTTTAATGTCAGTGTGATTGATATGCGGGTCCTAGATAAGAAATAATAAAAACTCAATTTCTTTGACTAAACAACTGAATAATAGCTATATACCTGGGTGTATCGGTTTCTTACCCATAAATTTATTTACTAACTTTACAATATGCTGATTTGTCCTCAGTGCCAATTTGAGAATCCTGATCAACACAAATTTTGTCAAAAATGCGGTACTTCTCTTACCCATAAATCCTGTTCACAGTGTGGCAATACAGTTGATCTCAGTAGTTATCAATGTGATAGTTGTGGTGCTGATACTGGTCAAACTTGGCGAGCGATCGTGATTTGTTCACCAGAGGAGAATACAGCCGGCAAGTTCCTGGGAGAAAAAGCTAAATTAACGGGGGCGATCGCTGGTGATTATAATTCTCCAGAATCAGCCTTAGATTTAATTAGTAGTTCTCCTGATCTAGTATATGAAACTATTAATAACTCTGTCCTAGAAACTGATCAGGAGCCTGGTGAAGTTACCACAGATGTTATAGCTATTAACCTGAGTGAGGATAGTCAAAGTGCATCAGAGTTAACCTGTGATGATCCTGGTGAGTTATTAACAGGCGATACAGAGGTTAATATAGATACCAGCAGTAGTTTAGATAATGCCATTGATACACCGGCAGTGCCTCTATTTGCCGAGGTATTAGCCGGTGAATTTTTAGACTCAGATCAGCGTTATCAGTTAATAGATGCTTTACTCGGTTGTGATTATGGAGAAATCAGAACGGCGACAGTTTTAGATCGGCAACCTTTGCAAATTTCTCTTCTGCGGGCAACCATGGCTCAAACTTTGGGAGGAAATAGTTTAGAACCAGAAGACTTGAGTAAATTATTAATACCCTTAGTCTCAGAAGAGGGTATTGATCTAACTTTGCCATATCTGCAATTTAAGAATGTATTACCGAGTAATTTACCGGATATTCAAGATAGTTGGCAGAATGCTGAAAAAACTATTTTACTGGTAGAAAATTTAGCTGAATGGCCGATATTATCTGATCTCTGGAGTAATCCTGATATTCCCCAAAGACAGATATTAGAATGGTTAGAGCAGATGATTGATTTATGGCAAATTTTATCGCCGGCTGGTTATGCGACAAGTTTATTACAGGTAAATAATTTACGGGTACATCCTGAAATTTTACAAGCGGCTAATCTGACTAAGTTACCAGCCGTTAAAATACAGCAGTTATATCCTGATCAAGCCAAGTTAGATTTTGCTGAATTATTAAAGTTTTGGTTATGGTTATTTGAACAGTCACAACGCACATTATTTGGACCTTTAGCTGATTTTTTACATGAAATACGGGAAGGTGTGCAAGAAATAGACGCAGTGCGATCGCTGATTAATCATACCCATCAACAGATAGTATTAGAGTTGGGTAGTACAGAGAATGACAGTATTGAAAATTCATTACCTCAACTGCAATTAAAAAGTTTAACGGCAGCCGGGGCAACTCATGTAGGGAAAATTCGCCAACATAATGAAGATTATTTTGGTATAGCAACTATTCTGCGAGAAACTGTTTCCCCTACTGGTCAAGTATTAAGCGGGCAGGGTTTATATATTCTCTGTGATGGCATGGGTGGTCATGAGCAGGGGGAAGTGGCTAGTCAATTAACGGTGGAAACTTTACAAGCAAGTTTAAAATTTTTCTGGGATGAGCAAATATTACCGGATCAGGCAAAATTAGAAGCGACTATTCATCAGACTAATCAGACGATTTATGAGATTAATCAGACGGAAACTCGATCCGGTAGTGGTCGCATGGGTACGACTTTAGTCATGTTATTAGTTAATCAAACAGAGGTGGCGATCGCCCATGTGGGGGATAGTCGTTGTTATCGTTTTACGGCCAGTCTCGGTTTAGAACAGTTAACCTTAGATCATGAAGTCGGGCAACGGGAAATTAATCGGGGGGTAGATGAGCAGACTGCTTATAATCGGGCGGATGCTTACCAACTGACTCAGGCAATTGGTCCCCGTGATCAGCAGTTCGTGTCACCGGATATAAAATTTTTATCGGTAGAGGAAGATACTTTATTTTTGCTGGCTTCTGATGGTTTGACCGATAATAATTTGGTAGAAAATAATTATCATGCAGTATTACAACCGTTATTACATCCCCGATTTACCCTCAAGGAAGCGACTGAGCAGTTAATTGATTTAGCCAATCAGTTTAATGGGCATGATAATATTAGTTTGATATTGGTGAGAATATTAGTGAATGCACTGTAGGGCGGGTTATTAAGGGGGGTTATAAAACTTCACCCCTAATATTCTCCTAACCCGCCTCCAGGGATTTTGTGTCACAGAAAAAATTACGATTCCTGAATAACAAAATTCACCAATTTACCCGGTACAACAATCACCTTTTTAATAGTTTTTCCAGCAATATGACGTTTGACTAGATCAGATTCCCGTGCATATTTTTCTAACTCAGCTTTATCAGCCTGTGAGGGAACCACAATAGTGCCTCTGGTTTTCCCCATGATCTGAATAACTAGGGTAATTTCATCCACTATTAAGGCATCAGGATCAAACTCTGGCCAAGCCTGATCATGAATAGAATCCTGATGACCAGTGACTTCCCACAGTTCTTCAGCAATATGGGGAGCAAAAGGAGCTATTAATAATAATAAAGACTCTATTCCCTCGGCATAAATAGCTGAGTCCTTACTATCAGCATCAGATAAAGCATTATTTAATTTCATCAATTCAGAAACAGCCGTATTGAATTGGTAATCATCGTTTAGATCCTCAGTGACTTCCTTAATAGCAATGTGAATCGCCCGCCGTAAATCTTTTTCAGCTTTACTTAAATTAGCCAAAGTCTGCTGATTTTGTTTACCTCTTAAGGCTACTAAATTATGATTACTAGCAAAATCTGTGACTAAATTCCATACCCGATTTAAAAAGCGAAATTGCCCCTGTACATCCGCATCATCCCATTCTAAATCTTTTTCCGGTGGGGCTTTGAAGAGAATAAACATTCGAGCTGTATCGGCTCCATAATTTGCCATTACTTCCAACGGATCGACACCATTGTATTTAGACTTAGACATTTTTTCATAGAAAAATTCTAATGTTTCGCCGGTTTCTGGATCAATATAATTATTATCTCCTTCCCCTTTTTTCACTTTGGCAGAGGGAACATATTTACCTGTATTAGGATTTTTATAAGTTAAACCCTGCACCATGCCTTGGGTTAATAATTTTTGGAAGGGTTCCCGACATTTTATTAAGCCACAATCATGTAAAACTTTTGTGAAAAAGCGGGAATACAATAGGTGCAAAATAGCGTGTTCAATGCCACCTACGTATTGATCAACCGGCATCCAATTATTAATAATCTTGCTATCAAATACTGCTTGATCGTTTTTGGCATCAGGATAACGGAGGAAATACCAGGAAGAATCAATAAACGTATCCATCGTATCCGTTTCCCGTTTTGCCGGTTTACCACAAGTCGGACAAGCTATATTCACCCAATCATCAATTTGCGAAAGAGGAGAAGCTCCCCGCCCAGTAAAAGCCACATTATCTGGTAATAATACAGGTAAATCTTGATCGGGTACAGGTACAGCCCCACAATCATCACAATGAATAATGGGAATAGGCGCACCCCAATAGCGTTGACGGGAAATTAACCAATCTCTCAAGCGGTATTGAATCCGCCCTTTGCCGTAACCTTCATCTTCGGCAAATTCAATAATCGCATTTTTAGCAAAAACCGATTTTTCCCCACTAAATCGCCCAGAATTCACCATAATACCTGGTTCAGTATAGGCTACTGTTAATGTCTCCGTATTATCATCTGCATCATCGGGAACGATCACAACTTTTACCGGCAAATCATATTGTTTGGCAAATTGAAAATCTCTCAGATCATGGGCTGGTACACCCATCACCGCCCCTGTGCCGTATTCATATAAAACATAATCAGCGATCCAAATCGGTACTTTTTCATCATTAAACTGATTAATCACATAAGCCCCGGTAAATACTCCCCGTTTGGGTTTATCCTCAGCAGTTCTTTCTAATTCACTTTGGCTGGCAACTTCCGTAATAAATCGATCTACAACAGCTTTTTGCTCCGGTGTAGTTAACTTTTGCGTTAAAGGGTGTTCTGGTGCTAATACTATATAACTAACCCCGTAAATAGTATCGGGGCGGGTGGTAAATACACCTATTTTTTCCTCACTACCCTCAATTAAAAATTCTAAATAAGCCCCTGTAGATTTACCAATCCAGTTAGCCTGCATTAATTTCACCCGCTCCGGCCAACCCGTCAAGGTATCTAAATCATTTAATAATTGTTCGGCATAATCGGTAATTTTGAAAAACCATTGCCGTAATAATTTGCGTTCAACTTTTGCCCCGGAACGCCATGACCGCCCCTCATTATCTACCTGTTCATTAGCTAAAACGGTTTGATCAATTGGATCCCAATTCACCGCTGCTTCTTTTTGATAGGCTAAACCTTTTTGATAAAACTGTAAGAAAATCCACTGAGTCCACCGATAATAGTCAGGGGAACAGGTGGTGACTTCTTTTTCCCAGTCAAAGGAAATACCTAACCGCTGTAATTGTCCTTTCATTTGAGCAATATTCTCGTATGTCCAGGTTGCCGGTGGAATATTCCGTTCAATCGCTGCATTTTCGGCAGGTAGTCCAAAAGCATCCCAACCCATGGGATTTAATACCCGATAACCCTGCATTCTTTTTAAACGGGCAATCACATCAACTATTGTATAGACCCGCACATGACCCATATGTAAGTTACCCGATGGATAGGGGAACATGGCCAAGGAATAGAATTTCGGTTTAGATTCGTCTGTAGAGGTTTGATCGGCATTTTTGCTTGCCCAGGTTTTTTGCCATTTATCAGAAATAGCACTCGGATTATATTTTGTGTCCATAATTATTATCTGCTGGTAAATTTATTAATAAATGAAATTTCCTAACTATTCTGCCATAGAGAGGAAAGTCTATAAGAAGTTTTACTCCTATGTGGTAGGGGCAATTCATGAATTGCCCCTACAGTATATGGTAGAGATCAAATTTTTGTATCTGATTAGGTATAACAATTTCTACATAATTTAAAGCCAACCTTTTAAGCGATAAACAAATATGCCTAAATATTCTTTGAGAGCCTTGGTAGTTTTTTCCAGGTTATCTACATCGGGTAAAAGGTTGAGAATTTTTAGGGCTAAACTACTAGATTGATAAAAATCTTTATTGGTAATAAAAAAATCAGTAGGAGCGGGAATCACGTCTATACCTAACTTTTGGAATATTAACAATGAGCGGGGCGTGTGCATAGCAGAAGTCACTAATAATATTTTGCCGGTGATCTTTTGTTCCTCTAAGATTTTCTGTACATTCACTGCATTTTGTCGGGTATTCAAAGAGGTTTTATCTTGTAAAATAGCACTACTTGGCACACCCATTAACTCAGCAATACTCGCCATATCAGTGGCTTCCGGTGATTGTTTTCCCTGCCAATCAACTCGCCCACCACTTAATATTAATAACGGTGCTTTGCCCTGTTTATATAATTTCACGCCATAAATAATGCGATCGCCCGCTTCCCCTAACTCGATCCAGGGACGAGGCGGAATACTCGGTTTCACCCCGCCCCCTAATACAACTATCGCTGATGCCTCCGGTAAATCAGTCACCGCAGCAATATTCTGCCATTCAAGCGATCGCACTAAGGAAAAAGCCACCCAATTATTACTGGCAATCAGTAATATTAATAGAGCTAAAACCAGCGGAATGATCGATAATTTACCATTTTTCCAAGATAAAACAAGAGAAATACCCATCAATAGGCAAGTTATACCTAAAGGATAAATAAACATGGGTAAAAGTTTCGATAAAAAGATAAACATATTAAATAAAAGTTAAATTATTAATAAAATTAATGATCAAAAGTCTGACTAGACAATTGACCAATTATAATACAATAGGCGTGGGATGATCTTTAGGATAATTGTCAAATAAAAAACCGTGTTTTCTAAACCAGAACAAAAATATCAAATTCTCCAACGGGAATTAAGATTAGGTATCTTTGCCTTGATTAGTTTAATAATCCTGGGAACATTATGGTACATGATCTGTGAAGATTGGGACTGGACTGATGCTCTCTATATGACAGTGATCACCCTTTCTACTGTCGGATTTGGTGAAACTAATCCTTTAGATAATAATGGGCGATTATTTACGATTTCTTTAATTGCTATGGGTTTAGTCGTAATCGGCTATATCGTCAATCGGTTTACCGAGGCATTTATTCAAGGCTATTTTCAAGAGGGAACAAAACGGAGACAACAGAGACGTATGATTGACTCTTTAATGGGGCATTACATTTTATGTGGTTTTGGGCGAACTGGCCGACAAATTGCCCTAGAATTTGAGGCGGAGGGAATTGCTTTTGTCATTCTTGACCTGAGTGAAAATAGTCTGGAGGATGCGAAAGAGTTGGGTTATCAGGCGATCTTAGGGGATGCGACTTTAGATGCGACTTTACAGGAGGTAGCTATTACTAAGGCTGATTGTATTGTAGCGGCTTTACCTACCGATGCAGAAAATTTATATATTGTCTTGTCTGCCAAATCCCTTAATCCGCAAGTAAGGGCGATCGCCCGGGCAAATACGGGAGATGCGATTAAAAAATTACAACGGGGGGGAGCAGACGCAGTAATTTCTCCTTATATTACGGGGGGTAAAAGAATGGCAGCGGCGGCTTTACGTCCCCAGGTGATGGATTTTGTCGATGGTATTCTGACGGGTACGGATCGCTCCTTTTATATGGAGGAATTATTAATTGATCAGGATACCTGTGCCTATATTGGGCAAACTTTACGGGATGCTAAATTAAGGGCACAATCAGGGGCGTTAATTGTGGCGATTAGACGGGTTGATGGCATATTAATACCTGGTCCGATGGCAGATACAATGATTTGTGCCGGTGATGTATTTATTTGTATGGGGACAGCGGAACAGTTACGCACTTTAAATAATATTCTCAGTCCCTTGAAATCCCAATTAAGTCGTTTACCTAAAGCAAAATAGTTGCCTTCTTAACGTGATTTACGGCATAATTAAAAGTAAATAATTTAACTCAATTTATTCAATAAAAATTAAATTAATAATATGGAACGTGGTTTATTATGGTTGCCCTTATTAATCGTATTTATCTGGTTTGCTTGGGTAGGCTGGAATGAATATCATAAGTTACAGTCTTATACGGTTTGGGCAGAGGATTTTGATCATGCTAAATATGATATTTTTGCGGTGATTGGCGAAAAGGCGGGAGCTATTACCTGGGGTAAACCAACTCGTAAGGGTCCCGTTAATCTTCAGACTTTTCTCTTAACAGAAGTGCGATCGCTCGCTTTAATGATTGATAATCAGGCAGTGAATTTAGAGCTAATACCACCCAAGGGAAAAAATATTTTTCTACAATTCCAGTTAACTAATGGAGAAACAGTAAAAATTCCTTTTACCCAAATAGATATTGCAGCCAATTGGGCAAAATTTTTAGAGAAAAAAATTAATGTTTAATTATAATTATGTGGCAAAAATTTTTGACCAGTTATGAAAATCGGCGAAAAGCTAATCAGTTTTTTCTCTTATTACCAGCCACCGCCTGGTTATTAATATTCTTTATTGCACCCTTATTAATAATATTAGTTTACAGTTTTTTAGAAAAAGGTATTTATGGTGGCGTAAATTGGGTATTTACCTTAGAAAACTATCATGATGTATTTAAAGGAATTTATTGGGGAGTATTCGGGCGATCGCTCTGGTTAGCGTTATTAACGACCGTTGCCTGTTTAATGATTGGTTATCCCCTGGCTTTTTTTATTGCCACCAGACCAACCCCCTGGCGAAATATTTTATTAATATTAGTGATTATTCCCTTTTGGACTAACTTTTTAGTGAGAACTTATGCCTGGTTTGTGCTATTCAGAAAGGAAGGGGTGATTAATACTATTTTACAAAGTTTACATATTATTGATCAGCCGTTAACCCTATTATTTACACCTTTTGCCGTAATAGTTGGTTTAATTTATGGTTATTTACCATTTATGGTTTTACCTCTATTTGCCACGATTGAAAAGTTTAATTTTTCCTTAGTGGAGGCTGCCCACGATTTAGGAGCGAATGATTGGAAAACTTTTATGAGGATTATTTTACCTTTGACAAAACGGGGAATTATTGCCGGTTGTTTATTAGTATTTATTCCTGCGGTGGGGGCGTTTATTACCCCAGATATTCTGGGGGGGGCGAAAACTATTATGATTGGTAATATTATTCAAAATCAATTTCTTAAGGCTCGTAATTGGCCGTTGGGTTCGGCTTTATCTATGATTATGATGGTTATAGTTTTAATACCTGTATTTATTTATCTACAAGTATCAGCCGATAAACAATTAGAATAGTCTCAAATGTGTGTTGTACAGATAATTCAGACAATAGAGATAAAAAACTCCTAGAAAATGCAAAAAAATTTACCATTAAAGTTTTTTAAGTCAATAATAATAGTGGTAATTGCCCTAGCAATACTATATATTCCTGTATTAATTTATATGTATGCAGGTTTGTCAAAGTGTGCCGCCTGGGGAATATCACCCCATGCTAGTTGTAGTCAATGGATGATTGATATAGCAGGGTTACTTTTGGTTTATACCCTCCTATTTGGAACTTTAATTATGCCTTTTGCTTTAGCTTTTTTTATCGGTTCCCTAATATGGGGTTTAGTTTTGGCGGTGATTATGGGTGTGCAATATTGGCGTAATCGTCGGTAGTGTAGAAATTTCTTGTATCTCGACAACCAGAAAACTGCTATTTTAGAGTAAAATAGTATTTAACACATCTTAGGTTTGGGGAACAGAAATATGAATATTAATAACTCTTTAGAGCAATTAGATCCAAAATTTGTTGAAAAAATAGAGTCTATTCAAGCAAAGACTCAGCAAGATATTAAAGAGATTTTGGAAACGGCCATTGATATTTACTATGAACAAATTAAACAAGTAAAAAATGATCCATTAGCTGTACTCAAACAAAGTAAATTTATTGGTTGTGGAGAAAGTACCCCCGATCTTTCTAGCACTTATAAGACTGAATTTAAAACTATCTTAGAGGATTCTCTATGATTATAGCGGATACAGGATTTTGGTTAGCATTAGCTAATCGTCAAGATCAATATCATCTATTGGCTGTGAATAAATTAAATCAACTAGAAGAATCATTGATCACTACCCATCCTGTAATTACAGAAACTTGCTATTTATTATTAAACAAGTTAGGTAATCATGCACAATGTAATTTTATAGAAATGTGGTATTCTTCGGCATTTGAAGTTTTTGTGTTAGATCAATCTCATGCTATTAGAATTAAAGAGTTAATGGAAAAATATGCAGATTTACCCGTAGATTTTGCCGATGCTTCTTTAATTGTTTTGTCAGAATATTTAGGTCATGGTCGTATTTTAACAGTTGATCAACGAGATTTTTTTATTTATCGTTGGAAAAATCAACATCCTTTTGATAATATCTTGTTTTCTTAATGATATAATTGCCAATACTGTTTTTAAAATTTCATAAATAATCTAACTAAAATATGACTGAAATCAAACCCTATGGCTCTTGGAAATCGCCTATTACCGCTGATTTAATAGTAGCCGGTACAATCGGTTTAGGAGATATTGTCCTAGATGGTAATAATGTCTATTGGCAAGAATTGCGACCATCGGAAGCAGGACGTAGTGTAATTGTTAAATATACTGATGGGGCAGTTAGTGAAATTAATCCGGCTCCCTTTAATGCTCGGACAAAAGTACATGAATATGGCGGCGGTAGTTATTTAGTACATGAGGGAATAGTCTATTTTAGTAACTTTGCTGATCAGCGAATTTATCGGCAAACCGCACCAGGAGAAATACCTCAACCCCTCACCCCAGAAGGTAAATATCGTTATGCAGATGCTATTATTAACACTCTGGGCGATCGCCTCATCTGTATTCGGGAAGATCATAGCGGGGCGAGAGAAGCGGTTAATACTATTGTCAGTATTAATTTACAAAATGCTGATGATCTACAAATATTAGCTAGTGGTCAAGATTTTTATGCGTCACCGACTATTAGCCCGAATGGTCAAAAATTAGCTTGGTTAAGTTGGCAACACCCTGATATGCCGTGGGATAATACAGAATTGTGGTTAGCTGATATTCAGAATAATAGTTTAACTAATTTACAGTTAATTGCTGGCGGTCAGGATGAATCAGTATTTCAGCCCCAATGGTCGCCCGACGGTACATTATATTTTGTCAGCGATCGCACTAATTGGTGGAATATTTATCGTTATGATCTGACTAATCAAAATATAGAAAATATCTGTGAAAAATCTGCTGAATTTGGTCTGCCTCAATGGGTCTTTGGGATGTCAACCTATGGTTTTAGCGGTGATGGTAATATTGTTTGTTCCTACACAACAGAAGGTAACTGGTATTTAGCGACCATAGATATTCATACTAAAAAATTGACAACTTTTGATCTACCAGATACTAATATTTCTCAAATTAAAGTTAACGGTGAAAAAGTTTATTTTTTGGGCGGTTCACCCACAGAATTAACAACAATTATTGAGTTTGATTTATCTACTCAAACTAGAAAAATATTACAAAAATCATCTACTTTAAATATTAATCCGGGTTATTTATCCCGTCCCCGATCCATTGAATTTCCGACTGCTGATCAGAAAACTGCCTATGCTTTTTTCTATCCTCCGCAAAATCAGGATTACAACGCTAATAGCAAACCGCCCTTAGTAGTAAAAAGTCATGGCGGACCGACCGCATCAACTTCCAGCACTTTAAATTTAAAAATCCAATACTGGACTAGCCGAGGTTTTGCTGTATTAGATGTCAATTATGGCGGTAGCACAGGTTACGGGCGGGAATATCGCCAACGTTTATTAAATCAATGGGGAATTGTTGACGTAGCTGACTGCGTGAATGGGGCAAAATATTTAGCCGATCAAGGTTTAGTGGATGGGAAAAAAATGGCGATCGCCGGTGGCAGTGCTGGCGGTTATACAACTTTGTGTGCGCTCACTTTTTATAATGTATTCCAGGCAGGGGCTAGTCATTATGGCATCGGTGATTTAGAAGCCTTGGCGAAAGATACCCATAAATTTGAATCCCGCTATTTAGATAAATTAATTGGTCCCTATCCCGCTACTCAGAATATTTATCAAGAGCGATCGCCCATTAATTATATTGAGCGGTTAGCCTGTCCGGTCATATTTTTCCAAGGTTTAGAAGATCAGGTCGTCCCGCCGAATCAGGCAGAAATGATGGTGGATGCGTTGGCAAAAAAAGGTATTCCGGTGGCTTATGTACCTTTTGAGGGAGAACAACACGGCTTTAGAAAAGCCGAAAATATTAAACGAGCGATTGAGGGAGAATTTTATTTTTATGCTCGCATTTTTCAAATAGCGATCGCTGATCAAATTGTGCCGGTAGAAATTATCAATTTAGAATAGTTTTCTTGAGTTTAGGGGCAATTCATGAATTGCCCTAATAGTATAATAATTAATATGTTTTCCGCTAAATATCCCAGAGATTTTTATTTACAAAATACCTTACAAGTTGCTCAACAAATATTGGGTAGCTATTTATGTACTTATATTAATAGTCAACTAACAGTTGGTAAAATAGTAGAAACAGAAGTTTATCTTGGTAGTATTGACAAAGCTGCTCATTCTTACCCCAATAAAAAAACACCTCGTACCCAAATACAATTTGGTTTAGGCGGTTATGCTTACATCTTCTTTGTCTATGGAATGTATCACCAATTTTGTCTTGTCACTGGTCCGGTTAATGTAGCCGATGTCGTATTAATTCGAGCCTTAGAACCAATTGCCGGTATTGAATACATGATGACAAGACGTAAAAGTCAACAGGTGAAAAATCTCACGAATGGTCCCGGTAAACTATGTATTAGTCTGCATATTACCAAAGATTTATATGGAGCTGATTTATTGGGTGAACAAATTTGGCTATCTCCGCCTCATCCCGCCGATATAATTAATATTAACCAAATCCAAAGTGCTAAAAGAATTGGTATTGATTATGCCGGAGAATTTGTCGATAAATTATGGCGATTTTATATCAAAAATAATCAATACATCAGTAAAAAATAAAAAATCTCTATTTAGTAAAATTTTGTTAATGGGGAACACTGAAGGATTATTTATTCAGTATCAAGCATGATAATATATTTAAGGAAATTAACTATTGTCAAAATTGCCCATGCAGAAAATATTAATAAGATTTATTTTACTAAGTTTTAGCCTATTAATAATTGGTTGTACTCCTGATTCAGAGAAAACAGTACAGCCAAATAAATCTATTGCTTTTGATGATTCTCCTAGTCCCAAAATATCTAAAACTGATCCAAAAGTCAGACAAACTAATACAGATTATCAGGCAAGTCAGAAACTTTTACTAATGGGTTTGTCCCAATGGCCCGGTTACGCTCCCTGGCAATTAGCGGAGGAAAAGGATATTTTTGAGGAAAATAATGTGGATGTCGATTTAAAGTTTGCTGATTATTCTCAATCATTAAACTCAATGAGTCAAGGTGCAATAGATGTAAATAGTCAGACTCTAGGAGATACTATTACCACTTTAGCGAATAATCCTCAATCAGAACAAGTGGTGATTGCTTATTTAGATTATTCCAGTGGGGCAGACCAAATTATTGTTAGTAAAGAAATTAATAGTTTAGCTGATTTAAAAGGGAAAAAAGTAGCAGTAGAATTAGGCACAACCACTCATTTATTATTACTTTTAGGTTTACAGCAAGCCGGTGTTGCTCCGAATAAAATTACCATTGTTAATTTGGGTTTACAGGCAGGAGCCGCCGCTTTTATTGAAGAAGAAGTAGAGGCGATCGCCTCCTTTTCACCTTTTTCTAATGTTGCCTTAAAACGGCCCGGCAGTAGAGCAATATTAACCTCAGCTAGTTTTCCCGGTTTAGTGGCAGATGTATTAGTAACGAATCGAAAAACCATACGGGAACGACCAGAAGAATTACAAGCCTTAGTAGATAGTTGGTTTGCTACCCACCAGTATATGAAAATGAATGTGAATGAGGCCGATAAAATTATAGCGGAACAGATGGGTTTAGAACTCAGTGAATTTCAAAAGGATAAAAGTGGTCTGCAATTTATCACCAGAGAACAAAATCAGCAAGCATTTCAGCTATCTGATGATTTTATTTCTTTACCGAATACTGCCAAGAAAATTTCTGATTTTTTATTAGCCAATCAGGTAATTACATCTATTCCCGATCTGAATCTTTTATTTGATGATCAGTTTGTGCGGAATCAAAAAAAAGCAAATTAATTATTTATATTAATTTATCGGCTATTAGGGAAGCAAACTATTATATCAAACTATTATATCAAACTATTACCTAGAGCTAATATTATTAAATGAATATAGTGAACAACCAGAGGCAAAAATTAATGGTAAAGAAAAAAGAGTGGTTTCAACGACTGACCTTACAAATGCGAATTATTTTAGCATTTTTATTAATGGCATTTTTTGTTTTATTTGTCGGGTTATTTGGTTATATGGGTACTAATAAATTAACTGATCACCTCAATGAAGTTACTAATGTCCGGTGGCCGAGCCTTGTAGCTCTACAAAAAATTGATGGTAATATGAGAGGGGTTTATGGTGGGGAAATGGCTTTATTAAATTCCCGTTTAGATAAAGTCTTTCAAGATATTTTACTGACTAATATAAAAGAAGCACAAGTTAATATTCAAGAGGGTTATAAGTTATATGATACTTTGCCTCATAGTCCGATAGAAGAGAAATTATGGCAAAAATTTAGTAAAAAATTATCTAACTGGCAAAAAGAACATGAAAAATTTCTAGAGGCTTATACTGCCTATAGAGAACTAGGTATTTTGGACCCGCTACGACAACAAATTCAATTAATGAAAAATAATCAAACTCAGTCTCCCCAAATGTTACAGGCAAGGACAGCCAGTCGTATGTTAGAAGAAATTAATATTCAAGTGATTACCCTCAATCGTCCTATATTTAATTCTAGTATTGCTACTTTGCATAAGTTAATTGAGGAAAATACCAAATTAGCTGAAGCAGAAAAATTAGCTGCTCAGAAGAGTGTGGAAACAACCCATAGAAATGTTACTTGGATAACTATCTCTGGTTCTTTAAGTGCTTTAGCTTTAGGCCTAATTTTAAGTATAGCGATCGCTAAACCTTTAGATAAAACTATTAAAGGTATTATTAATGAGTTAGCTATTTCTACGACAGAAATTACCACAGTATTAGATGAACAGGAACAAATAGCCCAGGAACAGGCGATCGCTGTGAATGCCACCACTATGACTATGGATGAGTTAGGGCAAGCCTCCCAAGCATCTAGTGAACAAGCCGAATCAATGGCAGAGGGAGCTTATCAGGCATTAAGTTTAGCTCATGATAGCAATGAAACAATTGATTCAACTCTCACGGAAATGAACCATTTAAATGAGCAATTTCATACTTTAGGAGAACAAATAGAACGGTTAACCCAGCAGACTCAAGAAATCGGTATTATTTCCAAATTAGTAGCTGATCTATCCAGTCAGACTAATGTTTTAGCCCTCAATGCGGCAGTGGAAGCTGTGCGGGCAGAAGAAGCGGGGCAAGGTTTTAGTGTGATTGCCACAGAAATTAGAAGATTAGCCAATGCTAGTAAACATTCAGCCGAAAAGATTAGTCGTTTGGTGGGTAGTATTGATAAGGAAATTACCTCCACTGTGGTTATGGCTAATGCTAATACTAGTAATGTGAATAATGCGATGGAAAAGGTGGGAAAAATATCAGCGGCTTTTGCCAGTGTCATGGAGGAAATTGAAAAATCGGTGCGGGATAGTCAGGCTATTTCTATGACGGCTCAACGCCAAGCCAAAAGTATTCAACAGGTATTAGAGGCGATGAATAATATTAATGTGGGAGCCGGGCAAGCGGCTAGGGGTCTTAGTCAAACGAAGGAGGGTACTAAGCAAATTAGTACGGCGGCGATCAGATTAAAGAAATTAATTTAATCAAATAATTGCATGAAATCCTTAATACAAATAGTTGCTCACCGCATCATAGGGACCAACCATAGATAAATAAGGTTCTCTTAAATAACAGTTAGCGGCAGCTAATACATCTTGCACTGTCACCGCACTAGTATCACCAATAAATTTTTGATCAAAATCAATACCGACCCCAATAGTTTCATACCAACCATAGACCTGAGCAATTTGGGAATTAGTTTGTTTACCTAAAGCATATTGACCCAGAATTTTATTTTTAGCCGTTTCTATTTCTTCCTCTGATAAAGGTTGTTCTACCAAACGTTGAATTTCTGACCGTAAACCAGCCAGGGCGATCGCAGTATTATCGGGAGCCGTACCAATATATACAACAAAACTAGAAAGATATAAACGGGTGGGATAAAAAGCAGATACATCATAAGCTAAACCTTGTTTTTCTCGCAATTCTACAAATAATCGACTAGAAAGACCATTCCCTAAATAGGTATTAATTAACTTCATGGTGGCATAATCAGGATCATGCACCGGCGGCGATAAATACCCTAACATAACAATAGATTGTTGGGTTTCCTGGGGAGAAACAGCTTTCACCGGACGACGGGGAATAGCGGGTAAATTCAAGGTAGGTAAAGGCATAGCCGGAGCCTGCCAGTCACCAAATACCTGTTCAATAATTTCTCTGGCTAAACTATCAGTAATGCGACCAGCTATCGAAATAATAATATTATCAGGCCGAAAATAAGTTTGATGAAATTCTTGTAAATCAGTTGCTGTCATTTCCGAGACCGTCGCTTCTATGCCTAATGTGGAAAAAGCATAGGGGTGATCTTTATACAAAATATGACGCATTTGAGCAAAGGCAACCGCAAAAGGTTGTTCTTGCTGGGAACGTATGCCTTGAATAGTTACCCGTCTTTCTAACTCTACCTCTGACTCTGGAAAACTGGGTGATCGCATTACTTCCCCAGCCAATTCTAAAATTTCAGGAAAATCCGCCGAGACAGTTTTCAGACTAATTAAAAAATAATCCGGTGTGCTATCAGCCCCAAATCTCGCTCCAGCAGATTCGACTTTCTCGGCAATTTCCAAAGAAGAAAGCCGATTAGTTCCCTTGGTCATCACCGTTGCCATTAAATGGGAAATCCCCGCTTGCTCAGGTTTTTCGTAAGCACTACCCGCCCGTAAAAAAATATGAGCCGATACAATATCTGCCACTGGATTCTCAGTAACCATTAAAATCATGCCATTATGCAAAACATGACGTTGCACGGGGGGAGTATGGAGAGAATCAGAGATTATTTGTGTCACAGTTGGCAAATTCCAGTATCAAGAGGCCAACAGGGATTATAATATAAGTTATTAATTTCAGCAATTTATCTACCCATGACCGCCAGTGAATCTTTCTCACCATTTCCACCTAATAGCCAGAACAACCCTAATACTACCCCTATTAATCATTCTGCTGGGTCATCAGATCACCCTGAAAATATTGCTATACCAGATGAAAACATAGAAGAAGCTATGTTCAGTTTATATAATGAGATTAATTCCCTCAATCGGATTAAACCCAGCCGTTTTTCCCGTTATCGGGTGACTATTTTTGGGTCGGCCCGGATGCAACCCAGTTCGCCCACATATCAAGGGGTGCAATATTTGGCAGGGGAATTAACTAAATGGGGATGTGATATTGTCACGGGTGGCGGGCCAGGTTTAATGGAAGCAGCCAATCAGGGTAATTACATGGCAGATCCAGAGAATAAAACCCGTTCCATCGGTATTCGGGTAAACTTAAGCTATGAACAGCACGTTAACCCCTTTGTGGAAGATGTCTATTTTCACAATACTTTTTTTAGTCGTCTCCATCATTTTGTTTTGATTTCCGATGCCTTTGTGGTTGTGCCAGGCGGAATAGGCACTCTATTAGAAGCAGTGACAATTTGGCAATTATTACAAGTTGGTCAAATTAGCGATCGCCCGTTAATTATGGTGGGTGAAATGTGGGAGGATTTAGTTAAATGGACTGATCTGCATATGTTAAATGGGGAAACACCATTAATTAATCCCGAAGATTTAAAAATTCCTGAGTGTGTAGATAATTTTGATCAGGCGATCGCTATTCTGAAAGAATCACATCAAAATTGGTTAAAATCTCAGCATACTTCTTGACAAACTTTTCCAATATAGCTATATTCAGGAGTTTATGCTAGGGATAATTGATCAATTTCTCTTAGGGGATTTTGATCATTATATTTGCATACCTTATCAGGTAAAATTTTCTATATACTGGCTTATAATAGCTTTACTTGGCAAAAAGATAACGGAAAAAGTAAGATAATAGTCAACTGCTAAAAAATTTTGATTGAGGAGATAAATATTGTCACTAATAGGCATAGTAATCATTGGTAGAAATGAAGGAGAACGTCTAATTAACTGCTTTGACTCCATAGCAGAGGCATCAAATTATATTATATATGTTGACTCTGGTTCCAGTGATGGAAGTTGTCAAATCGCAATAGAACGTGGTATAGAACTCGTGCAGTTAGATATGTCAATTCCATTTACGGCTGCCAGAGCTAGAAACGCCGGTTTTCAAAGATTATGCGAAAAATACCCTATGGTTGAATACGTCCAATTTTTGGATGGTGATTGTCAAATGGTAATTGATTGGATAGAAGTAGCATCAAATACTCTCACTAATAATTCCCATGTAGTTGCTGTTTGTGGTTGGCGACGAGAACTTTATCCAGAAAAGAGTATTTATAATCGTATTTGCGATGTAGAGTGGCAGATGGGTAATATTGGTGTGACAACAAATTTTGGTGGGGACGTGATGATTAAAGTCCAGTCATTAATATCTGTAGGTGGATATAATGAAACGGTAATTGCAGCAGAAGATGATGAGTTAAGCGTCCGTTTACGTCAGGAAGGTGGCACTATTCTGAGAATTGACCAACTTTGTACTAAACACGATGCGAATATGTACACTTTTGCCCAATGGTGGCAGAGATCTCAACGTTGTGGTTATGGTTTTGCTATGGTGAGTAGTATCCATGGGAAACCGCCTGAAAGAAAATTCGTCAAAGAGGTTAGACGCACTTGTTTTTGGGGAGGATTCATACCGGCGTTGATACTAATATTAATCATTCCAACAAAAGGTTGGTCTTTATTGCTCTTAGCAAGATATTTATTGACATTTTGTCGAGTCACTTGCCAAACAAATCAAAAGGGATTATCCTGGGATGATAGTTGGGCATGGGGGTTATCCTGTAGTTTATCTGTATTTCCTTCGTTTGTGGGGATATGTAAATTTTATCAAGATTGTTGGGGTGAAAAAACACCTGAAATTATTGAATACAAATAGTAATTTTATTTTCTAGTAAAACATCAATATTTGTAAATTTATCTTAACCTTTCCCTTGAAATTATTAAGTTTGCTTTAAAAAAGTATTACGTCTCAAACTTGATCTAGTAAATTCATAACCAAAGAAAAATTATGAACAATAATAATACTAATGACCATTCAGTTTCTGTTGCTATTTTAGGAGCAGGCTTCATTTCTGATTATCACTTTTCTGCTTTAAAGCTCATACCTAATGTTCATGTGAAAGCTATTTGTGATGTAAATTTAGGTCTAGCTCAAAGGTTTGCCAAAGCAAAAAATATACCTAAATTTTACAATAATTTAGAAGAAATGCTGGCCCAAGAGCAATTAGATGTTGTACATATTTTGACACCACCCAATATTCACTTTGATAATGCTAGTCAAATATTGACGGCTGGAGTGGATGCTTTCATTGAAAAACCTTTTTGTCATCAAGTAAAAAGTTGTGAAACTTTGTGCCAAATAGCTGAAACTAACGGAAGAAAAATAGGTATTAGTCATAACTTTTTATATTTTCCTATATATGAAAATTTATCAGCAGATTTAAAGAATGGCAGACTAGGAAAAATCGATCAAATTGATATTGTTTGGAATAAAGAATTAGGACAATTAAAGGGTGGTCCTTATGGTGCTTGGATGTTACAATCACCTTCTAATATTTTATTTGAAGTTGCTCCTCATTCTTTTGCTCACCTCGTTGATCTGATAGGTGAGGCTGATACTGTATCAGTCAGTATGAGAGATCGAATAGATTTACCCCGTAATTTAGAATTTTATCGACGTTGGGAAATATTAGGTTGGAAAGATAATACTAGTTTTCGTTTAAGACTCTCTTTTATTGATGGTTATCCTGAACACTACATACATATTAGGGGAACTAATGGAGTTGCATTTGTTGATTTTGAAAATAATACTTACACTTTTCAAGAACATACACCATATTTATTAGATATTGATCGTTATCTCAATGTAGTTACTCCAGCCTGGAAAGCATCTACACAAGCCACTCAGAGCTTATCTCAATTTGTCTTATATAAGATGAAATTATCAAAATTCCAGGGGCCTTTTCCTGATAGTATTGCAAGAACCGTAGCAAGTTTTTACAATAGTAGAAATGATTCTTTAGATTACAGAATTTCTCCAGCTTTAGCAACGTCAGCTATACAGTTTGCAGAGAAAGTTGCTTCCGCAATTGAATGGCCATTGCAAAACAAATCAGTCGTATCCCTCACTAATTCAGAACAAACAAATATAGAAAATTCCTCTACTATAAAACCCAATATATTAGTTATAGGTGGAACAGGATTTATTGGTCGAGCTTTAGTAAAACGTTTGTGTCAAGAGGGCCATAGCATTCGAGTATTAGCTCGTAATCCCCAAGATGTAGTAAATATTTGGCATGATTTACCAATAGAATTAATGAAAGGTGATCTCAGCGATTCTCATTCTGTGGAAAAGGCGATGGAAGGAATAGAATATGTTTACCATTTAGCGAGAGGCTCTGGAAAAACTTGGGATGATTATTTGAACTCCGATGTAAAACCAACCGAAAGATTAGCTGAATTATGTCTGCAATATCAAATTAAAAGGCTATTTTATACTTCATCAATAGCTATATATAATGCGGGAAAAGCAACGAACACCATTACAGAAAATACTCCAGCCGATCCTGGGATTATGCGAGTAGCTCCCTATGCCCGCTCAAAAGTTGAGAACGAAAAAGTGCTTATGCAATTACATAAAGAAAAAGGATTACCTGTAATTATATTTCGTCCTGCTATTGTGCTTGGCAGTGGTGGTCCTCCTTATCATTGGGGAATTGCCGGGTGGCCTTATTCTTCTGTTTGTACCTTATGGGGTGATGGTAATAACCAGCTACCGATTGTTTTAGTTGAGGATGTAGCAGAAGCAATGGTATTAGCAATAAAAGCTAATGGTATAGAAGGGAAGTCTTACAATCTGAGTAGCCCTCCTTCCTTAACAGCTAATAAATATTTAGATGAGTTTGAAAAACGAGCTAATATTGCGTTTCGCCGTTTTCCTACTCCAGCTTGGAAATATTATACAGAAGCCATTTTGAAGTGGTCTATTAAAGCTGTGGGTAGAGACCCTAATGCTCATTTTCCAAGTTATGCCGATTGTGAAGGCAGGAGTTTAGCTAGTTACTTTGATTGTACAAAAGCAGAAAAAGAATTAAGTTGGATGCCGGAAAAAGATGTTGAGAAGATTATTGCTAAAGGTATTTATTTGCCTGTAGATGAATTTTTTGGTATTAGTTAGCTGGTAAATTAAGGTTTGCTCAGAAAAAAATTAGAAGTGAGAAACTGGAGGTTTATGAAGACACCAAATTATTTTTAAATTTGTCAGAAATTTTGGGTCAACGACCCAAAATTTAAAGATTATTCAAAACTTCCAGCCATCAGTAACACAATTGATTTTACAGATTGATTTTTATACAACAAAGTTGGAATATAAAATCATTGATTGATTTTAAAAAATATGCCGGTTTATCTGATTAAAAGAATATTAATTTCTATACCGACTTTGCTGGCAATTAGTTTAGTGGTATTTACCATATTAGCCTTAGCACCGGGCGACCCCTTAGGAGAATTTGCCACTAATCCTTCTATTTCCGCCGAAGTCCGGGAGAATATTAGGCGATCGCTTGGTTTAGATCAGCCTGCTTATATTAGGTATTGGCAATGGATTATTGCCTTATTACAAGGTAATTGGGGTTATTCCTTTGCTAGTCGAGTACCCGTTATTGAGTTAATTGGGCAAAGATTACCAGCCACCCTATTAGTCGTGGGAATTGCCTATTTATTATCAATATTAATTGCTTTTCCCTTGGGGATCATTTCTGCTATTAAGCGTTATAGCCTAATTGATCAGATCGTTACCTCCTTTACCTTTATCTGGATTTCCTTGCCAACTTTTTTCACCGGCATTTTATTTATTATTATTTTTAGTGTGCAATTAAAATGGTTTCCTTTTATTTATAGTAGTACCTTACAAGTTAACGATTTCAATAGTTTATTTGCCCAAATTAAACAATCAATTTTACCGATCATGGTTTTAGCCCTATATCAGGCCGCTAAATTAATGCGGTTTATTCGTTCTGCCATGTTAGAAGAATTACATCAAAATTATGTGCGAACAGCTTATGCCAAAGGTGTTTCCCGCTTTACCGTGATCATCCGTCATATTCTCCGCAACGCCCTAATACCAGTGGTGACTTTAATCGCCCTAGATTTACCCACGATTGTTACCGGGGCGATCGTCACAGAACAAGTATTTCGTGTACCGGGAATTGGTTCATTATTAATAGAATCAATTAATCGCAGTGATACGCCGGTAATTATGGCGATCACGATGATTTATGCTGTATTAATAGTTTTATTTAACCTCATAGCTGATATTTTATACGGGGTATTAGATCCACGGGTAAAAATAGAGCGACAATATCGTTAATATTCAGTTAGATTATAATAACTTGATAAAATATCAAAAAATTTAGCTGGGGGAATCATGTATATTACCTCGCAAGAAATGGCTGATTTAATGCCAGATGCCACAGTGTTATTAAGCGATGAACCAGAAATGGAGAGTTCTACCCATTACACTCAATTGTTATTATTAGTGACCTGTTTGGAATGGTTATGGCGTGATCGCCATGATTATTTCATCGGGGCCAATTTAACTATTTACTTTAGTCGACAAGAATTGAAAAATCGGGATTTTCGAGGTCCTGACTTTTTCCTAGTGAAAAATACAGAAAAGAAACCCCGCCCTTCTTGGGTAGTTTGGGAGGAAAATGGCCAATATCCCAATATTATTATTGAATTATTGTCAGATTCCACGGCCAAAGTTGATCGTAAAAAGAAAAAAGATTTATATGGCAGTGTATTTAGAACCCCAGAATATTTCTGGTTTGATCCAAAAACCTTAGAGTTTGAGGGATTTCATCTGATTGACAACCAATACCAAACCATTCCTCTCAATCAAGATGGTCGTCGTTGGAGTAAGGAATTGCATTTATATTTGGGTATTGATGACGATCAGTTACGTTTTTTTACGGCTGATGGCTTATTAGTACCAACTCCCTCAGAAGCGGCTTTGCAATACAGTTTTCAATCGGTACAAGAGCGACAACGGGCTGAACAAGAACGTCAACGGGCTGAACAAGAATCCTTGCGAGCGGATGAAGAACGGCAACGGGCTGAACAAGAATCTTTACGAGCAGAGGAAGAACGGCAACGGGCTGAACGATTAGCAGAACAATTGCGATCGCTCGGTATTCAGCCAGAGGTTTAAGGAAAAAATCACAATATACCAATACCTAAACGCCCCGCTAAACCAGGGGTAAGCGGTAACAGGGTGGCAATCATTAAGAATAGAGCCAATAAACCGAGAGCTGCCCGATTGTCATCCGGTTCCGTTAATTCATTTAAACAGGGTCGCTCTAAATCCCGTTGTAAGAATATAATGACGATCGCCCAATAGAGAGCTAAGGGGTTAACAAAAGAGGCGATCGCTAAAAAGATAAAACTGATAATAGTTGACACCCTAGTAATTTTTCGCCCATAAATCGCCTGTACTATGCGTCCACCGTCTAATTGACCGGCTGGTAGAAGATTAAGAGCTGTAATTACTAAACCTAACCAACCAATAATCACTAAGGGATGTACAGGGACAATTTCTTGATGTAAGGCATTACCTAAAATAGTTTTAGCTAAAGCACCAACTAATACAGAACCTTGGAAAAAGGCGGCGGGAACTTTAAATAAACTATTAGGTTGGGATAATACTAAACCAATGAATAACATGACCAGAGAAACAATACCTCCTGCCATTGGTCCGGCGGCTGCCACGTCAAATAATACGGTGCGATTAGGTAACAGAGTGGTAAAACGATTCATTGCCCCAAAACTACCAATCTGCCAGGTAGGAATAAAAAACGGTAAGCTAAATTTTACTTGATGTTTTTTCGCTAAAACTTGATGAGCGATTTCATGACTACCTAATACTACCCATAATCCCAGAGCGATTGGTAATACTTCCATATATCTTTGCGGTTGTTGAAAATAATCAAAACCTAATAATATACCGCCGGCTTCTAAACTAGTGGCAAGGGTGAAGATTAATAATATTCCTGCCACAATATATTGAGATGTGGTTAAAGGTTGCGGATCGTTTTTACTAGGTAAAACTACAACAACAGGTTTTTCCTCCGGGCTTTCCACTAAAAATAAACGGTAGCGATCGCCCAATCGTTCTTTTAAACTAGCGGATAAACGGTTATGGGTAGTTTCTGGATCACCTCGTAAATTACCTTTAAAAATTGCTCCGTCTTGATAGGAAATAACTTGAGTGGAGAAAAAAGTATCAATACCAAAAATACCTTTAACCGCCTGTAAATCATCGGCAGGCATGGGAAAAATCTCTGGTAAAGAGGGGCGTTTTAAAGGAATATTATCAGCCGGTGTATGGGGTACATGGGGAATATCGGTTGTACTTTCTAATTCTGCTTTTGATGCTAATTCTGATTCTGGTTCTGGAGTGGTTGATATTTGTTTGGTTGGTTGCTCTAATTCATTGGCTAACTGCCGTAATTTTTTACCTAAATAAATATAACCGACGGTACATAATACTAATAAAAATAAAATAGTCACTAAATTTACGTATATTCCCAGGGCAAATAGGGCAAAAAATGTCAGCCAGGGAGCCATTAATACGGCAGATTGTAACCAAGCAATCAAACCTAATTTACCAAAGTTTTTCGCTCGATATAAGCCCCATCCTAATATAGCCAGGGCGATCGCCACAATGGTGATCGTCGCTAAATTGTCTGATGTAGTCAGATTCATAGTAATTTCCCTTCAGTTCTCAATATAGATTTAGATAATATTACGAACTATAGCAATTATTGGGCTATTTTGAGCAAGTTGGCCCATTCGCAACAGTAGAGACTCAATAATAGAGTGACATAATGTTTTTGGATAAAAAATGTGAATTTGTAAAATATTGTTAATTTTAATTACAAATACTGAGTTGTGTTTGATAAATTTTATACAATGGGTATTATTGTATTAAATTAATACATACCATTTGTTAAACAACAAACTTAGTCAAGTAATAAGAATTTATTATGATAGATCAGGAAAAATTTACCGAGCTAAAAACTAAATATAATATTCCTCAAGAAAATAATTTATCTAATTCTAATTTTTTATATTTTATTTTGGCTAAAGCGGATATAGATATTACTTTTTTAAATGAAATTGATTGGAAATGGTTATCATATAATTTTGTTAAAACTCATGAATTATTGAAAAATAAAAAAGAAATTGAAGAAGAAAATATAAATATTCTAGCCTATGAAAAATTTAAAGTTATTTATAACAAATATAGTTCTATTTTTGCATCTACACCAGTAGAACTATTAGTTTTTAACGACTCTTCTAATTATTGGTATCATGCAATTAAGCCAATAACCAGTAAATTATCATCAATCTTATTCAAGATTGATACTGAGAATAATTTGAGCCAAACAAATATAGATCATCTTAAAACATATTCTTTAAATGAAGCTCAATTCAATCAATTATTAGATTTCTTACAACTGAAAAAAATTTATAATATTTTAGATCATACCAGTATTTTACCCTATATTGAATTATACAATGTTCTAAAAAAAATTGGAAATGAACAAATATTAACAGAAGAAGAGTTATTATTAATTACTGAACATAAAATACTAAATAATGTTTTAGAAAAGTATAATTCTCAACGGCAAAAATATGCAGAAGAATTTTCTCAACTTAAAAATAAATATGATTGTAGCCAGTATGTAGATAATTTATATGAAGGCAGTCCTTTATATGAAATTTTAAAAAAACTTGAATCGGGTAAAAATTTAACAGATCAAGAAATTAATTGGCTAGATAATAATAAACTTCAAGATACATTAGAAATATCTAAGTTTATAGATTTAAAAATTAAGTATAAAGTATTAGATAATCAAGAGTTATCTCCTAAAAGTCATTTATACAAGGTTCTCAAAAATATAGATTCTAATATTCCTTTGCGAGAACAAGATATTAATTTTTTAAAGAAACGAAATTTATTAGATTTAATTAATACTGCTAATCAAAACTATGCAGACTCTTTAATAAATCAAATAGCTCAAGGTATAGAGTTAAATCAAAGTCAATCTGAATGGGCAGACAAAAATCCAGAATTTAAAGTTGTTATGTTAGGGCAAATAAAAGATTTTGATAGATTAAAGGAGAAATATAAAGTCCCAAATAATAACAATGAACTATATGATGATCAATTATATTTAATTTTAAGAAAATTAGAATCAGGTAAATCAAGTGAATTAGAAGAAATTAACATAAAATATTTAAAAGACAAAAATTTATGTAAACGTAATACTCTAATATCTATTACCTATCATACTATTGAAGCTAAATATTATGAAGAAGATTATAAAAAGACAGGAAATAAATGGAAAATCACTGATATTAGCAGTGCTTGGCGGAAAGCAAATGAACCTGAAAAAGCCTTAGAAACAACTAAAAATATTGATTTAGAAAAAATTAAAAATAATGAATTAAAATCGGCTATTTTAACAACAAGGGGTGGTGCATTGAGAGACATTTATCATTTAATTCGTAATGATTTTAAATTAGATGAAGCTGAAAAATGTGCTAGGCAAGCGATAGAATTGCAACCTGATAATTTTCGTCCATATACTTTAATGGGTGGAATTTTTCTTGATCGTGATGATCGTATTGAAGCGGAAGAATGGTTTGATGAAGCTGAGAAAAGAGGTGCTTCAGATAATTTTGATTTAGAAATTAAAAAATTTATGCAAAGAATGGGAGATCAAGAAAAAAGAAGACAAATGGCTCAAGAATTAATTGAAGAAGATTCAGAACGCTATGATTGGGCAAGACAATATCTAAAACAGCCTAAGCCAAAAAAAGGAAAAAAATAGATATTTCCCTGATCCCTTAAAATCTTTGAATACCATTTATAAAAATTTAGTTAATGAAAAAAATTACCCTACTCGGTTCCACAGGCTCCATCGGTACACAAACCCTCGATATTGTTGATCAACATCCCGATAAATTTCAAATAGTTGGTTTAGCAGCGGGCCGTAATATAGAACTTTTGGCTCAACAAATTCGCCAATTTAAACCAGCAATTGTAGCGATCGCCCATGACCAGGATTTAGCTAGTCTGAAAGAAGCGATCGCCGATGTGCAACCCCAACCTATATTATTAACTGGGGAAAAAGGCGTAGTAGAAGTCGCTAAATATGGTGATTCCCAAACCGTCGTGACTGGGATTGTTGGTTGTGCAGGTTTATTACCAACTATTGCAGCGATTGAGGCTGGTAAAGATATTGCCCTAGCCAATAAAGAAACCCTGATTGCTGGCGGTCCGGTGGTGAATCCTTTAATCAAAAAACATGGGGTAAAATTATTACCCGCCGACTCAGAACATTCCGCTATTTTTCAATGTTTACAAGGTTTGCCAGCGGGTAGTTTGAAAAAAATTATATTAACTGCCTCCGGTGGAGCCTTTCGGGATTGGCCGGTAGAAAAATTAACGGAGGTGACTGTTGCCGATGCGACTACTCACCCTAATTGGTCGATGGGGAAAAAAATCACCGTTGATTCTGCCACCATGATGAATAAAGGCTTAGAGGTGATTGAAGCTCATTATTTATTTGGTTTAGATTACGATGACATTGAAGTTGTCATTCATCCCCAAAGTATTATTCATTCTTTAATTGAATTGCAAGATACATCCGTATTAGCTCAATTAGGCTGGCCGGATATGCGTTTACCAATATTATATGCGATGTCTTGGCCGGAGCGGATTTACACCGATTGGCAAAGATTAGATTTAGTAAAAGTTGGTAGTTTAACTTTTAAAGCACCCGATCACCGCAAATATCCCTGTATTGAATTAGCTTACAACGCCGGACGCATTGGTGGTACGATGACAGCGGTATTTAATGCGGCGAATGAACAGGCAGTCGCTTTATTCTTAGAGGAAAAAATCCGCTTTTTAGATATTCCCAAGGTGATTGATTTAGCTTGTCAAAAACATCATAATGAAGTATCTCAAGCACCGCAATTAGAGGATATTATTCGGTTTGATCAATGGTCTCGGCAGGCGGTGATGGAAGCTAGTCAAGATTTAAGCAAAACTTGGCATGATTTAGCTAGTGTTAGCTAATTGCAATAATTGCATTAAATCTTTTAGGGAGTGAGAGCGTCTCGCTCCCTCATCTTTATTTATTATTAACCGATAATTTTTTCTGCAAATTGACACAATCTTGTAAATAAAGATTAATTAACTCTTGATAAGATATTCCTTCTGCTTGAGCCATTGTTTCAAAATACTCGATTACATCAACTGCCAGGGAAATAGAGACCTGTTTTTTCAACTGTTGAGCAAAAGGATTAGGTCTTTTTTGCATTTTTGCTAGGTCGTATTCTGATTCCATTAGTTTATCTCCTATATTCTTTACTTTCGTTTTTGGTAGCCTTTCTAGCTGATATAATTCTAATGATAGAATCTTCTTCTCTAAAACAATGCACTATAAGTAATATTCTCATTTTACAACTTAAACCCAGAAGCAAAAAACGTTCTTCATCTTGCGAATGTTCTTCATCCCAAAATTGCATTGCATAATCATCAAAGAAAACAGATTCCGCTTCTTCAAAAGAAATACCATGTTTTTTTTGATTAATGTTGTTTTTTTCTTCATCCCATTGAAAAGTTATTGTTTTCATTTGATCAACAATCTAAGAAAATGCCTAAATCATAGAACTCTTATCGAGATTTTCATAACTTTATCAATTTAATTGATAAAACAGGGGCCACTCATGAATTTTCTATATTATTATGTGACTGAAAAAACGTCACATTGTTTTTTATACGGCCATTCTTGTGACTTTTGTCATATTTTTTTAGCCCTTTAATATAGATAAAGCTCTATGGTAAACAGGATAAGCATAGACAAATATATAAAGTTTTTCTTATAGGTGAAATTTAATAATTGTTTGTTTCAATCGTTGACATCATCAACAATCCAGATAAACTAATATTAATCGCTAAGGAAATGGTTGCTATTTGTTACCGCTACTAAAGCTATTAAATTTGATTATCACTTCTCTCCTTACCAGGAATAGATAGTGAAAGAAGTGATCGCCCGTCAATAGGTAAAGAACGGATCAACTCTTTACCAAAAAGTTTTTCAGAAAATTCACATTTAACAATTTATCTCATCTAATAGACAGATGAGAGAGGGAGATACTATGACAAATTTTTCCCGCCGACAATTTTTAATTACCGCTAGTCTATCGGCAGCTAGTTCTATTTTTCTCAAAGGTTGTTTAGGTAATCCACCAGAGGATATTACTACGGGCGGTGCTACATCGCCTACTGTAACAATCACCCCTGTAACTTTAACGCCGGCTACCACACCGGAAACTACCAAAATTAAATTAGGTTATTTACCGATTGTAGAAGCTGCTCCCCTGATTATTGCCAAAGAAAAAGGCTTTTTTGCCCGCTATGGCATGACTGAGGTAGAAGTCTCCAAACAAGCTAACTGGGGTTCTGCTAGGGATAATGTGGAAATTGGGGCAGCTGCTGGCGGGATTGATGGCGGTCAATGGCAAATGCCCATGCCTTACTTGATTTCTGAGGGTTTGATTACTAAAAATAATGTGAAAATCCCTATGTATGTCTTAGCCCAGTTGAATACTCAGGGTAACGGTATTGCGATCGCTAATAAACATAAAGGCAAGAATATTGGCTTAGATTTAACTACTAGTAAAGACTATATTCTTGGCTTAAAAGAGACTGGCAACCCCTTTAAAATTGCCTATACTTTCCCAAAAGCTAACCAGGATTTTTGGGTGCGCTATTGGTTAGCGGCTGCTGGTATTAATCCCGATACCGATGTAAATTTAATTGTCGTGCCGGCAGCTCAAACTGTTGCCAATATGAAAACTGGTTCCATGGATGGTTTTAGTACGGGCGATCCTTGGCCGGACCGGATTGTCAAGGATAATATTGGGTTTTTATCAGCTTTAACGGCAGAAATTTGGCCGGCTCATCCCGAAGAATATTTAGCAGTACGAGCTGACTGGGTAAATCAAAATCCAAAGGCGACGAAAGCCTTATTAAAAGGATTAATGGAAGCTCAACAATGGTGTGATGATCCGAAAAATCATGGTGAATTAGCTGCTATTTTAGCGAAGGCAAGTTATTTTAATGTACCGCCGACAGTTTTAACTGGTTCTTTCCAAGGTGCATATCTCATGCGGGATAATTTAGCACCAATCAATGATCGGACAAAGGCAACCCTCTATTGGAAAGATGGACGAGGTAATGTTTCCTATCCTTATAAGAGTCATGATTTATGGTTCTTAACTGAGAGTGTGCGTTGGGGTTTTCTACCAGCCAGTATTTTAGGTACAGCCTCAAAATTAATTGATCAAGTGAACCGAGAAGATCTTTGGCGAGAAGCAGCCAAAGAAGCAGGTATTGCCCCGGCTGATATTCCTAGTAGTACATCGAGAGGAGTAGAAAAATTCTTTGACGGTAAAGTATTTGATCCAAGCAATCCCCAGGCTTATTTAGATAGTTTGGTCATTAAGAAAGTTTAAACCTGTTAACTAAGCAATTCATTAATTACCTATTACCCATTACCTATCACCTATCACCCATCACTAAAAAAAGGAACACTGACAATGGCTAATGTAATCAGACCAAACCGCAAAAAAAGCGATAATCCGCTAGTCAATTTTTGGTCGAAAAATTCTTCTAATATACTGCCACCGATCATTGGTATTCTGGGATTTTTAATAGTTTGGCAATTTGTGTCTATGACCGGCTTAATTAAGTTACCGCCTCCTTCTGATCTTGTGACGAATCCCCGCACCCGTATTTATTTAATGTATCCTTTCTTTGATCGGGGAGGTACAGATAAGGGATTATTTTGGCAAACTTTGGCTAGTTTACAACGGGTATTAATTGGCTATTCTTTGGCAGCAGTTGTCGGGATTGGTACTGGTATTATGGTCGGCTTAAATCCCTTTTTGAATAAAGCACTTGATCCTTTATTTCAATTTTTACGCACCGTACCACCTTTAGCCTGGGTTCCCTTAGCCTTAGCTGCTTTTCAGCAAAACCAACCAGCCGCTCTATTTGTGATTTTCGTTACGGCAATTTGGCCGATCCTGATTAATACCGCCGTTGGTGTGCAACAAATACCGCAGGATTATATTAATGTCCGGCAAGTATTACAGTTATCATCACCTAAATTCTTTTTCAAAATTCTCATCCCCTCTGCTTTACCGTACATATTTACAGGTTTAAGAATTGCTATCGGTTTAGCCTGGTTAGCGATTATTGCGGCAGAAATCGTCATGTCAGGGATTGTCGGGATTGGTTTCTTTATCTGGGATGCTTACCAAAATAACTATATTTCTGACATTATTTTGGCTCTTGTTTATATTGGCTCAGTGGGTTTAATACTGGATCGGTTAATGGGTTGGTTGCAAACAAAAATCGCCCCCGGTGAATAGTTTAGCTGAATTTTCCTGGCACATAATATTCCACACAATGAGGTAATCAATCATGAGCGTTTTTGTTGCAGTTGATCAAATTGATAAAGTATTCGAGTTATCTGGTGGCGGTGAATATATTGCTTTAAAGGGCATTAATTTACAAATTAAAAAAGGTGAATTTATTTCACTGATTGGTCATTCTGGTTGTGGTAAGTCAACCCTATTAAATATGATCGCTGGTTTGGATTTACCAACGGAAGGAATAGTTACTTTAGAAGGACAAAGAATCAAAAAACCAGGTCCTGATCGCATGGTCGTATTCCAAAATTATTCCCTATTACCCTGGTTAAGTGTCCGACAAAATATTGCTTTAGCCGTCAATGAGGTAATGGCTGGTTTACCTGAAAATGAAAGGACACAGATTATTGAGGATCATATTGATTTAGTCGGTTTACGTCATGCGGTGGATAAGTTACCGAAAGAATTATCCGGTGGCATGAAACAACGGGTAGCGATCGCCCGTGCCTTAGCAATTCGTCCGAAATTATTACTATTAGATGAACCTTTCGGGGCTTTGGATGCCTTGACTAGAGGTAATTTGCAAGAACAATTAATGCAGATTTGTGATGAATATCAAGTTACTTCTGTCATGGTCACTCATGATGTAGATGAAGCGGTATTATTATCTGATCGCATTGTCATGTTAACCAATGGTCCTAGCTCGGTGATCGGCGGTATTCTGGAGGTCGATATTCCTCGCCCCCGTAAAAGAATGGAAGTCGTTAATCATCCTAGTTATTACAGTTTAAGAAGTGAAATAATTTACTTTTTAAATCAACAAAAACGGGTGAAAAAATTAAGAGCGAGAAAAGTTGATGTAGTGTCCCGCCATGGTTTAGAGAAAGTTAACCTAGAAATCGGTTTTGTGCCTTTAACCGCCTGTGCGCCTTTGGTAGTTGCTCAAGAAAAAGGATTTTTTGTCAAACATGGTTTAGATGAAGTGAATTTAGTGCGGGAAACTAGTTGGCGGGGAATAGTTGACGGGATTGCTGGCAATTATTTAGATGCGGCTCAAATGCCGGCTGGGATGCCCACTTGGTTTACAGCGGCCGGTCATCAAAATACGCCTTTACCAGTGGTGACTGCTTTAACCATGACTCGCAATGGTAATGCGATTACTTTAGCTAAAAAATTCTATGAAATGGGGATCCAAAATGCCAAGGATTTAAAACAAGCAATTCTGGCAATGACTGGGGAAAAACATCGTTTAGGCATGGTGCATCCTTCTTCTATGCACAATATTCTTTTACGCTATTGGTTAGCAGCTGGGGGTATTGATCCGGATCGGGATGTGCAATTAAAAACTATTCCGCCGGCTCAAATGGTCGTTGATTTAAAGGCTAATACGATTGATGGCTATTGTGTCGGGGAACCGTGGAATTTTCGGGCTGCTATGGAAGGAGTCGGTTTTACCGTTGCCACTGATTTAGAAATTTGGCAAGGACATCCCGGTAAAGTATTAGGGGTGAGAGAGGATTGGGCAAATAAATATCCTAATACTCATATTGCCCTAGTGAAAGCCCTATTAGAAGCCTGTCGCTATTGTGCTGATTCAAATAATCATGAAGAAATCCGAGGGTTATTAGCTACCCGCAAATATTTAAGTACCAATATTGACTATATTCATTTAGGTCAAATTGATCAAATGAGTTGCAGTTTAGACCATCCCATGCAGGAATACGCTCACCATCAATTTTTTGGAGCGGGTATTAATCGACCAATTCGCACAGAACACCTCTGGATGATCACTCAAATGGCACGCTGGGGAGATATTCCTTTTCCTCGCAATTGGGTAGAAATTTTAGAGCGGGTTTGTCGGGTGAATGTGTTCAGTATTGCAGCCAGAGAATTAGGTATTGATGTGCAGTACAAACGGAGTAATATTAACTTATTTGATGGGGTGAAATTTAATGATGAAGATCCTATTGAATATTTGAATAATCTGGCAATTAAACAGAATATCACTATGGCAGAAATTATTTTAGATAGTCGGTCAGCCGTTGGTATTAATAATAGTGAGTTATTAAAAACTGCTTCTTAAATATTTCTTGCCTACTTGAGAAATAACTATTCTCCATCACCCCTGCACAAACAATTAGAGGATGCCATCATGCAAACAATTGCTCAAAATACTTCATCTCTTGCACCAGACTCATTAACTAAAAAGCCTTTTGTGGTTTTTCAAAATGTTTCTAAAATCTATCAGACTCCCAGAGGAAATTATACAGTTTTAAAAGATGTTAATTTAGTGATCAATCAAGGAGAATTTATCTGCGTAATAGGTCATTCTGGTTGCGGTAAATCAACTTTATTAAATATGGTGTCTGGTTTTAATACGCCGACTGATGGGACTGTAACAGTTGGTGGTAAACCGATAGTAAAACCCGGTCCGGATCGGATGGTCGTATTCCAAAATTACGCCCTATTACCTTGGTTAACTGCCTTTGAAAATGTCTATTTAGGGGTAAATCAAGTTTATCCTCAGAAATCAGAAGCGGAAAAACGCTCTATTGTGCGGGAACATTTAGCAATGGTCGGTTTAAGTGAAGCCGCTGACAAAAAACCTAAACAAATATCCGGTGGTATGCGTCAACGGGTTTCGATTGCCAGAGCTTTAGCGATTCGTCCCCAAGTATTAATATTAGACGAACCTTTTGGGGCGTTAGATGCGATTACCAAAGAGGAATTACAGGAAGAACTATTACAAATTTGGAATGATCATCGTTGTACCGTATTGATGATTACCCATGATATTGATGAAGCCTTATTTTTAGCGGACAAACTGGTGATGATGACCAACGGACCAGAGGCAAAAATTGGGGAAATTATGGAAATACCTTTTTCCCGTCCGCGCGATCGGGATCGGATTATGGAAGACCCGTTGTATTACGACTTGCGTAATTACGCCCTCGATTATTTATATAATCGCTTTGCCCATGATGATACCAAAGATTAGTTAAAGACAATTGACAGAATATTAATATTAATAAGGGGTAGTTGTTCAATTGCCCCTGATTTGTGTTAGAACAAAGAATAATATTTTTAACTTGTTGCAGTATTTAAGAGATCATCTAACTGACATGAGATCAGACTTTAAATAAAATTAATATATATTCAATTAAAAAATTTAAAATATGTTTAGTAAAATTCCCGAACGAACCATGCACATTATCCGCTGGTTACTGACTGGCGGTTGGTTATTATTAATAGCCTCCCTATTTTACGATCCCTTTTCGCCCATATTAACTGACCCTAATAGTGATTGGAGTCCCTTGCGACTTGATCTAAATAAATGTGTTTTAGTACAAGGAGTTTGCCTAGAAGAAAAGGCTTATCCCATGGGAGCCGAAATTTTTTGGGGGATTATTGTCCCTAGTGCCATATTTATTTTATTAGTATTTGGTCATGAACTATGGCGAAGAATCTGCCCCTTATCTTTCTTATCACAAATTCCTAGAGCTTTCGGTTGGCAGCGTCAATATAAAAAAGTCAATGCGGAAACAGGTAAAATACGTTATGAATTAGCGAAAGTGAAAAAAGATTCTTGGTTAGCGAAAAATTATTTATATTTACAACTAGCAATTTTTTATATCGGTTTATGTAGTCGGATTCTATTCATTAACTCAGATCGTCTCGCCTTAGCTACCTGGTTAATCCTGACTATTACAGCAGCGATCACCGTTGGTTATCTTTACGGTGGAAAAACCTGGTGTAATTACTTTTGCCCCATGTCACCAGTGCAAAAAATCTACGGTGAACCTCGTGGTTTATTTGCTAGTCAAGCCCATACAGGCGAACAATTAATTACCCAATCTATGTGTCGGGTTGTCACAGAAGAAGGAAAAGAGCAAAGTGCCTGTGTCGCTTGTCAAAGTCCTTGTATTGATATAGATGCTGAACGCACTTATTGGGATAGTATTAATAAACCACAATCTCGCTTTTTATATTATGGTTACGTCGGGTTAGTTATCGGTTATTTTCTCTATTATTACCTTTATGCCGGCGATTGGTCCTATTATTTTTCAGGAGCTTGGGCCCACCAAGAAAATCAGTTATCTACTCTATTAAGTCCGGGTTTTTATATTGCCGGTCATCTGATTAATATTCCCAAAATAGTAGCTGTGCCTTTGACTTTAGCTATTTTTTGCTATATTACTTATGTAGTCGGTATTAAATTAGATAGAAAAATTCACTATTATTGGCAAAAAAAACAACCATCTCTGAATAAAGAGGAAATTCAACACCGGATTTTTTCTGTAACAACATTTGTAATATTTAATTTCTTCTTTATTTTTGGCGGACGCTCTTTTATTAATATTTTGCCCATTAAAATGCAGTTTCTCTGGGAAAGTTTAATAGTTGCCTCTAGTACAGTTTGGTTATATAGAAATTGGGCAAGAAGTCCTCAACTGTATAGTCGGGAAAGTTTAGCGACCCGTTTCCGCAAACAATTACGTAAATTACAATTAAATATTGCTGAACTTTTAGATGGTAAATCTTTAGAAGAACTAGATGCGAATGAAGTTTATGTATTAGCTAAAGTTTTACCGAGTTTTACCAAAGAAAAACGTCATGAGGCTTATAAAGGAGTAGTAAAAGATGCCTTAGCCGAAGGTTATGTCGATAGTGTCAGTAGTTTAGAAGTATTACGGCAAATGCGTAATGCTTTAGATATTAGTGATCAAGAACATCGCCAAGTTTTAGCTGAATTGGGTGTAGAGGATCCTGAATTATTTAACCCGTATCATCAACATACGAAGGAAAATATGGTGCGTTTAACTGGCTACCGGAAAGCCTTAGAAAGAATTATGAATTTACAACAACTCACCTCTATTCAGGATTTATTGAATAGTGATTTAGCTACTGTGAAAAAACTCTGTAAAGAATATTCGATTACCGCTCAAGAAGAAGAGGAAGTATTACAGGGTTTAGACCCAGATGTTGGCATAGTGCATCGAGGTGAATTTTTATTGCAACAGTTAGATATTCTTAATGATCGCTATCATGCCTTACATCAACCTTGTTTGTCATCGCAAAATCAAGTTTTAACTGTATTAAGACAAACTGTCAAACAGAAAAAATCTCTATTAGTGAGAGCTATTTTAGAAATTTTAGAAAAATTACATAGTGATGCTCATGGCGTGCGTTTAGCCCAATATTTAGCCCAGATGGCAACGAATGTTTTACAAGATGTCTTAGCAAACCATAATTCTGAATGGTATCAGCGATTAACTCCGCCTATTCTGAGGGAATTACAATACTTATCGGCATCAGGTATTAGTTGCTCATTAGAGTTAACTACAACGGATATGATCACACATTTACAAGCATTATTAATAGAGCCATATCCTCTAATTCAAGGGACTAGTTTATATATGATCTATTGCTTAGATGCTAATACTAGTAAACAAGCTGCAAAAAGTTTACTGACTCAACCACAAGTCAAACCTTTAGTGCGGGAAGTCGCTGAAACTATCTTAAAATTAGATTCTATTCATGATTCTCACGATTTACTAGCAAATTTTCCCAGCTTAGAAAAAATTGTTTACCTCGCTAATAGTGCTTTTTTCCGTAATATGAAAAGTGAAACATTAATTGAATTAGGCTATTTAGGGGCAACACGCATTTATCAATCTGGTCAGGTAATTACTGAGCAAGGGGATACTTGTCGGGAGCTATTATTATTAATAGCTGGTAATGTACAAATTGCCTGGCATCGGGAAAATAATCAGATGATCACGGCTAGTTTATTACCAGGCGAAATATTAGATGAATTAGAAGTATTGGCTCATGCGGAACAAGCTGGTACTATTACGGCTGAGAGTGATGCTACTAAAATTTTAGTGATTCCAGTAGAAAGTTTTGATGAAATTTTAGAGCGGGATCGGGATTTCGCTAAAATGGTATTAGAAATGGAAACCCGGCATTTACAACAATTTATTGAGAAAACTCGCACTATGACAGCAAAAATTTAATTATTGATCTATTTCATAAAATAGCAATCCTATTTGTATCGTAATAATGACAATTATGACAAAAAGGATTGCAAATATTTCGCTGACTATGGGTTTCGGATAATTTAAACACTATTCATCAATCTCCCTATTCCCCATTCCCTAATATCTATTCCCTATTCCCTAACTATCATACCAACTAGCCCGCCAAGCATCCTCCGCCTGAATAGTCGATAACTTCCGTTGCTTCTTCTCCTGATCCTGAGCCATAGTTTGTAACTTACCAGAAATATTTTTAATTTGTTGACGTAAACGACTAGCATTCATCGTTTTATCATTAAACTCAACTTCTGAAAGACGCAAATATATTGCCACCAAACGAGTAACTTGCTTATCCTCATCATCCTCATCCCGTTCCATCTCCACCACAATATTTAATAAATGGGGAATACCAGCGATCGCCGACTCATTTGGCTCCATGCGTACCGCCCTTTCCACTAATCTTTCCGGTAAATGATTCGGTAAAACTCTATTTTTATATAAAAGGCGATTAGCTTGAATAGACAAATTAGTAAGAATCTTAGCGATCGCCTTTTCCGTTTGTTTTTGCCATTTAATTAATTGTTCTAAATTATTAAATTTACCAAATTTTGGTTTTTCAGTAGGTTCCTGCTTGGGAGAATCAGCAGGATCATTCTGTTCAGACTGACTAATAGGTTTTTCTGTGATCGATAACAATTCTTCTGCCAAGTCATTATTCTCATTATCGTAGTCATCGTCGTCATCATCATCTTCATCAAATAGATCATCAAGATTTTCCTTTTCTTTTTCTTTCGATAAATCAACTGATAATAAGCCTAAAAATTCCTGTTGGGTAGCGATCGCCATTTGAATTAAAGCCTGTTGTAATTTTTCTCGCAGGGAAAAAGACAATTTTAAAAATTCCGCTGGATATACCTGAGTACAGAGATGATAGGCCGCATGAATTAACTGTTGGCGGAGGGCTTGCCCCAATCCGGTTAAATAATTTTCATAGGCATTGTCTAATTCTGTCACGACCTGGGCGATCGCCTCTTCTAATTGCTTTAATTCTTCTTCTATTCTTTGACTAGCACTGGTCATTGTCGATGTCTAAAAATTTATTTAAAATAATACTTTTGTTAGTATATCATTATTTTACTCACCCCGATTTTTAATTAATCCCATCGCACAAACGCCTTTGATCATCAGTCAAATCCTGACCATTTGCCAAATAATCCCGTACCCAATTACAGGCAAAATATAAACTATTAATACTGAGGATTTTTCAGTCTGTAAAATGGTATCTGTAATTTGACAAAAATTTCTTACGAACTCAACATCATTTGTTTCAGATTATCTTGATTCTCTTGATTTTCTGGAATTAAATAAAGTGTACATTCTCTGCTTACATCCTCTTCAGGCACTTCATTTTCATTACACCATTCTTTGATAGCAATATCAGCTAATTCTTCTATTATTTCTGTATCTACTAAAGCAATTTCAGTTTCAGGATTACATTCAATTAGATCTAAAATATATTCATAATTAGGAGAACGTAAACGATCTTTTTCTTGTTCATAAAGTAAAATTTTATATTCATCTTGATATTTTAAAAGAACATACAAAAGACTATCTTTACCAGGATAATTTAAAGCACTAACTAAATCACTGTCTAAATTTTCTGCCTGTTGACGATATGAATGTAACTTTTTAATATGCTGATAATAACGAGAAACATCTTGATCATCCGCTTGTTCTAAATTTAGTCGGCCTCGTTTAACAGTATCAGGAGCAAAATCTGGCATATTAATTAATTGATTATTGTCAGATGTTAATACAGGTAAGTCAGTTAGTTTTTGAGATTCTTTATGGCGTTCCATTAATTTTTCCCAACGTTTTCCTATATTTACTATTTCATCATATTGTAATTCAGTTTCTTCTTGTGGCATTGGAACAAAAGTGTAAATTCTCACAGTCCGAAAATCATCCCAAAATCTTAAAATTCTCCCTGCTCTCTGAATTGGCTCAATTGGTGTCCATGCTATATCATAGTTAACAACGACTGAAGCATCCTGCATATTAACTCCTATACCATAATTATCTGTAGTAATAAATAAATCATAACTTTCTTGATTATGAGTAGTCTTATTATTAGCAATTGGAGCAAATTTTTCAATTGCTTCTTCTACTTTTTTTAAAGTTTTTGATTGATATTCAATATGTTGATCATTAATATTTTTTTGCTCAATTGTACTAAATATCTTTAAAGACGGTTTTAACATTTTAATTTCTTTTTCTAAATAAAAAGCGGTAGGATAACGTTCACAAAAAATCACTAATTTTTGTTTTCCTTGCAAACAATGAAAATCTATAATTTTAATAAGAATTTGTAATTTTTCATCACTTTCAGATTTTAAGACTTTTAATTTATTAATAATTGGTTGTAAAAATTTCTGACGATCTTCTTTAGAAATAACGAAGTCAGATTTATCTAAATTAAAGGCTTTTGGTCCGTCAGGAGTATCAATTACTTTTTCCAAACTTTCTTGTAATGCGAGAGGAGAACTTGCCCAATCTTTTTTTATTTGAGTAACTATATTCTTTTGATACATTGGATTAGTTATATTTAAATCAAAATAACCTTGAGTGATTGCAGAAGTTAAATCAGATTTAAACACTAAAGGAAAATCAATAGTATAAAGATCAACATCAGGAAAATATTTTTTCTGGTCTCCAAAATTAATATAACGTCCTATTTCATCTAATTCGCCATAATATTTAGCCACGTGAGGAGTTGTTAATTGGTGTGCAACTTCTAAATTTATAAATTCTTTTGATTCTCGTATTTTCCACGCATGAGGATCATCAAAATACTCTGGTAATAAAACAGAACTTTTTGCTTTATGTGGTAATAAATGTAATTGAACATTAATATTATCAATATTTGTAGCATAAGGAGAACCAGTCAATAATAGAACTTTAACTTTTGTTAAATCACCTATTTTATTGACAACTTGATTAATTCTTGTAAAGGCTTTTCTTTCTCGTCTATTCTCACTTTTAGAATATTTATTTGCAAAATGATCTGGATAACGTTTTCTTAATCTATGACTTTCATCAAGAATTAAAAGATAACGACCTTTTCCTTCTTTAATGTCTTCAACAAAGTTATCCCAATTATCAAGATCACTTGCTTTAGTTGAATCTTCTTTATCTAAAGTTTCTAAGGTAATACAATTTGCGGATATACTTGCATCTCGCATTTCTTTATGCCAAGCCTTTTTGACAGCATTAGGACAAATAATAATGACTTTATCAATAAAATCTTCAGCTTTTAACTGAACAGCAATCAAAGTTCCCATTACAGTTTTTCCTAACCCTGTTGAAGCAACTAACATTGAACCTCCATATTCTCGAATTTGGCTCAATGTCAAGGAAATCATATCTTGTTGATAAATTACAGGCTTTTTACTATAAGTGGTTTTAACTGGTTTAATTTGTTCTAAAGCTAAAAGTGTTTTTAAGTAAATATCCCAAGGATCACAAAGTTCTAACCATGCTTTTAATTTTTCTAATAATTGTTGAGTAATATCTGTAGCATCAGCAAAATATTTATCAAACTTTTCGACAAGATCAATAACATCTTCTTTTTTTTCATGCCTTGCACCAGATTCTATTTGTTCAATTAATCCTCTTCCTGTAGTATTGGCTGAAGTAACAATAGCTAAATCTTTATCAACAATATAAAGTTTAGCATGATGGGAAGTAGCTCTAGCATCTACAATATTAAAAACACCTGATTCCATTCTTTCAACTAAGTCTAATACACTTTTTCTTCTATCTCGATCTAAACCTGTTCTGAGATCACGCATAATTTCATTAACTAAAGCTGCCTTTGCTCTTTCTTCTCCTGGTTCCTCAATCCCCACTAATATATATACTTTTTTCCCTTTTGTCGATGAACGAATTAAACTCCATCCTTTTACTGTAAAAAATCCACTAGCAATTCTGATTTCCTTTTTTCCTTTAGAAAAAGATGATTTAATTTGCTCACGAGACATTCTTGCCTCAAACCAAGTTGTAGGTAAATTGAAATCATCGTTTAATTCTTTTCTTTTATTTTTCATTATTAGTTAAAATTGACGCAGTAAAACATTATATCTACTTTATCATATAAACAAGATTTTTGAAATTTTTAGTAATATAAGGAAATTTTGATCAAATACAAAAATGTAGAAACAATTCATGAATTTTCCCTCGCACAATCTATTGAGGAGCTATTCCCTATTCCCTAATTAATCCCATCACACAAACGCCTTTGATCATCAGTCAAATCCTGACCATTTGCCAAATAATCCCGTACCCAATTACAGGCAAAATATAAACTATTAATACTGAGAATTTTCGGTAAATCCCAAATAATTAACACACCATCATCGCCACCAGACATCAAAGACTTATTATTATGAGCAAAAGCCAAACTGATTACCAGACCCTTATGTCCTGGTAGAATAGCTAATAAATTGCCATCAGTATTCCATAACTTCACCGTATTATCAACTCCCGCCGTCGCAATCAAATTACCATGGGAACTAATAGCCACCCTCGTTAAACCACCACTATGAGTCAGAATACTTTTTTCTAATTTACCATCAAGATAATTCCAAAACTTTAGGGTATCATCCCGACTAGTACTCACTAATAAATTTTTCTGGGGATGAAAGGCTAACCCCCAGACTGCCCCCTCATGTGGCAAAGTTTTTAGTAATTTACCTTGCCTATTCCATAATTTGATATAACCATCCGCACTAGCAGAAGCCAAATATTGCCCATCAGGACTGAAAGCTAAACGCCAAATAATTTCTTGATGAGCTGGCATATTATGTAATAACTTACCCTGCATATCCCATAATTTAATACTTTGATCATTACCCGCAGAAGCAATAACTTTTTGATCTGGACTAACGGCGATCGCAAAAATACCAGCTTTATGTCCTAGCATTGTTCTCACCAACTGGGTCGGAGATTCACCACTTTTCCCCAAAGACCATAATTTTAATTCACCATTTAAACTACCTGTCAACAAATTACGACCGTCAGGAGTAAAAGCAACCGAGATCATTTGAGTATCAATATCTGTTTCATCTATCTTTGTTTTTGCCATATCTATCAGCGGATCAGATGATAAACCTGTGGGTAGTTGACTAGTTACCGTTGCTTGTAATGTACCATCCATACTCCATAATTTCACACCATCTCCCACATTAGCACTAGCAAATAGCTCTGTCTGGGGATGACTTGCCACATCCCAAATCGACATTTTGTAGGCGTAAATCTGCTTTAAAAAGTATTGATTTTGTCGCCACAGTTTGACTATGCCGTCATCACTAGCAGAAGCAATCATCTTACCATCCTGACTAATAGAAATATCTCTGACAATTGCTTTATGTTGTCTGAGACTTTGCAAATATGTACCATCGGTTTTCCATAGTTTAATAATACCATCTGTGCTACTAGTGACAATATATTCCGCCTGACAGTCAACGCTAAATAGGGGATAATTATTTTGTAAAATTTTCACTAAACCCCTATCCTTATGCCAAATACGGGCAGTTTCATCACTACTGACAGAAACAAATAGATCGTCTGTACAAAAAGCCACATCCCACAAAGGTTTTTGATGACCTGTCATCGTGTTTAATAGTTCACCATTGATATTCCACAGTTTAATAGTTTTATCCATACTACCGGAAATCAATGTCTGACCATTCGGACTAAAAGCCACATTCCAAACTGGGGCAGTATGACCTGTTAAAGTTTTCCGCAATTTACCATCTAGGGTCCAGAGTTTCACCGTGCGATCGCCACTGGCAGAAGCAATCAATTTTTGATCAGGACTAATAGCAATCCCCCAAATATTAGAACCATAAGCCTTGATCGTGCGGAGCAAAGTACCATCAGCTTGCCAAATAAAAATAGAGCCGTCTCCTGTTCCCCCCACAATCAAGCTACCATCAGCACTAAAAACTAACCGATGAGCACCACTTTTCAATGGTATATCTTGCAAAAGCCGACCATTACTACCCCAAATTTTCAGGGTTTTATCATTACCGGATGTAGCAATCAATTGTTGATCAGGACTAATCGCAACAGCAAAAACACTACCTCGATGCCCAATTAAACGATTAAATTCTTGATTACCATAAACAGTTTGATTCAAAGCTGTTTTCGTATCTCTCACCATTTCTGGATCAAAATCACCTAATTTTTTTAATTTGCGTCTCGCATCAATCCCCGCCAACATTGCATCCAACTGATTATAGGAAGCAAATAAACCTTGGGTGGATGTAATTAAAGCCTGTATTTCACTAATACTAGCCCGCCGATAAGCCAGAAAAGTGAAGATACCTAAACCGGAGGAAAAGAGAAAAGCTACCCCTAATACAATTAAAAATAATCTTTGTAAACGCACATTTTGTTGTTGTTGCAAGGAATATTTTTTCTGCTCAATTAATTGTAATTCAATAGTTTTAATTCTTTCTGCCTCTAATTTTTGTTCTATTTCCTGCCGATCTATTTCCGTTGAATTAGCTAAAAATTGATAATCTAAATCACTTAAACTTTTCCCTTGTGACCAGGTTTGAGCATCTTTCAACGCCTGTCCCCGTAATAAACGGGATTGATCCTGTTGACCAGATTTAATCCAAGCAGTGAAACTTTCGGAATAGGGGCGTAATAAATTTAATTCATAACTGACCCATTCTTCATTAAATACCTTGCTATAAATTAAATTTTTCACCCGCAAATAGCCCTGATATTTCCTGACTAAACCCGATAAAATTAATTCTGTTTGTTCCTGACTGTCATCAACGGCAATTTTTTTCCCTTGCAAAACCTGTTGATATATTCCTAATAGTCGATTTTTCCGATCTTGATAATAATTCAAGCGATCTTGAATCGTCCGTAAATGTTCTGGTTCATCCTGACTTTCCCAATTGTCAATCACCCGCTGGAAAATTATATTTTTTACCCACTCTTGGGGTAGCATATTAGCAGGACATAGCCCTTGATTATCAAGGGATTCAATGAATAGTTGACAAATTTTTTGAGTTAAAAATGGTTGACCATCCGTCCAATCGAGAATAGACTGTAATACTATATCGGGTTGACTAATATTTTTGGGGAATCCGGCTATGAGAGGTTGAGCTTCTGCTAACTGAAAACCAGTTAAATTAACCGCATGACCAATATTAAAAGGAGTACGGCGTTTATCCCGAATTAAATCGGTGGGAGTGGCTACCCCAAATAGGGCAAAGGTTAACCGTTGATAATTAGCATCGATTGACCGTTGGTTATAACAAGACCGAATAAAAGCAAAAAAATCATCGACGGCAAAATCCAGACTGAGGGTACTATCAATTTCATCCACAAAAATTACAATATTTTTGCCTGGTAAATAGGGAAAAAGTATTTGATCAATGAAATAACTAAAGATTTGCACTAATGAAATATTTTGCTGATTGTCATACCATTCCCACAGATCAATATTAGTATTTTTATGGAGGCGAAAACTATACCATAATCTGGAAATAATCCCAAAATACCACTGTTGGGCTGTCACATTATCACTGCCAATCATAGTCATATCAATGGTAGCAGTTTGCCAACCTTGCTGTTGTAAAATTTGATTAGTTTTCACCAACAGGGAAGATTTGCCCATTTGTCGACTATTAAAAACATAACAAAAATCCCCTTTTTGTAAGTATTCTAATAGTTCCTGATCCGCCTGGCGGAATACATAACAGGCGGCTTCTGTTCTTAAACTACCACCAACTTGATAATGATCGATCATATTTAATTTATCTAACACTCTAATAACATCGTAGGTTGGGTTGCGTTCCTTAACCAAACCCACAACTCAGTACAAGACAAAAACAAATAACAAATAACATTTTACTATTTTGTCCTAAATATATTGGGATGGCATAGTATCTGGCAAATCATCAGCAATAGTCACCTGATTTCCCCCCATAAATTTAGATTTAGCTAACGCCTGATTAACTGTTTGCAAAAATTGCAATAATTCCATCTCTGGTTGAGGAATACAAGCAACTACCCCTAAACTAATAGAAACATATTGAGGTAATCCACCATAATCCCCCCCATAAACAACCTGTAAAGATTGCACTTGAATTCTAAGATTTTCCGCAATTGCCGTTGCCTCTTGTATATCAGTCAGAGGCAGAACCACAAAAAATTCATCTCCGCTACTGCGGGCAATCAGATGATTGGTTTTATGAGTATTTGCCTGTAAAATTTCTGCTACTTTTTTTAAGAACTGATCTCCGCCCGGCAAACCATGAATATCATTAAATAGTTTTAGATGATCCACATCTAAAACAATCATACTGAGGGGCTTTTGCTTACCCAATAAAGTGTCCCAAGTTTCCTCTAAATAATTATTCAAATAACGCCGATTAGGCATTTGAGTTAGTTCATCCTGATAAGATAAAGCATATAAATGTTGATTTTCTGAACGTAATTTATTTAATTCTTGTTGTAAATCGAGGTCCTCTAAATTTTGTTCACTAAAATATTGGCGATAAAGATTACAAGCTATTTCTGAGCGATCGCCCTGTAATTTAATCAGACCAAAACTTTCTAACTTATAGGCTGTAATATGATCAATCTTCGCCCCATTGGGAGCCTTGAGAATATTACGTAATGCCACCAAACACTCAGGAGCATTCTGTAATTTTTGCCAACATAGTAATAAATGCTTGCGGTAAATTCCTGCAGGTGAAACAATTTCCTTTAGCAAATCTTCCATCGTATCTTTGGGATGATTGGCTAAGTAATAGAGGGCAGAATTAATTAAATAGGGATGTCCACCCACCATAAACATTAATTCTTGGATATGTTCCAATGTCACCTCATGTAATTGATAACAACTAGCTAAAGTCATGATTTGTTCTGAGGTCAAATCAGGTAAAGTAATTGATAAACCTACATTAAAAGGCGATTGGGTAATATTTAATTTGACGTGAATTTCTGTTCCCTGTACCAAAATTAAACGTAATTTACCAAATTCAGGATTGAATTTTCCCTGTTCATACCAAGATCGTAAGAGGGAGAAAAAATCTTTATTATTGGACCAGTTACTAATCTCATCAATATGATTAAGAATTAAAACAACTGGTTGGGATTGGAAATTTAAAATATAATCCTCCAGGTAATTAGTGCAACTAACTTTTGCTCCTAGACGAGGATGCCAATATTCTTCTATATTCGGCTTTAGTTGCATTTGATGACTAATATTAGTGCATAGCCATTGTAAAAATAGTTCATTTGAGTTAGCTAAAGACTGATCTGCCTGACTGAGATCAATATATATCGGTAAATAATTTAAATTACTAATTTGCTTAATTAGGCGTAATAGCAGAGAACTTTTGCCAGTTTTTCGATTACCTTTGATCCTGACCAGACCTCCAGGTTTACTAATCGCTTGATAAATCATTGTTTCGATTAAGGTCAGCGGAATATAATTATCAGCATCAAGGCTGAGGGGGCCTTCTGGTATTTCTATGTTCATAAATAATGTTAGCTTATTTAACTTATATAATTAATCTTATGATTGATCTATTTTTTTCGCAGGAGAAATTTAATGATAATGGTTTACTCTACAGTAAAGCTAAGTGATCAATTACACCTACAGTCTGCTATTGAGAGAATCTTTGTCGGAATTATAGTTTTTATCTGACTAATATGAAAGTCGCTTGTTATATTCGTGCAATTTTTGAATATGCCTGAAAATAAGGGCTAAGATAATTATTTTCTGCCCATCAATAAATAAGTAAACATTTCTCCCTTGCTTTTAATCTCAACTAAACCCCGTGCTTGGAAGACAAATTTGGTCGCCAAAGATTGATAGGTAATTTCTGTCACTTGAATCGCCCCCGGAATACCGTGCGATTCCATGCGGTGAGCCGTATTTACCGTATCTCCCCATAAATCATAGGCAATTTTTTTTGTACCGATCACCCCTGCTTCCACACCGCCCGTATTTATACCAATACGTAGTTGAATCGGTTGCCCGTTTTTCAAATGAAAATCTTGAATTTTTGCCAACATATCTAATGCCATATTAGCGATCGCTTCTGCGTGATCAGGGCGAGGTGTCGGTAATCCTCCCACAATCAAATAGGCATCACCAATAGTTTTAATTTTCTCTAAACCGTAGTGTTCTGCTAACTCATCAAAGGCAGAAAAAATTTGATTTAATAATTCTACTAATTCAGACGGCGATAAATTAGCAGAAATCTTAGTAAAATTGACTATATCGGCAAATAAAACCGTCACATTACTAAAACTATCCGCAATATTAATTTCACCTTGTTTTAATCTCTCAGCGATCGCCTGGGGTAAAATATTTAATAACAAACGTTCTGATTGTTCCTGGGCGATCGCCAATTCTTTTAAATAAGCCCGCTCTTGATCCCGTAAATATTTTTTCTCTAAACAGGCATTAATTCTCGCCTTTAACAACACCGGATTAAAAGGCTTAGATAAATAATCCTCCGCCCCCAACTCAATACAACGCACCACACTTTCAATATCATCCACCGCCGAAATCATCACCACCGGAATATGACGTAGCCGATCATCCTTTTTTAAATGTTCTAATACCTGATAGCCATTCATCAAAGGCATCATAATGTCTAATAGGATCAAATCACAGGTTTGCGATCGCAACATCTCCAAAGCCTTCGAGCCATTGGGAGCAACCGTTACTAAATAACCTTGCCGTTCTAAACGCCGAGCCAATAAATCCCGATTAACCTCGTTGTCATCGACAATCAAAATAGCGCTTTGATCCCTAGTCATCTCTACCCACCTTTATGTTGGAGCAGTTTTTCTATTTTGTCTAAAAGGCGGGGAAATTCTACCGGCTTCGTATCATATTCATCACAACCCGCCGCCAAACATTTTTCCCGATCACCCGTCATGGCATGGGCCGTCATGGCAATTACTGGGATGTGATGGGTTTCGGGATTCGCTTTAATTCTCGTTGTGGCCTGCCATCCGTCTAATTCTGGCAGACTCATGTCCATAAGAATAATATCAGGCACTTCCGACAAAGACATTGCCACACCCATCAGTCCATCAACGGCAATTAAAACCTGATAACCCTTACGTACCAAACGTCGGGACAACATATCCCGATTCATTTCATTGTCTTCAACAACCAGAATCTTTACCATTTTCTCTATAAGTGTCCACTTGATTGATTGGGTTAAATAGTTATTAAATAATAATTTTCATAGTATGAGCATACTGATAGCTCTCAGCTAATATCAGTTTATAATCAGAATTTAAAAAAGTTGAGAGTTTTTCTATAAAATCCGATTACCTACAGCTAAAATCAGGCCAAAATATCCTAATATATAAATGGCATTTTAACCTAAATTAGGGATTAATTAGAGAATTGGTGAGTGAATTTACTGAGATGAACTATTCACCACCTGACGCACCCGATAGATCGGACGATCCTGCGACTCATGATAGGTCCTGACTAATAATTCTGCCAGTAAACCAACCGAAAATAACTGAATACCTGTCAACGTCAAGAGAACGGATAAGACCAATAGGGGGCGATTCCCAATAATTACGCCAAAACCGATTTTTAAGACTGTTAAATAAATACCTAAAATAACACCGATAATTAAGGCAACAATACCCAAAAAACCAAAGACGTGCATGGGTTTAGTTAAAAACTTCTTCATAAAATAAACGGTCAGTAAATCCATTAATACTCGGAAAGTGCGACCAATACCATATTTACTTTGACCATAAACCCGTGCATGATGTAATACTGGTATTTCAGCAATTTTCGCTCCCTCAATAAAAGCTAAGGCTGGTAAAAAGCGATGCAGTTCCCCATATAAATTCATATCAGCTACTATTTCTGCCCGGTAAGCCTTGAGGGAACAACCATAATCATGTAATTCCACACCAGTGACATTGCCAATAATTTTATTCGCAATTTTAGAAGGTAATATTCTCGATAATTTATTATCCTGTCGATCTTTTCGCCAACCACTGACTAGATCATAGCCTTCATTCAATTTATCTAATAGCCTGGGAATATCTGCCGGATCATTTTGTAAATCGCCATCCATGGTAATAATTACTTCCCCTTGAGCATAATGAAAACCGGCTGCCATGGCGGCGGTCTGTCCGTAGTTACGCCGGAGAATAACCCCTTTTAAATCTTGTCTTTTTTCGGCTAATTCTTTTAATAATTCTGTCGTCCCATCCTGAGAACCATCATCGACTAAAATCATTTCATAGCTTAAATGATCGGTTTGTAAACTTTGAGCAATCCGATCAATCAGTTTTGGTAAACTTTCTACTTCATTGTAAATGGGAACAACAATAGATAGAACTGGTTTTGTCTCGGTATTCTCTGATTTTTCAATTGTTTTTAACATTATTTAATTTATATTTAATCTATATTTAATTTACTTTTAATACTTTAATATAGCGGTTTTCATTCTAAGGTAGTAGGGGCAATTCATGAATTGCCCCTACGGTGGGTTGATTAACAAATTCTTGTATCTCGATAGACTAAAATTAGCTATATTTTAAATTATTTTAAAATTAGGTTTGATTTTTCTGATCCGGCGGTCAACTTTACCATAAATTAATAAAACTGTCAATTTGAGCCAATTTCAAAATATGTGTTAAACTACGAACCCGTAGAGACACATCAACCTGCAGGAGTCAAAATCTATGGCAAAATTAAAAGTTGGTATTAACGGTTTTGGCCGCATTGGGCGATTAGTAGCCAGAGCTGCCATGGCACATTCAGACCAAATCGAGATCGTCGGGGTCAATGACTTAGTTCCCGCCGATAACTTAGCTTATTTATTAAAATACGATTCTACCCACGGTAAATCAGACCAAGATATTCAGGCTTCTGAGGAAGGAATTATCGTCAATGGTAAATTAATTCCCTGTTTTTCCATGCGTAACCCTGCCGAATTACCATGGGGTGATGTCGGGGCTGATTATGTCGTAGAATCAACCGGCTTATTTACTACCTATGAAGGGGCAGAAAGTCATATCAAAGCCGGAGCAAAAAGAGTATTGATTTCGGCTCCTAGCAAAGACCCTGATAAGATCAAAACTTTAGTAGTCGGTGTCAATCACACAGAATACGATCCAGCCAAACATTTAATTGTTTCTAATGCTAGTTGTACTACTAACTGTTTAGCTCCAGTCGCCAAAGTATTAGATGATAACTTTGGTTTAGCAGAAGGTTTAATGACCACAGTTCACTCCATGACTGCCACTCAACCGACGGTAGATGGTCCTAGTAAAAAGGATTGGCGGGGCGGTCGAGGAGCATCCCAAAATATTATTCCTTCTTCCACGGGGGCAGCTAAGGCCGTAGCTTTAGTATTACCGCAGTTGAAAGGAAAATTAACTGGTATGGCTTTTCGGGTCGGTACTCCTAATGTCTCGGTAGTAGATTTAACTTTTAAAACAGCTAAGACCACTACTTACAAAGATATTTGTGCAGCCATGAAGGCAGCTGCCGACGGTCCAATGAAAGGTATTCTCGGTTATACAGAAGATCAGGTGGTTTCCAGTGATTTTATGACTGATTCCCATTCTAGTATTTTCGATGGGGATGCTGGTATTGAATTGAATGGTAATTTCTTTAAAACTGTTTCTTGGTATGATAACGAATGGGGTTATTCCTGTCGGGTATTAGATTTAATGTTGTATATGGCTAGTAAAGAATAATAGCACTGAGGATCCCCCCTAACCCCCCTTATTAAGGGGGGAAAAGAGCAAGCATAAATCAAAGCCCCCTTATTAAGGGGGTTTGGGGGATCAAAAACTAAATACTTGCACCCGTCATATTTAATAAATCCGTTAAACGGGTTTTACTGTCAGGGGTTTGTTGCCATTGATAAACAGCATCTAAACTATTTTCCAGATATTTGGTTTTGCATAAACTGCGTTGAATTTTGCCACTCGTAGTTTTGGGAATACTGCCGGTTTTTAATAAAATAATCACTTCCACTTCTGCTAAATGTTGCAGGGCGATCGCCTGAAGAATAGCCCCGATCACTTCAGAAATATCTAACTTATTCAAATAGGTTCTTTCTACTTCCTGGGCGATCGCTAATCGTTCTTCCCCATCAATCGTAATCGAAAAAGCTGCCCCGGCATTCGGACGTAAAGCCGGATGCGCTTTTTGCACCGTTAACTCAATATTTTGGGGATAATGATTACGCCCCCACAGAATCATCATATCTTTGATCCGACCAGTAATATATAATTCCCCATCCTGCATAAAACCTAAATCACCGGTGCGTAAAAAAGGACCGTCACCATTAATCGTATTAGTAAAAGTGTGAGCAGTTTCCGCCGGTTTCTGCCAATAACCAATCCCTAAACCTCGCCCTTTTACCATAATTTCCCCTACCTGATCAGCCGGTAAAGGTTGTAAAGTTTTTTCATCGACAATTACTATTTGATCACCTAACCAAGTATGACCACAACTGACTACCCCTCTAGCTCCTGGCTGATCTGGATGCACACTAACTACTTGATGAGATTGTAGAGCCTCCCCATCCACATATTTAATAGTCGGATAATCAGACTTATTAACACCAGAAATAAATAGGGTACTTTCTGCCATACCATAACAAGGATAAAACGCCTCCTTATGAAAACCACAGCCGGCAAATACTTCGGCAAACTTTTCTAAGGTTTCCACTAATACTGGTTCTGCTCCCGAAAAAGCCACATCCCAGTTACTTAAATCTAAATTTGCTAACTTTTCCGGTGTCGCCTGTCGCCATAATAAATCATAGGCAAAATTCGGACCGCCACTAGTTGTCACCCGATATTTCGTAATTGCTTCTAACCAACGAAAAGGGCGTTGAATCAAAGAAACCGGCGACATTAATAACATAGGAAATTTAGCGTAGATCGGCTGCATCACCCCACCGATTAAACCCATGTCATGAAATAGCGGTTGCCACATCAAAGCAATACTATTTTCACTGTGACCAAAACCTTCATAAATTACCTGGGAATTATGTAAAACATTTTCATGCGTCACCATCACCCCTTTTGGTACACCCGTGGAACCCGATGTGTGTTGTAAAAAAGCCAAGGTATTACCGTCAATTGTTACCGTCTGCCAGTCATCTGCTAAAGATAGGGGCAACGTATCTGAGGCAATCCAATTTAATTTTAATAAGTCAGGAGCGACTTCTGGACTTTTTGCCAATTGTTCCTTAACATTTGTTAACAATGACTGAGTTGTTAGGGCAACCTTAGCCCCCGTTGCTTCAGCCCGTTTTACCAATTTAGCCAGAGACTGACCGGAGCGAGGCGGATTATCAGTCACAGCAATCACCCCGGCATAGAGGCAACCAAAAAAGGCAGTAATAAATTCCCGGCCTGCTGGGTAAGGATAAACAACTAAGGCCCGATCTCCCGGTTGAGTAACAGTTTGTAACTGAGCTGCGATCGCCCGTGCTTCCTGATCAAGGGTGGCATAGGTTAACCGCCCTGATTCTGTTTCGCCATCTGGTAAAAATATATGAGTTACTTCGTCGGCATGACTAATCGCCCGATCACGCAAAATATCAATAATTGTGGAATAGGTCGCCATATTTTAATTTTTGAGGATTTTTATAAAGTTACATTATAGAACTTGGACAATATCTGAGATTTTGCCTGATGGTGGGAAGCATTCAATAAATTCTATTTATTTTGATTTATTGGCATTTGCCAGATGAAATTTAAGCAATTATACTTAGAAAGCTCTATATAAATTACTAATTGACTATTTAGTAGTATTTCAATTCCCTGACCAGCTTTCCGATTCACAAATATGATCCCCCCTAACCTCCCTTTGTAAGGGGGGAAAAGAATTAATTAAAGTTCCCTTAACCCCGTTAACAAGGCGGGAAAGTATTAATTAAAGCCCCCTTATTAAGGGGGTTGGGGGATCAAAATGACTATAGGCAACTTTAGCCAATTTGTGAACTGGCCGAAAGGTCCCACTTTTTACCCACCTAATGACTATTTTTATATTTATTAATATTTATTTCTTCTATTAAATAAAAATGCAAAAATTTATCGCCATTTGGTTCGGCCAACTAATTTCCTTAATGGGATCAAGTTTGACCGAATTTGCTTTGGGAGTATGGGTTTATCAAACCACCGGCTCCATTACCCAATTCGCCCTAATTTCCCTCTGTATTTATTTACCTAATCTATTAGTTGCCCCCTTTGCCGGAGCCTTAATAGATCGCACCCATCGTAAATGGGCAATGATCCTGAGTGATGGCGTAGCCGGCATCGGTACATTAATTATTATGTCCCTGGTGTGGACTGATAGTTTAGAGGTTTGGCATATTTATATTGCCGTAGCGATTAGTTCCACCTTTAATGCCTTTCAGTGGCCGGCCTATATGGCGGCTATTTCCCAGTTAGTACCGCCAGAGCATTTGAATCGGGCGAATGGCATGGTACAGGTGTCAAGGGCGACAGCAAAAATCATGGGCCCGACCATCGCCGGTATGTTAGTCGTGACGATTGGGATTAAAGGAATTTTATTAATAGACTGTGCAACATTTTTGATCGCTTTAACGACGCTATTAAGTATTAATTTTCCCCGTTTGGTGCAACGTTCTCAGCAGTTAAAATCCGCTCGTCCCAAACAGTTATGGTTAGAGACTTTAGCCGGTTGGCGATATATTAAACGGCGACCAGGTTTATTAAAATTATTATTCTTTATTGCGATCGCCTATTTTTCCGAAGGTATTTTACAGGTAGTATTCTGGCCGTTAATTCTCAATTTTGCTGATAGTAAAACTTTAGGTTTAATTATCTCGATCAGCGGTCTGGGAATGTTATGCGGGGCGATCGCTATTAGTGTCTGGGGCGGTCCGAAAAAACGCATTGAAGTGATTTTATCCTTTGTTTCCTGGCAAGGGATGTGTTTATGTTTAGCCGGTTTACAAACCTCCATTGCGATCGCCTGTGTAGGAGCTTTTGGTTATTTATTCGCCAAACCCTTTATTGTCAGTTGTAATCAAACCATCTGGCAAACCAAAATTCCTTTAAATTTACAAGGGCGAGTATTTGCCTTACAAAATACTTTAGAAAAGGGTTTATCAATCACTGCCTATTTAATGGCGGGTCCCTTAGTAGATCGGGTGTTTGAACCGTTGATGGCTCCTAATGGTTTATTAGCGGAAAGTGTTGGTTTAATTATTGGTGTCGGGGCTGGTCGGGGTATTGCTTTATTCTTCATCCTCTTAGGCATGATGAATATTATTGTCAGTGCGATCGCCTATTACACGCCGAGTTTACGGAAGGTGGAAAAAGATTTACCGGATGCTATTAGGGCAGGGGTTTTATCTTAGATTAGTATTTTTTTCCTAAATAAAGTAGGGGCAATTCATGAATTGCCCCTACTATTTTTTTTGTATTTCTCACCAATATTGCAATATGGAAACCTATCGTAGGAGCGAACGGCTGTTCGCCCAATAAATTAACCCATATATCCTACAAATGAATAATCATTAAATCGTTGACTGAAAATCATTCACCGTAATTTGTTGGGCATTAATACCACCAATCACCGCCAAAGAGCGATCGCCCAAATTAATAGACGCACCACCAGTAATATTAGTGAAAGTGAGTTGAGAGAAGCTGATATTAGAAGTTAATAAGAACTTATCTTGACCAGTCGTGAAATCAGTAATTAGATTAATACCCGGCTCATCAGTCAAGGCAAATAGATCATTACCTAAACCACCAGTCAGAGTATCATTACCCAGATCAGTGATTAATAGGTCATTACCTTCACCACCTAACATCAGGTCATTACCTTCACCGCCATAAACCGTATCATCACCTAAACCACCATCAACGGTATCATCTCCCTTACCACCGTCAACCGTATCATTACCGGCATCACCAGTGACAATATCATTATCCCGATTACCATTTAGCCAATCGTTACCATCATTACCAGCGATTGTGTCATCGCCATTATCACCATAGATAATATCATCACCACTGTTACCGGATACTAAATCATCATCCTTACCAGCGTAAATGACATCATTACCAGCCCCGCCGTTGATCAGATCATTACCCCGGAAAGCCAGGATTAGGTCATTTGTAGCATTAGCATTGGTTAATACATCAGGTTGATCAGTACCTAATAATACTTGATAACCTAAAGGATTATCGACATCTGGTAAAGGTAAACGATCCGCCGGTATTTGATTGACTAGGAAATTATCATTGCCAGGTGTATTAACATCTGGTTGCTCAGGATTATTAGGAACAGTTGGCTGATCAGTTGATTGATCACCTAGTTGATCATCGGTATCATCCACATCGCCCACAGCACCGGCATTATTATCGGTGTTATCAGGTGGCGTAATATTAGAACCAGAGACCGTGCTACCTAAAGGTGGAGAATAGAATAAACCAGCATTGTTATAGGTTTCGTTAGATGCCCGACGCATAATATCAGTGGAGAAGTTGCGACCATAAACTTCTGCATAATTACCGACGGCTTTAATAATTTGGTAAGCATAATCATTCGGTAAACCTAACTGTTCCCCTAGATTATCTTTGACACCGAGGAAACGTTGAATTTGTGGATCGTCACTATTAGTAACAAAATCATCGACATTTTCTTGAGTAATACCCCATTCCTCTGCTTGCATTAAAGCGTAATTCACCCAGCGTACGACATCGCCCCATGCTGATTGATTTTCATCAATTATTAAAGACATCGGTTCTTTTGACAATATCTCATCTAATAGGCGATGTTCACTAGGTTCCGTTAATCGGGATAGATCACCATTTAAGATAGCAATATCTCTGGAAATCGCATCAATTTCCCCTTTATCATAAGCCTCTAATAATTCAGTGCCGGTGGCATATTCCACTGGGATAAAATCACCGCCCGTCCGTATTAAAGCATCTGATAAATTTTGTTCAGCGGTTGTGCCGCTGAGAATGCCGATTTTGCGACCATTCAACATGGGTAAGGAAGTAATACCACTGTCTTTTTTCACCAAAATACCTTGACCGGTATAGAGATAAGTTGGTCCGAAATCTACCTGCATACCGGCATCCCGCACCAGGTTTTGGGTGGCTCCCATGGCTGATAGATCAACTTCCCCATTAGCGACATTTACTAGGGCGGTTGGTAAATTTGCTTGTTTAACAAATTCTATTTGTTCAGGATCACCAAATAGAGCAGCTGCTAAAGCCCGCCCTAAATCTACATCAATACCGCTCCATTCCTCAGCATTATTCAGGGAGAAACCGGGATTAGTACCGGATACACCGACTTTGACTGTTCCCCGTTTTAATACATCCTGTAATAGATCCCGCTGATCGTTATCGACAAATGGTACAGGATTATTCACCGTGCCGGCAAAAGGTGGCGAATATAATAAACCTTCATTCGTCCAAATCTCATTACGGTTACGGCGTACATCAGAGAAATGTCGATCAAACATTTCTCCATAATTACCGATAGTTTTAATCACATCTTCCGCAAAGTTAGGATTAGTCAAACCAAGAGTTGCTCCTAGTTCTCCTTCTAAACCAAGGAAACGCCGAATAGCAGGATCATTACTAGTTTTAAACTCCTCAATATTTTGGGAATTAATACCAAATTCTTCTGCTTGTACCGGTGCATGAGTTACCCAGCGGACGACATCAGCCCAAGCCGATTCATTTTCTGGTAATACTAAGCTAATGGGATCCTTAGATAATTCCTCATCTAATATTAGGTGTTCTCCTAGGTTAGATTGTTGTCTTACCCGCCCAATTAAACTAGTGCGTTCCGCTGGAATCGCATCTACTTCGCCATTAAAGTAAGCCTCAAAGGTTTCACTAATGGTATTAAAGAAGACAGGCTGAAATTCAATATTATTTTTCGCCATGTAATCTTGGAAGGCTTGTGCACCAGGAGTATTACTAGTCAGGGCTATTTTCTTACCGTGCAAGTCTGACAGGGTGTCAATTCCTTCACCTTTTCTCACCATGAGAGAGCGGGCATCATAAATGGTGGTAGGAGAGAAGTCAACACCTAGACTAGCATCCCAAGTTAAATAGGGATTGAGGTTAGTGGTGACAATATCAACTTCTTTGGCTGCTACTTTGTCGATAATTTCTCGGAAAGTAGTGGTTTCAGAGGCGACAAATTCTACCTGATCAGGATTACCAAATAGGGCAACCGATAGACCTCTTGCCCAATCTACACCATAGCCACTCCATTCCCCATTAGTTTCTAAAGTGAAACCTGCTCGACCGGGTATTACCCCAACTTTCAGATAACCCCGTTGCAGGATGTCTTCTAGCATATTCTCACCTGTAGCAGTAGCTGACCGGGTTTGCTGTGGAATAAAGGAACGGCTGGTCGGTATTGCCTGATTATTTTTAGTATTAGTCGGTGTCACAGGTACACTGGCGAGATTGGTAGTATCGGCAAATTCTACGACTTCTGATAAATCAGCAAAATAGTTGTAGGTTTCACCGTCTTTTTGTAAGAGGGCAATTTTTTCCTCTTTGTAATACAGATAACCGCCTAAGAATTTGAAGTCGGCTGTTAGTTTGTCTGTATTAAATCCAGTTTTGTCTAATATTAGGCGATCGCCCTCACTAGGATTAAAATCAAGGATCAAATCAGGAATACTAGCCGGTTTTTCAATGACAAATATATCAGCACCGCTATCACCTCGCATGGCATCTTGACCATCTCCGCCATTAATCACATCATTACCAGCCCCACCAACTAACCAATCGTTATCGGCAGCACCTTGTAAGCTATCATTACCTTCCCCACCATCAAGGAAGTCATTACCCTTACCGCCCTGTAATAGGTCATCACCAGTATTACCTTCTAGTTGATCGCTATCTTCTTCACCGGCTAGGGTATCATCACCCGCCCCGCCTAATAGCAGGTCGTTACCAGTATTACCCTGTAAGGAATCATTACCGAAGGAGCCTTTCAAAATATCTGCTCCATCCGCTCCCACTAAGATGTCATTACCGTAATCCCCTTGTAATAAGTCATTACCTGCTAGACCTTGCAGTAAATCATGACTATAACTACCGCTAATCGTATCATTGCGTTCCGTACCGACCAGGCTATCCTCTTCGATTGTGCCATTAGTGATCAGACCAGTGGTTTGTTCATTAGAGAGGGGGGCTTCATTATCAGCAATATCAACAGCGATCGCACTAGCATCAGGCATGATTTGATAACTTTCGCTACCATACCGCAGGTTAACCGTAATACTTTCCTTCCCTTCGCTCAGATTATCATCAATTAACTTGATCGGTAGTTTCACCTCTGATGCACCGGGTTCAACATAGATGAAACCAGGGCTGGCTGTCTTAATGGTGTAATCTTGACCGAGGGTGGCAGTACCTGCCAAAGTGTAAATCAGGGTCATGCCTTGGGGTGGTGATGCTTCCCCTAAGGTAATCACTATTTCTGCTGGTGAATCTGTTTTACCTTCGCCTAAGATTCCCTCGACAGCAATACGAATATTCCGTTCATCGTTAATTACCTGTTCAACTAAGAAGTTATCACCTTTTAATTGCAGAGGTAATTGAGTAGCAACTTCAGCCGGGGTAATAGTACCCGCAGCTAATTGGTTAGTTAATAGGGTTAATTGACCAAGGGCAATGCGTTTAACGGGGGCTACCACTGACACTACTAGGGATAAATTAAATTGTTCTGCCTCCTGGGCAATATCATTAATTAACCGATTACTGTCAGCAACTATTTGAGCCGCCATACTAAGAATATTAGGGGCTGTACCGGCGGGGGCCAATTTGGCAAATACCGCTTGTAATTGGGCTGAGTTAGCTAGATCAAATACTCCGGTCGTACTAGTGAATATTTCCCCTAAGGTTTGATTAACTTGTTTTTGTAAATCTTGGGGATTTAACTGGGGATTAATACCTTGTAGGAAAGCCAGGGCGTGAGCCATGAGGTTTTCTACTTGAATATGGGCAAGGTAAATATCAACCCCAGTATTCTGTAAAGCTCCTGCTTCTGCTCCAATCACCTTCAACGGATCAAAGGTTTCTAAATCAAAGTTACCAGCTAAAGTTAAACCCAAGCGATCGCCGATTAATTTCTGAGCTGCTACTTTATCACTGACTAATTTGGCATCTACCAAATAGTTTTGTAAATGGGTGAGGGGGGTAATCATCTCCTCCCCGAATGGACTAGTAAATTGAGTATTAATCGTTGCGCCACTGGAGGTATCAATACCACCGAGAACTACTATTTGTCCTTCCTCAGGGTCAATTTTACCATTCTGATTTTTATCGTAAACAGCTAAATCCAAATTCAGGGTGTATTCGCCGTTGCTATCAGTTTTCGTGACAGGTTCATTGTCATCTAAAATATTATTCAAGTTAGCATCCAGGAATACTAAGGAATCAGCAATATAGCTAGTGGAAACCTTACCATTTTGATTGAAACCATTATTAGGCCGACTGAGACTAAATTCTAATAGTTTGGCAGTAAATTCTTTTGACCAAACAGTTTTAGTTAAACCTAACCAACTTACCCCTAAGAGAATTTCACCTTTCAGGAACGCCTCAACAAAACCATTTAATTCAAACAGGGAGAGACTCGCTATACCGGAGGCAATTTCGGAACCTCTTACCTTACCGTCACTCGTACCGTTCTTTTCTCCCACATCTTCTAAGTCAAAACCAACTTGACCCCGAATACCGCCTTTCAGTTTCGCAGCAGCGACGAATATATCGGCGGATAAACCAGCGGCAAAGGAGGCATTAATAGTTAACTCGTTTTTATCAATCGGTTTACCCTTAGCATCTTTTTCTGTCCAGGATAAATCATCGACATAGAAGCCATCTAATACTTTGTAAGCATCTGATAACTTATAACCAGATTTTTTCCACTGTTGAATACCTTGGGTATCAAAACCGACAGCTAGATCACTCTTGAGACCAAAACTTGCTTCGATTAAACCTTCAATAATTGGCGGTGTATAAAGGAGGAACCCTTTTTCAAAACTGAATAATAGGTCTAAATCAGGTACATCGTATTTGACAATATCAGCCGTTTTCCCTAATACCAGATTTAAAGCATTCACTGGTTTTTTCAAGAGAGTCAGTTCTAAACCTTTAATACTGGTTAATTTGCTGAGAACTCCTTTCACTTCTTTGCCTTCTTCCTTAGCTGCTCTAGTTTCCAGAGAGGCTAAAGGATCTGGTGGGGTTTCCGTGGTTTTAATATTACTGGTTTTTTCCAGATCATCAATCTGATCCTGACTTGCGGCCTTAATACCAGCGATTTGATAGCTACCAAAGTCAAGAATAAAAGTTTGACCTTTTGGTAAAGCAGCTAAACTATCTACCAGATCAACAATATCTGAGATTGTCTTAGTAAAGTTAACAACAGTGGCTAATTTTTCTGCTACTTTCGGATTATTCTTTTTGAAAGTCGGATTATTAGTGATCGTACCGGCAATGTCAATTAAAGAAACCCCTGGTTTTTTATCCCAGTTAAATTCTTTTTCTAAGCCGATTTCCGAGAATACTTTGGTATCAGCATTGAGGAATTTCACCACTGGTTTAATCGGTTCTACCACATCATTGATCGTTTCAAAGATCGGACGGGCAATATTATCTACGAAAGAACCAGCATCTAACTGCATATTATTCACAGCTAGATTTAAACCTTTTTTACTAGCTTCTGCCTGATTACCGTAGTCAAATAGAGGTAAATTGCCGGCTAATTCAAAGGAGAAAGCGGGGAATACTTTACTACCTTGAATACTGGTTTTCGCAGTTAAACCTAAGTTAGCATCACCTTTAAATTCATAGTTAAATAGATCGGTGAAACTGTATTCCTTATTAGTGCCTAATACAGCTAAATCACTTAAAGTTAGGCGATCGCCATCTTCCACTGCCAGTAATTTCCATGCACCGTTTTGTTGACCGAGTTTGATCGCTCCTAACAAGGGAACTTCTGCGTCTAGGGTGAAACCATCCTTAGCAGATTTATTAACAGTCAGATTAGTAGAGAACTGTAAACCTTTATCGGTGACAGATGTACCGGGTAATAGTTGAGCTATTTGATTAAAGTCACTACCAAAGGCATCTTTAGCGAGGATTAATTCACCTTTACCAGAGAAGGAAAGATCACCGTTAGCTTTCTTGGTGAAACTGGGATCAGTAATGAGAGTTTTACTTAAATCATTGGGTATAGCTGACAGGTTGATGATACTTGCTAATTTACCAATATTCAAACTACCTTTCAGTTTCAGACTAAATTCAGCAGGTGAGTTAGTAATATCAACTTTACCCGTGATCACATCAGTAAAGTTAGTTAAACCTAATTGATCAGCAATCCATTTGTTAATACCACCGACCGGGATTGATTTTGCCTCAAAAATCGATTTAGTTTTATCTTTCTTGTCTTCGGTGTAGTTAATCTTGGTGTCACCGGCGGTGAAAGCATATTCTACTTTTGCGTCTGTATTCTTGTAGGTGAAACTAGGACTAGGTAACTTCAGTTCTGATAAAGATAAACCGCTGATTACATTAATCAATTTAGCTAAATCAACATCACCATTAAACTTGATTTGCTGTTGATTATTTTCAATACTCAGGTCAATATTTCCCGTAATACTACCTTGCAGATCAGCAATATTTAAGGTACTGGATAACCAACTAGTTAATTTACCAGCCGGGAAATTATCTACTTTTAGCAGGTAAGTACCATCGGTGTATTTTTCGTAGTTAACAGCATAGACAATCTTGCTGTCATTAGGATCCTTGCCGGTGAAATTATAAGTATTGCCTTTTTCACCTTTAGTATAGGTAAATTGCGGATCGGTTAAAGCCAGGGAAGGAATCGGTAAACTCTTATCACCCGCTAAGGATTTAATCAAGGCACTAATATCTAAGTTGCCATCAATACTCACCTTCTTAGTGTCAGGATTAATAGACAAATCCAGATCGCCTGTAACTAGTTCATTTAATCCGTTTAAACCTAACTGATCATTTGCCCAAGCTACTACTTTACCGACTTCCAAATCAGTGATTTCTAGGGTAAAGGTATCATCTGATTTCAATACATAGTCAACTTTTAATTTTTCCGAGGTAAAGACATATTGTTTTTGATTTTCCCCTTGCGTGAAAGTGAAACTAGGATTGAGTAAATTGATCGATGGCATAGAAATATTCTGTTGACCAGCGATCGCCTGAATAATCCCACCAATATCAACGTTGCCATTCAGACTAATAGTTTTCTTGTCGGGGGTAAATTCTAGGCTGATTTCTCCCGCTAAAGCATTACCTAAACCTGTTAACTGTAATTCTTTTTCCGCCCATTGAGTAATACCATCTAAGCTAACTTTCTCAATTTTCAATAGATAGTCAGTATCACTATTTTTGTTGTATTGAATCAGACTATCACCGGATGTGAATTTAATTTCAGTTTTACCATCGTTAATCGTGCGGGTGAGTTTTGGCGTAGATAATTTCACTTCCGGCAGGGATAAACCACCACCTGCCAAGGAATTTAACAGGGTACTGACATTGACTAGACCGCTAAATTCAATGGAATTACTGCTATTTTTTTCACCTGTTTTCGCCATACTGATATTCACATCACCAGTAATAGCATTGCCAAAATCAGTTAAACCAATTTCTTTTTCTATCCAACTAGTTAACTGCCCGACGGGTATTTTTTCCACCGCTAATTGATAGTTACCATTAATATTCTTGGTGTAATTAACCTTGAGGGTTTCGGAAGCCAAGTTATAAATAGTGGTATCAACATTTTTGGTGTAAGTGATTTCTGGGTTAGTGAGAGCCAGACTAGGAATCGGTAAGCTGGTATTAGCGATCGCATCTAATAAGGCACTAGCATTGAGGCTACCAGTAAACTTGAGGGCTTTACTGCTTTCTGTATTACTAGTTTTCTTAAAGGTGAGGTCAACATCACCACTGACAAACTGACTAATATTTTTCAGACCTAATTCTGTTTCTGCCCAGCTAGTTAAACCGCCGAGGGGAACATTGCTGACTTTTAATAGATAGAGATCATTATTGATGTTAGTATCGTAGGCAAAGTCAATCGTATTAGAATCTAGTTTATAGGTGAGCTTATCGCCTGCCTTGGTGTAAGTAATCGCCGGATCCCGCAGGGTGAGAGACGGTAAAGGTAAGTCACTACTATTTGCTAAATTCTTAATAATTTGAGCTAAATCTAAAGTGCCTTCTAATTTGACAATATTACTAATGTCTTTGTCACCTTTGACAATATCCAGATCAAGCGTGCCGGTGACTAAATCATTTAATTTTTGTAGTTTTAACTGATTGGCAGCCCAATTGACTAATTCACCAACAGGTAATTTCGCCGCTTCTAGGGTATAAGTACCATCAGTATTAGCTTGATAGTTAATCTTCATGTCACCGGCGACAAAGTTATAAACCTTGCCTTTATCGGTGGTGACGACACTAACTAAAGGTTTTTCTAAGGGCAGATCAGGGGTGACTAAATTGGGATCATTAGCGATCGCACTGACTAATTTACCAATATCAATCGGTTCACTACCAGTAAATTTGACCGACTGTTGAGTACCCTTAGTATCTTTCTTGATACTAATTTCCGCATTACCAGTAATCGTGCCAGCCAGATTTTTCAGATTTAACTCAGTTGATAACCAATCAGTAATATCACCGACCGGTAAAGTGGCAGTCAAATCATAGGTACTATCATTATTAGCCTCATATTTCACCGTGAAACTGGGTTCGGTCGCATCGTGGGGGCTGGTAATTGTGTAAATCTGCCCTTGATCATTACTTTGGTAAGTGAAACTAGGTTTGCTTAAATTAATCGCCGGTAAGGATAGGGTATTAGTGCCAGCCAGGATTTCTAATAATTTACTGACATTCACGCTACCGTCAAATTTCACGGTGGTATCAAGATCAATCGGTGAAGTTTTCTTAATATCCAGATTCGTATTACCAGTGATCAGGGTACTTAAACCAGTCACTTTTAATTGACTTTCTAAGAATTTAGTTACTTCCCCGGTCGGTAAATTAGTCATGGCTAGACTATATGTACCATCGGTATTATTCACATACTTCATGGTAATACCAGTGGAAGTAAAGTCTATGACCTTACCTTTGGCAGTGGTTTCATAGCTAAAACTAGGATCAGTTAAGGATAAATCCGGTAAAGCTAAATTAGGATCCTTAATTACTCCTTTAAGTAAACCGCCTAGATCAACACTACCAGTAATACTAATAGACTTAGCGTTGGGGCTAAAACTACCATTCGCTGTACCAGTAATAAATTTTGTACCATCGGCAATACCTAAAGCATTTTGCAACCAATCAGATACTTCTCCTAAGGGTAAATCAGCTAGGGTAAAAGTGTAGGTATCATCAGGCTTCAGGGTGTAATTAACTTTCGTTTTGCCCGCCGTAAAGGAATATTTTTTCTCCCCGTTAATATTGCTGTAGCTAATAATCGGATCGGTTAAACTGATTGGATCAATCGCTAAATCTTTTTGGGCGATCGCCTTTGCTAAGGCAGCAATATCCATATTGCCATTAAATTTCACCGTAGTTTGCAGATCACCGAGAGCTGATTGATCAACGCTAACATCCACATTACCCTGGGCAAAATTACTAATATTTTTCACCCCTAACTGAGTTTCCATCCAACTAGTTAAACCAGTTACCCCTAATTTTTTCGCTTGGAAAGTATAGGAGGTTTTACCAGTGGCATTAGTTTGGGTTTCATAATTGACCGATAAAGTATCAGAGGTCAAATCATAAACCTTACTATCTTTTAATGATTTGTAACTAATTTTCGGGTTACTTAAACTGAGACTAGGTAAAGGAATAGCGTCATTCTTAGCAATAGTTTTAATTAAAGCAGCTGCGTCAATCGTGCCATCCACTTTCACCGATTGATCAATATCCGTGGCACTTTTCTTCACCACATCCACATCAACTGTACCAGTAATCACACTACCAATACTGCCAACCCCCATTGATTCTAACCAACTAGTTAAACCACCGACGGGTAATTTTTTGGCAACAAGGTTATACGCTCCATCTTTGCCAGCCTCATATTTGGCAGTAATTGTACTGCTGGTAAAATCGTAGCTAGTATTATCACCATCAACTTTATAGGTAATCGCCGGTTTATTCAGGGCTAAGGCAGGAATTTCTAAATTAGGATTATTAGCGATCGCTTTTAATAAAGCACTAACATCAACATTATCAGTGAAAGTCAGGGATTTAGTAGTATTACCTTCGCCGGTATTTAACACACTAACATCAAGAGTGCCGGTAAATAAATTACCAAGTTCTTTCACCTTTAATTCTTGAGCTAACCAAGTGCTTAAACCACCAACTGGTAATTTACTAGCACTAAATTCGTAAGTTCCATCGGTATTAGGCAAATATTTTACTTCTACCGTACCAGATTTCAGGGCATAGTTTTTCCCCTTATCTGTCACTTGATAGGTGAGTAAGGGATTAGTTAAATTAAAACTAGGTACAGGTAAATCCCGATTAGCGATCGCCTTAATTAAGGCAGTAATATTCACATCACCGCTAAAACCTACAGACTTACTATTATCGGTGGCACTATTATTAATCACACCGACATTCAAGTTACCAGTCACCGACTGACTTAGATCATTTAAACCTAACTCATCTTCTAACCAACTAGTCAAATTACCCAGCGGTAATTCTTTCGCATCAAAGGTATAAGTGCCATCGGTTTTCTTGTTGTAATTAATCTTGATGGTGTCAGCGGTAAAATCATAGACCTTATTACCATCAGTGGTTTGATAACTAAAGCTAGGATCATTGAGAGCTAAGGAGGGAATCGCTAAATTTGGATTATTCGCCACAGCTTTAATTAAGGCACTAATATCCACACTGCCGTCAAAACTAACTTTATTGGTAATATTCCCGTCTTTAGTTTTACCTATTTCTAGGTTCATCTTGCCAGACACAAACTGACTAATAGTATCTACCCCTAATTGGTCGGCTAACCAAGTTGCCAAATTACCGACAGGTAATTGTTCGGCTGTCAGTTTATAGGTGTTTGCTTCATTGCTTTCATATTTGACTTTGACCGTATCAGAAGTGAAGGCATATTTTTTACCTGTGGTCGTGGTTTCGTAATCAATCGCTACATTACTTAAAGCTAAAGATGGTACAGGAGCATCTGGGGCGATCGCCTTGACTAATTTACTCAGGTCAACACTGCCCGGTAATTTAATCGATGTATTATTATTAGCCGCATTCTGAATAATACTGACATCTACTGTACCCGTCGCTAAACCCTTCAGATCAGCAATTCCCAATCTTTCACTTGCCCAGCTAGTCAAACCACCGATGGGGAATTTCTCCATTTGGAAAACATAATCAGCACCTGTGAGATTTTTCGTGTAATTAACCACTAAGCTATCACTGACAAATTTGTAGTTTTTGGCAGTTTCGTTGCCCTGATAACTAATACTGGGATCCTCTAAATTGAGGCTAGGAATTGGTAACTCAGTATTATTAGCAATAGTTTTGATTAAACTGCTCACATCTACGCTACCAGTAAAAGCAATAGATTTATTGAAATCCTGTGCGCCTTCTTTGCTGACATCAATATTAACTGTGCCGGTTGCTAAATTACCCAGTTCTTCTAAACCTAATTGATTTTTTAACCAACTAGTTAAACCACCGACGGGTAATTTTTTCGCTGAGAAACTGTAATTGCTATTATCAGCATTCGTTTTATAGTTAGCGGTAATTGTACTACTGGTGAAATCATAGCTGCGACCGTCCTTATCGCTCTTGTAAGTAATACTCGGATCTGCGATCGCCAAACTAGGCAAAGGTAACTGGGGATTCTTGGCAATACCCTTGATTAATTGGGTCAGATTGACATTACCATCTACTTTTGCTGATTTACTATTAGGCGTTAAACTCAGGTCGGCTGTACCCGTCGCAGCTTTGCCAATACCGAGTAAACCTAATTCTGATTCTAACCAAGCCGTCACATCACCAAGAGGCACTTTGGTGGCATTAAAGGCATAATCACCATCTTTTAAATTATTTTGATAGTCAACGACAAAATCATTAGTGGCAAACTTATATTGTTTGCTGTCATCGGTGGCAATATATGAGAATAGCGGGTTACTAAGGGTGACAAGGGGAATAGAAATACTAGTATTGCCAATACCTTTCGTTAGAATTTCACCGACGTTAATATCCCCATTATATTTCACTTCTACATTACCTTTGGCTAACCGTAAAGTGGCTGTACCAGATGCAGGGAAATAGTCTTTCAGGCTAGGTATATTGGCGGCTAAACTAGCGATCGGTAAATTAACGACATTGAGACTACGCCATTTTAATTCACTAGTATTATTAACTGTTTCCTTGACTAAGGAGCCACTCAGGTCAAAGTTATCTGCCCCAATGCCAATAGTAGAAGCGAAACTATAGGTTTGTTTAACTTTGTCGTAGGTAAAGATGGGATTTTCTATGGCAAAATCAGGAAAATCTTTAACTTTCATCCAATTACTGAGGGCTGTGCGACCTTGATAATTGACCTCTAGTTTTTTGTCGTTGTTTAAAAAGGTGACTTGTCCGGCTGGCAGGATTTTATTAATTTCCTTTAAACCCAGTTTCAGCAGTTTACTGGTCAAATCATCACGGGAAATGGTTTCTGCTCCAGTGTCAGCACGGGTTTGTAAAGAGCGAGTTTGCAGTGGAGTTAAGGCTGGGGTTTCGTCTATTAAAGTATTCTCAGTTAAATTATCGGCAATCTCTCCCCCTAATAGAGTAGTTTCCTCAGTTTCCTGATCTGTTGCCTCCATTTGGGCAGATTTACGCAGAATAATTGTTTGATTACCAATCTCATCTAGGGCGATCACTTCTTCGTCTATGACATATTGATCAATTTCATCAATTATTTCTGCTGATTCTGAGTCTAATTCTGATTCTAAATCAGTTGAGTCTAAATTCTCACTGTCAGTATTTTCAGTATCTGCAATAGCTTCTGTATTCTCATCTGGCATAGCAGAAATCTTTTTACTAGTTAATTGACTGCCTAGTAAATCCTCTAAACTGAGGGCTGTACCTCTACTATTAGCCTGCTCAATCGCATCTTGTAAATCAGTGGCTTTTAACTTAATATTGGTAGTACCTTTAGCTAAACTGTGGGTTTGTAAATCAGTTTCATCGGATTCAGTAGCGTCAGCAGATTTAGTCTGATCAGTCATTTCTGTTTGACTACCAACTAAATCACTCAGAGCTTGCTCCCGATCTAAAGTATTTTGTTCTAAATCTGAATTACCATTAGCTAATTTGCCCATAGCACTATTCAGATTCTGTAAATAGTTCTGCTCTAAAACCTGATTACGAGGATCCACCTCAATAATACCAGTCTCCTCCTCAGTATTCTCAGAACCATCAGGATTAATACTACGAGTGGTGGGAGTATTCTTAGCTGCAGCTTTTTTCTTCTTGTCAATATCATCAATATCATTCAAAGATGCTTTAAAAGTGACAGCTAATTCTGTAGGATTTTTTGGATCATCAGCAAAATCTAATTGTAAAAATCCTAAACTGCCCTTGCCCTTAAACTGATCAAGATTTAACTTAATACCAGCATCCACAAAGGTTTTCTTCGTATCAATATAAAAACCAAACTGTTTGTGTAAACCAAAGGTTAAGGATAAATCAAAATTGAAATTGGCATCCAAACCACCACTGGTATTAAAGTCAATACCAATCGATGGTAAACCTAAACTAGTATCCAACGGTACAGAATATTTCTGTTGTTTACTAACCTTTAACTCAACTACCGTATCATTCTCAGTAATAGAAGTATTAACGTTAAAAGCCTCTAAACCAAAACCTTTCAATACATTCTCTAAAGTTTGTTTAAGAGTAGCTGCCGTTAAAGTAGATTGACCGCCAATTTGTTGACTAAAGGCATTACCTAAACCACCGATCACATCAGGATTTTTGCCATCTAATTTACCAACTAGGGGCAAACTAATATTATCAATACTATCCTGCAGAACATTCAAACCCTGTTTAACACTAGCCGCCGTTTCCTGCGGATTGAAAAAGCGATCTACGACTTCCACTGTTTGATCTGGAGTGAATAGCTTATCATAGTTAGTATCGGTACTAGTTACCTCATACTTAATATCACTAGTGTGATAAATACCCGGTTCCCCCACACCATCTTTACTACCACTGACTGTAATAGTCTGTAGTTTATACCAGTCCTGCGGTTGAATAGTGATAGTCGTCGTGGATTTTTCCACCTTTTCTACTGTTTCCAGCACTGGTAAACTCATGGTTTTCACCACTTTACCAGTAGTGTCTAATTCTTCAATTTGCAGTTTGTATTGATTATTAGCATTCCGATCTAAATTAGTTAAAACTAATTGTTGCAGAGCCTGCCAATTTCCTTTTTTCAAAGTCCCTAATACTTCCTCTTTCACCGTGCCGTCAGGATTTAAAGTAAATTCCACCAACGGTTTTTTGGTGGCTCCGGCTGGATCATTCGCATCAGAAATTCTGTAAGTAACAGGAGCCACCGGCATGGTTTTTAATTGCAAATCCAGGGCAATCGTATCAGCATTTTCAGTTTTGACTAAACTCTTGAGACTAATATCGAGATTATTTGTCTCGGTTTCTTTGGTATCAAAACTGAATACTGATTTATTCACCGATACAGTACCAGGTTTAGCTGGATCAACAAATTCTATTTCAGCTCCCGGTGTTAGCTTAATAGTGACAGGGGCAGTTGGTTCACTTAATAGAGAAATACCAAAAGTCGCATTTTGTTCTTCACCTACCCTGGTGCGTTCTCCCACCTGCACAATACGGACACCGGGTACATCATCATCTTGAATAGTTAAGGTCGCTTCCTGATCATTAGGAGCAATCTGATAACCATCACCAGCCTTCAGACGGACAGAAACTGTTTCGCCTGCTAGTTTGACATTTTTGGCACTGGTGACTAATTGAGTATTAGCACTATCTACCTGCACAGAAATTGTCCCTGTGCCATTTTGCCCTAAAGTAACATTACCAAGTACTTGACCTGTCACACCTTGACCAAATTGCAGAATACTACCCCGATTAATCAAAGTACTACCACTATTTTTAGTGAGAGCAACATCTAAATTAAAGGTAGTTTTACCGTCTTTAGTTTCTCCCGCCGATACCTGATTGATTTTTAAATTGAGGTCTTCCGTTAATTTGTCATCAATCGGCACGATCACGACATTATTCTGCACCTCACCGGGAGCTATTCTAATACTGCCTTCACTGACAGTTTGATAATCGCCTAAACCACCAGCGGTTTGTTGGGTAGCACTACCACCCACCACTTCATAGTTAACCACAATCCCCGTACCACCATTTTTCTGGGGAGCGGGAGCGTTTAACATAATAGCAAAATAACTCGGTTCGCCAAATACTTCTGAGGCGGTCGGACCAGCTACTATTCTGGCGGTTGGTAAATCATTATCTTGAATTTGGGCTTCTAAAGGTTTTAAAGTTTTTGCCAAATTCACATAATTGTAATCATCGTCAGCCACTAACAAATTGTATTGATAATCAACTTGACTACTACTAGTAATAGCAACTAAATATTCCCCCCGTTCTAAACCAGCTAAACTCACTTTTTGTTTACCTTCCACTGTTTCCACAGGTAAGGTTAAAGCGACGGTCGGTGCATCAGCTTTATAGAGTTTGACTTGCAGATCATTATTAGCCGTATTAGCCGTGGTTGTTTGATAAGCAATTTCCACAAAATCTTGACTAGTACCAGCATCCGGCATGGTAAATTTAAACCAATCCTGATCATTACCAGTCAGAGCCAGATTTTTCCACTCATAACCACCAGCCATTTCCCCTAATTCTATTGCCTGGGCTGCTGTATTATTCACAGCTCTTGATTCAAAAGTTGGGGTCTGACCAGTCGCTACACTGAATACTATTTCACTACTGTGGTTATATTCCACAATATTGTCATCTAAAGCACTGACTCTTACTAATTGTTCAACATTCCAATTATCTTGATTAAATTTCAGGGTCATTGGATCGCCGTAACCGGCATCATTTACCCGGATCTGATCATTAATCGGATCAGCGATCACTTTTATTTCACCGACCGGCTGACTATTCAGTTTGACTTTGTAAATATTTTCCCGCCCTTCTGCCTGACCATCAGTCACTTTGGTGATAATTAATTCAGCTTGATCACCTTCATTTTTGTTCGTGAAATTAATTCGCTCAAAATCTAACTTATGATAAAGCAGATCGGCACTACTCGTACTAGTGATAAGTTGATAAGGCACATCACCATCAGCTATTTGATCATCAATCCCCTGAATATAGAATTTTTGTTCTGTCTGCCAATTATCAGGGGTAAAGTTTAGGTCAACAAAATCAACTAAATTACCATCCTGCATAGTTTTCACTTTGGCTTCTGTTAAATCATTCGTGCCAAAGGATACTACGACAGGATAGAGGGGCTGACTATTCAGTTTAACGGTGTATTCTAAAATAGTTTTACCGCTTTCATCGGTACTAATAATAGTTTGAGCTGCTTTAACAGTTAAACCAACTTGATCATCATCAGCAATCTGTAAATTAATACTAGCCGGATGATTTTTTAATTCTTCTGTTTGTTTCGGATCGGTAGAAGCTAATCTATAACCTTGGTTAGGATATAAATTAATTTTCACATCTTCTTGATCTTTTTCATCAATTTGATCATCTATTGGCGTAATAGTAATTTCTTTGACACTTTCACCTGGCAAAAATTCCACAAATTGTACTTGCCGATAGTTACTGACCACACCAGTTTTTTCGGTAATCAAAGCATCTTGATCTCCGTCTCCATCTATGTCCGTAAAGTTAACACTGCTATTGCCAGCTTCTGCTATTACCGATTTTAGAGGATTTTTTGCTTGATTCAGTTGAAATTTTACTTCCCCTGACTTATCAGAAGTATTCTCAACAAATTGAAATTTTCCTTCTGCCGTACCGAATACTATATCTAAATCCTCATCTTGATCCGTATCTGTGAGGGTGGGGGCAAAATATTCACCTGTACCAAGGTTAACGCCGGTGTTAATATTAGCTGTATTAAAATCGGGTTGTTGAGTTGTCCCATTATTCAGACGATAAACTACGTCACCATTTTTCTCAACTAAAATCAGGTCTAATTTATTATCCTGATTTAAGTCAGCTAAAGCAATATTATGAGCTGCATTAATACCGCTGAAAGGATTAGCTAAGTTAATATTAACTTTACTCTCTGTGGTGATCGCCGTATTTTGCTTAATAGTTTCTGTCTTAGCAACTTCCGACTGCCCAATAATTGTCTTAACCGTATTCTCACCGTCAAAGATCAGTTGATTAGCATTATAATTAATCGTACCTAAAGTCTCGGCTAACTTGGCATCTGTAGTTTCCACATCAAAATAGTAACTACCTGTTTCCTTATTTTCCCGCAGATTTTTCACAGGTAAAACTTGATCAGCAATTTTTACTGTAGTAGGATTAAAACTACTATTATCAGACCTAACCGAAAAAATAGTTTGATAAAGTGTTTCCGTGGTATTAGCGTTGATTGGTTTCTGATAATTAACTGTATTCAGGAAAATCGAGTTATTTGCATCACTCTTATTAATTTGGTAATGAATCTGCCCTTGACTATCTTTGATCAGTAAATCTAATTTTTGATCACCATTCAAGTCTGCTAAAGTCGGGGCTATTTTACCAGTTAATTTCACATGACGGAAAGGATTATTCGTACCTAATTTTTCTTGAAAATTACCATCCCCTACGTTTTCATGGTATTTTATTTCACCATTAGCTGTGCCTTCCACAATATCTAAATCGCCGTCTTGGTCTAAATCACCTAAAGTAATTTGACTGTCTGCACCAATTTTCAGATTATTGACCGTTGTACTAGGACCATGAATAAAGGCATTTTGTCCAGGGAAATAATAGTCTGTATTAAGAATCGCACTACCATCGGTAGCTTCTAATAAGACGATCACTGGTTCACTACCAGCAGCCACCGCTTCACTTAATTTAATTTGAATTTTGCCGGTTTCTTTTTCCGTAGGAGCTTGAATTAAGGAAATAGAAGCTATCGGTAATTGACTCGGATCAGTTATAGTAGGAATAGTACTATTATCAGTCGGTTTCGTTTCATCATCTATCGTTTTAGCTGCTAGATTAATAGTTTGATTCTGATAATAACTATCTTGACTAGTGGCTTTTACCTTAATTTGATAACTAATATCACCGTCATAGATAGTATCTGGTTTAGCACTAACTGTCACATTCTGATATTTATTCCAATCATCCGGGCTGAATACTAGGTTAGCGGGAGTCACATCACCTTCTGAGGTATTGCTACTGACGAGGGACAGAGTGACATTACTAGTCGGTTTACTTTCTAACCGTACCCCTAAATATTCTACACCGCCGGTTTCTGACAGTAACACGGGATTATAGTTGGAACTATAAGCAAAAGTATTAGTGGCTTCATCGCTAATACTGGCATTGACTATATTAATCGCTATCTGCTCATTATCAATAATATTGACACTGGCGGTTTGTTGATTATTATTAGGGATTAAAGTATAACCTGTACCTGTTTTTAAAGTAACAATGACATCTTCTGTACCTTCTTTCGCCAAATCATCAACGGCTGTAATCGGCAATACTACACTAGTAGTCCCCGCTGACACAAATACACTGAGATTATTACTATCACCTGGCACGGTGTAATCTTCATTAATTTTCGCTGTACCACTTAGTTGATAATTAATAGTAATACCAGGAGCGGGAGCCGGAGCATTCAGATTAATTACATAGGTCGCCGGTTGAGTATTTCCCTCAGTGGCATTACTAGCAGCGACAATACTTACCTGCGGAATAATCGGTATAATATCAGTCGTACTACCTTCCGTAGTTTGTAGTAATTGGGGGGGATTATTCGTGACCGGCACAGGCGAATTACTACCATTGAAACTAATATTTAACGGGGTATTATTAGCTAAACCTTTTAAATTAATAGTTTGTAATTGATCCCAGTTATTCTTAGCAAAAGTCAGCTGATTACCCTGAATATTAATGGCTGTATCGACGGCTGGTTCACTGGATAATTTTACTTGGACTGTAGCGTTACCATTAGGATCCACATAAACCGGATTATTAGCATGAATTAACCGATTATATTTATCTAGTAAAATAAAACCTGATTTATAGGCAGGATTATTCTTAATATTGACAGTGTGAGTGCTAGAAGCATTATTCACCCAATAGTTACTATTCGTAACACTACTAGCTGTCTCCTGATCAAAGTTACGGGGAACTAAGTTAACCGTGATATTTTCATCGGGTTCATCAATTTGATCTGGTTTAGCAATTAAATATATTCTACCGGAGGTCTGCCCCTGCGGAATAATAATACCATCTCGTTCAGAGTTAGGATCATTAGATAGACGACGATAACGGGAATTGAAATAATCGACATTTTGACCGGCATTACCACTCAAATTATATTTCACCCATAAACCTTGGGGACCAGTAAACGGTTTATTTAAATTAACTTCAATGTAACCTATTTGCGGTGATGGATTATTAATATATTGTACGCCGCCATTGAATACACCGTTAGCGGGAGTTTGACTAATAGCACTGCCCTGATTACTTAGGTCATTTAAATTATTTTCAAATTGCCAATAACCGACTAAACCCTGTTCACTACCAGATAGGGGCGTTAACATAGCATTCTGAATATCACCAGCCGATCTAGCGACATTCCAAATTCTCACTTCGTCAATCGTGCCAGCAAAAAAGTTATTATCAACTTTGCCAATAGTTAATTGTTGAGTATTAGGCAGTTTACTACCTTGCCACCGTTCATCTACATAAACTTCTACGCCATTCACATAGAGACGATATTTTTGCCCATCAAACGTGGTAGCAACATGATTCCAAGTATTTTGATTGAGAACATTAGAGGCAGTAAATGACTGGAATTTCTGCCCATCACCAAAACCCACTTGAATATTATTACCCTGTTGCCAAATAGATGGGTAAGTTTGCGGATCATTAGCACTAGTTTGATAACCTAAAATACCCCGTTTCCGATTGTCATTAATACTAGCAAAAATCCAGGCTTCTTGAGTAAACTGACCAGTTTTACTTAAATTTAATTTATCATTATCGGCAATACTAATATGACTACTGCCATTTACTTCTAAAGCCGATCCTAAATCCTGAATAGTGCTACCATAACCAAAACCTTCCTGTGGCATTACCACCTTGCCAAGAGAAACTGTCGGCTCATTATCAACAACCCAAACATTGCTAGAGGAATTGTTACCGACACGATAGGTTTGGTTATCGCTACTGGGATTAAACAATTGTAGGTTAACATTTTCGTACTCTGTTTCTGCTATTTCGTCATTAATCGGCTCGACGTTAACCAGAATTCTCTTCGCACCGGCTGGTACATTTATTTTGTAAGTATTATTAGTATTGCTAACCGTTACCCGCCCTATATCCTGACCATTGGCATTTTGAGCAATATAGGAAAGATTATAATCAGTGCCAGCGGTGGGAGAAGTTGTGGTATTAACTTTGGCATCGCCTGACAATTGGAATTGTAGATCAAAGTTTCTGGTAGTCGGATTATTAAAATCTAAAATAAACGCCCCATTGGCTTTACCTTCCTCCGCCTGACGACTATCAATAATATTAACAACAGGTACATCCTTAATATTAATAGCAGCCGAAGTATTATTAGCTAATAAATAAGATGGGTGACTTTCTTGCAGAGTAATTTTAATTTGTTCGCCACTAGCTTCTTCCGCCCGATCATCACTGTTTAAAGGTATTTCAAAGAAGGCTTCCTGTTGCCCAGCCGGCAAGCGAATAGTATTGGGATAATAGCCCGCATCATCACCCGTTGCACCATTCTGAAAAATATTATTATCATACTTGAGATAAATATCACGATCAGCGGTACGGTCTGCTGATATTTTGAAACGGGCAAAATGACCTTCATTACCATTATTGACATAACTATTATCTGGGGTAATGCTGATCGTTGGGGGATAATAGGGTGAAAAATACTGAGATAACTCATGATAATATTCACTCGTACCAGGAGGAGCCACAGAAAACCAAATAGCAGCAGAACCTCTTTCTTCCTCAAAATCTACTGATATAGGATGTACTGTATTTTTATCATAGTAACCATTATTACCAGGTCGATAAACGACTTCCGATAGTTTTTCCGCAAAACCGCTAGAACGAGAACCCAGAGCTTTACCATCAATAGTTAATCTATGCCAATCATCGGCTCTTAATTTAAACGAGTAATTACCACTGACCGGCGGTACAAAATAACCACTCCATGTGGCACTAAAAAACTCATTATCCTCACCAGACACACCATGATTACCCTCCCGCCAATCTTCTGTAATCCGATCATCAATAAAAGTTAAACGATTACCTCGGAAACCGTCATCAGCGTAGAATACAGCATTTAAACCAGTGATATTAGTATTTAATACACCGGCAAATGATTTTTTCGCCTCTTCACTTAATACAGAACGAGCGGTAATATTACCCACGTGAAATTCTAAATCCCAATCACCGCCTAAATTACTATTACCAGTCAGATCATCAGAAGCCGCCACATTAGCACCAGTTAACCGACTCAATTCTGCAATAAATGACTGACCTATTCTTCCCTCCGCTACATTACAACCATATAATAAAATATCTCCCCTAAAACCGAGAGCCTTACCCCACAAAGACAATTGCTCACTATAATCCTGTAAATTTTCGATATTTAGTTGACCATTACCTAAATGTAATTGAGCCTGTAAACCATGGGATAATATTTGAATACTTTGCAAATTTTCTTTGCTTGCCAAAATATTAGTAATTTGCTGCATACCATCTGTCAAGCCGTCTAACAAAAATACTTCTGTATTAGTATTTAGATCACGCAACAGGCTCAAATAGTTATCAACACTAGGATCAACGAATAATAAATGATTAGCAGAATTAAATTGTGATTGCATAAAAATTGTCTCCAGGAAGTAAAAATTATCAAATTAAGAGGAATATTAGGGAAATTTTGACAAAAAGACTCCGTGACTAACTATCTCAATAGTTAGCTAGGACTTAAATCATAGGGTTATAAAAAACTCTATGTAAGATTTGTCAAAATTAAACAAACACCGAATTTACCTATCAGCTTTCTTTTATGTAAAACTGACCATAGCAAACTCAATCGTTAGAAAAGAAATTGATATAGCAAATACTACTTTCTTTCCCCAGTGATTTGTTTTGATATTTATATGTAAGTAAGCCTGGTATTTAGTTAGATGTCCTAATATTGCGACTAAACGGGGTAGATGCTTGATTAACAGGTTGTATAGATGTTTGTTTGATAAAAAATTTAACTTAGTTGACTTACCTGAAAAAAGAGAACGATCAGTACCAATTAGTTATGAAAAATTTTATCTATCTCTAACAAACATTAAATCTGTTTACATATTTTTAATATACCATGAAAAAATTTTGTTTGAACGACCTAATACAAAAACAAGACTTATCAAATAATAGTCATGTATTGATTTATACGTTAAATATTTTTATAAGGCAAAAAAAACTCAAATTCATTCCTGAATTACCCTACAAGACTTATTCTAAAATTTTTAGTCAAAATTTTTATTTTTCTTTCTTAAAAACATTTTACTTACTATTAATAATTTGGGATTTAGGTAAATCATTAAATATTTATTTTTGGAGAGAAAAACAAACAGAGGAATTTTATTTTAAAAAAGAAAAATTTATGTGTTTTATTCTAAATTTTTTGCTGATTTCCGGAAAGTTTTATTATTTAATTTTTCTACTATTTATCCCACCCAGGACAGGGGCAATTCATGAATTGCCCCTACTGGTTTTGGGAGAAAACAACTGTATTATTTTTGTGGTGATCGGGGTTCTTTAAAACCAATCGAAATTTCTATCGGTTCAGCCGTCAAACCTAAATACCTAGCTCGAATCGTCGTATTAGCTTCTACCGCTAAAGGAGCAGTAATACTACCCAAAGCAATTAGATCACCCCTTTTTAATCTTTTGCCTTCCGCCTGTAAAGAATCCTTTAACCATAAGACAACACTGAGAGGATTACCTAATAATATTTGACTATTACCAGCTGCGATCGCCCGTCCTTCGGCATCAACTAATTCCACTCTAATTTGTTGTAAACGACTTTCCCACTCAGAAGAATTATTGATTAATACTGGTTCCCCTAATACACCATTTCTCACTCCAGCATTCGTAGCGACTAAATGTGCAGCGTTAGGGCGGAGATTTTCACTGTATAGTATGTCGGGTAATTCTAGGAAGGGATAAACTGCATCAATATTTCTTAAAACATCTCTGAGGGTTTGAGCTTGATTAATATTATCACTAGCAATTCTGACAATCAGATCACCTTCTACCAAAGGACGTACCCCAAAATTAGTGGTAATCGTAGAACCTGTTTTTAGAAACATTTGATCAAATAAGCGACCCCGGATCGGTTCCTTCACACTGAAAGCCTGTTGTATTGCTCTATTAGAGAGAGCGACTTTATAACCGACGGGTGTGCCGACAAAATCAGCTATTTCTACTACAAATTTATCTTGAATAGCCTGGGCTTCTGCCATGGTTAAACCAATTGGAAAAGTCTCTAAAGCAATCCGGTCTAAGAAACTATCAATAATCTGATTGAGAAATTTATTATGTTCCTCACTCAGTTTTGTCTCTGGCGGAATAGTATTAGTGGGTCGAGGAGCGGTGATAAATTGTGCCGAGCTAGAAAAATGCTGGGATAATTTACCAGGTAATACGGGTGCTAAGAGACTGGGTAATATTCCTGATGCACCGGATACTAATATTAGCAGGGAGACGGGAATAATAGAATTAATATTCTTCAGTAAATGATGATTAATAGACATTTTAATGGAGACGACTTATTGTTTGCTTTGCTTTCTCAATCCAGTTCCCCCAAAATTGGGGGGTTAGGGGGGCAATAGACGCTGGGTGAAGTTACTAAAACCTTATGCCCTCACCCCCAACCCCTCTCCCAATATTGGGAGAGGGGAGAGGAACAATCAGACAATATTGACATGATCATACTAATCTTTTAACTTCTGTACATAAGACCAGAGACTATAATCACGACTTAACCAACCATGAAAAAAAGCCATTTGACTTTTGGTTTCCTGTACCCGTTGATAACGATAAATAATCCGCTCATTAATAATTTGTAGGGCAGTATTGCGATCATTGCCTATTTTCAGAGCTTGCCGGGTTGCCTCATCAAATCTACCAGTTTGTGGTAAACCTAAGGCCTGTTGTAAAAAGGTAATAGCGTTATGTGTACCAAAATTCACCGCCGTATCAAACATCACCACCGATAAAGCCGGGTGCATTTTCGCTGCTTCACTATTCTGCCAATAGGTTTGATAAATTTCCATTAACTCAGCATCAGACATTTTAGCTACATCTAAGGGCGGTAAACCCCGTTGTTGCCGGTATTCATTATAAACTGATTGAATAATTCCTTTGTAAGTTTTGCCGCCAAAATCTGCCGGATGATTACTATAACCCCCTTCAAAATAGAGGGTAAAGGCTAGGGCTGTTTCAAATAGTTTTTCTTGATAGGTTTTGTCTATTTGACTAGTTGCTAGTTGTTGGGTTTCTACCTTAGCAATACTTTGACTAATCGGTAAGGCGGTTAATAAACCGAGGGTAAGAATAGTTAAGACTATTTGCGGTTGATATTTTTTGAAATTATTGAGTTTGATATATTTATTAGTCAAGTTATTATTGGTGAATTTATGATGATTTAACTTAATATTGAAGAAATTATTGAATAGTTGTCGCATATAATTTTTGATTTTCCTGACAAATTTTTGTCAAGTTAATTGTCAAGTTAATTAATTTACTGAATATAGACACTAAAAACAGTTGACATTGTAGCATAGACCATTTATATTACAGGATTGTCTAAAATCTAAATATTGTTAAATTATTATTTTATGAATCAACCAAAAAATGCTGAAAAATTAACTCAGCAGGCTGAGAATTGTTATGCACAGGGCGATTTGGTGCAAGCACAGGAATTATGTGAAAAAGCTATTAAGCTACAACCTAACTGGCCGATTGCCTATGTCACCTTAGCTAATATTGTTTACGCTCAAGGTAATATTGCAGAGGCCATTAAATTATATTTACAAGCCTTAGACCTAGAGCCAAATTTGCCACAAGCCCAAGTTAATTTGGGCAGTATGTATTACCTACAGGAAAACTGGCAAGGGGCGATCGCCTGTTATGAAAAAGCCTTGGCTTTGCAACCGGATTTGCAGGCGGCAAAGTTTAATTTAGGGAAGGTTTTAGAGAGAATTGGTAAAACGACGGAGGCAAAACAATTATTAGAGGAAACACAGTCGGTTAATAATTTATCTGCCCCCGCCGAAAAATATTGGCAACAGGCAAAAAGTCTGGCTCAGTCTGGTCAGTTAGATGAGGCGATCGCCCATTACCAAGAGGTGATCAAATTACAAGCAGATTTACCGGAAGCCCATTGTCAGATTGGTATTCACCTAAAACAACAGGGAAAATGGCAGGAGGCTTTATCCTATTTAGAAAAAGCGATAACCCTGCGTCCTAATTACGGTATGGCTTACCAACATTTATGTGGGATTTATCGGGATAATAATAATTATTTATTAGCGAGGGAATACGTTAATAGATACACGCAAAATTGTCAGGATACAGAGCCGATTATTAGTCAGGTATATTTAATTAGTACCTATCAAGTAGCTGGTTTAAATGAAATTGCTAAGGATCGATTTCTTGGTTTAGATCAATCATTAAAAGCTGATATTAATTCAGTGAAAACTGTGGCAGAAGTAAGGTCTCTTTATGCGAATTTTCTCTTCAGTATGCCCTATTTACGGGATAATATTCAGGCTAATAGTGAGACAGCTCAGTTAATTAGTGATTTATATATTGAGCGGGTAATCTCTCAGCAAGGGGTACATAATAAGTTAGCTAATTTTACTAGTTATGCCACTAATTCCCGTTTAAAATTGGGCATATTATCTAATCATTTTAATCGTCATTCCGTCGGCTGGTGTAGTGTGGATGTGATTGAAGAATTAAGTCGTTTACCCATAGATATTTTTCTCTACACGACGGCTCCTTTGAAAATAGATGATCTGACTAATCGTTTTGCCAAAATAGCGAAGGTTCTCCACCAACCCCAACATTATCCCAATGGTATGGCAAATCCTGGGGTGATCGCTAGTCAAATGCGAGCTGATGGCATTAATGTTTTATTAGACTTAGATTCTTTTAGTATTCCTGTACATAGTGATATTTTAGCTTATCAACCTGCCCCCGTCTGTATTTCCTGGTTGGGTTTTGATGCTCCCTATATTTCTAGTGATAATTACTTTTTGGGCGATCGCTACACCTTACCGGCTGATCGACAACAGTATTATCGGGAAAAACTGGTGAGAATGCCCAACGGTTTTATGGCAGTCAGAGGTTTTCAGAGTTATCATCGGGATCGGGTGAATATGCGGCGGGCGCAAAGAATTAGTCAGGATCAAATCGTCTATTTAAGTATGGCTTCTGGTCGGAAGTTTAATCAAGATTTAGTCAAGGCTCAAGTCGCTATTTTAAAACAAGTACCGGATAGTTTATTAATTCATAAATCCCCTGGCGATCAAGAAGTATTCAAAGCGGCTTATAAAGATGCTTGTGACAAAGCCGGTGTCGGTTTCCATCGGATCAAACTTTTACCATTATTTAATACAGAGGAAGAACATCGGGATATTTATGTTTTAGGGGATGTATTATTAGATTCCTATCCTTATAATGCGGGAACCCATGGTCTGGAATCTCTCTGGTTTAATGTACCGCTGGTGACTTATACGGGTGAACAATTTTTATCTCGGATGGGTTATGCTTTTCTGCAAACTATTGGGATTAATGAAGGGATTGCTCACTCTTGGGATGAATATATTAATTGGGGTGTGAAATACGGGCAGGATAATAATTTACGGCAGTCTGTAATTAATAAGTTAATTCAGGCAAAAAATCCTGATAATTTATCACCGCTCTGGCATCCACAAAAGTTTGCAGAGAATTTATACGGTATTTTACAAGATTTATTAAAATATGCGATGAATCCAAAATAAATTGCGTTGGGTTAAGGAACGCAACCCAACCTTCTATTAATCTGTGAATAGAACAAAACTCCGGTTTCTTTGAGAAACCGGAGTTTTTGCGTCAACAAAAAATTCAATAAAAAATTCTATCTTCTACGAGTACCAAAACTACTGCGACGAGAACCACCGGAATAGCTACGATTAGGAGAACTAGAACGACCACTACCAAAACTTGATTTACTGCGTTGATAGGGTTTAGCTTGATTAGAACCTTTTAAGTTTGTACCACTTACGCCCTTACCAGTACCACGATTGGTATTAGTTTGGCGATTTTTATTAGTAGTCGCATTACTAGGTGATTTAATATTACCAGTCGCCCGGAAATTCTGGCGATTTTTCACGGCTGGTGGCGGAGCTTTATAAGTAGTTTGATATTGATTCACCGCTTGGCGATAAGTATTACCATAACCACCATAACCGGTTAATCCTCCACCAGAATAAACCGGCGGTACATAATAGCGGGGAGTGAATAACATATTTGCCACCATTTGACCGGCGATCGCCCCGGCAAAAGGAGTCCAGAAATTAGATTCCCGGCGGATCACGACTGTTTCCTGTTGGCCGGTTTGCGGATTATTTTGCACTTCTGTGACGTTATGAACGTATTCAATCCGAAAATCCTCAGTCAAGTGTAATACGGCTTGATCACCATTAATTTCTGCATAACTTTTTGTACCCGCTTGTTTTTCCTCATCGGTTAACGTTGCCATCTGTATATCAGTACCCGTAAACAGGGGAGGCATACCAGCCGGTGTATTGAATAGCATTAAACTATAGGAACCATCCACATCATTATAACTAGCCTGTTGAATGGGATATTTACCTGTTTTTACCTGATTTGCTGATTTAGCTACAGTCGTATTTTGATTACCCATTTGATTAGCTGCCTTAGTATCAGAACTACCACAGGCCATAGTTGTCCAGCAAAGGGTTAAACTCAAAAACAAAATTGTTAATTTTCGCAACATAATAATTTTATTGGTAACATTGATTGGTGAATTCTTGTGATAATGGTTTTAGCAAAAATCAGATTAACCTGAAGTATTAATCAGATTAATCTTTTTCTGATAATTATAACACATATACTTATTTTGGATAAGGTGTATTACGCTGTTAATACCTCATAACCATTTGCTGTCACTAATACATCATCTTCTATTCTAATACCACGCACATCAGCAAATTTTGCTAACTCCTGCCAATTTACCAAATCACCGTATTCACTACGAATATTCGGATCATTTAAAATAGCTGGGATTTGATAAAAACCCGGTTCAATCGTCACCACCATGCCCGCCTGTAAAGGACGATTTAAACGTAAAAATTTTAAACTAGGGCGATCGCTCCGTGTTCTGCCAGGTGCATAACCAGCTAAATCCCCCAAGTCTTCCATATCATGCACATCTAAACCTAATAAGTGACCGACACCATGGGGAAAAAATAGTGCTTGAGCATGACGTTCTACCACATTATTCACCTCACCCCGCAGAATACCTAAATTAATTAAACCCTCTGCTAATAAGTATTCTGCCTGTAAATGAATATCTTGATATTCCACACCGGGAGCAACTTTAGTAATACAAGCATCATGCACACTCAAAACCAGATCATAAATAAGCTGTTGCGTCGCTGAAAATTTACCACTCACCGGCCAAGTACGAGTCACATCACCCGCCCAACCAAAATTAGTTTCCGCTCCCACATCTGCTAATAATAAATCGCCTGGCTGTAAAACATGATTATATTGTTCATTATGTAAAACTTGCCCATGCACCGTCACAATACTATTATAGGCAGTCGTCATATTAGCAGCCATAATCACCGCCTCCATTGTCGCCCTGACTTCCGATTCCGTCTTAGCGGTTAATACTGCCCCTTGTCCCGCCGCATGAGCTTGCACCGTCACCTTTGCTGCTTGGCGTAATTGGGCGATCGCCCCAGCATCATGGGTTAAGCGTAACTGCACTATTGCTTCAGCTAATTGTAAATCAATACCAGTCAGATTATTACTGGGTAAAAGAGACCGCTGTAAAATAGATGATTGTTGTTGAGGATTAGCAAGGGAAATTGTCGCACAATTATTAGTAAACTTTGGTAAAAAATTTAAGGAATAAACAGTATCCGCTCCGATTATTTCGCCTAATTGTTTAGCACTAGGTTGTTCACCATGCCATAAAGCCATATTAGGATCAGCATCGTCAGTAAATAGGGTTAATTTTCCCCCATCTAAAAGAATCACCGCTTTTTCTATGGGTAAACCTGCAAAATAGAGAAAATGACTACTAGCCCGAAAAGCATATTGATTAGCAACAAAATTCCGACACGGGCGATCGCCCGCCCAAAGTAATACGGGAAAATCTATTAATTGAACTAATTTTGCCCGACGTTGTTGACAAAATTCTGCTAAATTTTCACATTGAGGAATAAACATATTAATCTCTAAGATATTAATTTTAAAATATAATTGTATAACAAATCTGTTGACAGATAGGAATTAGCAAAATTTCAAGTCACAGCATTAATCAAATCAACTGTTCGCCGATAAATAGGCTCTATTTCTTGAAAATAAACAGTTTCACTAATATCATCTGATATGGGTACAAAGAAAAAAGTTAAAGCCGGCATCGTAATTTCTTCTGATTCTACATCATCTTTACCCATAGCAATTTGTACCGGATGGGCAGGAAATTCAGCATTAACGGTGTACATAAAATATTGTAAAATTTCATCTACCCTCTGATAATCCGCCTCATCCTTGGGAATAAAAGCAATATAACGACATCGCATTTCTGATTCAGCCGTAGCAGGATGACCTTGACAACTAGAATAGGTAATTAAATTATATTTAAGAATAAAAGCTGTGACTAAATCCCTCACCTCCAATTCCAAAGACCGTTTTAAATAACGATGATATTTGGTAAAAATTGGTGAATCAGCACATTGAGCGTTACCGGCTGTATTAATATTCCCCAAAGCTCCCACCGCAAATTCTTCCCCTTCTGCTACTTCAATAAAAGGGTCATCCCAATGTTCTAAAAAGTGTTTTAGTTCGCTAACGTAAGTCATATTGAAAAGTATTCCTCAATTAGTAATTTTTCTTAGTTACAACGATAATACATCTTCATAAATATCTGCGATCGCACAGAGGAAATTTAGGTTAAAATCTGAGACAGATATGTAGGGTGTGTTAACGAAGTGTAACGCACCATTCTAAGGGTCTATCAGAAATTTTGTCTTAACTACCTGAGTGGCTGCTATAATAATTGTATCGAAAAGAGCTAAGAAAAATAGAATCTTTAGTAGAATCAAATCAAAACAAATTTTTAGAGGCGTGGTATGAATACTTTGGCAATTGAAACTGATATTCGAGTTAAAAACGTTCTTATTCATCAAGATGCTTTTAGCGTGGAATTAATGGATGGGCGAACTATCACTATTCCTTTAGCTTGGTTTCCTCGACTATTAAAAGCTACTCCTGCCCAGTTAGAAAAATGGGTGATTTGTGGTGGCGGTTATGGGATTCATTGGGAAGAAATAGACGAGGATATTAGTACCGAAGGACTATTACGAGGTGCGGCTGCTCCTGCCAAGCAAACGCAATCATAATAATCTGATAAGAAACTGGGTGAAAAACTTGGTTTCTTACTTTTACAACGGTAAAACATCTGTATAGATTTTATCCCTGTTTTTATTTCACGACAACTTATCAGCCGAAATAGTTTTAGTAGTTAATACAGAATGAACTTTCTGCCAATCCAAAATATATAATTGTAAAGGTTCATCTTTACCTTTCACCATGATCGGTTCCATCGCTTCTACTGGAAAATTATGGGAGCCTAATTTTTCTAACGTACTATCCGAAATTAATATTTGTCCGCCTTTAGCTGCTGTACAAATCCGACTCGCCACATTCATGGTATCGCCAATATGGGCGTATTGAATTAATTTGCGAGAACCAATATTGCCGGCCGCTACCTTACCAGTATTTAAACCGATGTGAATAGAAATCGGTCGCCATTCTCGCTCTAACCATTCCCGATTTAAACGCCGCACCGCCCATTGCATCTCAATGGCTGCCCGAATCGCTCGTTCTGCATCATCAGGTTGAGCATAGGGTGAACCCCATACCGCTACTAAAGCATCCCCAATATATTTTTCTAAAGTGCCTTCATAAGGGAAAACAATTTCCTCGACCATTTTACCAAAATATTCATTTAACATTTCAATTACTTGGCGAGGTTCCATGATCGATGACATTTGAGTAAAACTGGTAATATCAGAAAAAAGGGCGGTGATTTCTGTATCGACAATCCCTAAACTGCCTTCCTCTCTAATTTTGCGACTGACTGCTTCTGGGAAAAAACGCTCTAATTTATCCCTTAATACTGCTTCTTTTTGCATTTTTTCATACAAATAGGCATTATCAATAGCGATCGCAGCTAAATTAACTAAACTTGTGAGAAATTCTACATCGTCATCAGAATAGAGATTAGTTAGGGATAAATTGTCAATATATAAAACCCCAATCACTTCTTCCCTCGGTTTGAGCGGAATACAAATGGAAGCGTGAATGGCTTGATAAATAACTGACTCAGAACTACTAAACCGATCATCATGGGAAGCGTCAGAAGTAATAATAGTCGTCTTATCAGTACAAGCTAAATTAATAATACTGGTACTATAAAATTGACCGGACAAAGAAATTTTCGGACCAGATTTCACCGCCTTTAATTCCATTTGATCGGACTTTTCGTTGTGCATCAAAATAGCAGCCCGATCCACGTTCATAATTTCAAATAATAAATTTAAAATTTTCTCTAATAGATTATCTAATTCATCGGGTGAGGATAATTGTTTACTAACTTCTAAAAGAATTTTTAATTTATCAACTGCCTGCTGTTGAGTATTCTGTCGTTTAATTTTGATCAGCGACCCATACATTTCTTTTTGTACTAAGTCTTGAATCGCTGTACTACCATGGGCTGGAAACTTTTTAATAATAGAAGAGGAAAAAGAATCAGGGGGTTGGGGGGTGGTTTGAGTGGGTGCATCTTCTAGCAATTTAAAAACTGCATTGCCACAGCGGACTAGATCCCCATTATTTAAAACATGGGGGCTGGCAATTCTCACATTATTAACAAAGGTACCGTTTTTACTTTGTTCGTCTTTAATAGTGATGTGACCTGATGATGCAATTATGATTTCGGCATGATGACGGGATAAACTCTCATCGGTAATCACAATAGTATTGTCCCATTTACGGCCAATGGAATTTAAACCAGTTTTCAATTCATAAATTTTGGCATCAGGAGTTTCGGCGTTATAGATCAAATAAGGCACTGTTTCCCCCTTAATAAGTTTTGATTTGCCCCTGATAGTTAATCTATCCACATAATACTGAAATTATTAGGGTTAAGATCACCTCAACCCTAATCAAATGAGCTTTTCTTGAAAAGAAATAATTTGCAATAACTTTTATATTTTGTATTGCTAAACAATAAAAGTTTGTGTACCAGGCAAAGCCTCTAAACTATCTCCAATTTGAGTCCCATCATGAAAAGCCGATAAAATCACATCACAGGTTTTTCCCCAGCCGATCGCCCCATCAGCAGCAAGAGCGATCGCCCCAAAATCCCGTTTATTTTTTTCGGCTTCGGCAAAGGAACGCTGAAAGGCTTGTTGCAAGGAAGCACCATCTGTCACTCGGATGACAATTTTACTAGCTAAGGATTCATCTAAAATATCCTCACCAATTCCTGTACAACTAACAGCGGCTTGACTATTCGCATAATTACCCGCCGGTGTCGCCGAATCACTTACCCGCCCAATCCGTTCAAAACCTTTGCCACCTGTGGAAGTACCTACCGCCAATTGACCTTGACTATCTAATGCCACTACCCCGATTGTTCCCCGTCCCGCAGAAGACGACTCAGCTACGACATTAGCCATGCTACGACTAAAATTGCCCTGCCGTTCCTCCATCCATTCTGTTAGACGTTTGTCGGTGAGGGGATTGAAAATCGGTATTTGTAATTCACGGGCCAATTCTGCCGATCCCGTATCAGAAAGCACCCGATCATCAGAATCCTGTAAAAATAGGGCCATATCAATAGGATTTTTTACCCTCGATACATTGATCACCCCACTAAAACTTTGTCTAGTCCCATCCATGAGGGAAGCACTCATCCTAATTTGTCCATCAGACTGCAAAACAGAACCTGTACCAGCATTAAAGCGGGGTTCGTCTTCTAATAATTGACAACCTTTCACTACAACGGTTTTAGCACTTTCTCCACTCAGTAAAAGGGGATAAAGTTGTTTGATAATGTCATGTAAAGATTGACGAACAGCGATCAAACCTCCTTTATCTTGTAAAGAGCTACCGGCTCCGCCGTGAATAATTAGTTTTGGTTGCATTTTTTCCGTATGTTTTAATTAGTTTAATTAGCTAAATTACGTGAATTATGTGAATAATTGTCTGCAATTATTAGTCTAAAGCTATTGGTCAATATTTTTAATTAAGGGTTTTGTTAATTGATGAATGTTGTCTGCGACACTTTTCTGAACAATATTTGACTGATTCCCAGCAGTTTGCCCATTTTTTTCGCCAGCTAAACGGGCGATCGCACACAGGACAAATTTTGCTAGGTAAAAAGGATTTAGATTTAAAATTTTTCATAATTATTCGTAATTATTAGTCAAATAAAGTAACCATAATAAATCAAAATAATTCTTGATAAAATGCCATATTTTAATTATTCCTAAAATGAATTTGCCTCAACAAATTTCCCCAAATATTTTTAAACAATTACTGAATAAATTATCACCCCTAATTTTACTATTATTAATTGGTGTAATTAGCCTCTATTTAACTCGTCCAGATAATTTCAATATTAAATGGTTTGATGAAACATTATATTATACCGTCGCCCAAAATATTAGTAGTAATTTTGATTTTAATAACCATCACTATTTAAGCAGTAGTATTATTAGCAAAGGTTATTCGACCAAAGATACTCATTTACCAGGTTATCCTTTAATTATTGCCCTAGGTTTTCAGGTATTTGGTATTAGTGAAAAAATCCCATTTTTTATTAATTATTTAATTTTAGCTATTAGTTTAATTGCTATTTATTCCATTGGCAAAAAAATTGTTAATCCTACCGTCGGAATATTAGCAGGAATTATTTATTTATGTTTTCCCTATACCTTGATTTTAACCCATGCGATTATGACGGAAATAGTAGCGGGTTGTTTTGTGGTGATGACCGCCTTAATATTATTAGAAAATAGGTATAATCAGCCAAATTACTTGGCTTACATTAAAGGTTTGATTTTAGCAGGATTAATAGCGTTTGCTTATTTAATTAAACCCTTTTTATTAATACTATTACCCGTTAATTTTATCATTATTTTTATTAATAAAGAATTAAATTATCAAAAAATATTATTTAGTTTGTTAGCGACATTTACGGTTTTAGGAATAACCGTATTATTACCGCTGTCAAGCAATCAAGAAATCTATCCCTACGCCTTAACAAAAATTGCTGGTTATATAGCTGAGGGTGATTTGATTAATGCTTTAATTTTGACGAAAGACAATTTTATTTTTAACTTAGGTTTACTTTTTAATATTAGTAAATTTCCCGTATATTCAGCTATTAGCTTTACGATATTTAGCTGTTTAATATTAGGTTTAATACATTTATTTTATTTTAAATATTATGAAAATAATCAAGCAAATCAATATAATCCTAAACTTGCTACGGTACAAATAAATAGTTATAAAACCTTGATCATTTTCACTGCCGGCACTTTTATTCCTGTCTGTTTCGCAGTTTTATTTTTATACCAATATATTGATATGGGTATGAGGGGATTAACTAGTTTTTCACCCTTATTATCAATAATATTAGCTGTGCATATTTGGCAAGTTTATTACGCATATAAACAGCAACAATCACCAAAAATTAAGTTACAAATATTAATTATAATTGTCATGATTTTCATATTAATCTTAGGAACCGTAGGTAATTTTCAACAACTGAGAAATTTACAATTGCGTCAATCCCAACGTCTTCATACTAATAGCGATCGCCTAGTAAAAGTGATGAAGCAATTTAGCCTGAAACCTCGCATGGTGATGTCAGCGAAAAACTTTTATTTACCGATAGCGAAATATCCGACGCAGGTAATTTGGCAACTGCCGGAAAGTTTACAGGAATTACAAGCTATCGAAAAAAAAGTCACCATTGATCTTATAGAATTACGGGATGATCAACCGCTTTTTCAAGAAAATTTACAAAAATATGGCAGTTTTCAATCCCTAGATAATCGTTATCCTTTCCGCTATCGAGAAGGTAATTATTATTTTTATTTTCCCTGAATTTAACTATAATTTAAACTCTTATATCAGACTGTAAATTTTCTTACTCATTTTGAAAATTAATATAGGCAATTTCAGTCTATCGGCATACAAGAATCTATTAATTAACCGACCGTAGGGGCAATTCATGAATTGCCCCTACTCTAGGATAAAAACCACTATAAAAAATATTTTTATTACATGGAAATTAATCATCCCCTCAGCAATATCAAAATTATTTTAGTCGAACCTGCCGGCCCTTTAAATATTGGTTCTGTCGCCCGCAGTATGAAAAATATGGCGTTAGAACAATTGGTTTTAGTTAACCCCCAATGTGATCACCTGGGTGATGAGGCCCGCCGTATGGCGGTTCATGCTCAGGATTTATTGGAACAGGCCACAATTTTTCCCTCTTTAAGTGATGCCTTAGTGGGAATAGAACGGGCGATCGCTACCACGGCCCTAAATAGAGCCTTAGCTGGTAATGATTTGGAACCACCTCGCCAAGTTTTACCGTGGTTATTTGGACAACCATCCGCCCTGATTTTTGGCCGGGAAGATCGGGGTTTGACCAATGCTGAATTGAATTACGCCCAAAAATTTTTACAAATTCCCACTAATCAGGCCTACTCATCTTTGAATCTTGCCCAGGCTGTGACTGTTTGCTGTTATGAGTTGCACCAAATTTTTAGGGCAGAATATGCGGAAATGGAATTAGCAAAACCAGCAAATACTTTGCCAGATAAAGATTTACCAGCGACTATTGAAAATTTAGAAGGATATTATCAACACCTAGAACGAGTTTTATTAAAAATCAATTTTCTTTATCCCAGTAACACCATCAGCAGAATGGAGAAATTTCGTCGTCTTTATAATCGGGCTAATTTATCGGCAAATGAGGTGGCACTATTAAGGGGTATTCTGCGGCAGGTAGAATGGTCAATCAATCAATCCGATCCCCTATCACCCGATTGATCCTGAGTAAATTCATAAAAATTCTCTCAAATACCTATGAATACAAGGGGATCAAATAAAATTTATCTAGGGACAATTATCTCACAAAAATTTTATTGCCAAAATGAGTATTCAATTACTCACAATTGGGGTAACTTAAATTAATTAAAGTAATTAAAGATTTTCCCTATTACTAAAATTTTAGTGGTGGATGATTAATCATTAAGATTGAATAGGAAAAGTTTGCGGGAATTTAATTAAAATTCAGAACAATATAGCAATTTTCTATTACCCTTTATTTGATGAATATTTTTTTAATTTAAGATTATTTTCATCAAGATATTTTTCTGATATATTGAAAATCTCATAAAATCCAGGTATTACAGTGGCTCAGAGACAACCCAGTCGTTCCTTTTTATCTATTATTGCTCCCTCCGCTTCTGCCAATAGCGATCGCAACCGGCAGATCAGGAGACGGTTACTGACTGGCAAAAAGGAGAATGAGGGGAGTCGCCCTACAGATACAAATATTACATCCCAGCGACCGGCACAGGCAAATTCGTTCAATAGTCTATTCAATAATAATAATGAACCTAGTCGGCGACGAGAAAAATATTCAGCGAGGCTAGAAAATCAGCCAAACCAAGTTAGAGCTAAAGATAGAGAACTAGATAAATTAAGTCAAATTGCTCAACCAAAAAATTTACCTACCCGTTATGCTTCAACAGGAAAACTAGTTAATAATAAACTAGTAAAAAGTAAACGTAAACGCAAACAGGTTTCCCCGGTAGTTTATGCTACTCGGATGTTAATTTTAGGGGTTGGTTTAGCGGTTATTTCTGGTACGGTTTTATCTTTTTTAAATGCCTTGGGAAATGTTAGTAAAAAAACGCCCGCTAATACTGCCACCGCTAGTCAATCGGAGAAAAAAGCACCTACTTTAATTCCCCTCAGTGCGCAACAGAAGACGGAAAATACGGCTTTAAAACAACAATTAGAAACTATCGTAGCTAAATATGATGACTTAGAATTGCATAGTTATTTTATTGATTTAGATCAGGGTAGTTTTGTTAATATTAATGGGGAAGGGGCGATCGCTGCTGCCAGTACAATTAAAGTACCTATTCTGGTGGCGTTTTTTCAAGCGGTTGATCAAGGGAAAATTCGTCTTGATGAAAAATTAACGATAGCGGAAGATGATATAGCTAAAGGTTCTGGTGATTTACAACACCAAACCGCTGGTTATCAATTAACTGCTCTGGATACCGCTATTAAAATGATTGTGATTAGTGATAATACTGCCACTAATATGTTGATTAAGCGTTTGGGTGGTATAACGCTATTAAATCAACTATTTGCTAGTTGGGATTTGAAAAATACGGTTTTGCAAAATATTCTACCAGATGTGGAGGGTACTAATACTACTTCTGCGAAAGATTTAGTGAATGTTTTATCGCAGGTGCAACAGGGTGGGTTAGTTTCCATGAAATCCAGAGATCGGATTTTTTATATTATGCGGGCAACGGAAAATAATACTTTATTGCCAAGGGGTTTGGGGGAAGGGGCGATTATTGCTCATAAGACTGGTTATATTAAGTCTATATTAGGTGACGTGGGAATAATTGATATGCCGAATGGTAAGCGTTATCTATTAGGGGTGATCGTTGAACGTCCACCGGAGCAGAAGAAAGCGGTGCAGTTAATTCGGGAGGTTTCTCAAACTATTTATCAGTTCTTGGATCAAACATCTACTAATTCTACTACTAATAATATTGATGATTCTGTTGATCTGATGGAAACTGATGGGGAAACTTAGATTTTAGGGAATGGAGAATAGGGAATAGGGAATTGGGAATTATACAATCATCCGCAGGGGCGGGTTTCTAAGAAATATTTTGGTGAACAATAGAGATAATATTCTAACCCGCCCTACGGGGATTGTTTTGCACACCAATAATATTAAACTCATATATTCAAATCAAATCTTGTGTTGGGTTTCGTTCCTTAACCCAACCTACGATAAAACCTGGTTAAGTTAATAACCAGGTCAAATAAATTTTTAGTTCAATACGATCATTAATCTATTACTTCAAAGTAGGAGCCGTTAATATACTATTAACTGCCACTTTGCCGTTATCCAGTAATGATGGTACAGCAGCTCGTAACCGATTATTTAACTGCACAATAGTCGGATCATAAATTTGCGTCAAAATTTTCGGATAAATCCCAATCCCAATAATTGGTATTAATAGACAGGCGATAATAAATACTTCCCGTGGTTCCGCATCTACTAATTCTTCGTGTTCTATTAACTCTTTGTTTTCCGGTCCGAATAATATTTCTCGCAACATTGACAACAGGTAAATAGGAGTTAAAATTACCCCCACCGCTGCTAATAAGATCATCACTAATTTGAAGGATGAACTATAAGCATCACTGGTTGCAAAACCGATAAATATCATCACTTCTGCCACAAAACCACTCATCCCCGGCAAGGCTAAAGATGCGAGGGAACAGGTCGTCCACATGGCAAATACTTTTTTCATCTTCTGCCCGACTCCCCCCATTTCATCTAACATCAGGGTATGGGTGCGATCATAAGTACAACCGACTAGGAAGAATAAACTCGCTCCAATCAGACCGTGGGAAACCATTTGTAACATGGCTCCACTCACTCCCAATGGCGTATAGGATGCTATACCAATCAACACAAAACCCATGTGGGAAATAGATGAATAGGCAATTTTCCGTTTCAAATTCCTTTGGGCAAAGGATGTGAGAGCCGCATAAATAATATTCACTACCCCTAATATGATGAGAATCGGGGCAAAGGTGGCATGAGCATCTGGTAACATTCCGGCATTCATTCTTAAGAGAGCATAACCTCCCATTTTCAATAAAATACCGGCTAATAACATATGAGCGGGGGCAGTTGCTTCACCGTGAGCATCCGGTAGCCAGGTATGCAGAGGAAATATTGGTAACTTCACGCCGTAGGCAATTAATAAGCCGGCATATAACCACAATTGCATAACGTGCGGGTAATCTTTCTGGGCGATCGCTGTCATATCAAAGGTAACGTTATCGCCATAAAACGCCATGCTTAAAGCCGCTATTAAAATAAACAGGGAACCACCGGCGGTATAAAGAATAAACTTTGTGGCAGCATATAAACGTTTTTTGCCACCCCAAATCGAAAGAATTAGATAAACTGGCACTAATTCTAATTCCCACACTAGGAAAAATAACAACATATCCTGCACAGCAAATACAGCAATCTGTCCGCCGTACATTAATAACATCAAAAAGTAAAAGAGTTTTGGCTTTAACGTAACCGGCCAAGCTGCCATGATCGCTAAGGTGGTAATGAAGCCGGTCATAATAATTAAAGGCATGGATAAACCATCAGCCCCGACTGACCACTTTAAATCTATTTGGGGAATCCAAGTATAACTTTCCACTAATTGTAAATTAGGTTCACTTAAGTCATAACCTGTATAAAACGCATAAACAATTAAAACAAAATCAATTAAACCAATAATCAAAGAATACCAACGGACGGTTTTACCATCTTTGTCAGGTATTAGGGGAATAAAAAATGAGGCAATAATCGGAAATAAAATGATGGTGGTTAACCAAGGAAAATTAGTCATAATACCTTTTTTGTTTTAGCAATAATCCTAAATAGTTTGATTTTGCTGGATTGATTTAGGGAAATTTTTATGAAAAAAGATGAATTTGTCATCAGCCGTTGGCCCAGCAAATTCATCATTATTTTACCCCTTACTTTTCAGTTGGGCTACATTCTTTAAACTTTCTTAACTACTAATGCCAGAAAAGACGACTAAACCTAATACTGCGAGGAAAACAATCAAAGCGTAGAATTGGGCTCGGCCATTTTCTAAGTATTTTAAGCCTTCGCCGGTAATTAAGGTGACTAAACCAGTTAGGTTAACTGCTCCATCTACTACTTTGAAGTCAACTTCCATTACCTGTCTGGCTAATCGCCGACTACCTTGTACAAATAGCAGATCGTTTAAATCATCTAAGTACCATTTATTCTTGGAAAAGTTATAGAGTGGTTTGATTTTATTGGCGATCGCTTGGGGATCAATTTTGCCAAAATAATACATAAGTGCCGAAAGAGTGATCCCGGCTAGGGCGATCGCTACACTTAAACCCGCCATCACCGCAAATTCAGAAAATTCAAACTCAGCTAATTTTTCTTGAATTTCTAAGAGGCTCTCACTAGGAGCATGAATAAACTGTTCAAAACGATTACCCCAAGGTGTACCGACTAAACCAACTAATGCGGACGGTACAGCAAATACCATTAAAGGTAAGGTCATGGTAATAGGAGATTCATGGGGATCGTGACTATCATGATGATCTAGCTCTTCTTTGTGCATAGCTCCCGGCCCAAAATTAATAGCAGAGCTAGGGAATTCTCCGGCTTCCGTTAATAGTTGTGACTGAATTTCTTTGTCATGTCCCCGGAATTTACCTTCAAACGTGCTGAAATACATCCGAAACATATAGAAAGCAGTCATTCCAGCCGTTAACCAACCGACTAACCATAAAATTGGATTAGCAGAAAAGGCTAGATCTAATATTTCGTCTTTTGACCAGAAACCAGCAAAGGGGGGAATACCACAAATCGCTAAGGTTCCTACCAGAAAACAGGTAGAGGTGATCGGCATAAATTTCCGTAGGCCGCCCATTAACCGCATATCTTGAGCTAATACAGGGTTATGACCGACGGTGGCTTCCATACCATGGATGACAGAACCAGAACAAAGGAATAACATCGCTTTGAAGTAAGCATGGGTCATCAGGTGAAAAAGACCGGCACTATAACCGCCAATCCCCATGCCCATCACCATGTAACCTAATTGGGAAATAGTAGAATAGGCTAAACCTTTTTTTATATCGTTTTGGGTTATGGCGATAGTTGCCCCTAAAAAGGCGGTAAAACAACCCGTGCAGGCAATAATATTCATCACTACCGGCAATACTTCTAATACGGGATACATCCGAGCAATTAAAAATACGCCGGCTGCTACCATTGTCGCCGCATGAATCAGAGCGGAAATTGGCGTAGGACCTTCCATCGCATCCGGTAGCCAAACGTGCAGAGGAAATTGGGCGGATTTTGCCACGGGGCCTAAAAATATTAATATACCGAAAAGGGTTGCCATACCAGCACTTAAAGCCCCTGATTCGACTAATTGCCGGAGGCGATCGCCCATTTCTTCAAATTCAAAACTACCAGTCGCCCAATAAAGCCCTAACATCCCCAAAAGTAAACCGAAGTCACCCACCCGGTTAACCACAAAGGCTTTTTGACAAGCATCGGCAGCCGATTTACGGTCAAACCAAAAACCAATTAATAAGTAGGAAGACATTCCCACCAATTCCCAGAAAATGTAAATCTGGACGATATTAGGACAAACTACCAGTCCTAACATGGAGGAGCTAAATAAACTGAGATAGGCATAAAATCTCACATACCCGGAGTCATGGGCCATATAACCATCGGTATAGACCATCACCAGGAAAGCCACCGTGGTAACAATTACCAACATGAGGGAGGTGAGGTGATCAATGGTGTAACCCATTTGCAAGGTAAAATCACCGGCCGCCGCCCACTCAATCATTCGACTATAGGTAGGATGGCCTTGTAATTGACTCCATAATACGGCAAAGGAAAGGACCATAGCTCCCCCTAAGAGGGAGAGAATCACAGTAGCAGCAAATTGACGAAGATTATTTGTGAAGCGGTTATAAGTAATCAGACCAATCCCGACGATCATCGCGCCGAGTAATGGTAGCACTGGGATTAACCAGGCGTATTCATAAAGAAGTTCCATAATTTACTGGTTATTTATATTAATGCAATCCAAACCGTAAATTATTGTGACACGGACTTTCCAAAAGGGATAGTAGTCCAGTCATCTTTTTCATATATTCAACAATTTGTCAATAGTTAGATCAACTCAAGCTATTAATATCTTTGGCATTTAAACCTAAACGTTTCAAATAGTCCCAACCCCGCTGGGGCCAAACATGGGGACGACCAGTTTTTTCCGCAATCCATTTGGCAACTTTTGGGCCTGACCATTTACCGCCATCTGCCGGCGGACTTTTTAATACTTCTAATAGTTCTTCTATTTGGCTAGGGGAAAGCAAAGATTTAGTGGGAGGCGGTTGTTGATCTTTGTTGCGGTTACGCATGGCTGCCGGTCCTTCTCGGTTATAACGCCCTAATATATCCTTGGCATAGTCATAATTAATGCCAACAATCTGCGAGGCCCTTTTGATTGACCATTGTTGAGAAATCAATAGCAAAAGATGCCAGCGTCTGGCTTCTGTCGTGTCTTGGGCCTGACGATAACGATTTTTTAATTCCTCACAACTCAAATAGGGTTGCAGACAGGCTTTTGGTGGCATAACGCCCCTAATATTATTTCAAGGGATCGTTTCATTTAGCACTATTTTTTGCCTGGATCAGGATAATTTTGATTTTTTTATATCGATCCCCCAACCCCCTTAATAAGGGGGCTTTTACTTTTCTCCCTTTTTTCTCCCTAAAATAATTGTTTTGGGTTGAGGAACGAAACCCAACCTACTATTAGGTTGACAATAGTAGGGGCGCAATTCATGAATTGCCCCTACGGGTTGAATTTACTATTGACGTAATTTCAAAATTTCCGCTGTCACTGCCAAACTTTCTTCATACAAAAGATCATGACCCCAGCGTTGTAACTGCTGAGTTAATAAAGATTCTGCTTTTTGATCACTCAAAGCCATCACCTGTTCAGTCCGACAGGATTGTGCACTACCACCTGCTTCTAAACGCATACAACCCATAATTTCTGAACAAAGAATTGTACAACAATTAGCCTGGCAATTGGTAGAAGTTAGCCTTAATCCCACTAAATCGCCTGGTATTTCGCCATAATCCGCCGTCGGAATAGCAGCTAATTCTGCCAATATCTCTTTGTTATTAGTTCCCATAAACTTAATATGGGTGAGGTGATAATCACCATTTTCCTCCTGATAAGAGAGAGGTTGCCATTGTAAACGACTAGCAAACCAACCTAAAAACATTAGTGCCTGAGCTATATTACCTTTTTCATAGTCAATTACTATATGATCAATTTCTCCTAAAGCAGCCCGTCTTTCTGGCGGATCAAATACTTCTGCGGTTAACTCCTGCCAAGCCGAAATGCGATGCCAATTCAAATCAGTAATATAAGTTTGATTTTCAATTAATTCTTGAATTTTCAAAAATTCTGATTCTGGATCAGAAAAATAGGATGAATCCAAGATAATACAATTACTTTTCGTAGATAATCGCTTAAACAATTCATTCTCTGGATTAGGAGTAGCTTTCCACCAAATAAACTTAGGTAAATCAGGAATCATCAGCGATGAGACTAAATCCCCCACCCTTTCTAAGGCTTCTTTTGTGCCTCGCAGGGTAATATATTCACAACAAACCAAACTAGTAGAACTTTTTTTGAGAATCGGGCAGTAAGCAGAAACCTGTGCTGTCACCCCCGTATCTTCCCCTAAAGTCGGGCAAAGAGTAATAATCCGACAAGGATTTTGAGAAGCGATCGCATCACTAATACTAAAACCCCTCGCATCCAAATTATTAATCACTTTCTGATCATCAGATAATTTAGAAAATTCCTCTCTTAATCTAGCCAAAGTAGTAGCATCAACCCGCCCCGTAATCGGCAATTGATAAGCCTTTTGAGCCATCTTAATAGCGTCTCTAGTTTCCTGACCATTAATACTATCAATCGGACCTTTATAAAAAGTCAAAGCCGCCAGTAACTGTTGAAATTCCTCTGGCTCATAAACCACCATACTAAAAGTAGCAGCCCTCGTAGCAATCGGGGCACTTTTTCCCACATTTTGACTCAACCAAATTTTCCCTAACTCCTCCTCAATTTCCCCCAAAGAAATATCCTTCGGTTTTTGCAAAGCCACTAAAGTAGTAGTCGTCATAAATATTTCCTCCAAAATTAGATTAACCTAACTTAATACAGTGAATTAACAAGTGATGATGCAAAGAAAAAAGTCATTACCTATTCCCTATTCCCTACAAACGTCGCCAACGTCGCCCATCCTGATTTAATAATATTTCCGACTCCACTGGACCCCAAGAACCCGCCTCATACAGAGGAATAGATTCAGGAGGAGAAGGCTGATCCCATACTTCTAATAAAGGAGTAATTACCTTCCAAGAAGCCTCTACCTCATCACCACGGGTAAACAAAGTTTGATCACCCAACATACAATCAATTAACAAACGACTATAGGCATCCGTATTAGGCTTACCGAAAGCCGTATCATAACGAAAATCCATATCAACCGGACGAGTCCGTAAAGAAGTACCAGGAGTTTTCACATCAAACCGCATAGAAATCCCCTCATTTGGCTGTATTCTTAATACTAAAACATTAGGATTAGCCTGCTTCGCCGCCGATTGAAACATCAAATAAGGTACTTCCTTAAATTGAATAGCAATTTCACTCACCTTTTTCGGCATCCGTTTCCCAGTCCGCATATAAAACGGTACACCTTTCCACCGCCAATTATCCACATATAACTTAAGAGCCACATAAGTAGCAGTAGTCGAATCAGGAGCAGCTCCCTCCTCAGCCCGATAACCCGGTATCGCATCCCCTTTCATCCAACCATGGGTATATTGCCCCCGAATCGCCGATAAATTAATATGCTGACTATCCGCTAAATGAGTTGCCTGCAAGGCTTTTACCTTCTCATTCCTAATACTATCGGCATCCAAAGAATTAGGCGGTTCCATCGTTGTTAGAGAAAATAACTGCATTAAATGATTCTGCACCATATCCCGCAGGGCCCCAGAGGTTTCATAATAGCCGGCTCGTCCTTCTAAACCAACGGTTTCTGCTACTGTAATTTGCACATGATCAACAAATTGACGATTCCATAACGGCTCAAAAATCGCATTAGCAAACCGGAATACCATTAAATTCTGGACAGTTTCTTTGCCTAAATAATGATCAATCCGATAAATTTGTTCCTCGTCACAGACACGGGTAACAACTTGATTGAGTAATTGAGCAGAACTTAAATCTCGCCCAAACGGTTTTTCAATAATAATCCGTTGTTTTTTGGGGTCTGGCAACATACCAGCCTTACCCAGTTGTACCGTAGCTTCCCCAAAAAATTTAGGTGACACAGACAAATAATATACCCGATTACCCCTGGTTCCCCGTTGCTGATCTAATTCCTCTAATAATTCTTTTAATTTAAGGTAACTATCCTGTTCATCCATATTGCCAGAGCTATAAAATATGCCCTTAGCAAATTCCTGCCAAATATTCTCAGCCTGTAAACCGCCACCAAATTCAATTATTCCCTGTTTCAGATGTTCCCGGAAAAAGTCATGGGACCAGTCTCGCCGGGCCACCCCTACAATCGTAATTTCAGGCGGTAATTTCCGTTCTAAATACATTTGATAGAGGGCCGGCACTAATTTGCGTTGAGTCAAATCACCTGAAGCACCGAATATGACAAGTATTTGTGGTTCTGGTATTCGGTCTTGTTGTAGTCCCACCCGTAAAGGGTTTTCTAATAGTCCAACCATATTATTTATATCACTCCTCTTTAGTCCCTTAATTTTACTATTTCTATAAATATTGACCACATGACTAACTGTTCAGTTATGAATAGTTGTCATTTTTCAGTTAAGAATCTAACCTGATTCTCTGATTTTTGCTTGTCATCCCTGAACAAATTTAATAATTATCGTTAATATTTGGCCATTTTAACCAGTTGAAAGATAGCACTTTATAGGTAAGTGAGGTCTAAAAATCAGATGATTAACTCACCGTAGGGTCAATTCATGAATTGACCCTAATATCTATATGGGTAGAAAGAAATTGCTATATTGGGAGAGAAAATTGATAGGTTAACTTAAATTAATCCCATGACTTTTTTCTCATCTTGGCGATCTTTATTAAAAAAAGGATTCCTATTTTTCCTCGCTAGTTTAGTTTGTTTTAGTATCACTATTACCCATAATTTCCCTAGCTCACCTGCCCTAGCCATAGAGCCAGCGGTAATAGTGCAAGTACCCACGGTCAAATTAAGCCAACTACCACAAGAGGCAAAAACCACTTTAAAGTTAATTGATCAGGGCGGTCCGTTTCCCTACCCTGATAAAGATGGTACGACTTTTTTTAATCGGGAAAATTTATTACCAAATAAACCAAAAGGTTATTATCGGGAATACACTATTCCCACACCTGGCTTAAGACATCGAGGAGCCAGGCGTTTTGTCGTTGGCAATGGAGGCGAAATTTATTACACAGGTGATCATTATCAAAGTTTTTTTAGGGTATTAAGACAATGAATACAATATTAGATATTTTGCGAGGTGAAGTAGCACCTAATATTCATCAGCTTACCGTCGATATGACCGAAAAGGAATTAGCCGAACTAGCTGAATCTCATAATAGTCAATTATTTTATATTGATGGCAGGAATATTAATAATAAAGCTGATTTTTTAGCAAAGATTGCCAATGTTATGAATTTTCCTGATTATTTTGGGAAAAATTGGGATGCTCTACAGGACAGTATTACTGATCTGGATTTTTCTGAAGATTCTCAATATTTAATTGTTTATGACCACTGGCAAAATTTCGCTAATAATAATCCTAAAGATTGGCAAATATTACAGGATATTTTCTTAGAGGCGATCGCCTATTGGGAAGAACGACAAGTTCTGTTTAATGTATTGTTAGTCAATAGGTGAAATATTACAATATTATAAAAAACGTAGGGGTAATTGATTAATTGCCCCTACTACTCCAGAGAGTAAGCGTTTATATAATTACTTATACTAAATCTAAATCATCACCCAGATAAATACCTAAACCTAATGCTGTTTTCACTAAAGTATCATCAATATGAACTAAACGGCATTTATTAACAATTTCACCTAAAGGCACAGGGACAATTTGGTTATTTTGCCAGGTGACGACATAATCATATTTTTCCTCAGCAATCAGATCAACGGCTGCGACCCCAAAAGCAGAAGCCACTAAGCGATCCATTGGTGCTGGAATACCACCCCGCTGAATATGACCTAATACAGTTGCCCTAGTTTCAGCATTAGTAATATTATAAATTTGTTCCGCTAAATGATGACCAATACCACCATAACGGGTTTGTCCTGCCATATTGTACATAACACTAGCAGAATCTTTGGGATGAGCCGCTTCTGCCACGATGATTAAAGAATAGTTTTTCCCTTGGGCTAAACGTTCCTGCAATTTTTTACATACACCGTTCAGGGTATAAGCAATTTCTGGTATTAAAATAAAATCTGCTCCGCCGGCAATACCAGCACTTAAGGCAATATGCCCGGCATCTCTCCCCATTACTTCTAATACCATCACCCGACTATGACTAGATGCCGTAAATTGCAAACGATCTAAGGCTTCTGTCGCAATATTCATAGCGGTATTAAAACCTACGGCTATTTCGGTTTGCTCTACATCGTTGTCAATAGTTTTCGGTACAGCTACTAAATTTAGTTTTCCCTGTTGAGCAATTCTTCTTAATAGCCCTAAACTACCATCCCCACCAATCCCAATCAGAGCATCTAAACCTAATTTGTGATAACCGGCAATAATATCTCCCGTGCGATCGCTCACACTGCCATCATCCATGGGAAAAGCAAAGGGATCATTTTTATTAGTTGTACCTAATTTTGTACCACCATCCAATAACCACTGATCAACTTCTGCCACATCAAGGTTTAAGTATTTGGGGGGATCACTCATCAAACCAACTGTTGCCTGCTGAATACCTAATATTTCCCAGCCATAAGTTCCTGTTGCCCGATGCACAGCGGCCCGAATAATTGCATTAAGACCGGAACAATCACCACCACTCGTCAGAATACCAATACGTTTTTTTGCTACCATAATTTTTAATTTTCTCAATTATTTACTAATTGGTTAACTACAATACTGTTTATGCAAGTATTTTAAGAATGACAAGACTTAATAATTAATAAATCTTTGTATGTTATCTATAAACTAATTAGGTTGAAAAGTCTAGTATTACGGAAAATTTTTAATATTTATTTAACTTGAGTTAGGTTAAGCAATGACTTTTATTTGACATAAATATATGAACAAACCGCCAAGGTATTTGGGATAAAACATAAATTATTTTTTCACCAAGTAGTGGCGGGTTTTTAAAAAATATCTTGGTGAACAATAGAGATATTCTTCTAACCCGCCCTGCGGTGATATTCCTAAATACCAATAATCTAGCAATTATTAATTTGATGTATATTTCAGTACAAAAATTTCTGAAATAAAAAAAAGTGCGATCGCACTTTTTAGAAAATTAATTACGTCATTAAACAATTAAACAATATTTAAACCCATTTAGCACTTAATACCAGACTCAAACCCATAAATATTAAGGCTAAAGTCCAAGCTACCCGATTTAAAGTAATTTCTGCACTTTTTGTACTAGTAAATAATTGAGCTTGTCCGCCAATCGCCCCAATACCATCACCTTTCGGACTATGTAATAAAACAATAATAATTAAACCTAAAGACGAACCCATCCAAATAATTTCTAAAATGCTTTTCAGTGTCATATTAACTCCTCTTAGTAGTTGTTATTTTGTAATTGTTATTTTTTATTGAAAACTGGAAAAAATTTCCTACTAGATTCCCACACCTACAGGTGAGAGATCATAATTAACTTCCAATTGACTGTGATCAATCATAGATTTACCAGTCATTTCTGGTGGTTGAGGTAAATTTAAAATCTCTAAAATAGTCGGAGCCACATCAGCTAAACAACCATTCTGCCTGAGAGTGACATTTGCCCCATGCCCAGGAATTTTTAATTTTTCCCCCTCCACCAAAATAAAAGGCACAGGATTAGTAGTATGAGCAGTCCAAGGATTACCCTCAGCATCGCACATATACTCAGCATTGCCATGATCGGCAATAATAATCGCTGTTCCCCCCATCTTGCCAATACTAGATAACAGTTTACCGAGACATTGATCAACCGTATTAATCGCCTGTATGGCAGCCTCCATTATACCCGTATGACCAACCATATCGGGGTTAGCATAATTAATTACCACCAAGGAATAAATACCCTTTTCAATTGCCTCAATTACCCCTGTCGTTACCATCTGAGCGGACATTGCCGGCTGTAAATCATAGGTTGCCACATTCGGACTGGGAATTAATTCCCGATCCTCCCCGGCAAAAGGTTGCTCTAAACCACCATTAAAAAAGTAAGTAACATGAGCATATTTTTCTGTTTCCGCCGTTCTTAATTGTTTTAAACCGTGTTGAGCAATTACTTCACCTAAAATATTATCGAGGTTTTGTGGGTGAAATGCTATTAATACACTGGTAAATTTCGGATCGTATTGGGTGAAAGAAACAAAGGTGATGGGAGTAATAAAATCACGCTGGAAAGAGTTAAAATCAGGATCGACAAAAGCCTGAGTTAACTGGCGGGAACGATCCGGACGGAAATTAAAGAAAATCACTCCATCATCCGCTGTCACTGCCCCGTTAGTAATCCGAGTCGGGATAATAAATTCATCATTTACCCCGGTCTCGTAAGAATCCTCTAATATTTGGGTAGCCGAACGACCGTCACCCTCTCCATCAACTGTCATTACCCGATAGGCTTTTTCTACCCGATCCCAGCGTTTATCCCGGTCCATCGCATAATAACGACCGCTGATTGTAACAATCTGCCCCACGCCAATCGCAGCCATCTGTTCTTCTAACTGCCGAATAAACTCTATACCTGACTTAGGATTTGTGTCTCTGCCATCCATGATCGCATGAATACAAACGTCCTGAATACCTCGCTGTTTAGCCATCTTTAATAGGCCATACAAATGATCTAAGTGGGAATGTACTCCCCCATCAGAACATAAACCCATTAAATGCAATTTGCCTTGTTTTGCTTGGACATCCTGACAAATTTGTATCATGGCAGGATTATTAGCAATAGAACCATCCTCCACCGCATCAGAAATTCTTACCAGTTCTTGCGGTACAATGCGACCCGCCCCAATATTTAGATGACCAACTTCTGAGTTACCCATTTGGCCACTTGGCAGACCAACCGCCCGACCAGAAGCACTAATCTGAGTATGAGGGTAAGTAGCCCATAAACTGTCCATCACCGGGGTATTAGCCATAGCGATCGCATTACAGTCACTTTCCGGCCGCAGGCCCCAACCATCAAGAATAATTAGTACAACTGGAGGTATTAAACCTTTTGCCATGACAAGTAATCCTTAAAAATTACGCTTACAATTAGGAATAGTAGGCAGTGAATATTTTGTTTAGAATATTATATTTATCTTTTTATAGATAACACAATTTTTCGGGAGAGCAGACATTTCTCTTTGCTAGAGAATCTATCCGGCCTGCTATATCCTGACAATTCTTGTTATTATGCAAAATCAAATTAGTCTTTAAGTGAGTTACTTATGAATAAGTATATATATCGTGCTTCCTTCGGACTATTGGCCCTGAGTATGGGAGGATGTGCCTCTTTACCTTTTATGGGTGGTGGCCAAAGTCCTTCCCCGACGGCATCTGCTTCTCCCACAACAACGGCCACCAATAATACAGCTTCTCCTAGCGTTTCCCCATCGCCTGGGGCAAAAAGTCCCGCTCCTAATGATCCGAAGGCATCTCCTTCACCTAATGCCAAGAAGAGTCCTTTACCTACCCCAGCTACCCAGGCAACTACGGCTCCTGGTATTATTCTGTCGACTAATCCAGAAGAAAGATTATTAGCTAATAATCGGGTGGGGAACAGAAATACTAAAGCGGAAAGAAATCCTTTTGATTATATTCCTAATATTCCTGCGGTCAAATTAGACGCAAAAAAAGTAGAAGAAACACCTCAATTACCAAAAACTACGAATCAAACTATTAGTGTTTCTCTTCTAACTCCACCATCACCTCCAGCCCGATGGCAACCGTTACCGCCTGTAGTTATTAAAGCACCTCTGATTGCTCCCCGTGTAGTCAATACAACTACGCAAGTTAGTAACCAACCTGTAGCAAATAATCCTGCCACTGTTAAACCTCAAACAGCACCAGGAAAACCAGGTGTTTCTCCCGTTGCTACTAAACCTGTTGCTAATAAACCTGTTGCTACTAAACCTGTTGCTACTAAACCTGTTGCTACTAAACCCGGTGTCACCCAAATAGCTCTACTGCCTGCCCCAGCAGGTAATGTGCCTTCATTACCAGTACTTGATCCAAAAAATATTCCTCAGTGGGAAGACCCTAATAAGCCACCGCCAGTAGTAGCAGTTCCCCAAGCACCACCGCCACCACCGGATACTAGTATTGCAGAGAATATTGAAGTAAGTGGCATTGTGAAAGTAGGCACACAAAAACAAATTATTGTGAAGGTTCCTACCGAAGCTACTAGCCGTTATGTAAAGGAAGGTCAAAAATTAGCTAACGGGGAAGTTTTAGTGAAAATTATTGATATAAACGATCAAGAACCTTCTGTTACTTTTGTGCAAAATGGTGTAGATATTGTCAGACAAGTTGGAGAAAAACCGATGGGAGCAGAAGAAAAGGCTAATAATTTTAATTCTTGATCTGAAATTCTTGATCAATCAGGAATGCCTGAAAATTGCTCAAAGGATGATGTAGTTTTTGATCAGCAACCTGATTCTCTTAGAGATTGTTAATTATCTTTTCCATGCAAGGTTTATCTATAACACTATGAAAAAAATTCACTATTTTTGTCAACACTTTTTCCTAATGGCAACAGTTGTTGCTGGCAGTCATTTCCTACCAATGCAATTAGGACAAGCTCAAGAAACAGGCAGACCTCCCATCTGTGATTTCATTACTGGCAACCCACCCAACGGACAAGTTAAATGTAATTATGAAGGCGGTGATAATTATGTGGGTAACTTTGTCAACGGTTTTCCTGAAGGTAATGGTATTTATGTTTATGCCAATCGGGATCGTTATGAGGGGCAGTTTAGAAAAGGTTTACCTGACGGTCAAGGTACTTTTATTAAGTCCGATGATACTCGTTATGTCGGTACTTTTAAAGAGGGTCAAATTACCTCAGGTACAATCATTTTTCCCAACGGCGATCGCTTTATTGGTCAATTTGATTTAGTCAGGAACGTCAGTACAGATGAAGTAAGCGCTCAACCCACTGGTGACGGCAAGTTTATTTATGCCAATGGTTCCCGCTTTGAAGGAAGATTTTTTGCTGGTACACCCTTTGGTGAGGGGAAATTTGTTCATGCTAACGGTATTATTTGTCAAGGTCAGTTTTTTAATGAAAGTTTAGATGGTAAGGGTAATTGTTCTTATCCCAATGGTTTGCGTTACCAAGGCGAATTAAGAGGTGGTATTCCCCACGGTGTGGGAACTATTACTGATAATAAAGGTAAAAGTTTTCCTGGTGTATTCCGGGCTGGACAACGGGAAGATCAGAAAAAATAATAAAAAATAATAATTATATCTGGCAAATATTAGGCCAGAGGCAAGGTATCTGATGACTGATTCTAATTTTGCTGACTTTCCCTTTCACCTAGAATTTGCTCCGAGTCCTCATCAAGATCAAGACTTTTTAAAGCAACTAGAATTTATCCCCGGTTTAAAAGAATTATTAACCGTGCGACAGGTACACGCCTTAGAACACGCTACTGTCTGGGTATTAAATGAAATGAATAATCCCCAGCATCAACCCGGTGATAATCAACGGTGGGGAGGAATGTCCACAGATGAGGGATTTTATTTATATGGTCAGGTAGCATCAGGGCAATTAGAACAGGCAGTACAAGAGGCTTTGCGTCGCTTAACTAGTGGAGAATGGAATTTGGCCGTACATCCCCGCTGTGGCACGAATATTTCTGTGGGTTTGATGATGACGGCTGGTTTGGCGATGGGTATTAATTGGTTTTTACCAAAAGGGCCAATAATCCAATTGATGGGCCTGGGTTTTGCTGCCACGGTTGCCTCCCAATTGTCTCCTGATATGGGAGCATTGGCCCAAAAATATCTGACAACCGCTATTCCCTTTAATTTAGAAATAGTAGAAGTGATTGCCACTAATGACTTTTGGGGCAGGCCAACCCACTTTGTACGAGTGCAATGGTGCAATTGAATTTCGCCAAGATTCATGAAAAATGTAATAAAACTTAAAACACTAATAGTGCCGAGAACGCCTATAGATGTAGTAACCTGAAAAAAACAAGAGTAAGGTGCAAACAAAATCTAAACTCTAAAAAGGGTTAACGGATATTGTACCGACATAAAAATCAATCAGAGGAAAAAACTAATGGTTCAACGTGGTTCTAAAGTACGCATTCTGCGGAAAGAGTCTTACTGGTATCAAGAAGTTGGTACTGTAGCTTCAGTTGATAAAAGCGGTATTAAATATCCCGTGATTGTCCGTTTTGAGAAAGTTAACTATAACGGTTTTAGTGGTAGCACCGGTGGTGTGAATACTAATAACTTTGCAGAAAGCGAGTTAGTGGAAGTAGAAGCCCCTAAACCTGCTAAAGCTAAATAGTTAATTATTTATTAAAATACTCACAAACCTTTCACTTGCCCCTTTGGGGTAAGTGATTGATACCCCATATACTATGCCAGAATTACCAGAAGTCGAAACTGTCAGACGGGGTTTAGAAAAAGTCACCCAAAATTTAGTGATCACTGGCGCAGAAGTTTTATTAGCCCGCACTATTGCTTATCCCCATAATATTTCTCAGTTTTTAACAGGTCTGGAAAATCGGGCGATCGCTACTTGGCATCGGCGGGGCAAATATTTATTAGGTTATTTAGAAGAAGCAGATAAACAGGTAGGTTGGTTAGTAGTACACCTGCGAATGACCGGGCAGCTATTATGGGTAAAGCAAGATACGCCTCTACACAAACATACGAGAGTCAGATTTTTTTTCCCTGATGATCAAGAATTAAGATTTGTTGATCAACGTACCTTCGGCAAAATTTGGTTAGCTCCTAATACCTTATTTGACGTGGTGACAGGTTTGACTAATATGGGACCAGAACCTTTTTCCCCAGAATTTTCTGTGCAGTATTTACAAGAACGTTTACAAGGGAAATTAGGTATTATTAAATCAGCTTTATTAGATCAAACGTTGATTGCTGGTTTAGGTAATATTTATGCTGATGAAGTCTTATTTTTAGCGGGTTTGCGACCTAATACTGTGTGTGCCAATATTAAGCGATCGCAAATCAAGAAATTATATCAAGTGATTTTACAAGTATTAGAACAGGCAATAGAGGCTGGTGGCACGAGTTTTAGTGATTTTGTGCATATTACCGGAGTAAATGGTAATTATGCAGGGATGGCTTGGGTTTATGGGCGGGAAGCTGAACCTTGTCGGCGTTGTGGTAGTTTGATTGAACGAATTAAATTAGCTGGGCGATCCAGTCATTTCTGCCCTAAATGTCAAATTTGATTTAATCAGTAAACTATTGATAGATAGAATATTTGTCACAAATCAAAAATAAATAACCTCTATTCAACAAAATATTAAACAAAAAAATTATGGCATTAGAACATATTAATATTCCTGCTAATACCCAACCACCCGACGGCCTAATAGTATTCCTACATGGTTGGGGAGCTAATATGAATGACTTAGCTTCCCTGGTGACAGCTTTTAATTTACCCCAATATCAATGGTTATTTCCCGATGCCCCGATTAACCATCCCCAATCCCCTGGTGGTAAAATGTGGTATGACCTATCTAATCAGAATTATGCCGGGTTAACAGAAAGTCGTCAGCTATTACAAAACTGGTTAATTTCCTTACCTGAAAAAACCGGGGTTCCCCTCTCCCGCACAATATTAGGCGGTTTTTCCCAGGGAGGAGCCATGACGATGGATATTGGTTTAACCTTACCCTTAGCCGGTTTAGTGGTGATGAGTGGCTATTTACACACACCGCCCCAACCTAGTGATCAAATACCCAATATGATCATTTTTCATGGTTCCCTAGACCCTATTGTTCCCGTTGACATGGCAAGACAAGCTCAACACGTTCTTACTAATATGGGTGCATCCGTTGAATATCATGAATTTGAGATGGGGCATGAAATTAACCTAGAGGAAGTTAATTTAATTAAAGACTTTATTGTCAATACTTTAGATCATTAAAGTTGCAAAAAATTAATCAATGTGTGCTAAATTTTAGAATAATTTTCAAATTATTTGGAAATTGCAAGCTAATTGGCAGCCTAATTCTTGATACAGGAGAAAAAAATTATGCCGACTACTACTCTATCTGCCAAAGAAATTGATCAATTAACACCGCAAGATATAGCGGAATTAGCTAACCGTCTGGAAAAAGACGATTATCAAAATGCTTTCGATAGTTTAGAAGATTGGCATTTATTACGGGCGATCGGCTTTCAAAAACCGGAATTAGTTACACCCTATCTTCACCTACTTGATATGGAAGCCTATGATGAGGCTTAATTGATTAATTGATTGATCTTAATTACTGACAATCGTTGACCTGATTGAGACACAAGATAATTTTAATAATTCTATCAAACTTTACCAAAATTAATGGTAAGATGAAAGTTTGGCGTTTGACACATTTTTATTAATAAAATTGGAGTTCTCAAATTATGTCTCGTAGATGTCAGTTGACAGGTAAAAAAGCTAATAACGGCTTTGCCGTCTCCCACTCCCATGTTCGTACTCATAAATTACAACAAGTTAATTTACAGTGGAAAAGGGTTTGGTGGGAACAAGGCAACCGCTGGGTAAGATTAAGATTATCAACAAAGGCTATTAAAACTCTGGAAATCAAAGGGTTACAAGCTATGGCCAAACAGCACGGAATTAATTTGGCCAAATTATAATTTCTGTGGGAAGGGAATGCAAACATTCTTATCTGCTCAGAATTACAAATTACAAATAAATTACAAAAATCAAAAATGTAGGGGTAATTCATGAATTACCCCTACGTTTTTTCATCAACAAATTTTATGAACAGCCTTACCCTCCCTCCAGTTGACTAGCAATAATAGATAAAGCTGTGAGGGGAGCAGTCACCGCCCTTAATATTCTTTTTCCTAAAGATATGGGTTGAAAATTCAGGGCGATCGCCCGATTAATTTCCTCTGTCGTCCAGCCGCCTTCTGGTCCCGTTGCCAGATAAATAGATTGATTATTACAAGCGTTTGTTAACAAATTTTTTAAAGGTTGAGCATCCATGCGAGTCACCGCCATAAATTTCTGAGAATTAGCAAAATCAACTATGGAACTGCAACTATCAAAAAAATTACTATAACTTTGGGTCGGTAAAACCTCTGGAATCACCTGTCTTTCTGATTGTTCCGAGGCTTCCTGAGCAATTTTCTGCCACCTTTGCCATTTCTGCTCACTTGGTTTTAAAACAGTTCTACTAGAAATTACCGGGATTAAACGATAAACCCCTAACTCTGTTGCCGAGCGAATAATATCTTCAAAACCATTTTTCGGCAAACCAACTATTAAATTTACCTGTACTGGTAATTCATGATTAATATTAATCTCTAATAAAAGTTGTACATGACAAAGCTCTTCTATGGCTAAAACGCCTAACCACCAATGACCACAGCCATCCATTACCACTAAGCGATCGCCCGCATTTAAACGTAATACTCGCCTTAAATAATGTTCTTGTTCGCTATTAAGATGAACGGTTGCATATTCCTTCTCGGTCAAAACAATATTATTAGGGGCGATCGCTAATTTCGGTAAATTACCATATTCAGATAGATCAAACATAGTCAAATATATTGAAAAACCAGATTGAAAAACATAAAAAATGGAAACCCGCCCAGCGGGTTCCCTCATAATTAATCATTGATTAATAATTGATGAATTTTTCTAAATTTCAGTCAATCAAAATTAATCGCTAGAACCTTCACGCAATAGCTTTAAATAAGTGGCGATCGCTTCTGTTGCTAACTGTACAACTGGCTTACCTTGCCGTTTTGATTCATCCTTCAGTTGAGTATAAATTTCATCTCTCACACTCACCCGGTGACGCATTTTACTGGTATCTCTAGGTACTTCCTCTTCACCAGAAGCAGTAGATATTTCAGCATTTTCACCTTCCACTACAGCAGTATTAGGATCGACAGGAGCAACCGTCGGATCAACAGCCACAGGAGTTACAGCAGAAGGCATCTGAACGTTAGGTGCAGTAGGTGCAACAGGAGTTGTCGGACCTACTGGAGTTGTCGGAGCAGTAGGAGTGACAGCAGTTACCTGGGGAGCCGGCGGAGTCGCTGATATTCCTTGGTTAAGGACAGGTGTATTTACAGGATTAGTATTGTTAATAGTTTCTGGATGATTAGTTTCAGTCATGGTTACAGATGTAGAATTATCAGTGTTCATTTGGGGTTGATATTTATTTACAAATTCTCGGATCACTTCAAAACCAATGCGATTGCAGAAATCACCAAAACTTTCAGCCTCTCTTCGTTTTTGCCGATAGAAAACAAACATCGGCTCCAACTGGGCCTCTAGTTCTGTAATAGGCATTCTGTCTAAGTAAGTTTTGGCCAAACGGGTCTGATTAGGAGAACCACCTAACCAAAGTTGATAACACCCTGGCACAATGCCCACAAAGCCTAATTCTGCGACATAGGGACGAGAACAGCCGTTGGGACATCCAGTCATTCTAATCACCGGATGTTCATTGGTTAAGCCAACTTTGTCCAACAATAGCCGAATCTGTCCCAATATACCAGGTAATACCCTTTCTGACTCAGTAATTGCCAGGCCACAAGTTGGCATCGCAGGACAGGCCATGGAATAGCGGACTAGAGGATCAATGGCAGTTTCTGATAATAGTCCATATTGCCTAAATATGGCTTCAATGGCCTGTTTATGCCCCGGCTCAATTTCATACAGGATAATATTCTGATGGGGAGTTACCAGTATGGGTAACTGATATTTTTCAATAATCTCTTTTAAGGCAGTTTTCAGTTGCAGATTATCCTGGTTTTTGATCCGGCCATTTTCTATGGAAAGACCGAAAAATAGTTTGCCATCTCCCTGTTCATGCCAACCTAAAAAGTCCAAATATTGCCATTTTGGTAATGGTTTAAAGGTTTCTACTGGTTTACCTAATAATTCTTCTAGTTTGGCCCGGAATTTCTTGACACCCCAGTCATTTAAGAGATATTTCATGCGGGCATGACGACGATTGGTGCGATCGCCAAATTCTCTTTGAACGGCAACAATAACCTTAACTAGATCAAATATTTCATCCTTTGGCACATAGCAGATTTCATCTGCCAATCGGGCAAATGTTTCCTCTTTATTATGGATACGACCTAAGCCTCCTCCCGCCAATACATTGAAACCTTTTAATTCCCCAGCACTATTAGTGATCACCACTAATCCCAAATCCTGAGTATAAATATCTATGGAATTATCACCGGGTACTGTCACCGCACACTTAAACTTACGGGGCATATAGGTCTGCCCGTAAATGGGTTCTTCTCCTGGTAAAAATAGGCCATGATCATCATTTTCCTTGGCTTGTTTGACGGCTGGACTTTCCTCGCCACTAATGGCCTTTTCTCCATCTAGCCAAATTTCATAATAGGCCCCGGTTTGGGGAGTGAGAAAATCAGCAATATCATTGGCATAACTACGGGCGTACTGATATTCAGGCCGATTCTTATAGGGAGCCGGTGGGGCCATGACATTACGATTCAAGTCACCGCACGCCCCCAAAGTAGAGCCCATGCTTTTAATAATGTCAGCAATGACTGTTTTCAGGTTTTTCTTTAAAATGCCATGCAGTTGAAAACCTTGCCGGGTAGTTGCCCGAATCGTCCCGCTACCATATTCATTAGATAATTTTTCGAGGGTGAGATAAAGTTGAGGCGGAATAAATCCCCCCGGATTGCGGGTTCGCAGCATGAGTTGGTAATCCCTCTCCTGCGTGCTACTCCGCTCATCCCGATTATATTGTTGATAGGAACCATGAAACTTAAGAATTTGTACAGCATCTTCACTAAAATAATTAGTGTCTTGTTGCAATTCTGTTGCCACAGGTTCCCGTAAAAAATTGCTATTTTCCTTCAAAACTTCCACTTTAGAAAGTTTTTTCCCCATAGCAGAGGGAGGCACAGAAGATATAACCATCGTCAACTACAAGTTATAAAATTAAAGTAAGTATTAACTATTGAGTAGGAGAATTATACTAATTTTTCCTTGAATCCATAAATCAAAACATATATAAACATCATATATAAACTTATATAAATCAAAATTCATGTAAAACTAGGGAAAATTTTAGTAACTTTCTCTTTGAAAATTAGGAATTTTTTTAGTAAAAAATTCTCTGGCGATCATCGCTGATATTGCGAATAACAATACTATCACAAAATTATCACAATAAATTACTAGAACAAATACTGTTAGATAATATCAGAATAAATTATTCGCATAATTAGCTAAAGAATCAAGTTAATCATTAGATTAACTAGTATTATTTGCTTTAAGACCTAAATGTCTGCAAATTATATAAAATTGCTATTTAATTTAGATTGTTTATGGTAGCATACATTATCCTAATACGCTGCCCTCTTGTCATTTAAATTAATTTTTTTAATTGATGGAGAAATTTTTAGTTATAGACAATTGTTGCTTTTTCGTGTGTTAAGGTCAACAATTATTAACAATTAACTTTTCCATAATAACTGCGATAATTTTAACAATTATGCCTGATTCTTTAATGTATCAAGAAGATACTTTTGTTGTATTAGAGGGCCATCAACCGGAACAGATTTTGACCAAACAGGAATTATTAGGTAAGTTAATGGACATCTTAGCGGAAAAATCTGATAAGTTACCAGCCGATTTAGAAAATTTATCAGGATTGCAGGCCCAATCTCAAAAATTATTGGACACATATTGTCAATGGCAGCTCAGTTCGGGGGAATATTTACAATGGTATGCTGTGCGCTTAGAAAAGTGATAACTAAAAAATTTATAACTTTAAAGACTGAAAAAAACTATTTATAGCTAATTTTAGTCTATCGGCATACAAGAATCTGTTGATCAACTGACCGTAGGGGCAATTCATGAATTGCCCCTACTACCCTAGAATGAAAACCGCTATATTCCTCAAATTGTGTCTATTACATACGCTTTAATCCATGAATGGTTAACCCCACAAGCTACAGGTGGCTCTGAATTAGTTGTCAAAGAAATTTTACAGTTATTCCAAGATGCCAATTTATATGCACTGATTGATTTTGAATCGACTAACCCGGAGAGTTATTTATATCAAAGGCAGATTGGTACAACTTTTTTACAGAAATTTCCTTGGGCAAAACAGGGGGTGCAGAAATATTTACCTTTATTACCCCTAGCAATTGAACAAATTGATGTGCGGGATTATGACATTATTTTATCTTCATCTCATGCCGTAGCTAAAGGCATATTAACGACACCTTATCAATTGCATATTTGTTATTGTCATACACCGATGCGTTATGCCTGGGATTTGACTTTTGATTATTTACAACATAATCGGGCAGGGCGAGGAATAGCAGGCATATTCACCCGGCTATTATTACATTACATTAGACAATGGGATGTGGAAACAGCTAATCGGGTTGATTATTTTATTGCTAATTCCCAACATACAGCAAAAAGAATTTGGCGGTGCTATCGGCGGGCTGCTAAGGTGATTTATCCGCCGGTAGATGTGGATAATTTTATTTATCAGGAAAATAAAGAGGATTTTTATGTGACGGTGTGTCGCTTAGTGAGTTATAAAAATGTCGCTTTGATGGTGAGGGCTTTTAATCAGTTGGGTCGCAATTTGGTGGTAATAGGGACGGGTAAAGAATTACAGTATTTACGGCAAATTGCTCAACCGAATGTCAAAATATTAGGCTGGCAATCCGATCAGGTGGTAGCGGAATATTTGGCAAAAGCTAAGGCTTTTATTTATGCTGCCTGTGAAGATTTTGGTATGGCTTTAGTAGAAGCGCAAGCCAGTGGTACACCAGTGATTGCTTTTGGTAATGGTGGAGCTTTGGAAACAGTACGAGATTTACGTAAGTACCGGGATACTGCTACGGGTTTATGGTTTAATCCCCAAACCGAGGCTGGTTTGATCGAGGCTGTTGAATTATTTGAGGCAAATCAAAATAAATTTCATGCCGAGGAGGTGCGATCGCACGCCATGAAATTTAGTAAGACTGTATTCCAACATCAGTATGGGGAATTTGTTGATCACTGTTACCGAGAATTTCAACTAGGTAAACGCTTTATTGATGTCGCTCGTTTTTAGGCCACCACCTAGAACTTAGGAACACAAAGGAGGGCAAATTATTAAGCAGTGATTAACGGATGTCCATTCAGAGACAGTGATTGCTTTGCCTCTAGCTCTACTTAAACCAAAGACTGATTTACCGGAATTACAAAGGAATTGTCAATTCTATTTTTTCTTAGCTTTCTTTTTCGTCGCTTTTTGTTCTTCTAAAATCCTTTGGCGTTCCCGCTCTTTCTCTTCTTCTAACTTCTGCAAATAATAGTGATAATCGCCAGCATAAACGACAAATTGACCGTCCCGAATTTCCACAATTTTATTAGCTACCTGGGAAATAAAATAGCGATCATGACATACTACAATCACTGTTCCTTCGTATTGTTGCACCGCAGCTTCTAAGGTTTCCTTGGCAGGAATATCCAGGTGATTAGTCGGTTCATCTAATATTAGTAAGTTGGCAGGAGCTAATAACATTTTAGCTAGGGCTAATCTGGCTTTTTCCCCGCCACTGAGGGAACCTACTTGTTTTTCCACCGTATCACCACTAAAAAGAAAACGCCCTAATAAAGTTCTAATTTCCTCTTTTTTCCATTCTGGTACTTCATGCTGAATAGTCTCAAAAACCGTTTTATTTAAGTCAAGAGCTTCTGCTTGATTTTGCTCAAAATAACTAGGTACAATATTATGTTTACCTAAACCAATTGTCCCTTCCTCCGGTTGTTCCATACCCATGATCATTCTTAATAGGGTAGATTTACCAGCACCATTTTTCCCTAATATGGCAATGCGATCGCCCCGTTCTACTAGTAAATTTGCCCCTAAAAAGAGAATTAATTCATTATAGGTATGGGATAAATCTTGAATAATTACAACTTCCCTTCCTCCTCTAGGAGCCGGTGGAAAATGGAAACGTAAGGTTTTCACCCCAGCAATGGGAGCCTCTACCCGCTCAATTTTATCTAATAATTTTTCCCGACTTTTTGCCTGGGTACTACGAGTGGCACTAGCTCGGAAACGTTCCACAAATTGTTCCTGTTTAGCAATTTCCTTTTGTTGTCTCTCAAATAAACTAACTTGAGCCGATTGAGTTTCTGCTTTTTGTAATAAATAACTAGAATAATTCCCTAAATACGTAGTAGAAACACCCCTTTCCGTTTCCACAATTTTTGTACACAAACGGTCTAAAAACTCCCGGTCATGGGAAATAATCACCATAGGAGTTTTCAAGGCTCTTAAATAATTTTCTAACCATTCAATAGTTTCTAAATCTAAATGGTTAGTCGGTTCGTCTAATAATAAAATATCGGGTTCCTGTAGGAGAATTTTGCCTAAACTCATCCGCATTTGCCAGCCACCACTAAAGGTACTGACTAACTGTTCGGCATTTTCCTCGGTAAAACCCATTTCTGGCAACATTTTATCAATTTTTGATTCCAGGTTATAACCATCTAAGGATTCAAATTGCCGATGTAAACGATCCATCTGTAAAATTAACTTATCTAATTCTTCCCCCGTAGCAGTTTCCATCGCTTCATGTACTTTTTCTGTATCTACCTGACATTGATTTGCCTCAGTGAAAACTGTCCAAAACTCCTGTTTAACAGTACGAGTTGCTTCCACTTCAAATTCTTGGGTTAAATAAGCAATCCGCCAATTTGCCGGGTGAATCACTTCCCCCGTAGTCGGCTCTACTTCTCCCATGACTATTTTTAATTGGGTTGACTTACCAGCTCCATTCACTCCGACTAAACCAACCCTTTCCCCTGTTTTTACTTCCCAATTAATATCCTTTAAAACTTGATTACCGGGATAAATTTTACTAATATGTTCTAATCGTAGCATGGCCAAAATCCTAGTTGTTTTTTAATTATTATGATATTTGCATGATTGCTATATTGTCCTAGAATACCATTAAATTTGAGATGTCGGAGCAAAGGCTGCGGTTAAATGATAATTAAATTATCTCATTCTCAATAGCATAAATATCAGCTTCTTTTCCCCAACCAAACCGCCAAGAGTGAGCAATACTTTTACTCGATAAAGTAAGAAAAACTATTACAGCGATCGCTGCAAAACCAGCATTCAGGGCAAACATATTACGATAACCGAAATATTCTGCCACACTGCCACAAGTCGGTCCGGCGATCGCCATACCAAAATCAAAACCACCGACTGAGACAGAAAAAATCCGCCCCCGTTGATCCGCCTGAAAACGATCAGTCATCATCGTGATTACCATTGGCATTACTAAACCAGCCCCACTTCCCTCAATCAGAGCAGCTAAAATCACAGAATATACATGATCAGCCTGGGAGAGCAGTGTCATACACACCACATAACAAAGTAAACCAATCGTGATGAATATACCTCGCCCATATTTATCAGAAGCCTTACCCGAACATAAACGCACAGCAAAGCTAGAGATCGCCGCTACCGAATAAAATAAACCAGGATTAAATTGAGCATCAATACTCTTAATAAACAGCGGGAGAAAAATAATAAAACTGCCAAAAATCAAACCCAGCATAAACATGACAAAAGAAGGTACTGCTACCGGACGACTTTTTAATAGTTGCCAAAATCCAAATTTTTGCTGATTTGCCTGCTCTGTTGCCAGATCATTTACCGCCCTTTGCATCGGTGGTTCCCAAACAAAATTACTACCAAACCAAGCTAAAAATCCGAGACCAGCACTCATCATAAATAATGGTATATAACCAACAGCCGACTGTAAAAATCCCCCCAAAGCAGGACCTAGTGCCATACCAACCGGAGCCGATAAACTCATATAACCAATTACTTCTCCCCGCTTATCCGGTGGTGCAATATCTGCCACTAAAGCACTATAGCCAATCGTAAAAGCCGCCACACTAATACCATGAAAAGCCCTAACTCCCATCAATAAACCTATCTGGGGAAATAGTAAATAACCTAAAGGGGCGATCGTGGCAACCATTGCACCGATTAATACTACTATTTTGCGACCTTTCTTATCTGCTATTGGTCCTAGCCACAGGCGGGAAGGTAAAAGTCCTAAAGCAAAAGCCCCCATAACAAAACCAATTTGCTGTTGAGTGCCACCTATAGATTGAATATAGAGGGGCAAAGTTGGTAATAGGGCAGTCAGGCCGGACCAAAAAGCTAAGGCAGAAATAAATAATATTAATAAACTTCTCGCCCTCGCCGGTTCTAAAGTCTGAAAAACTTTCAAGTTAATAAATCCCTTAATAATTGGCTATTCTAGCAATTTTTTTCCTGGGGCAAATAACTCGCCAGTACCCGGCCTGCCCCCCGTAGTTGCCGATAATAATTTTGACTAATAGCATCCCCATGCCCTGACAACACATCAATACCAATCCCATTACGCCCCTGATCCTTACCAGAGCTATGAATATAACGGCCATCACCCAAATATAAACCCACATGGGTGGCCTTTTGCTGTGTACCAAAAAATATTAAATCCCCTGCTTGCATTAATTCTAATAAATCAGCCGGCTGATCAAATTCTATGGGCTGGGTAAATGCTTCCTGTTGATATGCGTCCCTCGGCAACCAAACCCCGATAGAGAAAAAAGCCACCTGCATTAAACCAGAACAATCATAATTAGGCCCAATAGTGCCTCCCCATAAATAACTATTAGGGGTATTCATCGCCCTATAGGTAAAATCAATCACCTGATTTAATTGGGAAACAATAGCCGACCGAGAAACAGCCTGGGCAGAATAATTATTAGTAGCAACTTTTAATTTATTTACATCAGTCGGATTTAACCAACCGGAATAACTGTCTTCACATAGACAAACTCGTATATTTTGTTCACCCAACTCTACTACTTGCAAATGTCGCCCTCTTTTCGCCTGAGTTGTTAGGCGATCACACTGACAAGAATCATAAATATCAATATCAGCCAGACACTCATATTCCTGATCGGTCTGCAAATCCATATCTTGATTGAAATATTTTAAAAAACAATAAAATTTAAAACGGAGAAGGAGGGATTCGAACCCTCGGTACGGAGTTACCTGCCGTACAGCAGATTAGCAATCTGCCGCTTTCAACCACTCAGCCACCTCTCCAGGCAATGTCATTAGATAACATTAACAAAAAAACTTAATATTGACAATAGTAAAGTTTAATTATTTTAAAATTGCCTTTCACAGAAATATTTGGCCCCGTATATCTCTCGCTCAACCTAATATTGGGCGAGTACTTCCGCTGGATCATAGCCCCGACTGACTAAATGATTATGCCAACTAAAATCGGGATTTAGGAAAAACTTTTTAGTCGCCAAATAACCTGACCGATATAATTCCGCCTTTTTCGCCGGAGGTAAGTTGAATTCTGTCGTAGAGACACGGGCTTCTGTCACATCTATATTAATTACCCGATTATTATCAGCCGCCCGTAAATGATAACTATCTCTGGCTACTAACATAGTCCTCAATGTGGCCCCGATTAAATTCATAGGACCTGTAATATTCTGGGCCTGGGATAAAGTTTGATCGACACAACGAAAACCAAAAGTAAACCAACGGGGATATTGAATAGAAGTATTTAACTTATCTAAATCATTTTGAGGCTTCACATCATAGAGCCATAAAGGAAAATTACTTAATAAGCCACCATCCACAATCACCGCATCATCCAAATAACCGGGTTCAAAAAAGAGAGGTAAAGACATGGAATACCTCACCGCCTGTGCTACAGAAAAATCATCAGGATTAGATAAACCTAATTTCTCACTTAAAGGCCCAGGATTATTCTTGGCAGGCCGAGCTAAATCATCGGGCAGGACTAACATTTGTCCATAGGTAATATCAGAAACCACGACCTTTAACTCTTTATTGCTATTAGGCTTGTTTTTCAAATCAGTAAAGGTTTTTACTCCCCCCTCGTCTAAATACTGAGTCAACCAATTTTCAAAGGTTTCTAAAGAATATTGACCCAATTTACCAGCCAATTTTAAGGACACAAGCATTTGCCAGGGAGCTTGTAAATCATCAGCGGGATTACCATTCAGGATCAAATCACTAGATTTCTGGCCCAAAAATATTTGTTCATAGTCCACCGCCCCCAAAGTATTTTCCATGGTTTCAAAGGGTAAATCAGTCGCTAAAAAGGCCGCCGTAATTGCCCCCGCAGAAGTCCCAGCTAATTTTCGCCACTGTAAACCCAAATCATGGCAACACCGCAAGGCCCCTAAAAAACTTAATCCCCTAATACCACCGCCCTCAAAAACCCCATCTGCATAAATATGACCAAAGTCATCAGGTGGAGGCATTTTACTAATAATTACCTCTTTCTCCTCTGGAGAAATTCTTAAATCTTTTTCTGCCAATACGGCATGAAAAAATAGCTCTGCCATAAATTCACATTTAATCCTGTGTCCTCAACTCCAGCTCATCATAAACCGAGGTATAACTGCAAGGAGATGAGACAAGAATATCCAAAATCTAATACAACTAGATATAAATATATTATTGAGCTTGACAATTAAGATGATTTTTTTAAAAAACAATAAAATATTCCATAAACAAACGAGAATTCGATTACTAAACCTAAAATTCAGCCAAAAGTAGATTTGTTCAAGTCATTCCTGATCCCATAGCTAATCAAGGAATGATTAATAAAATTGACATCCTGTAAATGTTAATAAACAATACTTTTTAGGAATGTAAGTCCCTTATGTCTAAATCTTTTTCCTGATAAGCAATTCAAGTATGTTTTGCCTTGCCCCAGTAAATGGCTACTGATGGTAATTGACAAATGAAAATTATATGTTAAACTTTTCTAGAGGTATTTGGATTAAGTAGTATAGTTAACCAAACTGTATTTTTATTTCAAGTACTATTAAATTTATGGAGAAATTTGGGAAGCATAGTGTAAAATTAGCCAACATATTCTTGGCGAAATTAATTACAATTTGTTTCAAAAATATAAGGGGAACCTAATATTCTAGTGATGCGTCCTAGGGAGCATACATCAGGTATTTGTAATTCTCCAAAAATTCAGATATAACCTTAAAAATAAAAGGTCATCTATACAGAATCTAGTTTTAGTTTTTGGGGATACCCAAGAAATTCCATATTAATTTGTAAACAATTTGTAAGAATCGAGGTAAGTAAAGTTGACAACGCTAATTAATCCTAATGACGGCACTCCATTGACCACTCCTAGTGTAAGTCGGGAGATTCCTGGCGGTGATGGTGGTAGACTAATAGTGGCGACCCCCCAACCAGATAAACTTATTGGTACTAGAGGTAGCGATATTATAGCTGGTCTTGATATGAATGACAGCATTGGTGGTGCTGGTGGTAATGACGAAATATTAGGTGGTGGAGGCAATGACTTTTTATCTGGCGATGATGGAAGAGATTCCGTTAATGGTAACACTGACAATGACACTATTTTCGGTGGTCTTGAAGATGATTGCCTCCGGGGTGGTAAAGACAATGACTTAGTTGACGGTGGCGCTGGCAACGATAAGTTATTTGGCGATAGAGGTACTGACTTAGTTAACGGTGGTACTGGTGATGACAATATGCAAGGTGGTCAAGGTTCTGACATCTTAGATGGTGGCGATGGAAATGACCGTATGTTTGGTGGTAAAGACAACGACGTTTTAAATGGTGAAGCTGGTGCTGATTTGCTATCTGGTGATAGAGGTAGTGACCTCTTAACAGGTGGACAAGGTGCTGATAGCTTTGCCTATAGACAACCAAATGATGGCGTTGATACCATTACCGACTTTACAACTGGTGAAGATAAACTTGTTTTCTCTGCTCCAGAATTTGGTTTACAGGGTTCTGGTAATTTACCTACTGACTTGTTTGCTGTAGTGGAAAACTTCAATCCTAATACAGGTAATGTTTCACAGACATTCATCTATGATTCATCCAATGGTCTGTTGTACTACAACCGTGCCGCTGCTCCTGGTGATGAAACTCAAATTGCCAGATTTACTAATCCTAATGGTGGTACTCCACCTACTATTCAAGCTACTGACATTGTAATTAGCAGTACTAAGTCAGATTTTGAGTTCTTCTAAGGCGAATAACAATTTTCTAGTAACTTTTTGCTTTTAGCAAAGAGATTCAAGAAATACTAAATCGTAAAATATTCCCTCCTATTTTTTAGGGGGGTTATTCTGTTTTTATAGGAAATTTTTGTTTTTCTATACTAAATAAGGATCGAGCTTGACAGTCTGAGTTTATAACGATCAGAGTTAAAAAGATTATTTTGTTTATCTGAATCAATGTCCTTGAAAGAATTATTAAAAACTGCTAGATCGTTTCTGCAAGAAAAGAATTTTTCTGAAGCCATTAGTATTTGCCACAATATTCTAGTAAAAAATTCTCGTTGTTTACCTGCCTATAAAATTTTAGGTGAAGCCTATACAGAACAAGGGGAATGGCAAGAAGCTATTATTATTTATACTAAGGCTTTGGAAATTAAGCCGGTGGGTGAATTTCATGCCTCTTTAGGTTGGTTGTATAGTCAACAAAAATGGTGGGAAGAAGCAGCTTATCAATATAAACAGGCAGTAAAGTTAGGTATTAAGTCACCCCAACTTTACTACAATTTCGGTTTATTGTTAAATAAATTAGGTTATGTCTTAGCTGCTGTTCAATATTATAAAAAGGCAATTGCTATTCAGCCAGAACACCAGGGAGCTTATATGGCTTTGGCTTTAGCTTTTGATAATTTGGGAGAATATCAGCAGGCAATCGCTACATATCAACAATTAATCGATCAAAATACGGATGAGATTAATGCTTATAACAATTTAGGTTGTGTTTTTATTAAACAGGGAAATTTTGATCAGGCGATCGCTATTTATCAACGGGCGATCGCCCGGCAACCAGATAATCCTATTTTATATAACAATCTAGGACAAGCACTCTCTCAGCAGGAACCAGAGCAAGCGATTCAGGCTTATAAGCAGGCGATAGAAATAGATAGAGATTTTAGTTTACCCTCTTACAATTTAGGTAAACTGTGGCAAAAGTTAGGTAAAAATGATTTAGCGATAGAGTGTTTTGCTGATACAGCAACGAAAGAACAAATATCTCAAAGACAAGAAGTGGGTTTATCTCTCTATCATGATTGGGCTCATTCCCTTCTAATATTAGGGGAAATTTTGCCAGCCATGAATTGTCTGCGGGTAGCGATCGCCCAGGATTATACTATTAGGGAATATTGTGATTGGGTAGAAACTAAATTAATACCCCGTTGGCAAAAATCACCAGATGAATTTAATTTATTTAAAATTGCTACGACTAGATTATTAAGAAAACTTTTAAGTGAGCAGGATTTAACAGAATTAGATATTACGCAGGATATAGCAGAAATTTATTTTAATTTTACTGGCGTTTTAATGAAGCATGGGGAGGTGGGTTATCAATCAGCCTATCAATATTGCAGTAAAGCATTGAATCTGCAATCGGATAATCCTACTATTTATTGGTATTATGCTAATAGTCTTGTCAAACAAGGTTTATGGGCGGGGGCCATTACCGTTTATCATATCGGTTTAAAGTTATTAAGCCAATTTCCCAATCAGACAAATATTTCCCCTGATAGTTTTTATTTTCAACTAGGTCAGGTATTGGAAAAACAAGGCAAATGGTCGCAGGCTTTAGCATATTATGACAAAGTATTAGCTAGGAAAGAGTTGACATCTTTGCATCAGGCAAATTCACTAATTAATATTCCTGATAATTTGCCTTTTTATTCTTATAAATTATTTCCTGATACGATCAATAATAATTATCCCCAAGGTTATTTTTACTCTACCCAAGATTGGTTAAATTTTACTAATAATCATGATGCTAAAATTATCTCCATCAGTCAAGAACAATCTCAGTTGTCAGATGATTTAGCGACAAATTTCAAATCACCGGAGCCGATCACCGAAACTTTACCCCAACCATATCAAGCCAGTTGTGAAGGTTTAGATTGTTATGATTGTTTGACGAAAATTCATCATAGTTTAGTTTCTCAATATTTGGGTTATAGCTTATATGAATGTCACCGGAAACCAGTGGAGGAAAATCATCAACTATCTATCAAACCCTTAGATAATTTTGTTGCTGATATTCCTGATGGGCGAGCTTGGATCATGCCTCAGCAAAGTTATTGGTTATTATGCCATGCGATCGCTATTATTACGCCGGATAATTATTTATTAGCTGATTTATCTAGGGATTATCCGGCTCCCTTGCCTCCCTGTGATCAACATAATCCGACTCACCATCAAATATTTAGTATGGAAAGTTTGCCACCCTTAGAAAAAATAAAAGGGAAAGTGGCGGTTTTATCCACCTTATCGGGTAATGTGTATTTCCATTGGATGATTGATCTATTACCTCGTATTGAAATTTTACGGAGAAGTCAAATAGATTTGGCGGAAATAGATTGGTTTGTAGTGAATAGTCATAATTTACCTTTTCAAAAGGAAACCCTGAATATTTTAGGCATACCCGCCCATAAAATTTTAACCAGTGATCAGCATCCCCATATTCAAGCCGATCAGTTAATAGTGCCGTCTTTTGCGAACTATTTAGGTTATTTACCGGATTGGGGTATCCAGTTTTTACGGGAAACTTTCATGACGGCGGAGGTATTGAAACGGACTGGTTGGCCGAAGAGAATTTATATTAATCGAGACGGTGCGAAATATCGACAAGTTTTAAATGAAGATGCTTTAGTTAAATACTTAGAGAAATATGATTTTGTCAGTGTCGCCTTAGAAACTTTAACTTTAGCCGATCAAATTGCTCTATTTGCTGAGGCAGAAGTGATTATTACCCCTCATGGTAGTGGTCTTACCAATACTGTATTCTGCCAACCCGGTACAAAAATTGTTGAGTTATTTTCGCCCCATTATATGCGATACTATTATGTCAATATTAGTCGGTCATTGGGACTAAAACATTATTATTGGATAAGTGATAGTACCAGTTGTTATCCCTTAAGGAAATTAATGTATCAAAATCCTTTGACTGAGGATATAATAGTTGATTTGTCATCCCTAGCATCTGTATTAAAAATGGTGCTGGAATAGTCAGTAAATCTAGTTAGTTAATCTAATTAATCTAGTCAATCATTCTTGTAATAGTCATTATCATTAAAAAATTATTATGCTATCCACCAATTCATCTAGTGCTGCTCAGAATTTTTTTGCTAAAGCCGAATCCTATATGCAGGAAAGAAAATGGGAGGAAGCTAATGCCGCCTGTGAATTAGCCATGAAAATAGATGCTAATTTTGCCCCTGCTTACAAAATGTTAGGCAATATTTGTCAGGCTCAAGAGAATTTAACCATGGCTTTAACCTGGTATGAGAAGGCTTTACAAATTAATAGTCAGTGGCCAGAAGTTTATGCCAATATTGGTAGTGTGTATGCTTTACAAAAACAATGGCAGGAGGCGATTCGGCATTATCAGCGGGCCGTGCAATTAAAACCAGATTTTGCTGGAGCTTATCGGAATTTAGCGAAAGTGTGGTTACGGGTAGGGGATGAGAAATCTGCTATTAACTGCCAATATCAAGCGATGAGTTTGGAGCCAAATAAACTATCAGCAGAGGATATTGTTAATTTAGGTAATAGTTTATCCACCCAAGGGGAAGCAGAAAAGGCTATTAATTGTTATCGTCAGGCTATTCAACAAAACCCTCGTTTAGCGGCTGCCTATCAGAATTGGGGAGAATTATTACGGCAACACGGCAAATTAGAGGAAGCTACAGTTTATTTTCGCAAGGCAATTGAGTTAGGTCAAGCGACCGGAATGCCTGCTAATGTGCAAGATCGTTTAGGCGTACCCGTCGGTTTAGGAGTCTCTAATAGTCCAGAAGATACTTTACGGGCAACACAATATTATCAGCAAAATAATTTTAATAATCCTCAGGATACTTTGGCGGCGGCTCAGGCTAATCCTAGTTATTATCCCCAAGATACTTTAGAGGCTGTCGGTAATAGTGCTAACCAAAATATTTCTGCTCCCACCTTAACCCTTAGTGCTGAGGATTTACAGGCTTATATTCTTTTAGCAGAATCCTATTTTACTCAGAAGAATTGGCCGAAAGTAATTACGATTTGTCAGCAAATTCTTAAACAAAATCCTCAAGCAGAAATTTATAAGTTATTAGGCACTGCTTATTTTGCTACTAATGCGATGAATGAGGCAGAACAAGCCTATCAACAAGCCTTACAACTGCAACCTAATTTCCCAGAAGTTTATGCGAATTTGGGTAACTTGTATGGGAAAAAACAACAATGGCAGGAAGCAATCGGTTTTTATCAAAAGGCGATCGCCCTGAAACCAGATTTTGCTGGGGCTTATCGCAATTTAGCGAAAGTATTTACAGCTTTATCGCAGGAACCACAGGCACTGCAATGTCAATATCAAGCCTTACAGTTAGAACCAGCTAAGGCAACTGTAGAAGAATATGTGAATATCGCCGAAAAAATGTTAGAGGCGGGGCAGTTGGAACCGGCGGTTAATTGCTATTATGGAGCTTTACAACTGAGTCCCCAGTCAACCCAAATTTATGTCAAATTAGCTGAAATATTTCAAGCGAACGGTCAGTTACAGGATGCCGTTAATTTTTATCAACAGTTAATTAATCTCAATCCTCGTGAAGCAAATGCTTATTATCAACTAGGTTTAATCTATGAGAGCGTCGGTGATACAGCCCAGGCTTTTAGTTATTATGAAAAGGCTCAACAATTGCAACCAGCAAATTCCCAAGCCTGTGAAAAGTTAGGGAAATCTTATTTGCAACAGGGAGAAAGTTTACACAACGAACAAAAATTATCAGAGGCGATCGCCTATTATGAAAAAGCGATAAATCTTTGTCCGCAGTTAGAATTACCCTATCAGAAGTTAGGGGAAATTTTACTCAATCAAGAAAAATGGTCGGAAGCGGTAACACTATATGAAAAAGCGATTAGTATTAATCCTGATTTTCCTTGGTATTACAATAGTTTGGGCGATGCTTATAAAAATTTAGAAAAATGGTCAGAGGCTGCTAATATTTATAGTAAAGCCTGTGAATTTTTACCCGATTTTCCTTGGTGTCATAATAATTTTGCCGATGTTTTAGTGAAATTAGAACGCTATGAAGAGGCGATCGCCCCCTATGAAAGAGCTAGTGAATTAAATCCTGATTTCCCTTGGGTTCATGTCAGTTTAGCTGAAGCATTATGGCAAACTGGTCGCCAACAGGAAGCGATCGCCCCTTATGAAAAGGCATTAGCTTTAGGTTTAGATGTACCAGAAGCCTATGAAAAAGTCGCTCAAGCCCTCTGGGAAAAAGCTCAAACCGAATTAAAATCAGCGGTGCGTTGGTATAAAGAAGCGATCGCCCTGAATCCTGATAATACGGCTCTTTATCATAAAGCCTTAGAAATTGTCAATGATGACCCTGATTTGTATTTAGGCTTAGGTAAAGCCCTGATTAAACAAGGCAAAATTCACGGGGCGATCGCCTTTTATCAGATGGGATTACAGGCAGTTCCCGATCATCCTGAATTACAAACTGCTTTAGGGGAGGTAGCACCTGGAAAAAAGTCTCTATAACCGAGCAGCCAACGATTAAAAAATCTGACTCGGTAGCCAAGATAGCAACTTCCCAAAAAGTTGTCAGTATTAACAAAAATACACCCCGCAAAGTTAATGATCTTTATCCATTGTGGCAAAAACTAAATGTCCCAAATGAGGCAAAATTGCAGGAGATGTCAGCAAATTTAGCTAATCTCCGCTATCAACCTCTAATTAGTTTATTAATGCCGGTCAATCCCCAAACCAAAATAGATTGGTTAACCGATGCCGTTAACTCTGTATTAAAACAGGTGTATGGTAATTGGCAACTATTTTTTATTCCTACCGGGAATTTATCGACAGAATTAACCAGTAAATTAGATCAGTTCATGACCAGTCATCCCCTGATTAAATCAGTGGAAACAATCGGTGATTTAGCCACTGGTTTAAATAGTGGCTTATCTACAGCCCATGGTGATTTTCTCGGTATTATTAATCCCGATGATCAACTAACTCCCCATGCTTTATATGAGGTAGTTTTATTACTAAATCGTTATCCCGAAGCAGATTTCATCTATGGTGACGAAGATCAGATTAATCCTGATGGTACATACACTGAACCCTATTTCAAACCAGATTGGTGTCCTGATAGTTTCCTTGCCCGGATGTACACAGGTCATTTAAGCCTGTATCGTCGCACTTTATTAGTTGATTTACAAGGTTTTCATAGTAATTTTGCTGGTAGTGAAGAATATGATCTGGTATTACGGTTAACCGAGAAAACTAGTAAAATTTATCATATTCCCCAAATTCTCTATCACAGTCGTTCACCTCTTGCGACTAATAATGCAACTGCTAAACAGGCAATTACTGCAGCTTTAAACCGGCGAGGAGAACCGGGGCAGGTGCAAGATGTGGCAGAACATCCCAATTTTTATCGGGTGCGTTATCAGATCAAAGAACCGAAATTAGTCAGTATTATTATTCCCACCAAAAATTTAGGGGATGTATTAGATCGCTGTTTAACGTCAGTATTCCATCAGACAACTTATCCTAATTATGAAGTAATTGTCATTGATAACGGTAGTAATGATCCAGAGACCATGGCTATTTTCCAGAAATGGCAGAATCAGCAACCAGAAAAATTCCATTGTTATCGCTATGATATACCGTTCAATTTCTCCAAAATCAATAACTATGCAGTAGAAAAAGCCAAAGGTGATTATTTACTATTCCTGAATAATGATACGGAGATTATTACCCCTGATTGGTTAACTGCCATGGTAGAACAGGTGCAAAGACCGAGTATTGGGGCGGTGGGAGCTTTATTATTATATCCTGATAATGTCATCCAACACGCTGGCGTAGTTATGGGAATGCGGAGTGTCGGTGATCATAGTCACCGAGGTTTTACACCAGATGAAGCAGGCTATTATGGGCAGTTAATTTCTGTCAATAATTATTCGGCTGTCACCGCTGCCTGTTTAATGTGTCGGCGGGAAGTATTTGATAAGGTTGGTGGTTTTGATGAAGGTTTAGCGGTAGCTTTTAATGATGTAGATTTGTGTTTGAAAATGATCTATCAAGGTTATCGCAATATTTATTTACCTCATGTGCAAGTTTATCACCATGAATCAAAGAGTCGAGGTGTCGAGAATACTGGGGAAAAACAAAAGCGTTTTCAACAGGAACTCCAAGATACTAAACGCCGTTGGAAAAATATTATTGAGGCTGATCCCTGTTACAATCCCAATTTAACTAGGAATCAAGATGATTTCAGTTTACGTATTCGGGCCGATGTCAATGTTAGTATTAATATGTTGGAAAAAACAGATGATGTCGTCGCTGTCTCAGTTGATTATCCCCAAATAGGATTGCATAAAAACTTATATTCTATTCATATTAGTGGTTGGTTAGTATTAACTGAACCGAATTTAGTGACTGTGCAATTTGTCGTGGATGGTCGAGTATTACGGGAAGTGCCAGCTAATTTACCTCGGCAGGATGTCGGTCAATCCCATAGTAAATATCCCCACGCCCAACATTGTGGTTTTGGGGGAGAAATAGAAATAGCGGAATTTGCACCGGCAGAGAAAATTTGGTTAGAAGCTGTATTACGGGATGGTTCCCATATCCAGATTGCCACGGTGAAATTAATTTGCCCACAATTGTTGGATGATTAAAGATTAAAATACTGTAGGGATAATTGATCAATTATCCCTACAAATTTATGGAGTGTTGATCAAATATTCAATTTACTGATTTTCAATTCTGACAAAATTAATTTGTTTGGCTGCCACCATATAACGAAAAATATATTCGGTGATTTCGATGTAATTATTAGCTTCCTCGGCTGTTTTTGCCCAGACTGTCACTCCATGATCCCTAATTAATAGTGCTGGAATATTTGGTTTATCATGGCGAAAGCGATCGCCTATTTCTTTGGCTATTTCTTCTACTTCTAAGTGATTGGCAAAAAGTGGCATGGTTACTTGAGGATTTTTTTCCCATATACCTAAACCCTTTAACATTTCGATGGGCGGTAAAGGTAAATCATCAGTCGTAGAAAAATGGGAAGCTAATTTTGCTTCAATGGAATGAATATGATAACAGGCTTGAGCCTCTGGAAAATTTTGATAAATTACTTGATGTATTTGGGTTTCAGCAGAGGGGCGATAACCTACATGGGGTGTTTCTAATACTTGACCATCTAAACCAACCCGCACAAAATCTATTAATCGTAAATGACCTTTCGGGCGACCACTGGCAGTAATCCAAAAACTATCTTCACTGGAATTATTGCTATGATTATCGCTTTTGACTCGTAGGGAAAGATTACCGGCAGTGCCTGCCATCCAACCTTTTTGATAGAAATTGTGAGCTGCGGTAATTAATATTTCTCGTGGATCGATTGTCATATTTAAACCAGCTTTCAATTAATTTAACGTTTAAATTTTTATGTTTTATTTCAGAATATTCTTAAAACCGTAGGGGCAATTTAGGAATCGCCCCTACTAGATTACAGGAAAATTGAATAATTAACTTAATACCCAATTCACCAAGGTTCTCACACCGTAACCCGTTGCACCGGCATTATGATAACCACTTGGTTTATCTACCCAAACCGGACCAGCTACATCTAAATGTGCCCAAGTGGTATCTTTAACAAATTGTTTTAAAAATAGAGCGGCTGTGATAGAGCCACCGGGGCGAGGTCCGGTATTTTTCATGTCAGCATGGGTGGCTTTTAACCCATCAAAATATTTTTCCTCTAAGGGCATTCGCCATATTTTTTCCCCAGCGGTTTTAGAGGCGTGCAGAATTTCCTTGGCTAAATCGTCACTAGGACTCCACAAACCAGCAATATCATTACCTAGAGCAACTACACAGGCTCCTGTTAAGGTGGCTAAATCAACGATCGCATCTACCCCTAATTTATCGGCAAAAACTAGAGCATCAGCTAAGGTTAACCGCCCTTCGGCATCGGTATTATTCACCTCAATAGTTTTGCCATTAGAAGCCGTGAGAATATCACCGGGGTGCATGGCTTTACCATTGATCATATTTTCAGTGACGGCACTAATAAAATGTACTTCTACATCTGGTTTTAATTGGGCGATCGCCTTGGCTGCTCCCAAAGTAGCGGCTGCCCCGCCCATATCAGTTTTCATCATTTCGATACCGCTACCCGCCCCGGCTTTAATATTCAGACCACCGGAATCGAAAGTTAAACCTTTACCGATGATTGCTAATTTCCGGCGGGGTGTGCCCTCTGGTTTATAAGTTAAGTGAATAAATTTCGGGGGTAAATCGGAAGCCTGAGATACTCCTAAAAAGGCTCCCATCCCTAATTTTTCACAATCGGCTTTTTCTAATATTTCTACGGTTAAACCATGTTGATTGGCAATTTCTACGGCGGTTTCTGCCATCGTCACTGGTGTTACAACGTTAGCCGGTGCATTGACTAATTCCCTGGCTAAAATTACCCCACTACAAATTTTTTCAGCTTGGGTAATAGCACTATTAATATTAGTTAATCCTAATAAATCTATGCGGTTAATGACTGCCTCTTTGTCATCATTCTCTGATTTAAAACGTTTATCTTTGTGCGTGGCCAGAATAGCTCCTTCAGCGATCGCCTGCGAGGTGACTGAGGAATCAATGTGTACGGGCAGACTGAAACCTAAAATGCTACATTTACCTTTTTTTGCGGTTTTCACACAATTAGCTGAGGCTAAACGGATCGTCTCTAAATTATAATCAGCCTGTTTTCCTAAACCGACAATAATTAATTTCCGAATAGCACTATTCAGACCAACTCGAATTATACCAATACTGTTTTTTTTGCCTTTAAAATCAGTTTCGCTGATTAATTCCTGCAACGTCCCCCCGTATTTTTCATTGAAAGGGACCAACTCACCGATTAATTCTACCCCTTCTTCAAAAAAGCCAATAGCCAGAGCATCACCTGTCCATTCTCCTATCGGGGTCTCGATTCCTTGAAATTCCATCTAATTTTTTCCTGAATAAACAAAATACTGATTCTTTGTTCTTGATTTTATGGCAAAATCTGGTTGTTTGGGCAAAATACTCTTGCTAAAAACAAAAAATTGGATTTTAGATAAAAATTATGTTTTCCCAGTTTATTGGTAAATGTTGCACAATGTTGAATACTAGATGATTTATGAATATTTTACTAAATTTAAACTTTTAAGAACTTCTAACAAATTAATAATAATCCCCACCTATGCGATCCATATCAAAACAAAAACTCACTACTATTTCTCTTTTATTAGGATTATCGGTTACTGCTTTACTATTGGGAATATATTTACCCGATGTAAAATGGCGTAATCGCACAACTAATTTATTACAGGGCGGAGCCTCGGCTAATACTGATGTCACTACTTTAACTAGTTTACCAATAGATCAACGACAAGCAAAATTAGAGATCATTTCACAATCTGCCTCTGAGCCACTTAATAAAAACCGAGCTACTTATTTATTAGCTTCAGATAAATTATATAAAGAACCAGCCAAGGCGATCGCCCTGTTGGAAAATTTAGGGAATGAATACCCAGAAATGTCGGCTTATATTGACCTGAAAAAAGCCCAGGCTCAGGAAAAATTAGGCGATCAAGCTAAAACTAAAAAGGCTTGGCAAGATATTTTACAAAATCATCCAAAAAGTGCAGTCAAGGTCAATGCTTTATATGCTTTAGGCAAAAGTGATCCGAAATATTGGCAACAGGCAATTGATCAATTTCCTGCCCATCCTTTAAGTTTAAAAATTATTGAAGAAAAATTAAAGAAAAATCCTGATCAATTTAAGTTGTGGTTAACTTTAGCTGAATACGGTAGTTTTTTACCGAACTATAATCAAATATTAAATCAATTAACTACTAAATACGCTAATCAACTCACCCCAGAAAATTGGCAAACCATCGCCCATGGTTATTGGGAAAAAGGCGAATATGGCAGTGCGGCGATCGCCTATGATCAAGCCCCTAATACTCCAGAAAATTTTTATCGGCAGGGGCGGGGATTGTGGTTAGATGGCAAGGTGCCAGAATCCCGTGAGGTTTATAAAAAATTAATTAATACTTTTCCCGACGATCAAGAATATACAGGTTTAGCTTTAATTAGATTATCCCGTTTGAGCGAAAAACCTCAAGCTATTCAATATTTAGATCAAGTAATTGCCAAATATCCCCAACACACTCCCCAAGCTCTGTTTGATAAATCTAAATTATTAGATAAATTAAAATCAACGGAATCCGCTTCTCAGACTCGCAAATGGTTATTAGATGAATTTAAAGACTCGGAACCAGCAGCCGAATTACGTTGGTCTTTAGCAGAACAGGCAGCTCAAGGTAAGAATTATCAAGCTGCTTGGCAGTGGGCACAGGAGTTAACCCAACATAATCCTGAAAGTGATTTGGCTCCCAGGGCTGCTTTTTGGGTAGGGAAATGGGCGACCGAATTAGGTCAAACAGCAGATGCAAATAAGGCTTTTGCTTATACCGTTTATAATTATCCCCAATCCTATTATGCTTGGCGTTCGGCTCAGGCTTTGGGTTGGCCAGTGGGTGATTTCACAACGGTGCGATCGCTCTCGCCAGAAGTAATACCAGCTATTAAGCGATCGCCCTTACCGACGGGTTCGGCGACTTTACAGGAATTATATCAACTAGGGCAAGTGCAAGAAGCCTGGCAATTGTGGAATATGGAATTACCGGATCGACAAAATCTGACGGTGGCAGAACAATATACCGATGGTGCGTTACACATGGAACGGGGTGATTATTTAGAGGGCATTTGGTTATTATCAAGTTTGAAGGATCGAGAAAAATCGCAGGATCGGGATGCTTATTTAAAATTTAAACATTCTTCCCCTTATTGGCAGGTATTATATCCTTTTCCCTATCAAGACTTAATTTTAAAATGGTCGCAGGAAAGAAACTTAAACCCGGTATTAGTCACAGCACTGATGCGACAAGAATCCCGTTTTATGCCAAAAATAAAATCGGTAGTAGGGGCAACGGGTTTAATGCAACTGATGCCAGAAACGGCGAAAAGTTCGGCTCAAATTATCAAATTACCTAAATATGATCTGGAAAATCCCAATGATAATATTAATTTGGGAACCTATTATTTAGGTTTTACCCATGATGAATATGATGATAATTCTATGTTAGCGGTAGCTAGTTATAATGCGGGTCCTAATGCGGTGAGTGATTGGTTAAAAAGATTTGGTTTTACCGATCCTGACCAATTTGTGGAAAAAATACCTTATCCTGAAACCCGTGGTTATGTAGAATCAGTATTTGAAAACTATTGGAATTATTTAAGGATTTATAATCCAGAGGTGACAAAAATGTTGGCTGATCATGCGAAAAAATATGAGTCTGCTGGTCAATAATTTATTGTACAGCAATTTTCACACTAATGATACACACAAATATTGATGATCATACCGTAGGGGCAATTCATGAATTGCCCCTACTAAACTTTTGGTTTTGAAATTTCATTGACTGTTCCCATGAATAATAGTATTAAAATTCTCTTAGGTGAAATTTGGTATGAAGCAGTTTTCACATGGTGTAATAATTACAATAAATTTGATGTACCTAATATTAATGATCTAATATTATTCAAATCAATTTTCCATGGTCAGAATATTATTTATCAATCATCTATTCCCCTGAAATTAGCTAAAATTAGCAAACAATCCCCGGTGGTAATTGCTCAAGAGATTATTAATAATATTAATCATGCCAATTTTCAGCAGATTTGGCGGGGAGAAATATTACCGACGGGTTTAATTAATTGGCAATTAACTGATTACGGAATAAATCTCTGTTTAACGGAAATTATTAATATTAACTGGGATGATTTAACTGCTTCTCTTTTACCAACTAAGTCAGTAATAGAAAAAGATTATTTTGCTATTCAATATCCCTTCATGCGTTGTAATTCTATTCTCAAGTTAGCAGAATATGATCATTTAATTAAACTAGAATGTAAACCAATTAACGATTTACAGGCAGAGAAACGACAAATTTTGCATATTCAACCCCCCATTATTCAATGGTTAAATCAGACAGGTCAATTACTATTACAACAATATTCTGAACGGGAATTAATAGTTTATCATAATTATATATTTGACTTGATTTTTCATAGTCAAGATAATCATTATCTAAATTTTTGCCCAGCCTATCAACCAGATCACTCAAATATTAACTGGCTAAAAATTGCTCAACACTTTACAGAAAAATTTGATCAATTTGATCGGCAATGTCGGATTTGGGGAGAAATAAAAGACGATTATCGCTCATTAGCAGAAGCTAGATTAGGTCTAATATTAATCACCCATCATTTATTTGCTTACATCTTAACCCAATTAAATATTCCTCTAATTCGAGAGATTTAGTGATCTTAAATCATTTCAAATTATTTCAAATTATTCTAAATCGGGTCCCGATATAACTTCATATAATTTTCCAATAACTTAAGAATACCCCGCACTTGAAAGGTTTGAGATAATTGTAAGAGGCGATCGCAAAAATTCTCATACCGAATATCCTGGAATTTTAACAGATGAATATCTTTTTCCATGGCAACAATATCACCGATTCTAGCAGAAGTATAAATTTTTTCCAGTTCTGCTAAAGTAGGGATCGCCTGTTCTATGGATGTTGCTAGATCATCGTCCTTGACTACTATTGGTAAATCAGAAACTTCATAAATCCACTCAATATGCAGATAAGTTTTCATTAAAATTAATAGTCTTTCTACATCAATCGGTTTATTAAGAAAATCATTACAACCCGCCTCCTGACTGGCAAATAGATCCTCAGTTAATACACTCGCACTATAGGCAATAATAATCGTTTTAGCAAACTCAGCTTGCTTACGTAAGCGTTTAGTCATTTCTAAACCATCTAAAACAGGCATGACTAAATCGGTAATAATTAGATCCGGTTGCATCAGATCAGCCTGTTCTAAACCAACTTCGCCGTTTTCTGCCTCCGCACATTCAAACCCTAAAGGAGTAAGAATTTGTACCAACATTTGTCGATTAATATCCTTATCATCTACTAATAATATTTTACAGCGGAGACCTGTATAGCCAATAATTTTACCCTGCTCATTAATAGTTGTGGTAGTATTCCAGGCGTTAACTACAGGTAATTCTAAGTCAAAGAAAAATACACTACCTTCCCCTAAATTACTACTGACATTGATCTGACTATTCATTAAGTGGAGAATTTTTTCACTAATCGCCAAACCTAAACCTGTTCCTTCTATTTGGCGGGAACGACTACCCACCTGTTCAAAGGGTAAAAATATTTTTTTAATTTGTGCCGGGCTAATCCCCACACCAGTATCTTGAATAGAAAAACGCACTAATACTTTTTTTTCCCCTAGCTCCCTCTCAGTTTCCTGTAATAAATTATAGCTAGGATAACGATCTAGTACCCTTACCATAAAAGTTACAGAACCCCGATCTGTAAATTTCACGGCATTACCTAAAAGATTTAAGAGAGCCTGTCCTAAACGTTTTTCATCAGCACAAACAGCTTCTGGTAAACGGGGATCTTCCACATAATTAAATACAAGGTTTTTCTGTTCTGCCCTAATTCTCGCCATTTGAGAAATACCTAAGAGGAATGAGAGAAAATGAAAATCTTGAGGATCGATTTCCATTTTTTGGGCTTCTATTTTAGACAGATCAAGAATATCGTTGATTAAATTTAATAAATGATTTCCACACTGTCGAATAATCCTTAAGTTATCCCGTTGAGAGTTGAGATCATCATTACTCCTTTCGATCAATTGAGCGTAACCGAGAATACCATTTAAAGGCGTGCGTAATTCGTGACTCATATTGGCTAAAAATTCACTTTTCGCTTGATTAGCCTGATCGGCGATCACCTTAGCGGTCCGTAATTCCTCTTGGGTTTCTTTGTAATCAGTAATATCAACAGCCACCCCTAATAAATAAACAGTTTGATCATTTAAAATAAAAGGTTTCTTAATACTGCGAAAATAGTGAACTTTACCAGCCTGGGTAGTATAGGATTCTTCAATAATTTGGGTTCTCCCTGTCTGAATAGCTTGATTATCAAAATAATGAAATTGTTCATAATCAGAGGGATTTCTACAAAATTCACTATCACATCTCCCTATTAGCTGATCAATCGTCGTACCAAATAAATCAGCTAAGGCTTGATTGGCTAAAATAAAACAATGGTCACGATCTTTGACAAAAATAGGATTAGGTACGGCATCAATAATATTACGTAAAAAACTTTGTTGGGTTTGAATTTCTGCTGTCCGTTCATTGACCTTTGCTTCCAGTTCATGAGAATGTTTAGCTAGTTCGGCATGGGCGATCGCTAAGGCTTGATGAGATTTTTCTAAGGAAGTATAAAGAGCTGAATTTTCAATAGAAATGGAAATTTGGGTGGTTAAAATTTTTACTATTTCCAGATGACGAGCGGAAAAAGCACCACGGGCTTGATTATTTTCTAAATACAAAATACCTTTGACTGTATTCTGTTTGAGGATCGGTAAACAAAGTACACTTTGGGGCTGATAGGTTTGTACATAGGGATCTCGACTAAAAGATAATTCTGTACTGAGATCACTAAATACTAAATTTTTTTGAATATGAGCAACATAATAAATCAGGCTAGTCGGCAGATCATGAGTATTACTTGGGGATTGACAAATAATTTGTTCAGGAAAATTAATAGTAATTGCCGTATGACCTTCATTTTCTGAGGTGGGAGCATCAGCTAAAGTACCAACTGCTACTATTTGCCAATCATCATTGTGTGATAAAAGGAAAACACTTTTTTGAGAGCCAGTATTTTCCATGATCACCTCAGTCAGTTTTGCAATCAGTTGTTCCTGTTGCAATTCCCCGGAAATCGCTTGACTCGCTTTCATAATTGTCGTAAAATCTAGTTGATAGGAATTACTACTATGAGAAGTGGCACTACCACTCTTGATTAATTCATCTGATGAACTGGATGAATGATCATGACTAGTTTTAGATGAGTAAGTATGAGATTGATGACGCTCTAATATTTGTTGTAATAATTGTGGATATTGGTGTTCTAGTTGGGTGATTTTCGCCTTAGCACCCCAAATAGCATAACAATAATAAGCCTCGATCATATAGACCTTAGCAATTTTGCTCTTACCCCAACCTAGATAAAATTTAGCAGCTAATTCATTCGCTAGGGCTTGATCCTGTACATATTTATTTTCCTGTGCGCCAGTGATCGCATCTTCATAGAGTTCAAGCGCTTTAACCTGATTACCCAAAATTCTTTGCTTTTCTGCCTCTAATAAATCCCATTTGTGCTGAAAATTCATGGGAGCATGGTGGGCATAATTTCTTAACTCTGTTTGATGAGCATTGAAATTTTCCCAAAATTGTATTTGGTCTTTTTCTGATAATGGATAGTGTTGCTCATAAATCGTTAATTCTGTTAAAGCCAAATAAAAATGAAACATCACTTTCAATGGCGTATTACTTACCGTATTTAAATATTTTTTCGCTTCTATTCCTTGTGTTTGGGCTATTACTGGCAGGTTAAATAAATAACAGAGAAAAAGTTGCAGAATGTATAAAAATCCCAGTAAACTGCCGTCCTGATAACGTTTATACATTTTTTTAACTACTGGTAATAAATCTATATTACCAGTGAATTTTTTCATCGTATTATCCACTAAGTATTGCACAGTCTGCTGAATAATTTGCCGTTTAATATTAATTTGTCTGACCTGACTTGCTTCTAAAAAATCATGATGTAAGGCTAATTTTTCCTGCCATTCTGATAAACAAAGACCAAGACAAAAAGTATGCAAACTATATATAGTAATTGCCTTATGAGCAAAAATTACATCACTCATTTCTAAGGCAAGCTGATAACCATTTAATAAGGGTGATAAAGTTGCCTCTAAATGATTTTTCCAGCCATTAATATAACTATGGAAAGTAATTAATATTTCATTTTTAATATTTGCATCTGTTTTAGGAAAATTCTCTAAAGCTAATTTTCCTAATTGATAGCCCCGATCTATGTGTTCTGATGTTTGACAATACCACAATCCATAATTGACATAAGCTAAGGGGAATAAATTAGAAAGATCAGATATGAGACAAATTTTTGCCTGTTCAGCCACAATATTAGGTAAGAGGGCTGGTCGGGCAATCATGACTGATCTTGTACAGAGGATCAGAATTCTTAATGCTAATAATTGAGTAGTTGTTTCCGCCACTAATACTTGAGGAGAATAATTCTTATTCTGTAAAGACAGGTAAAGGTTTTCCATCTCCTGCCAATTTACCGCCGTTATCTGATCAGGTAGATCAATTCCTAAGGATAATAAAATATCTAAAGCCATTTCTACCACTGCTAAAGGTTGGTGTTGTAAAATTAAGGCTTTCATCTTAATTTCATGAATTTTTATCCGATCTGGCAAAGAGTTGACTTGAGCTAAGACAATTTTTGCCCATTTTTCTAATAGGAAAAAATCTCCTTGGTGATAAGCTAACTCTATCCCTTCCAAATAAAGGCTAAAAGATAAATCATATTGGGTTTGCCAACCATCACTTTTTAGTAAAGATATACCAAAGTGAAAATAATTCATCGCCACTATATAGGTAGAGGTTTGCTTGGCTTGCTGACCGGCTTGTAAATTTAATTCTGCTAATTGTTGACGTTCTGATGGTTCTGTCAAACAATCTAAGCCCCGATTCAATTGATTAACTATGGTAAATATTAATTCTTGCTTCTCGGTTTTTTCACCATGGGCTAAAAATAATTTGCCTAAACGTACGTGAATTAAGGATTTTTCGGCTGGTGCAATCAGGGAATAAGCCGCCTGCTGTACCCCTTCATGTAAAAATTTATATTCAATTATTTCTGATAATTGATTGTTTTCTTGACTTGCACTAGGATTCAATATATTTACTTCATTTAAACCTGATTGCCATTCATCTTGTAAATAAAATTTGTAAGTTTGATTACTAGGAATAATTAAGCCTGCTTCCATTGCCGGCCAAAGAGCTTGGGCTGTGGCAATTTCCCTCGCTTCCGGGCGATTTCCCTCAATACTATTCCCCTCCATGCTATTAATAATCAAATTTAAAATATCTAAATTAAATTGATTACCAATACAGGAAGCCTGTTTTAGGGCGTTTTGGGTAATCAGTGGTAACTGCTGTAATTGTTGCACTAATAATTCTACTAAATCATCAGTTAAACCGGCTCCCTGCGCCTGAGCAATATCACATTGCCAATGACCAGCCTGTAAATTAAAAGTAATAATGCCCTGTTGATGTAATACTTTCAAAAATTGTTTCGCAAAAAAAGGATTACCTTGGGTTTTGTGATAAACCAACTGACTCAAAGGTAAAGACATTTCCTCACGACAACTGAGGGTATGGGCAATCATAGTATTGAGATTTTCTAAACTTAAGCCTGTCAAATGAATGCCATGAAAACTATTACCTGTCTCGGTTAATTCCTGTAAAGTGGTCAATAAAGCATGGGTATGATTAATTTCTTCGGGACGATAGGCTACTACTATTAATAAATGAGCTGGTCGATTTTCTAATAATAAACGAATTAATTTTAAAGAGGCTAAGTCCGCCCAATGTAAATCATCCAGGAAAATCACTAAAGGATGAGAGGGTGTGGCAAAAATTTTCAGAAATTTTGCAAATAATAAAATGAATTGTTTTTGCTCTTTTTGTGGTTTATTACCCGATTTATTATATTTATAGAAAAAATTATCTTTCTCTAATAATTGTACATTCACCAGATTAGATAAATCCGGTATCAGTTCGATTAAAACTGGTAACTGCGGTCCTAATATTCTTAAAATTTCCTGCCGCCAGTATTGAATATGACTATCACTTTCTGTCAAAATTTGACTAACTAATTGCTGTAAAACTGGGATAAAAGCAAACAAGGAAATATTTTTATGAAATCGATCAAATTTACTACGGACAAAATATCCCCGTTCTTTCACAATTAGACGGTGTATTTCATTAGCTAAAGCAGTTTTTCCCACCCCAGAACCACCAGTCACTAATACTATTTCCGTACCACCGGCGGCTACTTGTGCAAATATTTGCCATAAAGTCTCTAACTCTTTTTCCCTGGCATATAATTTCTCTGGTAGATGAAAGCGATCGCTAATATCCCGCTGCCCAATGGGAAAAGGCTTAATTTCTCCTGATTTTTTCCAATCCTTTAAACAAAGAGTCAAATCATGTTTCAGACCTAAAGCACTCTGGTAACGATCTTCGGCATTTTTTGCCATTAATTTTTGGACGATTTGACTTAATACGGCTGGTATTTGTGCATTAATAGTAGATAAATCCGGTGGCTGTTTGGCAATATGACTATAAATCATTTCCATGGGATCATCAGTCTGAAAAGGTAACTGCCCAGTTAATAATTCAAAAAAAGTCACACCTAAAGCATAAAAATCAGTCCGATAATCAATACCCCGATTCATACGACCCGTTTGTTCTGGGGCGATATAAGCAAGAGTACCTTCTAAAATTGTCGAATTATAATTAATTAACGTATCTGTTTCCTGAGATAACAATGAAGCAATACTAAAATCTGTTAATTTTACCTGTTTTGTTTCGGGATGAATTAAAACATTTGCCGGTTTAATATCCTTATGAATCACCCGATGCACATAGAGATCATGGAGAATTTTTACCATTTGTAGAGCGATCTGTAAAAATTCATCCAGGGATAAAATTGAGCAGTATTGGCGTAGGGATATTCCGCCAAAATCTTCCATTACCAAAGCATAACCATGCCCATGGGGAATTAAGCTATAGGGTTGTACAATACCCTCTATCGGTAGCTTTTTGCTAATTAAATATTGATTACGAAAATGGATGATTTCATGAAAAGTCGGCTGTTCTTGCCGTAGGATTTTAATAATGACGGCTTTTTGATCTGACTCTCTGACACCCCGATAAACAATAGTTTTTGTGCCAATATAAATTTGTTCAATAATCTGATAACCAGAGACATCTTGCCCCTTAGCTTGATATAGCATAGTTGAGAAATCTCCCATAATAATTTTCTTCTAATATGGTTTGTTGCTCCCGCTGATGAAAAAACCAAATAATATATTTTTTCTATTATTTGTTATGATTCGCTTATTAACTCAATATCTGCTATGATAGCTTATAAGACAAAAACACGCTATTTTGTTCAGATTGAACTGACTGCAAGAACAATAACATTTTATATTATTCTGTTTTATCAACTAGCATTGCCAGGCAATCTATGACACCTTAACAGTTGATAATCAAGCAATTAATTATGTCTAAAGTAATGGTGAAATTTGTTAAATATTGCATAAAATAGCTATAACAGTAGGGGCAATTGATCAATTGCTTCTACTAATTTGCGATGAAACTATTCTATTTTGATGATTGAGCCGAATTATTAGGTGAATTACCCTGATTAAAAATATTAATAATACCATCTGCTATGTAATTAGACAAAGCCATTTCACCCGCAGGAGTATAATGGCAACAGGTATCAATATAAGCCATATCAGGCAAACTGTCTAATACTTCCACCCCAATTAATAAATTTACCCCATTTTTTTGTAACTCATTAGCCTTTTGGAATAAGACAGGATACCCTAATTTCACTGCGTCTTTATAGGGGGAATCCTCACTAAATGCCACCTTTTTTTCTGCCTCGCTAAATACCCGTTTAGTTGCATGATATTGATTAGGTTGTAATACATGAAAATAAGGAATATTATTGCTATTAGCAATTTGTTTCATCAGTAAAGATGTTTTCATCCAATTATTAGCGGCTGCTTCATACAACTGGGCAGATGATAACTCTTTCTTCTGAGGATAAAAATAAACAATACTGCCTTGATTTTCTTTATTTTTAGCTGACTTTTTTCTCTCTTTTTCAAAGGAAAGTACATCTTCTCTATAAGTTTTCGCCGTATTTTGGGCATATAAAGAAGTAAGAGCGTAACAATAAGCTAATCGGCATTTTGGTAATAATTCTAAAGCATTTTTCAGATTAGTTTTATGATCATTAATTCTGATCATTGCCTTTGTCGCTTTAGTTGACAAACTATTATTAGCAATATTAGTGAGTGGTACAACGTGCTGAGAACTAGGCATCATAATATTAATATTTGACTGATTATTTTCATTAGCAAAAGCTACTTCATTAAATCCATCAATATTAATGATCATATCAAATTCTTGCCCTGCCGATAGAAAATAGTTTAATACTAATAATTGTTGCGGTTGTTTGTAACCACCAACAGCGAAAGATAGAATCACAATTTCTTTATTTTCTAAACCAGGCATTTGTCTAATTTTATTCTCTAAAACCTTATTCTGAATCTCAAAAATAGAATAATTAGAAGCCACTGAACCACCAAAAACACCGACAATCAGTTGATTAGGATTAGTTCTAACAAAAGGATATTCATGGGGGGAAATAAAACCAGCCTGATTATATTTAAAACCAGGTCGAAAATCAGGACCGGGGGTTTGCACGTAACCAAAATAGGGATGTAATCTTTCGACAATAGAATTATTTAAACGAATACCGGCTAAATTAATACCAGCTTTTTCTGCTTCTTCATTTTGACTACGGGTATAAAATAGTTCTTTATATCTAATAAAATACCAACCTAATGAACCTAGTTCCAAAAATACTAATAACATAACTAAATTAACAGCAATAATGCCTATTAATTCTCTAGGATTTTGTAAAAATTTTGGTTTTTTTAAGGTTAAGTTTTTCATGACTATTTTTAAGGTGGTTGACTTAGGAATATTAACTTTTAGTTGATCGCAGGTATAACTTAGTGACAAATAAATATAAATAACAAGTTTTAAATTGTAACTGCACAAAAATATTTATTTAGGAGGATTTAATAAAGCAGGATTTTCTTGAATAGTTGTTTGAATAGAATTAAAAATAAAATCCGCAAACATATCTTCTCCTAAATCATTAAAGTGACAACAAGCATCTTTGTAAACTGTTGCTTTTTGCTGATCAAAAATATTGACTGCACTAAAAATATTTACCTGAGATTCTTTTAAATCATTCACCCTCGATAACAATACCGGATAACCTTTTTTCACACCTTCGGCGTAGGGATGATCGGGAATAACTAAACCATTTTTTTCTTCAGCTGTAAAAACCCGCTTTGTCTGATAATACTGATTAGGTTGAATAATATTAAAATAGGCAATATTACGACTATCTGCAATCTTTTTCATAGAAAGAGATGATTCAAACCAATTGTCAACCATCTTTTTGTAAGCAGTTTGATCATCTAAAACTTTCGGCATTTTTGTAAAAAATACTAAACTATCTTTACCGCCCATTTTTGTGGCAGCTTTTGCTAATCTTTGATCATATTTGATCAAACTTTCTTGATAACTATTAAATAGTCTTCTAGTTTTTAATGAATACCAACTATGACAAATAGCTAATTTACAATTTTCTAATCTTGCAATACTCAGCATTAATTGATTTTTATTATCTGTCAAATCCACTACGGATCGCATCATTTTAATATCACTATTAGCGACACTGGTTAAGCCCTGTAAATGTTGGACACTCGGTAAAGATAATTCTATTTGTGATTTATTATTTAAACTAGACAGAGCTACTTCATTAAAGCCATCAATATTAATGATCATATCAATTGGTTGCCCAATCGATAAAAAGTAATTTAATATTAATAGTTGTTGGGGTTGTTTATAACCACCACCAGCAAAATTTAAGAAAACAATTTCCTTATCTTTTAACTCGGGTATTACTCGTAGTTTTTGGATAAAACCAGTATTTTTTGTTTTATTATTAACTACGGCATGAACATAAAAATTATTAGCAACTGAACCACCAAATACAGCAATTACAAATTGATTTTCATTAGTTCTAATAAAAGGATAGTCATAAAGGGAAAAGAAACCATAATTATTAATTTTTAAACCAGATTCTTTATGCTCAAATGCTCCTGGTTCTAATACATAGGCAAAGAAAGGATGTAATCTTTCAATAATATTTTGATCACCCACACCACCCGTTTGTCTTGTACCAATTTTTTCTAAATCTTGTCTAATCCTAGCAGGTTTCTTTTCTGCCGTATAAAATAATTTTTTATTTTGGGAATAATAAAAGCCTAATGATACCAATTCTAAACCAATAGCTGCCAATAAAACATTAATAGCTAATAAACCCAAAAATCCTTTAATATTTTTCTTATTTGATTGACTTTTCATAAATTTTGATCAACTTATCATTAACTTGTTATTAACCTCTTATTCTCACCTGTCTTCAACATATTCAATTATTTCAACTATTGAGATAAAACTAGATGGAAGACACAAAAGTAATTTTTATGGTTTTGTATTCTGAGTAGAAGTAGGAGATTGACTAAATTTTTGCGTGTATTTATCACATATATATTTGGCAATAATCGTACCGGCAACCTCATTACCTTCCTGATTCCAATGCCCACCACATTTAAAAGCATTATCAAAACCATGTAAGCACTTATTACGTTTTTTCGCTTCTAACCAAATTGGTCCAGCTAAATTATAAACTTGAATATCATGAGTTTCTCTTAACTTAGCTAAACGTTTATCGGGATAATATAAATCATTAATTTTGTGAATTTGTTTAAAATCTTCCTGCCATTGAGGATTTGGTAATACTTGATAAGAATCACTAATAGTTGCTAAAAGAAAATCAGCACCTTTCTTGTAAACTTCGGCTTGGAATAGTTTAATTAAATCTTCACTCACCTTCCAGGCTGCTTCCCAATCGGAAGCAGGGGCAGGTTCTCGATAAAAAGCAATATTAATCTCTTCATAATCTTTCATAAATTGCTTTTTCTTGGCTTCTAATTCACTTTTTCTGATTAGTTGTAAAATTCGAGAATTACGCACTAAACCAATAGGCAAACGATCAATCAAGGAAGTTTGATAGGGATCTTTATAATCTGGATCTAAATCCCGAAAAGACATATCCTCAACTAGTTTACCATCCTGATAAACAAAGAAAGGACGCAAATGATCATGTTCCAACGAACGATAATTATTTCTAATATCATTACCAGCATAGAAATTCAAAACCACCATATCAGGATCATAATTCCATGCGTCATGCCGCAGAGTCATCAAGGCTTGAGCCGTACTATATCCCTGCACTCCAAAGTTTAATACTTCTACTTGCTTACCGGCAAAAGCCGGGCATTTTTGTAATTCTCGTTCTACTACTGCTCGGTAACTGAGTTCTAAGGGTACGTATAATTCCTCAGTAAAGGAATCTCCCATTAGGGCAACTCTAAAACCATTTTTTGGTTTTTCTTTAGTGCGTTCTTTATCGTTAAAACCACCACTATTAAATTTAATTTGAGACTGTACACCTTCACCTGTCCAAGGAGCCGTCGCACCAGGATTACCAGCCCAACCTCGGTAGGGATGTTTGAAATTATAAAGCGGTAATACGGGTGGTGTTTCGTAGGATCTAGGTGGTGGCGGATATTCGATTTTGGCTATTCTTAAACCAATTTCTCCCACTATTACGCCAAATAATAAGGCTCCGGCTGTGAGACCAAAATTGAGAGCGAGGTTTTTTAAACCATCAGGATTTTTAATAGTTTTCATAAACTGTAATGATTTTTAAAAAATTTAATAATTTAATCGTGAAATATTCTACTTGGTATATTCTGATTAACAATGGTTTGGGGAAAATCCCCTATTTTTTTCTTTTTAATTTATTTCTTAATTTAATTTTTAATTAACTTCTTCAAGTATTTTTTGCACAATTTATCAGCCACCATTTCCCCGCCTAATTTATGCCCTTGCTCATTCCAGTGTCCGCCACAAGTACCCTGAAAACCGTGTAAACAGGTATTATTAGCTTCAGCATATTTTTGAAATGGTTCCCCCAAATTTAATACCCGAAAACCCTGACGATCGCCCAGAGCCTTAATCCGTTGTTCAGGATAGAATAGATTATTAATTTGATGACTTTCCATATAGGCTTTTCTAATATTGGGATCAGGGATGACTTGATTAGCACTAGCAATAGTAAATAATAGGAATTTTTTGCCCTGTAGTTTTACATCATTAGCAAAAAAAGTTAATAACTGTTCCGTAATATCCCAAGCCTCCTGCCATTCAGGCGTTTTTGGCTGGCGATAAACATTAGCTTCCAAGTTAGCAGAAAAATCAATTAAACGTTTTTTCTCCTGATTTACTTCCACCTGTCGCACTAATTGTAATAAACGCAGATTATTAATTAACCAAGCCGGTAGGCGATCAATATTCACAGACAAATAACGATTAGCATCAGTCAAGGATCTTTCAGGAAAAGACATATCAATGCCTAAATTACCATTTTTGTCATAAACAAAAAATGGTGTTAAAAGATTATCTGCTAACTGCATAGAATTATTCATCAGGTCGTTACCAATATAAAAACCTAATACCACTACATCAGGATCATAATCCCAAACTTCCTGTTGTAAAGTAAATAGCTGTTGGGCTGTACCATAACCATTTACACCAAAATTAATGACCTCAATTTTCTTGTCCGCTAAATACGCACACTTATTATTTAATTCTTTCTCAATTACCTCAGCGTAGGTTTTTTCTAAATCAACCTGTACAGCGGATGTAAAAGAATCACCTAATACAGCTATTCTAATAGTATCAGCCGGTTTTTTTAAACTTACTTCCGGTCCCCGTAAGCCAGCACTATTAAACTTTAAATAGGTTTCTCCTTCCTCCTTCAATAATCCTTCTGCATTAGGTCGATAGGACCAACCTTTCGCCAGATCAGGTATGGTGAAAAAAGTAGGAATAAAACTGGAATGACCACCTTCAATCGGTTTCATTGATCCTTGTAAGTTGGCGACCCTCACCCCGATTTCGGCTATGCCTAAACCAATGGTTAAAGTACCAAGCATCACCCCCATATTAATGGCTAAATCTTTCAGCTTAAACATTATGTCAATGATGGTTGTAAGAAAATTTCAAAGAATATTAATCACAGCCTATTAATATTTGATTAATATCTGAAGTTAGTAAAATCAGGCAAAAGATATTATTAAGATAATTGATCAGCAAGGAACAACTACACCTAAATAAACTTAGATGTAGTTATTTAAGACTATTTTGCAGTCATTGATCGCAATATAGCAGTTTTTGATCTTGGGGTAATACACCAATTCTTCTGATCCCCCAAACCCCTTAATAAGGGGGCTTTGATTAATTATTTTTCTTTTCCCCCCTTAATAAGGGTAGTTAGGGGGGATCATATTAGAATAATGTGTAAATAAAGGGAGCAATCACAGAAGACTGACTCAGCACAATTAAAGCCCCTAATAAAACTAGGGTAATAATTAGCGGTAATAGCCAATACTTTTTCCGCTCCCGCATAAAAGCCCAAATATCTTTGAGAAAATCTATTAATCCTTCCATTTAAAAAGGTCGCTCCATACTTTCTTTAGGTCTAACGTTACTTGGTACTCGATAGCTCGGTAAATCTCCATCTAATTTACGTGCCATCGGATCATTTCCTACAGCCCGCATAATTATACCCATCGGTAAAACTACTAAATAAAAAACTAAGCCCATCCAAATAGGAGTCATGATTGACCCTAAGAATAAACCTACTTTCATCCAGAATTTATATACAGGATTGAGTAGGCTTGGTGCAAATATTGCTAAAAACCACAGCGGTATAGCAATTATCCATGGCCAAGTAGGAAACTGAGATAAAGACCGATGATGTAATAGTGGCAATAATAGACCGAATAAACCGACAAAAATCCCTCCCAGAATTAAGCCAAATTCTCGTAAGCCTTTCTTATCAAGCTGCGGTATTTCGTGATCACTCATTTTTGTTTGCAAAAAGTTAAAAGTAAAAGGTAAAAAATCTCATAAATCAAGACTGAAGAATATTAACGGTTTTTATTCTTAACAGTTAAATCTATTTTTTGTGTGTGAGGAAGAAAACTGCTGTTGTCAATCAGTCAATATATCGGTTTAGATTCTATTACAAAACTGATATTTTGCAAATTAAAATCAGCCAGATCGACTAATCTAACTCAAATTCACTTTGCCAAGAATCATCTTTTTCCCAAGGAGTTTGAGCAGTTTTTGCCATCAAGAAATTTTCTACGACTAAATAGTCCATTTCCGTCCGCATAAAACAACGGTAAGCATCCTCTGGTGTACTGACAATCGGTTCGCCCCGCACATTGAAAGAAGTATTAACGATCACAGGGCAACCAGTCCGTTTATCAAAGGCTTTGACTAAAGCATAATAACGGGGATTAGTTTCCGGGTGAATAGTCTGAATCCGAGCAGAATAGTCAACGTGGGTAATAGATGGTAACTCAGAACGGGGAACTTTTAACTTTTCAATGCCAAATAATTGTTCCTGTTCTGGAGTCATGGGAATCCGGCGAGACTCATCAACTGGAGCCACTAATAACATATAAGGACTAATATGATCCATATCAAAATAGTCAGCCACCCGCTCGGCTAATACAGAAGGAGCAAAAGGTCGGAAAGATTCCCGGTATTTTATTTTTAAATTCATCACCGATTGCATTTTCTGATTACGAGGATCGCCAATAATTGAGCGCCCGCCTAAAGCTCTCGGACCAAATTCCATACGACCTTGGAACCAACCCACCACGTTACCTTGCTCTAAAATTTCTGCTAACCGGGGCATTAATTCTTCATCCGGTAAATATTCATACTGGGCCTGAATACTATCTAAATACTGGCGAATTTCGGCATCCTGAAACTTTGGTCCTAAATAGGAACCTTTCATGGCATCCATACAGGCATATTTATTAGTAGTATTAGCTACCACCGTCGCAACTCCTTGCCCAGTATTAGAAGAAGTCTGAGCTAATTCTACTGCTGTTTCTACCTGAGAAAAGGCGGGAATAAAAGTATTCACATCACGGGGATTATCTAAATATTGATACCAAGTGGCTAAAGCTGCTCCTAAAGCTCCACCAGCATCACCGGCAGCCGGTTGAATCCAAATATCTTTGAAAATATTCGCCCGCAAAATTTTACCGTTCGCTACACAATTGAGAGCCACCCCACCAGCTAAACAGAGATATTCTACATCTAATTCCTGTTTGACAGTTTGACAAAGTTTTAATACTACTTCCTCTGTCACCACCTGAATAGAAGCAGCTAAATCCATTTCCTTTTGACTAATCTGGGTTTCTGCCTTACGAGCCGGTCCGCCAAATAAAGCAGCAAACTTATCATTAGTCATGGTTAAACCAGTGGCATAGTTGAAATAATCCATGTTTAACCGGAAAGTACCATCGGGCTTTAAGTCAATAATATGGTTTTTAATTAACTCGACATATTTGGGTTCACCGTAGGGAGCCAAACCCATTAATTTATATTCACCAGAGTTAACTTTAAAACCTGTGTAATAGGTAAAAGCTGAATACAACAGACCTAAAGAGTGAGGAAAATCAATTTCCCACACCGGCGTTAATTTATTATCATCTCCCAACCAAATAGAAGTGGTAGCCCATTCGCCGACCCCATCCAAACACATTACTGCTGCTTTTTGGAAAGGACTAGGGAAAAAAGCTGAAGCCGCATGGGATTGATGATGTTCTGAAAATAGTAAGGTTGGTAATTGAGTCTTTTTACAATTACCTAAATCAGCTAATTCTTTTCTTAATAAAGTTTTTAAATAAAGTTTTTCTTTTAACCAAATCGGCATCGCTTTTAAAAAAGAACGAAAGCCTTGCGGGGCATAACTTAAATAGGTTTCTAATAATCGCTCAAATTTGACTAAGGGTTTGTCATAAAAAACCACATGATCTATATCCAATAACTCAATATTGGCTTCTTTTAGACAATAGGCGATCGCATTTTTGGGGAATCTGGCATCATGCTTTTTCCGACTAAATCTTTCTTCCTGGGCAGCGGCAATAATTTCACCATCTATAACAAGGGCAGCAGCACTATCGTGATAATAGGCCGAGATTCCCAATATTTTCATGTTTCCTCTCCTCACACTCGTGGACTTATTTAATTGTTAACTTTTGTTTCACAAAATGATTTAAAGATTATAGCGACTGTCTGGTCAAATTTTGGTCAAAACTCTTGAAATTTTCCTAGATATTTTGGCCTAATAGTTGCTATCTATGACCGACCATGGGCACGGGGATCAGTAGGACTACTGACAGTATTAGATTGAGTTAAATCAGAAAATTGTCCCTTGGTCTGAGCATTTGGCAAAGGTTGACCAGCAATTAAAGCATCTAAGTTACTAGCCATCACTTGCCGAGGTACTTCCCCAATATTTTGGCCAATTAGTTCTGCCTGGCTATTAAAAAATAGCCAATGGGGAATACCATCCACTTTATATTTTGCCAATTCCGGTAGCCATTTGTCATTATCTACGTTTAACATGACAAAATTGATTTTTGGGCCATATATCTGTTTTAAACTATATATATCTGGGGCCATGGCCTGACAAGTAGTACACCAATCAGCATAAAACTCGATTAAACTGGGTTGACCATTAGTAAAAGCAACGGTCAAGGGCGTTGATTCCTCTGCCATTTTGCTTAAAGTAGGAGTAGTGCTATTAGTCTGAAAACCTATATATAAGGCGATAGATAGGGCAATAGCTGCGATCGCAACTAGGAAATTGCGAACCCGGTTAACGGCTGATAAATCAGAATTAGTTGAACTATTCATGTCAGAATTAAATGATGAGACCAAATAAATAACGAATATATATTGTAGCTGTGAAAAAACGAGTAACCCTAACTTTTCCCAAGGGAGCCATTAGTACCCCTGTCACCTATCGCCTTGCTAAGGAATTTAACGTGGCTGCCAATATTATTAGAGCCCATGTTGCCCCCAATCAGGTGGGTAAATTGGTCCTAGAATTATCGGGTGATATTGATGAACTGGATGCCGCCTTAGAATGGATGCGATCGCAAAATATTGGGGTATCCCTAGCTAGTCGGGAAATTTTAATTGATGAAGAAATCTGCGTTGATTGTGGATTATGTACAGGAGTTTGTCCGACCGAGGCTTTAAATATTCATCCTGAAACTGGCCGGTTAAATTTTACCCGTTCCCGTTGTGTTGTGTGTGAACAGTGTATTCCTGCTTGCCCAGTACAAGCCATATCAACTAATTTATAATTTATTGATCAACTAATTTTTATTTAATAGAGTATTATTCCATGGGTAATAAAGGACTATGGTTATCACTCACTATTTTATCACTAGCCTATGTTGTATTTGGCTGGAACTTAGCCAGTCGTTATGTTTCCCAAACTGAATGGTTATTATTATTAGCCTGTATAATTATTTTAGATTGGTTGTTAACTAGTTCTTCTTCTGGATTTTTAAGAGGTTGGCAAATACCGGGGCTGGATTCTAATTTTGGAGCTTTATTCTTAATTGTCATTTCTGCCTATTTAGTCAGTCTTGTTTTGTATTGGATTCACCTAGTATCAGATGGCTTAATTTTAGTTTCTGCTAGTATGTTAGTAACTTTTGACTTACAAATTTCTCAGTTTCAGCGGGGCAGATCTTTTCTCATTTTATTAGGATTTTCTCTCTTAGGTATTATCATTGGTGGTTGGTCCCATTTAGCCTTGATACAAAGGTTTTCTCCCCATGAAATTTGGCATTTGATTATTACTTGATCATTAAAAAATATTTATGTAAATGTTAGGAAATAATAAATTTAGATTTAATAAACTCCGTCAATATATACCAATCTTAGAGTGGTTGCCTAAATATCGCCCAGCCGATTTACCCGGTGATTTAACGGCTGGTATCATAGTTGCTAGTTTATTAATACCGCAGGCGATGGCCTATGCAGTATTAGCGGGATTACCTCCCCAGGTAGGGCTTTATGCTAGTATTTTTCCCCAAATAGCCTATGCTATTTTTGGTACAGCTCGGATGTTATCGGTCGCCCCGGTTGCCGTTGATTCCTTAATGGTGGCAACGATTTTAACTCCTTTAGTAGCGGGAGAAAATCCTTCACAATATTTATTTTATGCTTTAACCTTAGCTTTATTAGTCGGGTTAATAGAATTATTTATGGGAATTTTTCGCTTAGGATTTCTCGTAAATTTTCTTAGTCAAGCGGTCATTTCCGGGTTTATTAGTGCGGCTGCGATTATTATTGGGTTTAGTCAGATCAAACATTTATTCGGTCTGAAAATTCCCCAAACAGAATCTTTATTACAATTAATCGGTTATCTAGTTCCCCAATTATCTCAAACTAATTGGATTACTTTACTTTTAGGCTTAACCAGTTTAGTTATATTATTTTATTTCCCGAAAATAGTTAGTAAAATTCTCAAGAAATTCCATTTTAGTGAGCAGATTATTGCTCCTTTAAGTAAAACTGCCCCGTTATTTGTGGTAATTTTCAGTTCATTAATCGTTTGGTTAGGGCAGTTAGATAAAATGGCTGGGGTGAAAATAGTTGGCAAAATTCCCGCTGGTTTATCACCTCTCACTATCCCTAGTTTTGATTGGCATACCTGGCAAATATTAATGACTGGGGCGATCGCTATTAGTTTTGTTGGTTTTATGGAAGCCTTCGCCGTCGGTAAATTCTTAGCACAGAAAAAACAACAAAAAATTGATCCCAATCAAGAATTAATTGCTTTAGGTTTTGCCAATATCTCCACCAGTTTTAGTGGTGGTTATCCGATTACCGGCGGTTTAAGTCGTTCAGTAGTGAATTATTCAGCCGGAGCTAATACAGCCTTAGCGAGTATTATCACTGCTATTATGATGGCTTTAACTTTAATGTTTTTAACGCCGCTTTTTTATTATTTACCGGCTACTAGTTTGGCTGCGATTATTTTAATTGCAGTGGGTAATCTCTTAGACTTCCCTACTTTTAAACGCCTATGGAATTATAACCGCACCGATGCGATCGCCTGGTTGGTAGCGTTTATCGTAGTATTATTAACCAGTGTGGAAAAAGGGATTATGGCTGGGGCGATTATTTCCCTAATATTACACTTGTGGCGAACTAGCAAACCGCATATTGCTGTTGTGGGTAGAGTTGGTAATACAGAACATTTTAGAAATGTCTTACGCCATCCGGTGAAAACTTGCCCCCATGTGATGGCGGTGCGGGTGGATGAAAGTCTATATTTTGTTAATACTAAGTATTTGGAAAGTTATCTATTAAAATTAGTCAGCGAAAATCCAGAGGTGAAAAATTTAGTATTAGTATGCAGTGCGGTAAATGTGATTGATGGCAGTGCCTTAGAGACTTTGCAGAACTGTATTGAGGAATTGAAAATGATGGGAGTTGACTTTTATATGTCGGAGGTAAAAGGTCCGGTAATGGATAAATTAGAGTTAATTGGTTTTGTGGAAAAATTAGGTAGAGATAGAATATTTTTAACGACTGATTTAGCAATGCGTCAATTTGAATGTGTTTAGAACCCATTTGGGATATTTGTTGATTATAATACAGGACTTACGCAGTTAGTTAACTATTCAACGAAAGAATCAGCCTTTCAGGCTCATAGCTAATGCCCAGAACAACGAGATTTCGTTTCAGTGCGTAAGTCCTGCATCTATCTGTAAATGGAAAAAGAGGACTCCCGTTAAACCTGAAAGGTGAACGGCGAGATGAATTTTTGCCAATAAAAAACTGAGCGATAGCGAATCCTTTTGACGGATAGGCCAAATATTGTCAACTTAATGGCAATAAGTGTTAAAATTATCATGACAGTAACCAGTCATGTGGGCTGCCAAAACAAAACTCAGTACCTAGAAAAT